>DHCMJ07802__coassemble_1175_pt1 | contig 17465 bp, 14 predicted proteins | sample DHCMJ07802__metabat2_high_PE_026 | metagenome-assembled genome bin DHCMJ07802 | reverse complement strand
GCGTCCGGGTGACCGGGCGCACGAACAGAACCCGGCGTACAGGCGGCCTGTCCTCACGTCACTCCCACTGCCTCCGACTCCGGAGCCGTGCACGGGAGTCGTCGTCAGCGGGCAGGAACGCCTCGAGATGGAGCGAGTCGAGGGTGACGTCCGCCGGTCCCTCGATGCGGCTCGCGACGCTGAAGAGGCGCAGGGCCCGTCGTCCGAGTCCAGTTCCAGCGGCACGACCGGCTCCAGCGGATCCCTGTGGAGGCTTCCTCTGACCGGGCGGGCACCCGTGCAGACTGCGCGGCCGCTTCACCCGCGCTTGCGCACCCGCATCCTTCCCTTGTCGTGACCCAGCAGGCCCGCTCCCACGATTCCCGCGTTGTTCAGCAGCTCCGCCGGCCGGATCGGCGTCTGCACGTCGATGTCGGAGAGGAAATCCGCGGCGTGCTTCGAGATGCCGCCGCCCACGATGAACAGGTCGGGCCAGAACAGTCGCTCGAGCTCGCGGTAGTAGACGGTGAGCCTCCGGCACCACTCCTGCATGTCATAGCCGTCTCGCCGCATCGCCGCGACCGAGGTGCGCTTCTCCGCGGCGACCCCGTCGATCGTGAGGTGGCCCAGCTCCGTGTACGGGAACAGCCGTCCGCCTGCGAACAGTGCGGTGCCGATCCCCGTGCCCAGGGTCGTCATCATGACGGTGGCCTTCCGGTGCGACCGGCCCGCTCCGTAGCTCATCTCCGCCAGTCCCGCCGCATCCGCGTCGTTCGCCATGTGCATCGGGGTGCCGAGGGCGTCGCTCAGCGCGTCGACGATCCGGAAGCCGTCGAAGGAGTCGTCGAGGTTGCCCGTGAACTGCACGGTCCCCTGCTTGATCACTCCGGGGAACGCACAACCGACCCGCAGGTTGCGGATGCGGTCATGCGTGGGAAGGAGCCCAGCCTCCTCCGACTGCGCTCCCAGCATGTGGACCACGGCCGCGACGGTCTCGACGACCGCCTCTGGCGTGGCGGGCCGGGGCGTGTCCAGCCGGACCCTCGACCCCACCATGACGCCGCGGGTCACGTCGACCAGCCCCGCCTTCGTGCCGGTGCCGCCGATGTCGATCCCCACGGCGAGGTCCGCCGTTGCCGGGGTGGTCGAGTGCTGCATGGACGATCGCCTCTCTGGCCGGGAGCGGGGTGGGTGGTGCGGGGTCAGGACGGCAGGAGCGGACCGTTCGCGATCGCGGCGTCCGGGGCGGGCAGGGTGAGGATGTCGGCACCCGTCTCCGTCACGACGAGCGTGTGCTCGAACTGAGCGGACCGCTTCCGGTCAGCGGTCACGACCGTCCAGCCGTCGTCCCACTGCTCCCACTTCTCCGTGCCCAGGTTGAGCATGGGCTCGATCGTGAAGACCATGCCGGGCTCCATGATCTCGTCGTGGTGGGGCGCGGCGTCGTAGTGGGGGACGATGAGCCCGGAGTGGAACTCCCGACCCACCCCGTGCCCGGTGAAGTCGCGGACGACGCCGTAGCCGAACCGCTGCGCGTACTTCTCGATGACGCGGCCGATCACGTTGATCTGACGACCCGGCTTCACCGCCTTGATCCCGCGCATCATCGCCTCGTGGGTGCGCTCGACCAGCAGACGGGACTCCTCGTCGACGTCGCCCACGAGGAACGTGAAGTTCGTGTCGCCGTGGACCCCGTCCTTGTACGCCGTGATGTCGACGTTCACGATGTCTCCGTCGGCCAGGACCGTGTCGTCGGGGATGCCGTGGCAGATGCACTCGTTGACGGACGTGCAGCTGGACTTCATGAACCCGCGGTAGTCGAGCGTCGACGGGTAGGCGTCGTGGGCGACCATGTAGTCGTGCGCGACCGCGTCGATCTCGTCGGTCGTGATGCCCGGGCGGATGATCCGTCCCACGGCCTCGAGCGCGTCCGCGGCGATCCGGCCGGCCGCGCGGATGCGCTCGACCTCCTCCGGCGAATGGTGGTCGCCGCCGTTGCCCTCGTCGGGGTCGGGACGGCCCACGTACTCGGGCCGGGGGATCGAGGCGGGGACGGTGCGGACGGGGGACTGACGTCCGGGGGTGAGGGTGCCCAGCGGGGCGGAGGATGCTGTCATGATGCGGCCATTCTAGCCAGCCGGGTCGCGCGCCCGGGAGGCTATCCTGGCCGGATGCAACCCGGGGAGGACACGCACGTCGCAGATCTGTCGACGGTCGTCGCGCCGACCTCGACCCCGGGCCAGATCGCCGACCACATCATGGCCTCCGTCGTCGCGGGCGCCCTGCCGGAGGGATCCCGACTGCCGTCCGAGCGCGACCTCGCGGCGGCACTGGCGGTGTCCCGCAGCAGTGTGCGCCAGGCGCTGTCGACCCTCGAGCGCGCCGGCGTCGTCGTGCGCCGCCGTGGACGCACCGGGGGCACGTTCATCTCCGCCGTCGACCCGCATCGCATGGGTGCCTATGCGGAGCGTGTCGAGGAGTTCCAGCGCGCCCGCCACGACCTCCTGGACGCCCGCGCGATCGTGCAGAACCGCATCGCCGCGACCGCCGCCGTGCGGAGGAGCAGCACGGACCTGGAGCGCATGCGTGCGGCGGCCGATTCCTACCGGCGGGCGACGACGGCGGCGGACGCCCGGACCGCGGATGCGCGCCTGCACCACCTCATCGCGCAGGCGACGGGCAACGCGGACCTCGTCGAGATCGTGCTGGACCTGGACCGTCGCATCAACGCGGGCTTCCGCCACGATCCCTTCTCCCAGGAGCTCTTCACCCGCGCGTGCGCGGATCACGATGCGATCGTCGAGGCGATCGCCCGGCAGGACGCGCCGTCCGCGGGCGCGGTCTGCGAGGCCCACTTCCGCACGACGACGATGGGCGCCCCCGCAGGGGCGCCCGTCGGCGGGTGACCGGAGACGGCCGGGGAGCCGGGACGGTCAGGCGGCCACGGCCTCGGCGACGGCGATGTGGTCCATCCCGAACGCATCCGCGACCGGCTTGTTCGTGAGCCGGCCGGCAGCGGCGTTGAGCCCCCGGCCCAGGGCCGTGTCCGCGCCCAGCGCGTCCTTCCAGCCGCGGTCCGCGATGCGTGCGACGTACGGCAGGGTCGCGTTCGTGAGTGCACGGGTCGCAGTCACCGGGGCGGCGCCGGGCATGTTCGCGACGCAGTAGTAGAGGGTGTCGTGCACCGCGAAGGTGGGATCCGTGTGGGTCGTGGGCTTCGACCCCTCGAAGCAGCCGCCCTGGTCGATCGCGATGTCCACGAGCACGCTGCCGCGGCGCATGCCCGCCACCATCTCGTCCGTCACGAGCTTGGGCGCACGGCTGCCGGGGATGAGGACGGAGCCGATCACCAGGTCGGAGCGCTGGACGGACGCGGCGATGTCCATGGGCGTCGACATCTTCGTCTGCAGGCGGCCGCCGAAGATCTCGTCGAGGTAGCGCAGACGCGGCAGGCTGATGTCGTAGATTTCGACGGTCGCGCCCATGCCCACGGCGGCGTGCGCGGCGGACGTGCCCGCGGCGCCGGCGCCGATCACCGTCACGTGCGCGCGGTCCACGCCGGGGACACCCGGCAGCAGGACTCCGCGGCCGCCGGCGGGACTCAGCAGGTGGTGGGCGCCCTCCTGGACGGACAGGCGGCCGGCGATCTCGCTCATGGGGGCCAGCAGCGGCAGCCCGCCGGTGTCCGGCTGCACCGTCTCGTACGCGATCGCCGTCGTCCCGGCGTCCAGGATCGCCTGTGTGAGGTCCTGATCCGCGGCCAGATGCAGGTAGGTGAAGAGGATGAGGTCCTCACGCAGGTGGTCGTGCTCCTCCGGCAGCGGCTCCTTCACCTTCACGATCATGTCCGCCTGCGCCCACACGGTCGGGGCATCCGCCTCGATGCGGGCGCCCGCGGCGGTGTAGTCCTCGTCCGTGATGTGCGACCCCAGGCCCGCGCCGGCCTGGATGACGACCTCGTGGCCGCGGCCCGTCAGGTCGGACACGCCCGCGGGGGTGAGCGCGACGCGTCGCTCTGCGGGCTTGATCTCTGTGGGTACGCCGATGCGCATGGGTGCTGTCCTCCGTCGTGGGTGGGCGGTGCGGTGGTCCTCGAGGGTGTCGGAGGGTGCCGCGGTCAGGGGTGGGAGCACGCCTTGGTGCGCCGATCATGGGTGCGACGGCGGGCACGTCGTCGTGCTTCGCTTCGAGCGTAGACCGGGGACCGGTGGGACACCAATCGGGGCGCGGCGGCCCCGTGCGGCGGACCCGTGCGGCGGGGTCGCCCGGCGGTAGGCTGAGCGCACGACCGCACCGACCGGCGACCGCGATGAGGAGGCAGCCATGACCGACGCCCCGCAGGACGAGAAGTACTGGTACAACACGAAGACGCAGCAGGTGGAGAAGGGCCGGCAGAGCAGCTGGGAGAACCGGATGGGCCCGTACGACACGGAGGCCGAGGCCCGCGCGGCGCTCGACACCGCCGCCGCGCGCTCCGCCCAGTGGGACGACGAGGACGCGGACTGGAAGAAGGGCTGATCGATGGCCTCGCTCACGAAGCAGCAGAGTCGCGTCCTCACCGCGGTGCAGGACAGCGACGTCCGCTTCATCCGCCTGTGGTTCCCCGACGTGCTGGGCCGGCTCAAGTCCGTCGCGATCGTGCCGGCGGAGCTCGAGGGGGCGTTCGGTGAGGGGATCGGCTTCGACGGCTCCGCGGTCGAGGGTTTCTCACGCGTCTTCGAGGCGGACATGGTGCTGCGCCCGGACGCGTCGACGTTCTCGCTGCTGCCGTGGCGGGGCGAGACGGAGCCCACGGCGCGGATGTTCTGCGACATCCACGCCCCGGACGGCGGCCCCGCACCCGCGGACGCCCGCCACGTCCTCAAGCGGACCCTCGCGAAGGCGGCGGAGGCGGGCTTCACCTTCTACGTCCACCCGGAGATCGAGTTCTACCTCTTCAAGTCCGGCGTCGTGGGCCCGGACGGGCCGGAGCCCGTCGATTCCGCCGGCTACTTCGACCACGTGAACGGCGGCACCGCGAACGACTTCCGACGCTCCTCCGTGCAGGCGCTCGAGGACATGGGCATCAGCGTCGAGTTCTCGCACCACGAGGCGGGTCCCGGCCAGAACGAGATCGACCTGCGCTACGCGGACGCCCTCACGATGGCCGACCACGTCATGACGTTCCGCGCGCTCGTGAAGGAGATCGCGGTCGAGCAGGGCGTCCACGCCACGTTCATGCCCAAGCCGCTGGCGGGCGAGCCGGGCAACGGCATGCACACGCACGTCTCGCTCTTCGAGGGCGAGCAGAACGCGTTCTTCGCGCCCGGGGCGGAGTACCAGCTGTCCACGGTGGGTCGCCGGTTCATCGCGGGTCTCCTGCACTACGCACCGGAGATCAGCGCGGTCACGAACCAGCACGTCAATTCGTACAAGCGCCTGTGGACGGGACACGAGGCGCCCAGCTACATCTGCTGGGGCCACCGCAACCGGTCCGCCCTGGTGCGCGTCCCGCAGTACAAGTCCGGCAAGGAGTCCTCCGCCCGCATCGAGTACCGCGGGCTGGACTCCGCCGCCAACCCGTACCTGGCGTACGCGCTCATGCTGGCGGCCGGGCTCAAGGGCATCGAGGACGAGCTGGAGCTGCCGGACGAGGCGGAGGATGACGTGTGGTCGCTCACGGACGCGGAGCGCCGTGCCCTGGGAATCCGCGCGCTGCCCCACAACCTCGACCACGCGATCGCCCTCATGGAGGACAGTGAGCTGGTCGCGACGACCCTGGGCGAGGAGGTCTTCGACTTCTTCCTGCGCAACAAGCGCACGGAGTGGTCCGGCTACCGCGATCAGGTGACGCCCTTCGAGCTCGAGCAGCTCTTCGGCTCGCTGTGAGCGTGACGGGGCGGGGGCGCCGCGATCCCGCGCGGCAGAGCGCCCGCGCCCGGGTCAGCCGCGTGTCCCGGTTCCTGGGCGAGGTCGACGAGCACCTGGGCACGGACCTCGCCGCGCAGTCGGAGGTCGTCGCCCGGATCGAGGCCGCCGTCGACCCGGACGCGTCCGCGCTGGGCCTCCTGCGGATCGTCGAGGCCGCGGTGTCCGCGGACTCCCGCGAGCTGCTGGACGTGCTGGCCGATCCGGAGCACCGGTCCGCACTGCTGCCCCGCCTGCTCACGATCACCGGGGCATCGGAGGCATTGACGGATCACGTCGTGCGCCACCCCGACTCCGCCCTCGCGCTCATGGGCGAGGGACACCTGTCCCTCGACGTGCCGGGCACCGCCGCCGAGGTCCTGCGCGACACCCTCCTGCACGCCGTCGACGCGGACCCCGACCGGCAGATCGTCGCCCCCGTCGCCCGGGTGACGGGGGAGGAGGGGATCGACGCCCTGCGCCGGGCCTACCGCGACGAGGTGCTGCGGCTGGCCGCTGACGATCTCGAGGCCCCCGCTCCCGAGGCCGTGGTCGACGAGGTCTCCCGGGTCCTGTCCGATCTGGCCGGCGCCGCCGTCGAGGCCGCCCTTGCGATCGCGCGCGCGGAGCTGGACCCGCAGGCCCGCGTGCGCATGGCGGTCGTCGCGATGGGCAAGTGCGGGGCGCGGGAGCTCAACTACGTCTCCGACGTGGACGTCGTCTACGTCCACGCACCCCCTGCCGACGCACCCGACGACGCCGAGGCGCCGGACGAGGAGGCGGTGCGGACCGCGGAGGCGATGGTCGCGCGCATCACGGAGATCGTGGGTGCCCCCGGTCGTGAGCCGGCCCTCTGGGAGCTGGACGCCGCGCTGCGGCCGGAGGGGAAGTCCGGCCGCCTGCTGCGGACGGTCGACGAATTCGACGCGTACTACCGCGACGTCGCGGAGTCGTGGGAGTTCCAGGCGCTGCTGAAGGCGCGCCCGATCGCCGGCGACGTGGTGCTGGGGCGGGAGTTCTCCGACACGCTGCGGCATCACGTGTGGACGGCCAGCACCCGCGCGGGCTTCGTCGAGGGCGTGCGGGCCATGCGCCGCCGGGTCATCGCACTGCTGCCCACCCAGCACGCGGACGCGCAGATCAAACTGGGCAGCGGCGGCCTGCGGGACGTCGAGTTCTCCGCGCAGCTGCTGCAGCTGGTCCACGGGGAGGCGGACGAATCGATCCGTGCTCCGCAGACGCTGCTGGCACTGTACCGGCTGGGGGAGCGCGGCTACATCGCGCGCGAGGACGCGGACGGACTCGAGTCCTGCTACCGGTTCCTGCGCGTCGTCGAGCACCGGCTCCAGCTGCCGCGCCTGCTCCGTGCGGCCGTCGTCCCGGAGCTGGAGGACCGCAGGCGCCGCCTGGCGCGCTCCGTGTACCCGCGCGGCGACCGGACGATGGAGCGCCTGGACCGGGAGCTGGGCGTCGTGCGCCGGCGCGTGCGGGCCTACCACGAGCAGATCTTCTACCGTCCCATCCTCGAGGCGGCCAGCGCCGCCGGTGCCGTCACGAGTCTGAGCCCGGACGAGGCCCGGCAGCGTCTCGCCGCGTTCGGCTACCGCGACACGAAGGCCGCACTGGGGCACATCCAGGCGCTGTCAGCGGGCGTGAGCCGGGCCGCCGTCGTCCACCGGCAGGTGCTGCCGGCGATGCTCGACTGGCTGTCGTCGGGCGTGAACCCGGACGCGGGTCTGCTGGCGTTCCGGCGGATGGGGGAGAGCCTGCGCGACTCCGGCTGGTATCTGGGTCTCCTGCGGGACTCGGGGTCCACCGTCCGGTCGCTGGCGACGATCCTGTCCACCTCCGCGTTCGCGACGGGTCTGCTGCAGCGCACGCCGGCCGCCGTCGCGTGGATCGACGAGGCCGACGACCTGGAGCCCCGTGACCCCGAGGACCTCCTGCGGGAGGCGGAGAGGCTCGTGAGCCGCCACGGCGCCGAAGCCGTCAAGCCCCTGCGCGCACTGTACGGTCGCGAGCTGCTGCGCACCGCGCTGGCGGACGTGCTGGAGCGGGCCGACGTACGTGTGACCGGTGCGGCGCTCAGCACCAACGCGGACGTCTACCTCCACGGTCTGCTGACCGCCCTGCGCGACGAGATGGATGCCGCCGGCGTGCCCGCCTACGAGTTCGCGGTCATCGCGATGGGGCGGCTGGGCGGCGCGGAGATCGGCTACTACTCCGACGCGGACGTCATGTTCGTCCACCGTCCGCTGGACGACGGCGCAGAGGCGGCGGACCGGGTCGCGCGGCACGTGAAGAAGCTGGCACTCGCATTCACGAAGGCGGCCTCGCAGTCGGGTGCCCATCCCGGCATCGTCGTCGACTCGGACCTGCGCCCGGAGGGACGCTCCGGGCCCCTCGTACGGTCGCTGGACTCGTACCGCGCGTACTACGCGAAGTGGTCGGAGCCGTGGGAGGCGCAGGCGCTGCTGCGTGCCCGTCCCATCGCGGGCGATGCAGCGCTGCGGGATGACTTCCTCTCCCTCATCGAGCCGCTGCGCAGGCCCACCGAGGTGCCCGAGGCGTCGATCCGGCAGATGCGCAGGCTCAAGGCGCGGATGGAGGCGGAGCGGCTGCCGCGCGGCGCGGACCGGCGGACCCACCTGAAGCTGGGCCGCGGCGGCCTCAGCGACGTCGAGTGGACCGTGCAGCTGGTGCAGCTGCTGCACGGGCACGCGGTCGAGGGGCTGCGCACGACGTCGACGCTGCCCGCCCTGCACGCGGCGGTCGCGGCCGGTCTCATCGACCGCCACGACGGTGAGGTGCTCGAGGAGGCGTGGCTCCTGGTGTCCGGGCTGCGCTCCGCGGCCATGCTGCTGCGCGGCCGGACCGTCGAATCGTTGCCGGCGGACCCGTTCGAGCTCGAGGCCTGCGCCCGACTCCTGGGGTACGAGTCCGGGCACGGGCGGGACCTTGCGGAGGACTACGGATCCGCCACGCGCCGGGCCCGCCGGGTCGTCGAGCGCCTGTTCTTCGGTTTCGACGACTCCGCGGACGCGGACGACCCGTGGGTGGGGCGGCACGACTGACCCGCACCGCTGGGGCCGACGGCGACCTCAGGAGAAGTCGAGGTCCAGCAGGGCGTTCTCGACGACCTCGGGCAGTGCGGGGTGGATCCAGTACTGGCCCGCTGCGACCTCGTCCGCCGGCTGGCCGAAGGCCATCGCCTGGATGAGGGGCTGGATGATCATGGACGCCTCCGGTCCCATGATGTGCGCACCCAGGATTCGGCGCGTCCGCCGGTCCGCGATGACCTTCGCGAAGCCGGTCCGGTCCTCGAGTGCCCAGCCGTAGGCGACGCCCCCGTAATCGCGGCGGCCCACCACGACCTCGGCGTCGGAGGCGCGGGCCTCCTCCTCCGTCATCCCCACGGTCGCGACCTGTGGCTCCGTGAAGACGGCGGCGGGGACGGCGTCGTGGCGGACGGTCGCCAGGTCCCCCTCGCGGGCGGCGCCGGGGGCACCGGCGCCCAGGTCCGCCAGCAGGTTCTGCTGCGCGATGACGGCCTCGTGGTTGGCGACGTGCTTGAGCTGGAACGGGGAGCTGATGTCGCCCAGGGCGAAGACCCCCGGCACCGGGGCGCCCCCGGAGAGGACGCGCTGGTGCGCATCGACGGCGACCCGACCGTCCGCGTGCAGGTCGATGCCGGCGGCCTGCGCGTCGATCCCTGCCGAGTTGGGGGTGCGTCCGGCCGCCAGCAGCAGGCGATCGACGGTGAGGGGTGCGGGCACGTCTGCGTCCGGGACGCGGCCGGTCGCGGCGAACTCGACCCGCACCCGGTCGTCCGCGGTGGTCTGGACGCGGGCGATCTCGATGCCGAAGCGGACGTCGTGGTCGGCTGCGAACGCCTCCGTGAAGCGGGAGGAGACCTCGTCGTCCAGTGCGCCCAGCAGGCGATCGCCCCGGGCCGCCACCGTCGTCGCGGTACCCAGGCCGGTGAAGATGTGGGCGAACTCCATCGCGATGTAGCCCGAGCCCACGATGAGGACGGATTCCGGGAGGGCGTCGACGCGCATGATGGTGCGCGAGGTGTGGATGCGTGAGCCCGGCGCGTCCACCGCTGCCGGGTCGAGGCCGGGGACCTGGGGCACTGCGGGGGAGGCGCCCGCGGCGATGACGATGCGATCCGCCGTGATCTCCTCGCCGCTGTCCGTCACGAGCGTGTGCGCCCCCGTGAAGCGGACGTGTTCCGGGATGACGGTCGTGTTGGGCAGTTCGTGGGTGCGGTATCGGCGACCGCCCGCTTCGATCTCGTCGATGCGGGCGAAGACCCGATCACGGACGGCCGGCCAATCCGCACCGTCGAATGAGGTCGTGAGACCCAGGCGAGACGAGTCCGCCGCCTGGCGGGCGGCATCCGCCGTGTGGACGTACATCTTCGTGGGGATGCACCCCGCGTTCAGGCACGTGCCGCCGAACAGGTGCGGCTCCGCGATCGCCACCGTCAGATGGGAGAAGCGGTCGTCCAGGATCGAATTGCCGGAGCCGGTGCCGATGACCAGCACGTCGAAATGCGTCATGGCGTCGAGTCTAGTTCTGCCCGTGTGCAGACGAGGAGAGGCCCCGCGCGGTGCGCGGGGCCTCTCCTCCTCACGTGATCCGTCCCCGGATCAGGGGGTGCCGATCAGAGGGAGTAGTAGAGCTCGAACTCCGTGGGGGTGGGGCGGAGGCGGAAGACCTCGAGCTCCTCCTCCCGCTTGTAGCGGATCCACGTCTCGATGAGGTCCTCTGTGAAGACGTCGCCGGCCGTGAGGAACTCATGGTCCTGCTCGAGCGCGGTCAGCGCCTCCTCGAGGGACTGCGGGACGAGCGCGATACCCTCGAGCTCCTCCGGGGGCAGCTCGTACAGGTCCTTGTCGACCGGCTCCGGCGGCTCGATGCGGTTCTTGATCCCGTCCAGGCCCGCCATGAGCTGGGCGGAGAACGCGAGGTAGGGATTGGACGAGGGGTCCGGCACACGGAACTCGAGGCGCTTGGCCTTGGGCGAGGAGCCCGTGACCGGGATGCGGATCGCCGCGGAGCGGTTGCGCGCGGAGTACACGAGGTTGACCGGTGCCTCGTAGCCCTTCACCAGGCGACGGTACGAGTTGATCGTGGGGTTCGTGAACGCGAGGACCGCGCCGGCGTGCTCGATGAGCCCGCCGATGTACCACCGTGCCAGGTCGGACAGGCCCGCGTAGCCGTTCTCGTCGTAGAAGAGCGGCTCACCGTCCTTCCACAGGGACTGGTGGCAGTGCATGCCGGAGCCGTTGTCGCCGTACATGGGCTTCGGCATGAACGTCGCGGACTTGCCGTTCTCCAGCGCGACGTTCTTGACGACGTACTTGAAGTCCAGCAACTGGTCCGCCGCGTGCTTGAGCGTATCGAACTTGTAGTTGATCTCCTGCTGGCCCGCCGTGCCGACCTCGTGGTGGGCGCGCTCGACCGTGAAGCCCAGCTCCTTGAGCGTCAGCGAGATCTCGTCACGGATGTCCGCGAAGTGATCCTGCGGCGAGACGGGGAAGTAGCCGCCCTTGATGGGCGTCTTGTAGCCCAGGTTGCCGCCCGGCTCCTCCGCGCCCGTGTTCCAGGCCGCCTCGATCGAGTCGATCTGGTAGAAGCTGTGGCCCGGGGTGGTCTGGTAGCGGATGTCGTCGAAGAGGTAGAACTCCGCCTCCGCGCCCACGTTCACCGTGTCCGCGATGCCGGTGCTGCGGAGGTAGGCCTCCGCCTTCTCCGCCACCTGGCGGGGATCCCGGGAGTAGGGCTCATCGGTGAAGGGATCGACGATCGAGTGGGTGATGACGAGGGTCTTCGCCTCGCGGAACGGATCGATGTACGCGGACTCGACATCCGCCAGCAGCTTCATGTCGGACTCGTGGATGCCCTGGAACCCGCGGATCGAGGAACCGTCGAACAGGAGTCCCTCGCTGATCTCCTCCTCGCCGTAGCTCTCTGAGGGGAGGTTGAAGTGCTGGACGACGCCCGGCAGATCGCAGAAGCGGATGTCGATGAAGGCGACATCCTCCTTCCGCACGTATTCGATGAGTTCCTGTGCTGAGGTGAACACTCGCACTCTCCTGAGTTCGATGATGTGCTGTGGCACTCCGGTCGCCCACAGCTGGGCCGACACGGAGGCCGACATTGCGATGGATGACGCTCGAGTTGCACCCATCTTAACGGTATGTCGAATCCATGCGCCACTCCAGGTTCCATCATGCCCCTCACAGTGGCGCGGTCGGATCCGCTCCGGCAGGGCGGATCGACTAGCCTGGTGGGCATGGTTGCGAGGGACGACAGCACTGCGGGTGGGGCCGGCGGCTCCGAGTCGAACCGGTCCGAATGGATGACGGGTCCGACCCTGCCCGACGGGGTCTGGCAGGGCCAGCGCCTGGGTCTGCCGGAGTCGGGGCCCGGTTCCATCGCCTCGATCCTGCGGCGCGCAGGAGGCATCGCGATCGACTGGGCGATCGCGCTCATGGCCGCGAACCTCATCGTCGACGCGGACGTGCTCCTCATGAACATCGCGATCCAGGCGAGCTTCTTCGTGCTCTACCTGCTGTGCGTGTGGCTGCTGGGCCGGACGCCCGGCCACTGGATCATGGGCATCGGCGTCATCGACGTCGCCTCGCGCGGGACCCTGGCCTCGACCGGGCCGGTGGGAGCGCTGCGCGCGCTGCTGCGCACGGTGCTCGTCTGCCTCATCATCCCGATCGTCATCATGGATCCGGACTCACGCGGCCTGCACGACAAGGCGAGCGGCACGGTCGTGGTGCGGACGCGGTAGGACGCGCTGCTGCTCCGTCAGCGCACTGTTCTGAGACAGACGACTGACCCCCGGAAGTCGGTACCGAATCTCTCAGTCCGACGTCCGGGGGTCTGTTCCGCTCCGGGACTCCTCGTGCAGCGTGTGCGGGCGGATCAGCGTCCGCGCAGCGCGCGGCGGTCCGGCCGCATCCGCGTGGGGTCGACGCCCTTGGGGATGGGCGGGCGCGAGGTCATCGACCCGATGCCGGTGAGTCGGTTGCGGACCGCCAGGATCTCCGCCTTGTTGAGCTTCTTGGGGAACTTGTAGAGGGTCTTGGTGATGTTCTCCATCGGCACCTGGTCAGTACCCTCACCGCCCTGGAACGTGTGGACCGGGACGCCCTTGACGATCTTCTCGTGGCGACGCGCCTCCTTCTCCAGGAGCTTCGTGACCTTGTGCCTGCTGCGTCCTTCGCCCACGAGCACGACACCGGCGCGGCCGGTCGTGCGGAACACCATCTCCTGCGTGCGCGGGTCGACGGCGATGGGGGTGTCCTCCATGAGCCAGCCGCGGCGGGCGGTGCCCAGCACCGCGCCGATCGCACCCGGCTGCCCGCGCATCTGGTCGAACGCGGCGGTCTCCGCGAAGCGGCCCAGCAGGAACATCGCCAGCAGCACACCGCCCATGAGGCCCATGAGGCCCCAGAGGATCGTGCCCAGCACGCCGCCGCTGATGAGCAGTCCCAGCATGACGCCGATGAGGGTGAGTCCCACGAGCGCGGCGGCCAGGAGCCACGGGACGGCAGGGTTGTGCTTGCGCGCCATGGTGTAGACCTGGCGCATCTGCTGGATCCGGCCGTTCGACTTCTTCGGCTTCTTCTCCTTCGAGCGGCCGAAGAGGCCCTTGCGGGGGGATTCGCTGTTCGTGGACATGCTCTCGCTTCAGTGCGGACGGGGGTGAGGGGTCAACTCAGTAGTGTACCTCTTCGTCCTCACCGAACGCGTCGACGACCGCCTGGGCCTCCTGCCGCGCGGGGACCTCGTCGCGGTCGAGGTGGGCGAGGTGCGCGGGGATCTCGAGACCGCGTGTGCGCATCGCGCCGGCCCACAGCTTGCCGGCCCGGTACGACGACCGGACGAGGGGTCCGGACATGACGCCCAGGAAGCCCATGCGCTCTCCCTCGTCGCGCAGCTCCACGAAGGTCTGCGGGCGCACCCACCGCTCGATCGGGTGGTGGCGCTCCGAGGGACGCATGTACTGGGTGATCGTGAGGAGGTCGGTGCCCGCCTCCTTGAGGTCGCGCATCGCGTCGACGACCTCCTCGTCCGTCTCGCCCATGCCCAGGATGAGGTTCGACTTCGTCACGAGGCCCGCCTCGCGCGCTTTGGTGAGGACGGACAGGGAGCGCTCGTACCGGAAGCCGGGGCGGATCCGCTTGAAGATGCGCGGGACCGTCTCGACGTTGTGCGCCAGCACCTCCGGCCGGCTGGAGAAGACCTCTGCCAGCTGATCGTCCTTCGAATCGAAGTCGGGGATGAGCAGTTCGACGCCCGTCCCCATCCCGTCCGGGTGCTCGATGTCGTGGATCCGGCGCACCGTCTCCGCGTACAGCCAGGCGCCGCCGTCGGCCAGGTCGTCGCGCGCGACACCCGTGACGGTCGAGTACCGCAGGCCCATCTGGCGCACGGAGTCCGCGACGCGCCGGGGCTCGTCCGCGTCGAAGTCGGCAGGCTTGCCGGTGTCGATCTGGCAGAAGTCACAGCGGCGGGTGCACTGCTCACCGCCGATGAGGAACGTCGCCTCACGGTCCTCCCAGCACTCGAAGATGTTGGGGCAGCCCGCCTCCTCGCACACCGTGTTGAGGCCGGCGCTGCGGACCAGGGACTTGAGCTGCGTGAACTCCGGACCGATCTTGGCCTTCGCCTTGATCCAGTCGGGCTTCTGCTCGATGGGGGACTGCGCGTTGCGGGCTTCGATGCGGAGGAGCTTCCGACCTTCTGGTGCGAGTGCCACAGTGCGTCCCTTCGTGTCGTGGTGGGGTGGTCGTGCGGTCAGGCGGTGATGTGCTGCTGCAGGAGTGCGGTGAGGCGGTCGGCGACATCCGCGGGCGTGACCATGCGTCCCAGCTCCTGCGTGAGCGAGGTGACGCCGGCGTCCGCGATGCCGCAGGGGACGATCGCGTCGAATCCGTCGGACGCGTTCGAGCAGTTGAGGGCCAACCCGTGCATCGTGACGCCGTCGTGGATGCGGATCCCGATCGCGGCGATCTTGCGCGTGGGTCCGTGCTGGTCCGCGTGCAGCCAGACGCCAGCGCGGTCGTCGATCGTGTGCGCGGTGATCCCGTACTCCTGCAGGAGCGCGATGAGTGCGGACTCGATCTGGGTGACGAACAGACGCACGTCCTTGGGATCGTGCAGACGGTAGAGCAGGTAGGCGACCAGCTGGCCGGGACCGTGCCACGTGATCTTCCCGCCGCGGTCCACATCGATGACGGGGGTGCCGTCCGCGGGCCGCTCGTGATCCTCCGTGCGCTTGCCGGCGGTGAAGACGGAGGCGTGCTCGAGGAGGAGCAGAGTGCTGGGGCGCGCGTCCCGGACGATCTCGTCGTGGAGGCGGCTCTGGAGATCCCACGCCTCCTGGTAGTCGACGTGATCAGGGGCGAAGCCGAGGCGTTCGACGGTGAAGACCATGCCGCCAGCCTAGCGCTGGGGTCGTGCCGGGCCTGCGTGCCCCGGGTGAGCCTCACCACACCCGTTGTATCCCGCTCGTGAGAACACCAAACGTCCTCTATCCACAGTTAGACAGATCGTCTGGTATCAAGCGCTATTCTCCTGTCACACTGCCGGTGGGAGCCCACGCGGCAGAGCAGGAGGCGGATATGGACGCGCACGCGGACGGCACGGACACGCACTGGAGCGACGAGGTCCGGATCGACGACGGGATCATCCGGGTGCGGTCGGGGGAGACGGTCCGGTGGTTCATCGTCCCGGATGCCTCCGGCGCGACGGCAGAAGAGGAAGCCGCGCTCTTCCCGTCCACGACGGTCGAGGTCATCGACGGGGACCGCGGCCTGCTGGTCCCGCGGTGCGAGGGCGGACTCCTCGACCGTGCGCTGCGCGAGCGCGGCGGGCTGGCCCCCGCCCTGGCGCTGGGGCTGCTCGACGAGGTGGTGGAACTGCTGCTGTCCACGCCTCCGGCGGGGGAGCGGGCCTCGAGGGTGACCCCGCGCGCATTCGCGTTCGACGCCCGAGGCGCCGTCACGCTGCTGCCCGGCCGCACCAGGGATGCGGCGGCCCGGACGGACGCGGCGGAACTGGGCGAGATCCTGCACCTGGCACTGACCGGGAGGACGTGGGAGGAGACGGGCCTGCCCGTGGGCCTCACCGCGCCCGAGGTCCCGGTCGCCGTGGCGGCCCTCGTCACCGAGCTGCTCGAGGACTCGGTGGGTGCGCTGGATCTCGACGCGCTGCGGGTGCGCATCGCGGCCCTGGGGCCGGAGCGCGACCGCGGGTTCCGGCCCGCGGAGCCCGGCGTGGACGAGGACTCCGCACCCACAGCGACCCTGGGGGCCGACCTCGTCCGGGAGCTGCGCGGTGCGGGTCGCCCGGAGACGGAGGCTCCTGCCCGACCGCGTCGTGCGGAGCGGACTGCCGCGCGACCGCCGGTCCGCCGGCCGCGCGCGCGGATACGGAAGCAGCGGGAAGAGCGGGAACAGCAGAAGCCGCGGGGGCAGCGGACCCGGCCCGCGCGGTGGGGTCGAATGAGTGCGCTGGCGCTGTCCGTGCTGGGGGTGTGCGCCGGGATCGTCCTCCTGGTCCAGGGCGTGGGAGGTGCGGATGTGCCGAACACTCGTGCGGACGCACCGGACACACGCGCGGAGGCCCCACACGATCAGCAGTCGGCGGTTGGGCACGAGGACCCGGTCGAGGCGGTCGTGGAGCTGAGTCGGGAGCGCGCCGACGCCATCGCGGAGGCGGATCGCGCAGCGCTGCGCGGCCTCACCGCGCCAGGCTCGCCGGCAGCCGCCGCGGACGCGGCACTCGCACTCGACGAGTGCGGAGGGGACTGCGGAGACGTCCGGACCCTCGAGGTGGGGGACGTGCAGCTGCTGGACCCGGAGGAAGGCGTTGCTGATGACTCCGGCACCGCGGAGGGAGACCGCGCGGTGGTGGGGGCGACCATGTCGACGGACGGAGGACCGGCGACCCCCGTCGTCTTCGTGCTCGAGAGGTCCGACGGCCGCTGGCTGGTCCACAGCGTCGAGCGCGCGACCGGGTGAATGCGCACGGGGCGGCGGATCCGAAGATCCACCGCCCCGTGCGTGGGCGCGGCGTCCGGACGACTCGCGTCGCCGGACCGACTCAGAGCTCCAGGTCGCCCTCGAAGTCGCCCTCCTGCAGACGCTCACGGATCGTCTTGAGGAAGCGACCCGCATCCGCACCGTCCACCAGCTCGTGGTTGTACGTGAGCGGCAGGTAGACCATGTCGCGGATCGCGACGGACTCGCCGCCGTCTGCGGTCGGCACCACCATCGGACGACGGACGATCGTCCCCACGCCCAGGATCCCGGACTGCGGGTAGTTGATGATCGGCGTGTCCATGATCGCGCCGAAGCTGCCGATGTTCGTGACGGAGAACGTTCCGCCCGACAGCTCGTCCGGCTTGATCTGGTTGTTCCGCGTGCGCTCGGCCAGATCGTCGATCGCCTTCGAGATGCCGGCGATCGACAGGGACCCCGCATCCTTGATCACCGGGACCAGCAGACCCCGCGGCGTGTCGACCGCGATGCCGATGTGCTCGTGATCGAAGTACTCGATCTGCTTGCCGT
>DHCMJ07802__coassemble_1153_pt1 | contig 17958 bp, 15 predicted proteins | sample DHCMJ07802__metabat2_high_PE_026 | metagenome-assembled genome bin DHCMJ07802 | reverse complement strand
GCATGACCTACAACCGCTTCATCCAGGGTCTCAAGGCCGCAGGCGTCGAGGTCGATCGCCGCATGCTGGCCGAGCTGGCCGTCAACGACCAGGCGACGTTCGCAACGCTCGTCAAGGTCGCGAAGGACGCGCTCCCCTCGGACGTGAACGCACCCAAGACTTCCGCAGCCTGAGCTGCACCCTGATCGACCCCTGACGGCGGGGCCGGACGATCCGTACGCGGATCGACCGGCCCCGCCGTCGTCATGTCCCGGCCCGCCGGCGCGTGGGTAGGCTTGAGCGCATGGATCTGCATCCCGGCCTCACCGGTCCCGTCGTCACGCGCCCCGACTCGCCGCGGATCAAGGAGGCCGCGAAGCTCGCGAAGCGCACGTGGCGGACGAAGGCCCGCCGCTTCATCGTGGAGGGCCCGCAGGCGGTGCGCGAGGCACTGGTGCGGCACGGCGAGCGCTCTCCGGCGGCGGTGACCCTGCCCGGTCGCGGGGGTGCGGACGGCGAGTCCGCCCCACGTGCGGACGGCGCGGTCGTCGATGCGTGGGCGACGGCCCAGGCCGCAGAGCGCCATCCGGACATCCTCGAGGCCGCGGCCGCCGCCGGTGTGCGGATCCGGCAGGCCGCGCCCGAGGTCGTGGCCCTGCTGACGGACACCGTCGCCTCCCAGGGCATCGTCGCCGTCGTCGAGCACCTGGACGTGCCCCTCACCGAGGTCGTCGACCGGGAGGCGCGACTGCTGGTGGTCCTGTCGCAGGTCCGCGATCCGGGGAACGCGGGAACGGTGCTGCGGGTCGCGGACGCCGCCGGCGCGGACGCCGTCATCGTCACGTCCTCGAGCGTCGACGTCTACAACCCGAAGACCGTGCGGTCGACGGCCGGATCGCTCTTCCACATCCCCGTCGTCACGGGAGTGGGCCTGCCGGAGGTCGCGGAGCTGGCCCGTGCGCGGGGGCTGCAGGTGCTCGCCGCGGACGCGCACCCGCCCGCGCACGACCTGCACCGGCCCTGGGACACGGGCCTCGACCTGTCCGCACCCACCGCCTGGGTGCTGGGCAACGAGGCGTGGGGCCTGCCGGAGGAGGACCGCACCCTGTGCGACGGAGCCGTCGCGATCCCGCTGTACGGCCGTGCGGAGAGCCTCAACCTCGCCTCGGCCGCCAGCATCTGCATCTACGAATCGGCCCGTACGCTGCAGGCCTGACCCGCACCTTCGGGTGCTCGCACCGGCGTTAGACTGAGCGCGGCGCCCGCAGTCGCGCCACGGTCCCACGCGTGGGGATCCGCCCACCACCACGAGAGAAGGACGATGTCTGAGTCCACTGCCGTCGATCCGACGCCGATCGACCCCCGTGACGAGGCGGCGGTGTCCGCCGCCGTCGACTCCGCGCTCAGCGCCATCGGCGCGGCCGCGGACCTCGAGGCCCTCAAGGCCGTCAAGATCGCGCACACGGGCGACCGTTCGCCGCTGGCGCTGGCCAACCGGGCGATCGGCGGCCTCGACAAGGCGGACAAGGCGACCGCGGGCAAGCTGGTGGGCCAGTCGCGGGGTCGGGTGTCCCGCGCCCTGGCGGAGCGGCAGGCGCAGCTGGAGGAGCTGCGGGAGCAGCAGGTGCTGGTCGAGGAGGCCATCGACGTGACGCTGCCCGCGCAGCGGACGCCGCAGGGTGCCCGGCACCCGCTCCAGCTGCTGCAGGAGCAGATCGCCGACCACTTCGTGGGCCACGGCTGGGAGGTCGCGGAGGGCCCGGAGATCGAGGCGGAGTGGTTCAACTTCGACGCGCTCAACTTCGGCCCGGACCACCCCGCGCGCCAGATGCAGGACACGTTCTTCGTGGATCCGCCGGAGGCGGGCCTGGTGCTGCGCACGCACACGTCCCCCGTGCAGTCCCGCAGCCTGCTGGAGCGGGGCGTGCCGCTCTACGTCGTGTGCCCCGGCAAGGTGTTCCGCACGGACGAGCTCGACGCCACCCACACCCCGGTGTTCCACCAGGTCGAGGGCATCGCGATCGACCGGGGCCTCACGATGGCCCACCTCAAGGGCACGCTCGACGCCTTCGCGCGGGCGATGTTCGGACCGGAGTCGCGCACGCGGCTGCGCCCCTCCTTCTTCCCGTTCACGGAGCCCAGTGCGGAGATGGACTTCTGGTTCCCGCAGAAGGTGGGCGGTCCCGGCTGGATCGAGTGGGGCGGCTGCGGCATGGTCCACCCCAACGTGCTCCGCGCCGCGGGCGTCGATCCGGACGAGTTCCAGGGTTTCGCATTCGGAATGGGCATCGAGCGGACGCTCATGCTCAGGGAGGGCATCAACGACATGCATGACATGGTGGAGGGCGACCTCCGCTTCTCCGCACGATTCGGGGTGAACGCCTGATGCGCGTCCCACTCGAATGGCTGTCCCAGCTCGTCGACCTGTCCGCGGTCGACGATGCGCACGTCCTCGCCGCGGAGTTCGCGGGCATCGGCCTCGAGGAGGAGGAGTACATCGGTCCGCAGGTGACCGGTCCCCTCGTCGTGGGTCGGGTGCTCACCGCGGAGCCGGAGGAGCACTCGAACGGCAAGACCGTCAACTGGTGCACCGTCGACGTGGGGGAGGCGGAGCCGCGCGGCATCGTCTGCGGCGCCCACAACTTCGGTCCCGGCGACCTCGTCGTCGCGGCGCTCCCGGGTGCGGTGCTGCCGGGCGACTTCGCCATCGCGGCACGGAAGACGTACGGCCACGTGTCCGACGGCATGATCTGCTCGCAGCGCGAGCTGGGCCTGGGCGAGGACCACGACGGGATCATCGTCCTCTCGACCCTGGGCCTCACCGGTGAGCCGGGGCAGGATGCGATCGCACTGCTGGGGCTGGACCGCGTCACCCTCGACGTCAACGTCACACCGGACCGCGGCTACCAGCTGAGCATGCGCGGCATCGCCCGCGAGTTCGCGATGCTCAAAGGCCAGATCTTCGCGGACCCCGCGGACATCGCGACGGATGCGCCCACGGAGAACGGGTTCCCGGTCGAGCTCGCGGACGAGGCGCCGCTGGACGGTCGTCCCGGCTGCACGCGCTTCACCGCGCTCACCGTCACGGGCATCGATCCGACGGTCCGGACTCCGTTCTGGATGGCGCGTCGCCTCCTCGAGGCCGGCATGCGACCCATCAGTCTGACGGTCGACGTCACCAACTACGTCATGCTGGAACTGGGCCAGCCGCTGCATGCGTACGACGCCCAGAAGCTGGCGGGTCCCATCACGGTGCGCCGGGCCCGCGCCGGCGAGACATTGGTGACCTTGGACGATGTGACCCGCACGCTCGATCCGGAGGACCTCCTCATCACCGATGCGGGGGAGGCGGGTCCGGCCTCCCGCATCATCGGCCTCGCCGGGGTCATGGGTTCCGCCGCGCTCGAGGTGACGGAGCAGACCCGCGACGTCGTCCTCGAGGCCGCGCACTTCGATCCCGTCTCGATCGCCCGCACGGCCCGGCGTCACAAGCTGCCCAGCGAGGCCGCGCGGCGCTTCGAACGCGGCGTCGACCCGCAGCTGGGCCCGGCCGCGGCCCGTCGTGCGGCGGACCTCCTGGTCGAGCTGGCCGGCGGGACGCTCAGCACGGATGCGACGGTGGAGGGTGAGGCACCGGCTCCGCACGTCGTGGACCTGCCGGTCGGGCTGCCCGCCCAGCGGGTGGGCGTCGACTACCCGGTCGACCGCATCGTCCCGCTGCTGGCCGCCGTGGGCGTAGAACTCGCCGAGGTCGTGGACGGGTCTGCGGAGACCGGACCACTCCTGCGGGTGACGGTGCCGTCGTGGCGTCCGGACCTGGTCTCGGACGTGGACCTCGTCGAGGAGATCGTGCGCGCCGGCGGCTACGACCAGATCCCGTCCGTGGAGCCGCAGGCGCCCGGCGGGTCCGGGCTCACGATCGCACAGCGAGCGCGCCGGCGGGTGTCGAACCTGCTGGCGGACCGGGGACTCACCGAGGTGCTCACGTATCCCTTCACCTCGGACGCCCGTGCGGATGCGCTGCTGCTGCCGGCTGATGATCCCCGCCGGGATCTGGTGCGGCTGGCGAACCCGCTGGGCGAGGACCGTCCCCTCATGCGCTCCCACCTGCTCAGCACGCTGCTGGACGCGGTCGTGCGCAACACGGGACGCGGGTTCAAGGACGTGGCCGTCTTCGAGGCGGGCCTCGTGACCGTGGGCGGTCGGCCCACGGACGCACCCGGCGCCCGCTTCGCGCCCGGCCACCATCCCACGGACGACGAGCTGGCGGCGGTGACCCGTTCGGTCCCCGCCCAGCCGTTCCACGTCGCCGGCGTCCTCGCCGGACACACGGTGCTGCCCGGTGTCGACGGCGGCGGACGCCGTGCGGACGCCCGGGACGTCCTCGACCTCGTCCATCGGATCGTGACCGGGAACGGGCGGACGGTGCGGGCGGAGGCCGCGGCCCACGCCCCCTGGCACCCCGGTCGGTGCGCGCGCTTCGTGCTGCCCGACGGGTCCGTGCTGGGCCACGCGGGCGAGCTGCACCCCAAGGTCTGCGAGAACCTGGGGCTGCCGGCGCGCACGGTCGCGTTCGAGATCGACCTCGATGCGCTGCTGGCCCAGGAGGACACCCGGACCTGGTCCGGTGCGCTGTCGACCTACCCGGTCTCGCGCCAGGACGTCGCGCTCGTCGTCGACGCGGACCTGCCCGCCGGCACCCTCATGGACACGCTCCGGAACGCCGCCGGCGACCAGCTGGAGCTGCTCGAGGTGTTCGACGTGTACACCGGCGATCAGGTCCCCGAGGGGCGGAAGTCGGTCGCGCTTCGGATGACCTTCCGCGCCGCGGACCGCACGCTCACCGCGGACGAGGCGTCCGCGCTCCGCGAGGCGGCGACGGCCGCGGCCGCCGCGGCGCACGGGGCGGAGGTCCGTTCGTGACGGAGTCAGTGGGAACTCAGGCGACGTCCACCGGGAGTGACGCCTCCCGGGTGGACCCCGCGACCGGCCTGGCGGTCGTGACCGGCGGCACGCGCGGGATCGGTCGGGAGCTGGCCCAGGGGCTCGCCGCGGCCGGCCACCCCGTCCTGCTGACCGGCCGCAGTGAGGCCTCCGCGCAGGCGGCCGCGCAGCGGGTCACGGACGAGCTGACCGCTGGCGCTGGCGCGGGCGCAGGATCGGTCCGAGTGGCGGGCACCGTCCTCGACGTGACGGACGCCGCGTCCGTCGCGACCTTCGCGGACACCGTGGCGGGCACGGCGGAGCAGTGGGGGACCCCGCTGCGCACGCTCGTGAACAACGCGGGACTCGTCGAAGCGTCCGAGGGCCCCCTCTGGGAGGCGGACCCGGAGGACCTGGCACGCGTGGTCGACACGAATCTGACCGGCGTCATCCGGGTGCTCCACGCCCTGCTGCCGCAGCTGCTGACCGCGGCGGAGGACACCGGCGCGCCCGTGCGGATCATCGACCTCAACTCCGGGTCCGGCGCGCACGGCACGCCTCCGCACGCGGTGTACGCCGCCTCGAAGACCGGGCTGTTCCGGATCGCCCAGTCGCTCGTCGAGTACGGTCACGACCGCGGTCTGCGCGTCTTCGAGATGTCACCCGGGGTCGTCGACTCGGACATGACCCGGTCCATGCCCATCCACGACCACCGGACGGCGGACGACTGGACCGATCCGCAGCTCGTGGCGGACCTGGCCGTGGCCTTGGCCTCCGGCGGGCTGGACGGGTGGACGGGCCGGTACGTCCGGGCCGGCGTCGACACGCCGGAATCGCTCGCCCGGTCCCAGCCGGAGCTGGTCGCAGGCGAGCTGGGCGACGATTACCGGACACTCGACCTGCGCATGCGCTAGTCTTGCCGCGCCCCTGCGCGCACCCCTTCGGAGGAGAGGAGACCCGTGGACATCGTCTGGACGATCGTGCTGGGCCTCGCCAACGCGCTCATCGTCGGGGTGCTCGTCCGCCGTCTCATCTCCGTGGGCACGGGCGCACTGAGGAACACCCTCGTCTCCATCGTCATGGGCCTCTCCGTCTGGCCCGTGTCGCTGCAGGCCTTCGAGATGCTCTCGATCGTCCAGCGCGGACCCGTGCCGTTCCTGGACATGAGCTTCCCCGCCGTGATGGTCTTCCTGCTCATCTTCGGGTGGTTCATCGGGATCCAGCTCTACGTCATGCTCGCGATCGAGCTGGTGCTGCCGTCCGGCTCGTTCTCGCAGGCCGCGCGGACCGCCGCGCGTCTGCCCACGTGGTACCGGCGCGTCCGCCGCGTGGGCGAGATCCAGAACCTCCTCATCCGCTACGGACTGCGCCGCTACCTGCGTCCGCGCATCCCCTCGAGTCTCCGCGTGACCGTGTCGATGCGCGAGGTCGCGCACACGACCGGGCAGGCGCTCGCGGCGGCCGGCGTCACCTTCGTGAAACTGGGACAGTTCGTCGCCACCCGAGCGGACATGATCCCGTCGGAGTTCGTGGAGGAGCTCTCCGCGCTCCAGTCCGAGGTGCCCCCGGTGCCGCTCGCACAGGTGCGCCCGGTGCTCGAGAGCACGTGGGGGGCCACGATCGACGAGGTCTGCCGGGAGTTCGATGAGAAGCCCCTCGCCGCGGCCTCCGTCGCACAGGTGCACCGCGCCGTGCTCCACTCCGGCGAGGAAGTCGTCGTCAAGGTCCAGCGCCCCAACCTCCGTCGGCAGGTGCGTGCGGATTCCGACATCCTCATGGTCCTGGCGGAGCGGTTCGAGCGGACCGCATCGTGGGCCCGCAGCATCGGCCTCACCGGGATCGTCCGCGGCTTCCTCGACTCCCTCGCGGAGGAGCTCGACTACCGGGGCGAGATCCGCCAGACCGTCGCGATGCGCCAGGAGCTCGAGTCGCGGCCCCAGTCGCAGGTGCGGATCCCCACCGTCCACGAGGAGCTGTCCGGCCGCCAGGTCATCGTCATGGAGCGCATGCCCGGGCGGCCGCTGTCGCGCGGGGAGGAGGTGCTGGGCGGACTGTCGACCATCGCGCGGCGCGAGATGGCGGAGCAGCTCTTCGTCGTCGTCGCCCGGCAGATGCTCGAGGCCGGGGTCTTCCACGCGGACCTGCACGCCGGCAACATCATGATCTCGGACGCCGCGCGGATCGGACTCATCGACTTCGGCGCAGTGGGACGACTGGACTCCCGCGACCGCCACGACGTCCTCCAGCTCCTGCTCGCGTTCGAGCAGCAGAACTCACTCGCCGCCACCAACGCGGTCATCGACCTCTTCGGGATGCAACCGGGGATGGACCTGCGGCACGTGCAGCGCGAGGTCGGACAGATCATGCTCAAGTACGACGGCGGGGTGTCCTCGGCCGCCGCGGGCTCGGACGGGGGCGCGGCCTCGGGATTCTTCAGCGAACTGCTGTCCTTCATCCTCGACCACGGCTTCACGATGCCCACCGCCGTCGCGCAGGCGTTCCGGGCGATCACGACCCTCGAGGACAGCCTGCGGAGGCTTGACCCCTCCAGCGATCTCCTGGGACTGGTGCGGAAGCACGGTCGGGAGCTGCTGGCGGACTCCCGCAGTCTGCAGGATGCCGTGCGGCGGACGATGCTGTACGCGAACGCGACGGGACCGGTCGTCGCGAACTTCCCGGTCGAACTCTCCCGCGTCGTCAAGCACCTGCAGGACGGGACGCTCGACATCGGCACGAGCGGCCTCAACATCGACCTCATCCGCACCCTCGTGCGGACCGTGGTCGACCAACTGATCCAGGTCGTCCTCGCGACCGCTCTGGTGCTGGCCGGCGTCATCATGATGGCGTTCGACTTCGGACCGCCCCTCACACCGGGCTTCACGATCTTCACGTACTTCGGCGCGTGGGTGCTGCTGGGAGGTATGGTCCTCGCCGCGATCGTGCTGGCGCCCGCACTGCGCGACCGGCGGGCGGACGGCCTCGTGACGGCGGACTAGCCGTAGCCCGTCCGGAAGCCGGGACGGGCAGGGCCCCGGTCCGCTTTCTGCGGACCGGGGCCCTGCCGGTTGTGCTGCGACGGTCAGAAGGCGGGCAGCACCGCGCCGTCCGTCCACGTGTCCTCGATGTACTGGCGGACCTCCTCCGAGTGGAGCAGCCCGTCCAGTTCGACGATCGCCTCATTCGTCTCGTCGCCCGCGCGCACCGCCAGGAAGTTCGCGTACGGGTTGCCCTCGCCGTCCTCGACGAGGATGCTGTCCTCGGTGGGGGACAGACCGGCCTCCAGCGCGTTGTTGCCGTTGATGACGGATGCGTCGACGTCCGCCAGCGTGCGCGCCAGCTGCGCGGCGTCGGCCTCGACGAACTCGAGGTTCTTCGGGTTGTCCGCGACGTCGTGGATCGTCGCGGTGACGGCGTCCGCGCCGTCGGCCAGGCCGATCACGCCCGCCTGAGCCAGCAGATCGAGCGCGCGGCCCTGGTTGGAGGGATCGTTGTTGATGCCGATCGTCGCGCCGTCCGGCAGGTCCTCGACGCTCGTGAGCGTCTCCGAGTACAGGGCGAACGGCTCGATGTGGACGCCCTCGAAGTGCGCCAGCTCGTAGCCCTGGCCCTCGACCTCGGTCTCGAAGTAGGGGAGGTGCTGGAAGTAGTTCGCGTCCAGGTCGCCGTCGACCAGCGCCTTGTTGGGCGCCGTGTAGTCCGTGAACTCCTTGATCTCCAGGTCGAGACCGGCGTCCGCGGCGAGGTTCTCGTCGACGAAGCGGAGGATGTCGCCGTGGGGGACGGGGGAGACGCCCACCGTCAGGGTCGTGACGCCGTCCGCCTCGGTGCCGACGGTCTGCTCGTCCCCGCCGCCGGCGCCGCAGGCGCTCAGGGACAGGGCGGTCGCCGCGACGGCGGCTGCGAGGGTGAGGGTCTTGCGCATGGTTCTCCTTGGGGTGAGGGGTGGAAGAGGGGCGGTGATCACGCGCGGTGATCGACCGCGCGGGCGAGCAGGTCGCCCAGCAGCTGGATGAGTGCGACGCACGCGACGAGCAGGACGATGCAGGCGATCATCGTGTCCGTCTGGTACCGCTGGTAGCCGTACGAGATCGCCAGGGCGCCCAGTCCGCCGCCGCCCACGGCACCGGCCATCGCGGTGTATCCCACGAGGGCGACGGAGGTGACGGTCGCGCCGGACACCAGTCCGGGCAGCGCCTCCGGGACGAGCACCTGGCGGATGAGCTGCCACCGGTTCGCGCCCATCATCTGGACGGCCTCGACCTTCCCGGCCGACACCTCGCGCAGCGCGGCCTCGACGAGCCGTGCGTAGAACGGGATCGCACTGATGGTGAGCGAGACGACCGCGGCCTGCCAGCCCAGCGCCGAGTCCGTGATGAAGCGGGCGAACGGGATGAGGGCGATCATGAGGATGATGAACGGGATCGACCGGCCCAGATCCACGACGGCGGAGACGATCCGGTGGACGACGGTGTTCGCCGCCAGTGATCCCTTCGCCGTCATGTACAGCCAGATGCCCAGGGGCAGACCCACGACGATCGCGAAGAGTGTCGCGAAGAGCGTCATGAGCAGGGTGTCGCCCAGCGCGGGCCACAGCTCCACGCGTATGGCGGGATTGTCGAGCCAGGTGGGTCGTTCGGAGGTCATGCGGCCTCCTCGACGTGGAAGCCGCCCGCGCGCAGAGCGTCGCCCAGCGCCGCTCGGGCGGAGGCGTCGTCGCACAGCAGGCGGAGCCTGCCCACCGGCACGCCGTCGATCGTCTCGAGGGTGCCGGACTCCACCTGGACGACGGGAGCCTCCGCCTCCCGGGCCAGCGCGAACACGTCCGCCAGCGAGGAGCCCGCGAGCGTCACCTCCAGCGCGCGGTCGGCCGAACCGTCGTCCAGCGGCGGCAGGGGGACGAGGTCTTTCGCCAGCGGGGTGCCGGGCGAGGACAGGATCTCCTGGAGCGATCCGGTCTGGGTGATGGCACCGTTCTCCAGCAGGGTCGCGGAATCGCAGATCTCACGGACCACGGACATCTCGTGGGTGATGATGAGGACGGTGATGCCCAGCCGGTCGCGCAGGGAGGAGATGAGGGAGAGGATCTGCCCGGTCGTCTGCGTGTCGAGAGCGCTCGTGGGCTCGTCGCACAGGAGGACCTTGGGCTCGGCCGCCAGGGCGCGGGCGATGCCCACGCGCTGCTGCTGCCCGCCGGACAGCTGCGCGGGGTGATTGCCGGCGCGATCCGACAGCCCCACGATGTCCAGCAGCTCCAGCGCGCGGGCTCGGCGGTGCGCGCGCGGCACGTCCGCGACCTGGAGGGGGTGCTCGACATTCGCCAGAGCGGTGCGGGAGTCCAGCAGGTTCGCGTGCTGGAAGACCATGCCGATCGCGCGGCGGGACTCGCGCAGCTCGGATCCGCGCAGCTGCGTGATGTCGAGCCCGTCGATGAGCGCGCTCCCTCCCGTGACGGGCTCCAGCCCGGTGAGGCAGCGGATGAGGGTCGATTTGCCGGCGCCGGAGCGGCCCACGATCCCGTGGATTCCGCCGGCGGGCACGGACAGGGAGATGCCGTCCAGGGCGGTGACTCCCGCGAACTCCTTCCGGAGCTCTCTCAGTTCGATCAAGGGGGTGTCCTCGTGTGGTGTGCGGGCCGGGATCTCCGGCGACCGTCCACAGTGTGGACGGGGCCCGACCGCACCGGGACGTCCCGTGTCACAGAACGCAACAATCGGGAGACGCCGCGCGCCCCACCGCCGTGAGGCGAGGGGCGCGCGTGCGGGAGTGAGGCGGTCACCTCGTGCGGAGGTGCCGCGAGTGTGGTCGGCGAAGAGCCGTTCAGACGGTCAGGACGACCTTGCCGGTGGTGCGGCGTCCCTCGAGGGCGCGGTGGGCCTCGGCGGCGTCCGCGAGCGGGAACGACTGCCCCACGCGGAAGTCCAGCCAGCCGGCCTGCAGGCCCTCGAAGAGCATGGCCGAGCGCTCGGCCAGCTCCTCCGGGGTGCGGACGAACCAGGCCAGCGACGGTCGCGACAGGAAGATCCCGCCCTCGCCGTTGAGGCGCTGGATGTCGAACGGCGGCACCTGTCCGGACGCGCCGCCGAAGAGGACGAGCGAGCCGCGCACCGCGGTCGCCCGCAGCGACGCATCGAAGGTGTCCTTGCCGACTCCGTCGTACGCGACGTCGACGCCGCGGCCGTCCGTGAGGCCGAGGACCTGCTGCGCGACGTCGACGCCCTCGCCGTAGAGGAACACCTCGTCCGCACCGGCGTCGCGGGCCAGCTGCGCCTTCTCCTCCGTCGACACGGTGCCGATGACCCGTCCGCCCAGGTGCTTGATGAGCTGGATGAGCAGGAGGCCCACGCCGCCGGCGGCCGCGTGGACGAGGGCCGTCTGACCCGGCACGATCCGGTGCGAGTCGGTCACGAGGTACTGGGCGGTGAGGCCCTGGAGCGGGATCGCCGCGGCGGCGGCGAAGTCGACGCCCTCCGGCACCCGCATCGCCACGTCGGCACGGACGATCGCATGCGTCGCGTACGAGCCCGGCGCATCGTGCCAGGCGACGCGATCGCCCTCACTCCAGAGGGTGACGCCCTCGCCCACGGCGGTCACGACGCCGGCGCCCTCGACGCCCACGGTGTGGGGGTAGTCCATGGGGTACACACCGGAGCGGCGGTACGTGTCGATGAAGTTGATGCCCGCGGCGTGCACCTCGACGAGGATCTCGCCCTCGCCCGGCTCCGCGACGTCGATCGGTCCGTACTCGAGGACCTCGGGTCCTCCGGCCTCCAGGGCCCTCACTCCGAATGCTTCCACCATGGTCCGCCTCATCTCCGCGCGGTCGCCGCGCCGGTTCGGGTCTACGCTGACAGCACGACACTAACGCGCAGCCGCGCTGCGGCACGAGAGCGTTCGGCAGTCGGACGCGCGGTGCACCCGTGCCAGACAACAGGGTGTATGATTATTCGCATGAGTGAATACACTGTGGCGGTCTCCGGTGCCACCGGGTACGCGGGCGGTGAGCTCCTCCGCCTGCTGGCCGGGCACCCGCGCCTTCGCGTCACGACGGTCGCGGGCCATTCGACGGCGGGCGACGCGCTGGGTCAGCACCAGCCCCACCTCGCGGCGTACGCGGACCGGGTCATCGTCCCCTCGACCGCGCAGGAGCTCGCGGGTCACGACGTCGTCGTCCTCGCGCTGCCGCACGGCGCCTCTGGGGCGATCGCCGCGGAGCTCGAGCAGACGAGCCCCGGGACCCTCATCCTCGACCTCGCCGCCGACCACCGGCTGCAGGACGTGTCGGCGTGGACGGAGTTCTACGGCGGCGAGCACCCCGGCACGTGGACCTATGGACTCCCGGAGCTCCTGCGCGCGGACGGGACGAAGCAGCGCGAGGCTCTCCGTGAGGCGACGCGGATCGCCGTCCCCGGCTGCAACGTCACCGCCGTGACTCTGGGTCTCCAGCCGCTCCTCGCCGCCGGGTTCGTCGACCCGACCCGACTCACCGCGGCACTGGCCAACGGGGTCTCCGGCGCGGGGAAGGCGCTCAAGCCCCACCTGCTGGCCGGTGAGATCCTCTCCGACGTGAGCTCGTACGGGCAGGCGGGAACGCACCGGCACGTCCCGGAGATCGAGCAGAACCTCGCCGGAGTGCTGGGCGTCGACCCGGGCCGGCAGCACGACGGCGCCGTGAGAATCTCCTTCACCCCCACGCTCGTCCCCGTCGTCCGCGGCATCCACGCGACCCTCTCCGCGCCCCTGGTGCCCGGTGTGAGCCCGGACGAGGCTGCAGAGCGTGCAGCAGAGGCCTTCGCGTCCGCTTACGCGGACGAACCGTTCGTGACTGCCCTGCCGCAGGGCCGGTGGCCGCGCACGTCGTCCGTCACCGGCTCGAACACCGCGCAGATCCAGTGGGCGCTCGATGCCCGGGCCGGGACCGTCCTCGTGACGGTGGCCCTCGACAACCTGGTCCGCGGCACCGCGGGTCAGGCCCTGCAGTCCGCGCACCTCGCCCTGGGCCTCGACGAGGCGCTCGCCCTCCCCGTGAATGGAGTCGCACCATGACGATCACCCACCCGTCCGGCTTCCGCGCCGCAGGGAGCGCCGTGGGCCTCAAGCCCTCCGGCAGGCCCGACCTCACCCTCGTCGTGAACGACGGACCGTCCGACGCGGTCGCCGCCGTCTACACGTCGAACCGCTGCAAGGCGAACCCCGTCCTCTGGTCGGAGACCGCCGGTGCGGACGGCCGCGCCCGCGCCGTCGTGCTCAACTCCGGCGGCGCGAACTGCTACACCGGCAGCTTCGGCTTCCAGACGTCCCACATGACCGCCGAGCGGGCCGGCGAACTGCTCGACGTGTCCGCGCAGGACGTCCTCATCTGCTCGACCGGCCTCATCGGGGTGGGCGGCCAGGACTTCCGGGATCGGATCCTGGGCGGCCTGCCGGACCTCGTCACGGCTGCGGGCTCCGAGCCCCGGCACGGGCAGGACTCCGCCGAGGCCATCATGACGACCGACACCGTGCCCAAGACGATCGAGCGCACCGCGCAGGTCGACGGTGCGGCCGGCGCCCCCGGCGAATACCGCATGGGCGGCATGGCGAAGGGCGCTGGCATGCTGGCCCCCGGTCTCGCGACGATGCTCGTCGTCCTCACGACGGACGCGGACCTGCCGGCCGCGGTGCTGGACCGCGCGCTGCGCACGGCGACCGCGCAGTCGTTCGACCGCCTCGACACGGACGGCTGCATGTCGACGAACGACACGGTCATCCTCATGGCTTCGGGCGCCTCCGGCGCGACGCCGGACGAGGGGTCCTTCACGGAGCTCCTCACGGACGCGTGCCTCGACCTCATGCGGCAGCTCCATGTGGACGCGGAGGGTGCGCACCACGACATCGCGATCACGACCTCGGGAGCGGCGAGCGTCGCGGAGGCCGTCGCTGTCAGCCGATCCGTCGCCCGCTCGAACCTCTTCAAGGCCGCGATCTTCGGCGAGGACCCCAACTGGGGCCGCGTCGTCGCGCAGGTCGGGACGACCGACGCGACCTTCGATCCCGCCCGCATCGACGTGACGATCAACGGGGTGCGGGTCTGCACGGACTCGACCCCGGACGACGACCCCGAGTCCGTCGTCTTCACCCGCGAGGTGACCGTCGAGATCGACCTGAAATCCGGTCCGGAATCCGCGACCGTCTGGACCTCCGACCTCACCCACGACTACGTCGAAGAGAACAGCGCATACTCGACATGAGCACAGCAGACCCCATCACGACACCGGCCCAGCGGCTGGCGCAGGCGCAGGCGAAGGCGGACGTCCTCACGGAGGCGCTGCCCTGGATCAAGACGTTCGCGGGCGCGACCGTCGTCATCAAGTACGGCGGGAACGCGATGGTGAGCCCGGAGCTCCAGCAGGCGTTCGCGGACGACATCGCGTTCCTCCGCTTCGCGGGCATCCGCCCCATCGTCGTCCACGGCGGCGGGCCGCAGATCTCGACGATGCTCGACCGGCTGGGGATCAGCAGCGAGTTCCGTGCGGGCCAGCGCGTCACCAGTGAAGAGGCGGCGCACGTGGCCCGGATGGTGCTGGCCGGCGACGTCAACCGGGACATCGTCGCCCGCATCAACCAGAACGGCAGCGCGGCGGTGGGCCTCTCCGGCGAGGACGGCGATCTCCTGCTGGCGCGGCCCGCCACCGTCGTCGTGGGCGACGAACGCGTCGATCTGGGCCGCGTGGGCACTGTCGCGTCCGTGTCCACGGACCTCATCCACGAGCTGCTGGACGCCGGTCGGGTGCCCGTCATCTGCTCGATCGCGGCGGAGGCGGGCGGCGAGCCCGGTCGACCGCTCAACGTGAACGCGGACCTGGCGGCGGCGGCGATCGCCCGGCACATGCGCGCGGACAAGCTCATGATGCTGACGGACGTCGCCGGTCTCTACCGGAACTGGCCGGACACGGACAGCCTCATCTCGCAGATCTCGACCGACGAGCTGCGGGAGCTGCTGCCCCGTCTGGACTCGGGGATGATCCCCAAGATGACCGCCGCGCTCGAGGCCGTCGAGGCCGGGGTGGGCCACGCCCACATCGTCGACGGCCGAGTCGCGCACTCGATCCTCCTGGAGGTCTTCACGACGGAGGGGATCGGGACGATGGTGAGCGCGGATCCGGAGGCGCTCGAGAGGACGAGGGGAGGACTCGAATGAGCAGCACGACGGACGGCGGAGCCGTGACGGCCGGGCCGGCGGGATCGGGGGTCCCGGTGCCGGACGGCGACTGGCGAACGCACCACTCCGCGTCGATCCTGCCCGCACTGGGCCGCCCGCAGCGGCTGCTGGTGCGCGGTGAGGGCGTCCACGTGTGGGACGAGACCGGCAAGCGGTACACGGACCTGCTGGCGGGCATCGCCGTCAACTCCCTGGGACATGCGCACCCGGCGATCGTCGAGGCGCTCACCGCACAGGTGGGGACGCTGGGCCACATCTCGAACTACTTCGCCTCGCCCCCGCAGATCGCCCTCGCGGAGCGCGTGCTGGACCTTGCCGGCGCACCGGAGGGTTCGAGCGTCTACTTCTCGAACTCGGGTGCGGAGGCGAACGAGGCCGCGCTCAAGATCACCCGCCGGACGGGTCGGACGAAGGTCGTCGCGGTCGAGGGGTCCTTCCACGGCCGGACGATGGGGGCGCTCGCCCTCACGTCGAAGGCCGCCTACCGCACGCCGTTCGACCCGGGGGTGCCCGGCGTCGTCCACGTGCCCTTCGGCGATGAGGAGGCGCTGCGCGCGGCGGTCGACGATCAGACCGCAGCGGTCGTCCTCGAGCCGATCCAGGGCGAGTCGGGCGTGCGCCGCCACCCCGCCGGCTATCTGCGCGCCGCGCGCCAGGCGACGACGGCCGCCGGCGCCCTGCTGGTCCTCGACGAGGTCCAGACGGGGATCGGCCGCACCGGCGCGTGGTTCGCGTTCCAGCACCGGGAGGTGGGCGAGGGCGTCGTCCCGGACGTCATGACCCTGGCCAAGGGCCTGGGCGGCGGCATGCCGATCGGTGCGACCGTCACCTTCGGCTCCGCCGTCACACAGCTGCTGCAGCCGGGCCAGCACGGGTCGACCTACTCCGGCAACCCGCTCGCCACGGCCGTCGCGCTGGCGGTCGTCACGACTCTCGAGTCCGAGGGGCTCGTCGCGCACACCGCGGCGCTGGGGGAGCGCACCCGCGCGCTGCTGGGCGACCTGCCGCAGGTCGCCGGGATCACCGGCGCCGGGATGCTGCTGGGCGTCGAGCTGACCGACGGCCGCGCGAAGGCCGTCGCGGACGCCGCGCTGGAGGCGGGCTTCATCGTGAATCCCGTGACGGACACCCGCCTGCGCCTGGCCCCGCCCCTCATCATCACCGACGAACCGCTGCAGGAGTTCGCCCGGGTCCTGCCGGACCTCGTCGCGACCGCCGCCACGACCACGGAAGCAGGAGCATGACCCGTCACTTCCTCACGGACACGGACCTGAGCCCGGACGAGCTCACCCAGGTGCTCGACCTGGCCGACGAGCTCAAGGCCGCGCCCTACGCGCGGCGCCCCCTCGAGGGTCCGCAGACCGTCGCCGTCTTCTTCGACAAGACCTCGACCCGCACCCGCGTGAGCTTCGCGGCCGGCATCAGCCAGCTGGGCGGTGCGCCCCTCATCATCAACCCGGGCGAGAGCCAGCTGGGCCACAAGGAGTCGATCGCCGACACCGCGCAGGTGCTCGAGCGCATGGTCTCCGCGATCGTGTGGCGCACATTCGCGCAGGCGGGCCTCGAGGAGATGGCGCAGCACTCGTCCGTCCCCGTCGTGAACGCCCTGTCGGACGATTTCCACCCGTGCCAGATCCTCGCGGACCTCGTCACGATCCGCGAGCACCGGCACACCGGCACCGGGAATGGTCTGGCCGGCCTCACGATGAGCTACTTCGGAGACGGCGCGAACAACATGGCGAACTCGTACGCGCTGGGCGGGGTGAATGCGGGCATGCACGTGCGGATCGCCGCGCCGGTCGGCCACCAGCCGGCGGAGGCGATCGTCGCCGAGGCCCGGGTCCTGTCCCAGCGCACCGGCGGCTCGCTGACCGTGACGGACGACGCCGCCGAGGCCGCGGCCGGGGCGAACGTGCTCGTCACCGACACGTGGGTGTCGATGGGTCAGGACGCCGCCGGTCGCGATGACGAGTCGTCCCCGTTCGCGCCCTTCCAGGTGACGGACGAGCTCATGGCGCTGGGCGAGGACCCGATCTTCCTCCACTGCCTGCCCGCCTACCGCGGCAAGGAGGTCGCCGCCTCCGTCATCGACGGGCCGGCCTCCGTCGTGTTCGACGAGGCGGAGAACCGCCTCCACGCGCAGAAGGCTCTGCTGGCATGGCTGCTGAGCAGCTGAGGTCGAAGACGGCGCGGCAGCAGCTGATCGTGTCGCTCATCGAGCGGCAGCCGATCGCCTCGCAGTCGGAGCTGGCGATGCGCCTCTCCGCGATGGGGGTCACCGTCACCCAGGCCACCCTCTCCCGGGACCTGGGTGAGATCGGGGCCGTCAAGGTGCGCGGGGCCTCGGGAGCGGTGTACGCGGTGCCCGGCGAGGGAGGCGAGCGGGGCACCCTCTTCTCCGCGCAGGGCGCCGACGTCTTCGACGCGCGCCTCCAGCGCCTCCTCGAGGAGCTGCTGGTCAGCGCGATCCACTCGGAGAACCTCGTCGTGCTCCGCACCCCGCCGGGGGCCGCGCAGTACCTGGCCAGCGCGATCGACCGCTCCGTCCTCACCGGTGTCGTCGGCTCCATCGCGGGCGACGACACGGTCCTCGTCATTGCGGCCGCGGATGTGGGCGGCGAGACGATCGCACGGCTGTTCCTCGAGCTCGCCGGCCACGAGGCCGTCGCGGACCAGACGACCGAGGCCCCGGAGCCCGGCCCGCAGACGTGACCTGCGCGTGCGCGGACGACGCACATGCCTCACACTGAACACAGACGCGCGTCCGGCGGACGCGCACCCGTGACAACCGAACAAGGAGAACCACCCCATGACTGACCGGATCGTCCTCGCCTACTCGGGCGGACTCGACACCTCCG
>DHCMJ07802__coassemble_1146_pt1 | contig 18049 bp, 12 predicted proteins | sample DHCMJ07802__metabat2_high_PE_026 | metagenome-assembled genome bin DHCMJ07802 | reverse complement strand
GCGGGGTGGAGCGCTGGTCGCACAGCTCGATGAAGTGGGCGCCCTTCATCGCGGACTCCCCGAAGAGGATGCCGTTGTTCGCGATGATGCCCACGGGGTGACCGTCGATGCGGGCGAACCCGGTGACCAGGCTGGTGCCGTACTCCGCCTTGAACTCGTGGAACTCCGAGCCGTCGACGATGCGGGCGATGACCTCGCGCACGTCGTAGGGCACGCGGGAGTCCACGGGGACGACGGAGGTGAGCTCGTCCGGTGCGTGCACGGGCTCGACCGGCTCACTGCGGTCCCAGGTGGGGGCCGGGCGCGGGCCGAAGGTCTGGGCGATGTCGCGCAGGATCTCCAGCGCGTGCTCGTCGTTCGCCGCCAGGTGGTCCGTGACCCCGGAGGTGCGGGAGTGCAGCGCGCCGCCGCCCAGCTCCTCCGCCGTCACGACCTCGCCGGTCGCGGCCTTCACGAGCGGGGGCCCGCCCAGGAAGATCGTGCCCTGCTCGTTCACGATGACGGATGCGTCCGCCATCGCCGGGACGTAGGCGCCGCCGGCGGTGCAGGAGCCCATGACAGCCGCCAGCTGCGGGATGCCCGCGGCGGACAGGGTCGCCTGGTTGTAGAAGATGCGGCCGAAGTGGTCGCGGTCGGGGAACACGTCGTCCTGGTTGGGGAGGTTCGCGCCACCCGAGTCCACCAAGTAGAGGCACGGCAGGTGGTTCTGCTGGGCGATCTCCTGCGCGCGCAGGTGCTTCTTGACGGTCATCGGGTAGTACGTGCCGCCCTTGACGGTCGCGTCGTTCGCGACGATGACGCAGAGGCGGCCGGACACCAGGCCCATGCCGGTGATGATGCCCGCTCCCGGCGAGGCGTCCTCGTACATCCCGTTCGCCGCCAGCGGCGAGAACTCGAGGAACGGACTGCCGGGATCCAGCAGCCCTTCCACCCGGTCGCGCGGCAGCAGCTTGCCGCGGTCCACGTGCCGCTGCCGCGAGGCCTCCGATCCCCCGCGGGCGGTGCTGGCGGTGCGCTCGCGGAGTTCGTCGAGCAGCGCCGCATGCGCCGGTGCGTGGGGCGAGGTCTGCGGGTCGACCGGCGAGCCGATGGTTCGCATGGGGTCTCCTCCCGGATCCGTCTGCGCCGGTCACCGGCTCCCGAGGCCGTGGCCTGGTCCCAGCGCAGCGCATTCGGTTAACATTGATTAACTGATCTGATGATAGCCCGGAGGGAGGACGTGTGACAACCGGCACACAGGACGATTCCGCGGCGGCCGTGCCCCCCGCCCCGGGCACACGCGAGGCCGCGAAGGCGGAGCGGCGTCAGCAGTTGCTCGACTCCGCGAAGGGGCTCTTCGCCCGCAATGGGTTCCGCTCGGTGCGGCTGAGCGACATCGGACAGGGCGCGGGCGTGTCCGGCCCCGCGGTCTACCGTCACTTCGAGTCGAAGGAGGCGGTGCTGAGCGAGCTGCTCGTGGGGATCTCCGAGTACCTGCACGACGGCGGCACGCGCATCATCGGCGAGGGCGCACCGCCGCGCGAGACCCTGACGGCGCTCGTCGACTTCCACGCGGACTTCGCGCTGTCCGAGCCGGATCTCATCCGCATCCAGGACCGCGATCTGCACGCGCTGCCGGAGGCGGAGCGGCGCAGCGTCCGCCGTTTGCAGCGGCAGTACGTGACGGCCTGGGCCCGCGTCGTACGCGACGTCCACCCGGAACTCGACGAGGATGCCGCGACCGTCCGCGTCCACGCCCTCTTCGGCATGGTGAACTCGACCCCGCACCTCAGCAGACGACTGCCCGCCGAGGTCGTGGAGACCCAGCTGCGCACGGCCGCCAGAGCCGCGCTGGGACTGGGGTGAGCCTCAGCTGCGGTGCGTGTGGGCCGCGGACCGGTGGCGATAGAGCAGGGAGGGGCGGCCTCGGCGGCCGTCCGTGTAGTCCCCGGTGGGTTCGAGCTGCCGCTTCATGCTGCGGCGGAAGGTGTCGCGCGGCAGTTCCTCGCCGGCGACGGATTCGTGGAGGGACTGCAGGTCGCCCAGGCTGAAGGCCGCCGGCAGCAGGCCCCACGGATCCGGGTGCTGGGAATGGGCGTCACGGACGCGGCGCAGCGCCTCCGCGAAGACGCGGGGGTGGTCATACGGCAGGCGGATGCCGCCGGGCACCTCGACCTCGCCCACCGGCGCCAGGGTGATGCGGCCGCCGGTCAGGCCCTCCGCCACGACGGAGCCGGGCACGACGTCCAGATGCGCGACAGTCACGACCCAGCCGCGCGGATCGCGGTCCGGGTCGTCGAAGACCTGCAGCTGCTGCGGTTCGCGCCCGGTGATGCCGGCCTTGGTGCGCAGGCTGCGCAGGACCGCGGCCTCGAGCCGTTCGCGCTCGTGGACGAAGGTGCCGGGCAGGGCGAGGCCCACGTCCTCGGTCACGAGCACGATCTCCAGCCCGCGGCCGGTCACCGTGAAGGTCGCGGTGTCGACGGCCAGCGAGGGCCGCGGGTACTCCGTGAGCGGAACGCTGCTCACGCCAGGCGCGCCCGCAGGCGCTCGTCACGCCGGTAGGGCACCAGGAGGACGCTCGAGGCGGCGTCCGTGAGGACGGCGGAGCTGGTGCGACCCAGCTGCGAGGTCATCCCGGCGAACACGCCGGCGCCGCGCTTGCCCAGGACGACCAGGTCGGCCGTCTCCGAGGCCGTCAGCAGCAGCTGCGCCGGGTCGCCCGCGAGCTCCTCCAGTTCGATCGTGAGGTCGGGGAAATCCTCGTGCAACCAGCCGACGGCCGCCTCCGCGCCCGCATGCGTCGCATCCCGACCGCCCAGGGTGTCCGGCGCGACGAGGACATGGAGGGTCCAGCCGCTGCGCACCGCCAGAGATGCCGCGTCCTGCGCGGCGACGTGCGAGTACTCGGAGGTGTCGAGGCCCACGACGATGCGTCCGCCGTCGCGGGCGGGGTGGGAGGCCGGGTCGTCGAACTCGCTGCCGGCCGTCACCGTGTGGACCAGGACGGCGCTGAGCGCGTGGCCGGGCAGACCGAAGCTGACGGTCCCGATCCGACGGCTGTTGACGCGGCCGGCGCCGTGGCGTCCCAGCACCAGCAGGCCCGCGTCGTCCGCACGCTGGGTCAGCTCCTCGGCCGCATCGCCCACGACGACCTCGGCGTCGATCCGGGTGCCGGCGGCACCGTCCGGGTGCGCCGCGTCGAGGGCTTCGAGCCGGGTCCGCAGATCCGCGAGCACGGTGGTGCCGGTCTCCCGCAGGTCCGCCTCGTCGTCGATCTCGAGGTGGGCGGGGGTGACGACGTGGACGAGTCGGAGTCCGCGCTCCGTGCCCCGCAGCTCCTTGAGAGCCCAGGCGGCGGCCTCTGCGCTCTGATCCGATCCATCGACACCGACGATCACGTCTCCGCTGAGGTGCACGGCGCCTCCTCTCCATCCGGGTTCACCTCTGATCGTAGTGAACTCCGGTGCGTTCCGGCAGGCCCGCCGCGCCGCGCGAGACATCCACGCGCACATGGCGGAAGCCCCGTCACCAGCGGTGACGGGGCTTCCGGGGCTGAGCCTCCTGTCGGAATCGAACCGACGACCTTTTCATTACGAGTGAAACGCTCTGCCGACTGAGCTAAGGAGGCAACGCGGAATAGCCTAACCCCACGGGGACCGCAGCGTCAAAACGGGATCAGATGCTCTCGCGCGGCCTCCTCCACGGCCGTGCTCAGACGGTCCAGGGCGGGCAGTTCCATCGCCCAGCGGTGCCAGTGGAGGTCGACGTCCAGCCGCGGCAGGCCGGGGATCCGGACGAGGTCTCCCACGTCCGGCAGGTCGGCCAGCAGCAGTTCGTGGACGCACCCCCAGCCCAGTCCGGCGCGCAGGCCGGTGAGGAACCCGTGCTGCTCGCCGATCATGTGGGCGGGAGGATCCGCCTCCACCCCGTTCTCCTCGCACCAGGCGCGCAGGACCCGGTGCTGCAGCTCGTCCGCCGCTCCGAAGGTGAGGACCGGACACGTCGTGAGGTCGAGTCCGCCGTCGTCCGTCAGATGGCGAGCGGCCAGGGACTCGGAGACCACCGGCACGTACCGCATGCGCCCCAGGGGCGTCGCGGTGCAGCCGGTCTGGGCGGTGGGGAGCGAACTCAGTGCCGCGAGCACATCGCCGCGGGCCAGCGCCTGGTGTCCGATGTCCTGGTCCTCGACCCGGATCCGCATGACGACGTCGTCCCACTGCGCGGATTCCCGGATCACGTCCGTGAGCCACGTGCCCAGTGCATCGGCACCCACGGCGACGGGGAGCAGGGACCGGGCCGGGGCCTCGGCGGCGGGTGCCAGGGTCGCGACCAGGGCGGTGACCTGGCGGGCAGTGGCGAGCACGGCCTCGCCGGCGGCGGTGGCCCGCGGCGGCGTGGAGCGCACGATGAGCACGTGGCCCATCGTCGTCTCGAGGCCGCGGATGCGCTGGGAGATCGCGGACGTGCTGACCCGCAGCGCATGGGCGGCGGCGTCGAAGCCGCCCTCGTCGATGATGGCGACGAGGGCCTCCAGCTGCGGGATGCTGGGGACGTCCCTCCAGTCTAAGCTCATGAAGACCACCTTAACGACCTGAAGGCTGTGCACGTGGACTTCACGCTCGTGCGCGCTCTACGGTCGAGCCCATGACCGTCGTCTCCGTCCTCCTCATCGGCTTCCTCACCGGCATCGGACTCATCGTCGCGATCGGGCCCCAGAACGCGCTGGTCCTGCGACAGGGGGTGCGCCGCGAGCACGTCGCGGTCGTCGTGGCGGTGTGCGCGGTGTCGGACATCATCCTCATCGGGGTGGGCACCGCCGGGATCGGCGTCGTCTTCGAGACGGCCCCGTGGATCGTCCAGGTCATGCGCTGGGGCGGCGTCGCGTACCTGCTGTGGTTCGCGTTCACGAGCCTGCGGTCCGCGTTCGGACCTGCCACGTCGATGCAGCTGTCGACGGCGGGAGGTGCGGCGCCACCGGTGCGGAGTGCGTGGGCCGTCGCGGGTGCGACTGCGGCGCTCACGTGGCTCAACCCACACGTCTACCTCGACACCGTCGTCATGCTGGGCACCGTCGCGAACCAGCAGGCGCTGCCGTGGGTGTTCGCGGTGGGCGCGATGCTGGGGTCGCTCGTGTGGTTCGCGGCCCTGGGATACGGCGCGCACCTGCTGGCACCCGTCCTGCGCAGCCCGCGGGCGTGGCGCGCGATCGATGCAGGCATCGCGGTCGTCATGCTGCTGGTCGCCGCGAAGCTCGCGTTCGCGTTCTGAGGCGCGGGGGGCGTCCGGAGGCTCCCGTCGTCGCGGGCACCTGCCGTCGCGGCTGGGTGTCATCGCGGGCACCTGTAGTCGGCCCGAGCGCGGCATCGCGTACCCTCAGCACCAGCGACCAGACGGTGCTACGACGCATCAAGCAGTGCAAGGACGACGGAACAGGGGTGTGCGCACAGGTGATGAGGTTCTCGGAGGAGAAGGTCGGGGAGTTCCTCGAGGATTTCCGCACTCTCGTCGAATGCGAGTCCCCGTCCAGCGACCCGCAGGCGCTGGCCTCCAGCGCGCGCCTCGTCGCAGAGATCGGTGAGCGCATCACCGGCATCCGCCCCAGCATCAGCACGATCGAGGGGTACCCGCACGTCCTCTTCCACATCGGCACCGGTCCCCGGCGCGTCCTGCTGGTGGGCCACCACGACACCGTGTGGCCGCGCGGCACGCTCACGACCATGCCGTGGTCCGTCAGCGGTGAGCGCGTGACCGGACCCGGCACGGACGACATGAAGGGCGGGATCCTCATCGCCCTCCACGCGGTGGGCGCACTGGTGCGGGAGAGGGACGAGGAGGAGCTGGACGGCATCACGATCCTCATCACCGCGGACGAGGAGCTGGGCTCCCCTACCTCGCAGCCGCTCATCGAGCGTCTTTCCCGCGAGGCCGAGGCCGTTCTGGTCTTCGAGTCCGGCGGCACCGCGGGCCAGGTGAAGATCGCTCGCAAGGGGGTGGCGATCTACAGCCTCGAGGTGGTGGGGCGCGCCGCCCACGCCGGCGTCGAGCCCGAGCGCGGGGTCAATGCCGCGGTCGAGGCCGCCCACCAGATCCTCGCGATCGAGGCGCTGGGCGACACCGACGGGGCCACGACCGTCGTCCCCGCGGTGACGCGGGCCGGGACGACGACGAACACGGTGCCGGCGCGGGCGCGCATCGGCATCGACTCGCGCGCGCTCACGTCTGCGGAGCAGCAGCGGGTCGACCAGGCGCTGCGTGATCTGGTGCCGCGCCACCCCGAGGCGCAGCTGGTGCTGCACGGCGGCATCAACCGCCCGCCACTCGAGGAGGACACGGCCCGCGCTCTCTTCACCCGCGCGCAGGAGACGGCTGCACAGCTGGGCCACCCGCCGCTCGAGGCCGTGCGTGTAGGCGGAGGGTCGGACGCGAACTTCGCCGCCGGCATGGGCGCACCCACACTGGACGGACTGGGCACGGTGGGCGGCGGCTCCCACGCGGACGACGAGCACGCCCTGCTGTCCTGGATCCCCCGCCGCATCGAACTCACGGCCGCACTGGTCGCCTCACTGCTCCAGGCCCCGGTCCCACGCCCCGCTGCGGCGCCGCGGCGAGCGTCCGGTCCGCGGTCGGCCCGCACGGACGCCGGCGTGGGGTCGTGAGCCGTCGGTTCGTGAGCCGTCGGTTGGTGAGCCGACAGGTCGTGATCGGCCGAGTGTGACGAGTCAGCTCAGGCCGTAACGGTTCGGCTCAGGCCGTGATCCAAGGGTTCGACAGTCCGATGAAGGCGGACTCGACGATGAGCGCCGGTGCCATGGTGGTGCCCAGCCGCTCCCGCGCCTGACGCAGCACGTCGATGCGCATGAGGGTCGTGTTCGCGTCGCCCTCCGCCGCGAGCGAGGCGATCCGCTCGTCCTCCTCGACGTTGATCCGCCCGGATTCCGCTCCCAGCTGCTGGGCGAGGACATCGCGGTAGAGCGAGAGCAGCTCGATGAAGATCGAGTCCAGCTCGTCATTGCGGGCGCGCACGTCGCGGCGCTTCTGCTCCTCCTCGAGACGCCGGATCTGCGCCCGCGCGCTGGGCGGCACCCGGGTGCCCGCCTCGACGCCCAGGGTCCGCAGCAACTGCTCCTTCTCCTGGGCGTTGCGCTCCTCCGTGCGCTCCTTCGCCCGTTCCTTCGCCATGTCGACGATGCGGGCGGCCAGCCGCACGGTCGATCCGATCGAGCGCAGCTGCCGGGGGATGTCGAGGACGACGGCGCGCTCGCTGCGCGCGTTCGGTGCGGTCGCGAGTCTGCGGGCGCGGCCGATGTGGCTCTGCGAGGCGTGTGCCGCCCAGCGCGCCGTGTCCGGGTCGATCCCCGCGCTGGACTCCAGGAGTGCCGCGACGGCCTGTGGGCTGGGCACGCGCAGGGTGACGCTGCGGCAGCGGGACCGGATCGTCGTGAGGACGTCCTGCGGGCTGGGGGCGCAGAGGATCCACACGGTCTGCGGCGGGGGCTCCTCGATCGCCTTGAGGAGGACGTTCGAGGTGCGCTCCGCCATGCGGTCCGCGTCCTCGATGATGACGACGCGCCAGGGCGCATTCGCGGGAGCTTGGTGGGCGGTCGCCACGAGTGAGCGGACCTCGTCGATCGAGATGACGGACTTCTGCGTCGACAGGACCGTCATCGATTCGTGGGTGCCGCCCAGCGCACGCCGGACGTCCGGCTCGTCCCGGTCCTGTCCGGGTGCCAGCAGGGCGGCAGCGAAGGCGCGCGCCGCATTCGACCGTCCCGATCCGGGTGGTCCCGTCAGCAGCCACGCGTGCGTCATCGCGGGTGAGCCCGGTTCCGCCGCGCGCGCCAGGTCTGCGACCGCCCGCTCCTGTCCCACGAGTTCGTGCCAGACGCTCATCGGGGGCCCGCACCGCCGGGTCCTCGCTGGTCGCCGTCGCGCTGCGACCGGAGCCGCTCACGGGCCCGGCGCTCGATCTCCGCCTGCGCCCGCAGTCGTTCACGGCTGGACTGGCGCGCCTGCGAGGCCGCCTTGGGCCGCTCGACCGTGGGCGGTTGGACCACAGGAGGCTCGACGGGCGGGGCGACCGGCGACTGGCCGACGGCCGGCTGCACCGTCGTGGGCGCCTCCGACGCGTCCACGACCTCATCGTGCGGCGCAGCTTCCTGACGTTCCTGTTCCTGGCGCGCCGATTCCTGCGGACGGACCTTCGGCACCGCCCGGGTCTCGTCCTCACTGCCGACGGGTGCCGCGGCGGCCTGGGGCGACGACGCCGGTGGCGACGGCGCGTTCACGACCCGCGTCTCATCCTCACTGCCGACGGCCACCGCAGGCCCCGCGGGCTTCACCGGTTCCGCAAACCCCGCCGCCTCATCCGCGCGACCAGCGGCACCGTCACCCTCCACCGACGCCGACTCCGCGCGCTCCGCCATCCGCTCGAGGACGACCGCGAGCACCTGCTGGGCGACCGTGTCGATGTCGCGCCCGGCGTCGACGATCGCGTACCGGTGCGGTGCCGCCTGCGCGAAGTCGAGGAACGCGCGGCGCACCGCGGTGTGGAACGTCGAATCGAGGGAGTCCAGGTGGTTCTCGTCGCCCCGCTTGCTGGTCCGCTGGCGGGCGACGGCCGGATTCACGTCGAGGACGATCGTGAGGTCTGGCTGGAGTCCCTCCGTCGCCCAGCGCGACAGCGCGGTGATCTCCTCGTCGCCCAGGTCCCGGCCCGCGGCCTGGTAGGCCCGCGAGGAGTCGATGTACCGGTCCGTGATGACGATCCCGTTGCGCTCGATGATGGGCCGGATGAGCGAGGCGACGTGGTGCGCGCGGTCCGCTGCGAACACGAGCGCCTCGGCCCGGTGGGTGACACCGTCGCCGTCCAGGACGACGGACCGCAGCTTCGTGCCCGCCTCCGTGCCGCCGGGTTCGCGGGTCGTGACGACCTCCCGCGCACCGCGGTCGCGCAGCGCGTCCGCCAGCAGGTGGATCTGCGTGCTCTTGCCGGTGCCGTCGCCGCCCTCGATCGCGATGAAGAAGCCGCGGTCGACGTCTGCTCCGCCCGAGGCCGCAGCCCCCTGCGCATCCGTCGCGCCACCCAGCGCGGCCAGGCCGAAGCCGTCGCCTGGATCTCCCTGCTCACCGTCGAGCGTGGGGACAGGTGCGGTCGCATCCCGATCGTGCTCGGCGGGTCCGTTCTCTGCGGAGTCCTCCTCCGCCACGTCACCCACTGCCGCGACCTGCGCTGCCGGAGCATCCTGCCCCGCTGCCTGGCTTCCCCACGACTGCTCGGCCGGGTCCTGCTCGTCTGCGGACGGCCGATCCCGGTCCGCGTCCGTCTGCGCGGCGTGTCCGGCAGCGGCCGGCACCCGGAACGCGTGGACGACGTCGATGCCCAGCCCGCGGATCCCGGTGGGACCGAACGTGAAGAGCGCGATGACACCGCCTGCCAGCGCGACCAGGCCGATGAGGACGTACGCGAGGTCCGCGGGATGGACCGTCCACGACGCGTGCGCGCTGAGCGGCACCTCCGCCGTGACGCCCAAGGCCGCCACCACGACGGCACCGCCCATGCCGGCGAGTGCGCCGATCCGGCGGGAGAAGGAGTAGCGCTGGGCGCGCACGCCCAGGCCCACGAGGAACGCGACGCCGCCGGAGAGCACCGCCCGCCCGGACAGTTCCGTCAGCAGACCAGTCGCGATCGTGAGGACGCCCGCGGCGATGAGCGCGAAGGTCGTGAGGCGGGTGCGGGTCATGCCCGGGGCGAAGTCCGGGCCGGTCTCGAAGCCCACGGCCCAGCCCAGGAGCACCGCGCAGATGATGAACGACATCCCGCCCTGTCCGAAGCCCAGATCTGCGACGGACGGCTGGGCCAGCACTCCCACGGCCCCCAGGGTGGCGAACAGCAGGTGGCACGGCCACGCGGATGCGACGGCGGTGGCGGGGCGGGCCAGACCTGCGCGATCGAGGACGTGCGCACCCGTGTCCGGCAGCTGGATCGCGTCCCGAGGCTTCGTCCGCATGAGCAGCAGCACACCCACCAGCACGATGAGTGCGCCCAGGAGCGCCAGCCACGGCATGACGGTGTGGCCGGCGCCCACGCCGCCCAGCAGCTGCGCCGCGTAGCTGGTCACGAGCGTGAGGACGGAGGCGACGCCCGCACTGCGCCACGGCTTCACGCGGCTGTTGCGCACGAGGCTCAGCACGGCCGCGAACACGGCGCCCACGGCCAGCCCCATGACGACCGACAGCAGCGCGGAGACCACGAACAGCGAGACGACGGCCAGCACCACCAGCGCGCCCGCTGCCGCGAGCGCGACCTTGATCGCAGTGCCGCCGGTCAGGCGCTTGGACGGGACGAACAGGCCCGCGACCCCCGCCGCTGCGACGGCTGCGTAGAGGAGGACAGCGGCGCGCGAGGAGAAGTCATCGGACTCCGTCAGCATCTGGATGCCGCGCAGTACCGAGGGATCGACGAACGCGGTGACCCCGAACGCGTCCACCGCACCGAAGCCCAGCGCCGCGGCGGCGAGGATGCTGAGCCAGGCGCCCACCTCGATCGTGAAGATCCTCAGCGCGTCGGGATCCGGTGTCGCCGCACCGGGTGTCCCGGCGGCGGCGCGCGCGTCCGGTGCGGACGGCGAGGAGGGGTTCGGAGTCGCGTCATCAGTCACGTCTGCAAGGGTACCCGCGACCCCTGACACGGGAACGGATCGCAGGAACCGGGCGCCCCCACGGCCTCGGGCCCTTCGACCGGCGGGACCGGGGCTCGGGGGCCACGGACGGGGATCCACGGCCTCGGGATCCACGGCCTCCGGCCGCTCGCTACTCTGGTGCCGTGCAGACACCCCCCGATCCGCAGGTCCCCGCCCGTCCGCAGCTCACCGTCCTGCGACACGGACCCGGCGACGCGATCGCGGACCTGTCACTGGCCCGCGGACTGCTGGATCGGGTGAAGAACGGCGACCGAGGCCCCCTCCTGCGGATCTACCGGTCCGCCCCCACCGTCGCGTTCGGCGGCCGCGACCGGTTCCTGTCCGGCTTCGCCGAGGCGATCGAGGCCGCCCGCGCCTACGATTTCACCCCGGCGCTTCGGACCCTGGGCGGCCGGGCCGCCGCGTACCACCCCGGCAGCCTCGTCGTCGATCACATCGAGCCCGCCCCGCGGGTCCTCTCCCCCACGCAGGACCGGTTCATCCGCTTCGGTGAGATGTATGCGGAGGCGCTGCGCGACATCGGGATCGACGCGCGCATGGGAGAGATCCCCGGCGAGTACTGCCCGGGCGAGCACAGCGTCAACGTGGGCGGACGGATCAAGGCCATCGGGACCGCGCAGCGCGTGGTGGGCGGCGCGTGGCTGTTCTCCTCGTCGATCATCGTCGAGGACCCGGATCCCATCCGCGCCGTGCTCACCGACGTGCAGGCCGCGCTGGGACTCGCGTGGGACCCCGCGACCGGCGGGTCGATCTCAGAACTGCACCCGGGCATCACAGTCGATGCCGTCGAGGACGCGGTGCTGACCCGCTACGCCCGCGAGTACGACCTGGTCCCCGGCGAGCTCACGCCGGAGGACGCGCAGGCCACGACCGGGCACCTGGACGCGCACCGGCTCTGAGCCGGGTGCGACTCAGGGCGTCTTGGGCGTCGAGGTCCTCTTCGCCGTCGTCGTCTTCTTCGCAGTCGTCGTGGACCCGGTGGACTTCGAGCCCGTGGACTTCGAAGCCGTCGTCTTCTTCGCCGCCGTCGACTTTGATGCAGTCGACTTGGACGCCGTCGTCTTCTTCGCGGCCGTCGTCCTCGAGGTCGTCGTCTTCCGCGTGGTCGTGCGCTTCTTCGCCGGTCCCTTCGCCCGCTTCTCCGCCAGCAGCTCGAACGCGCGCGTCGCGGTGATGCCGTCGACGGAGTCGTCCTTGCGCAGGGTCGCGTTCGTCGTCCCGTCCGTCACGTAGGGGCCGAAGCGGCCGTCCTTCACGACGACCGGCTTCTTCGACTCCGGATCCTCGCCCAGCTCCTTGAGGGGTGGCGCGGCCGTCTGGCCGCGACGCTGCTTGGGCTTCGAGTAGATCTCCAGCGCCTCGTCCAGCGTGATGTTGAAGATCTGCTCCTCCCGCTCCAGCGAGCGCGAGTCCGTCCCCTTCTTGAGGTACGGGCCGTAGCGGCCGTTCTGCGCGGTGATGGGCGTGCCCTCCGCGTCCTCGCCCACGGTGCGGGGCAGGGACAGCAGGCGCAGCGCCTGCTCGAGCGTCACGGTCGTGGGCTCCATCGACTTGAAGAGCGAGGCCGTGCGCGGCTTGGGCTTCTTCGCGCCCCGCTTGGGCTTCTCCTCCGGCTCCGGCAGCACCTCCGTCACGTAGGGGCCGAACCGCCCGGACTTCGCGACGATCGTGTGACCGGACTCCGGGTCCACGCCCAGTTCGCGGTCGCCGGTGCCCTGCGTGCGGATGAGCTCGCGGGCGGACTCCTCCGTCAGCTCGTCCGGTGCCAGGTCGTCCGGCACGGACACGCGGCCCGGGTCGTCGCCCTCCTTCTCCGGCGCGACCTCCAGGTACGGGCCGTAGCGGCCCACGCGCAGGACGATGCCGTCTGCGATCGTGACGGAGTTGATCTCCCGCGCGTCGATGTCGCCCAAGTCGTCGACGACGGACTTGAGGCCGGGCTTCGCACCCTCGCCGTCCGAGCCGAAGTAGAAATCGTGCAGCCACTGCGTGCGGTCCTCGCGGCCGCCGGCGATCTGGTCGAGATCGCCCTCCAGATCCGCCGTGAACTGGTAGTCGACCAGTCCCGCGAAGTGTTCCTCCAGCAGACGCGTCACGGAGAACGCGACCCAGCTGGGCACCAGCGCGTTGCCGCGGTTGGTCACGTAGCCGCGGTCCTGGATCGTGGAGATCGTCGCCGCGTACGTGGACGGGCGACCGATCCCCAGCTCCTCGAGCCGCTTGACGAGGCTGGCCTCCGTGAAGCGCGGCGGCGGTGCGGTCGTGTGACCGTCCGGTGCCGCCTGGTCGACGGAGATCGCGTCGCCCTCCTTGACATCCGGCAGGCGCGACTCGCCGGACTCCTTGCCGGAGTCGTACCGCTCGACGTCGCGGCCCTCCTCGTAGGCGGCCAGGAATCCCTTGAACGTGATGACCGTGCCCGAGGTCGTGAACCCCGCCGCTGCCGGCGCCGCCTTCCAGCCGCCGCCGGACAGCTCCGCCGAGGCCTGGGCCAGATCCGCGGTGAACCGCATCGTCGCGGTCGATCCCTTGGCATCGGCCATCTGCGAGGCGACGGTCCGCTTCCAGATGAGCTCGTAGAGACGGAACTCGTCGCCGCCGATCGCGGACGACACCTGTGCGGGCGTGCGGAAGTGGTCGCCCGAGGGTCGGATCGCCTCGTGCGCCTCCTGCGCGGCCTTCGCCTTCTTCCCGTACATACGGGGCTGAGCGGGCACGTACTCCGGTCCGTACAGCTCCGCCACCTGGTTGCGCGCGGCGGCGATCGCCTGGCCGGACAGCTGGGTGGAGTCCGTACGCATGTATGTGATGTAGCCGTTCTCGTACAGCGACTGGGCCACCCGCATCGCCTGGCGCGAGGACATGCGCAGCTTGCGGCCGGCCTCCTGCTGCAGGGTCGAGGTGGTGAACGGCGCCGCCGGGCGGCGCGTGTACGGCTTCGTCTCCAGGGAGGTGACGGTCAGCGAGTCCTTCGCGGTGCCGTTCAGCACGCCCGCCAGGGACGTGGCCTGCGGCTCGTCCAGGACGACGGCCTTCGACGCCTTCTTCAACTGGCCCCGGTCGTCGAAGTCGCGGCCGGTGGCCACCTTCGACTCGTCCACCGTGTCCAGGCGGGCCTTGAACGGAGTGCCGCCCGCGGCCTCGGCGAGGGTGATGTCCAGGTCCCAGTAGTCGGCGGAGACGAACGCCATGCGCTCCCGCTCCCGCTCGACGACCAGGCGGGTCGCGACGGACTGGACACGGCCGGCGGACAGGCCGGCGCGCACCTTGCGCCACAGGACCGGCGACACCTCGTAGCCGTAGAGGCGGTCGAGGATGCGGCGGGTCTCCTGCGCGTCGACCAGGTCGACGTCCAGTTCGCGCGTGTTCTCCAGCGCGCGTTCGATCGCCTCCGGGGTGATCTCGTGGAACACCATCCGCTTGACGGGGATCGTGGGCTTGAGGACCTCCAGGAGGTGCCACGCGATGGCCTCGCCCTCGCGGTCCTCATCGGTTGCGAGGTAGAGCTCGTCCGCATCCTTGAGGAGCTTCTTGAGCTCCGTGACCTTCTTCTTCTTGTCCGGATCCACCCGGTAGTAAGGAGTGAAGCCGGAATCGACGTCGACGGCGAACCGGCCGTAGGGCCCCTTCTTCATGTCAGCCGGCAGCTCCGACGGCTGCGGCAGGTCACGGATGTGACCCACCGAGGCGGTCACGTCATACCCGTCCCCCAGGTAGCCCACGATGGTGCGGGCCTTGGTGGGCGACTCGACGATCACGAGTCTGCGGGGGCTGGTGGTGGCGGCCATGTATTCCTTTCGCCTGATCTCACGAGCACGCTTTCAGGCACAGCTGATCCTGCTGCGGTCGGATGTGTGCACAATGTAGCACCAGCGACGGACGCGGCATTCCCGCCGTCTCGCTGGGCATTCCGCGGGATGGGACGTGTACGGGGCCATCCCGGCGGCCGTCAGTCCCCCGCGTGGACGCTGGTGCGGTCGCCCCTGGGGCCGTCGGATCAGTCGCCTGCGGGGACGATGATCGCGGCGGGGACCAGGGTGCGCACCTGGTCGACCAATTGGCGGGTGAGGGCGTCCTCCTCGACCCCCAGCAGATGCGCCAGCGCCGCTGAGATCTGCGCGAGCGTCAGCGTCCCGTCGCACACCCCCAGGAACCCGGCCAGCGCGGGATCGGCCTGGAAGGTCTGTGCCAGTCCCCCGCCCTGCTCGATCGTGATCATCGTGGGGTCGTCCGCGCCGGGTCGCAGGTGCCGGTGCTCGGTCACGTCCGCGGCCAGCTGGTAGGCGGTCGCGGCCAGTTCCGCGTCGCTCGCCTGCGCCAGCCACTCGAGCAGCCCCAGGCGGGTCTCCAGGAACGTCGCGAGGCCTGCCGGGTTGGAGCCGGGACCGGATTCGATGGTCGCGAGGTCACGGAGGGGTGCGCTGGGCGCCATCTTTTCGCCCGGCCCAGTCTGCTCCTCCCGGCGCAGCAGGATCCAGCCGAATCCCACCTCGTCGACGCCGCGGTCCTCGAAGTCCTGCAGCCAACGGTCGACGTCCGCGTGCCACCGCGCCGAGGCCCGCAGCACCCCACCGTCCCGGATCCACGTCCGTGCGTACGCCGCCGGCCGCATGCGCTGCCGTTCGATGACCATCGCCGAGGCCGTGGTCGCCTCCGTCGTCGTGGTCACCGCTGGGTTCTCGGCCGCTCCTCGGGCCTCGGTCTCTTCCGCATCCGTGTCCAGCCAGGCGGTGGGCGGCGTCCGATCGCCGCCCCGCTCCCAGTTGCCCAGCATGACGGCCAGGCCGCCGGGCCGCAGGTGAGCGGGTGCGCCGCGGACCATCGACCGCATGATCGCGTCTCCCACCAACCCGCCGTCGCGGTAGCGGAAGCCTGTGTCCGTGCCGCGTGGTGTGATGACGAACGGCGGGTTGGAGACGAGGAGGTCGACGGCCTCGGGAAGGGGGTCGTAGAGGGATCCGGTGCGGAACTCGACGCGGTCGGTGAGGCCGGCCAGCCCCACGGTCAGTCGTGCGATGTCGAGGGCGCGGGGTGAGAGGTCGGTCGCGATGACGCGGTGGGCGTGGCGGGCCAGCATGACCGCCTGGATGCCGCACCCGGTGCCGATATCCGCGGCGAGCTCGACGTTCCCACGCGGCGTGATGTCGAGGAGGGTACGGCCCGCACCGCCATGGCCCAGGACGTACTCGCCGTCCAGGGCGTCCGGACGCGTGAACGTCCCGTGGTCCGCGACGAGCAGCAGTGTGTCATCGCCGGACCGCTGCCCGCGCGGAACGCCCACGGGTAGGGGGTGGCAGGTGACGGCGAGGACGGACCGGAGCATTCGGGAACCCGGCAGGGTCCCCGCAGCGGCCTCGGACGAGCCGTTCGGGCCGGTGCTTTGCTGCTGAGTGCTGGCCCCGGCCTCGACGGTGGTCGTGGGCTCATCCACCAGCAGTCCTCCGGCGAGCAGGGCGGCGACGAGGTCGGTCCCCAGGGCCTCGGCGGCGAGGTCCTCGGAGACAGCCGTGTCCAGCAAGAAGAGGAGGGCGACGACCGCCAGGTTCCGGTCACGTGCGGACGAGCCGGTCTCCAGCAGTCGCAGGCAGTGGCGGCGGGCCGGTGCCGGGTCGTTGGCCTCGCGGGCGGCATCGACGTCCGTGCCCCACAGCGCTTGCAGCGCGGCCGGCGAGTAGTGCGCCCGATGCAGGGCGGCGGCCAGGTCTGCCAGCACGGAGTCATCCAGGCGGGGCACGGGCGGAAGCATGGGAGATGCGGGAGGGGTGGAGCTCACCCCGTCATCGTAGGTGCCACCCGCGCTGGAATACGATTGCCCCGATGTCGAGGACTCCTGTCCCCGCCACCAGTGACGCGCAGGTGGGGGCATCGCACGCGCGACTGGTCCGCGGTGTCGCCGCCGGCGCACTCGCGACCTTCGTCGCGCTGTTCTCGCACGTGGCCGCCGGCGGCCACGCCCCGGTGCTGCCGGGTGTCGTGCTGCCCCTCGTGCTGGCGGTGTTCGTGAGCGTCGTGCTGGCGGGGCGGAAGCTGTCACTCGTGCGGCTCAGTGCCTCGGTCGCAGTGAGCCAGACGGCTTTCCACTGGATCTTCAGCGCCGCCGCCGCGAGCGCGCCCGGAGCCGGACGAGCCTCCGCAGCCCGCGCGACGGCCGACGCCGTTGCAGCGGGCGACCCTCACGCGTTCCACCACGGTGCCGGCGTCCCCGCTGACTTCGCCGCGACCGTGGGGGCGGGGGCTTCCGCGGGGGCGGGGGCTTCCGCGGGCTCGGGTGCAAGTGCCGGCGCAGGCGCCGCAGCGGGTGGGCACGCACTGCACACGGCCGGGCACGACAGCCCACTCATGCTGGTCGCGCACGTGATCGCCGCCGTCGTGACGATCGCGGCCCTGCACCGCTCCGAGCTGATCCTCCATTCCCTCCTCCGCCTGCTGCGGCTGGTCCGGTCGCTGCTGGGCCCGCTGCTGCGTGTGCCCGCCCCGGTCGTCACGACCAGCAGGCGTCGTCTCCTGGGAGCCGGCTGTGCCGTCGTCTCCCCCGCACCGCTGGGTGTGGTCCGCTCGGCGCGCGTGGACCGCGGTCCACCGGTGCGCGTCCCCGCCGTGGCCTGAGCCCGCGACCGCACGGTCGCCGGTGCCGCACGGCAGAGCACCGACCACTTCCTTCACCGGGCTCTCCCCCGCCCCGGCACGCGCTCGACCTTCGCGTCGCGCTTGCCGGGCGGGTGCCCGCATCCGCAGAAAGGCGCACCCATGCGCACTCGCACCTCTTTCGTCCTGCCCGCACTCACCGCTGCGGTCCTCCTCTCGGTCGCCGCGTGCGGCCAGGACTCCACCGCAGGATCCGAGACCGATTCCTCCTCCCAGTCGCTCTCGACCGAGGCCGCCCAGGCGACCGCGTCCCTCACCATCGAGGACCCCTGGGTCAAGGCCGCCGAGGACGGCATGACCTCCTCATTCGGCCTCCTCACGAACGAAAGGGACGAGGACGTGACGCTCACCGCCGTCGAGTCCTCGATCTCCGATTCCATCGAACTGCACGAGACCGCGGACGACGGCTCCGGCACCATGTCGATGAACGAGATCGACGGTGGCTTCCCGATCGCCGCGGGTGAGACGCTCGAGCTGGCTCCGGGCGGCGACCACATCATGTTCATGGAGTTCGACGGTCCCCTGGTCGCCGGGGACACGGTCGATCTCACCCTCGTCCTGTCCGACGGCTCACGCATCGAGTACGACGCCGCGGTCCGCGATTTCGCCGGCGCCAACGAGTCCTACAGCGCTGATGAGGAGGGACACGGAGCCGATGATGCCGGCCACGACCACGGCGACATGGACCACGGAGGTTCCGACGACCTCGGCGATGGTGACGA
>DHCMJ07802__coassemble_1141_pt1 | contig 18226 bp, 15 predicted proteins | sample DHCMJ07802__metabat2_high_PE_026 | metagenome-assembled genome bin DHCMJ07802 | reverse complement strand
TGGATGACCTGGAGCACCTCGCCCAGCGGGTCCACGACCGGGCGGGCTGGCACGCGGAGCTCTACATCGACGCGCGCACGATCGACGACGACCTGGCCCGCAGGATCGCCGCGCTGCCCGCCGTCAGCATCGACCACCTGGGGATGCACGAGGACGGGCTGCCCCAGCTGCTGCGGCTCGTGGAGCAGGGGGTGAAGGTCAAGGCGACGGGGTTCGGTCGCATCGACATGGATCCCGCGGCCGCGATCCGGGCGATCGTCGACGCGGACCCCACCGCCCTCATGGTCGGCACGGATCTGCCGTCGACGCGCGCCCGGAGGCCCTTCGCACCCCAGGACCTCGACCTGATCCGCGGGGTACTCACCCCGCCGGAGCAGTCAGCCGTCTTCTGGGACAACGCGGCCGCGTTCTACGGGGTGGCAGACCAGCCCGTATGAATGGGCACCGTCACTCGAAGTACCGCCGCACGTTGCTCACCAGCATCGCCTCGATCTGCTCGTCTGTGACGCCGCGCTCACGCAGTGCCGGCAGGACGTCTTCGGAGATGTGGCGGAAGTTCCACTGCGGCACCGCCTGCACCTTCGCATCCGGATCGAACCAGTCGATGAAGCACGAGGCATCGTGGGCGAGCACCATCCGGTCCGCGTATCCGGCGGCGGCCAGCTGCGCGACGGTGTCGACGCGCTGCTCGAACGGCAGGAGGACGTCCAGGCCGAACCGGTCCATCCCCAGGAGCGACCCCGCGTCCGCGACCTCTTTGAGGTAGTCGAGGTCCGTCGAGTCACCGGAGTGCCCGATGACCACCTTCGTGAGGTCGACGCCCTCCTCGCGCAGGACGCGCTGGGCCTCGAGGCCGGAGCGGGTGTGCGGATTCGTGTGCACGGTGATGGGCGCGCCGGTGCGCACGTGCGCCTGGCCGACGGCCCGCATGACGCGCTCGACGCCGGGTGTCAGGCCCTGCTCCTCGATCGCGCACTTGAGGAACGCGGCGCGCACGCCGGTGTCCGCGATGCCCTTCGTCAGGTCCTTCACGAACATCTCCGTGAGCGGTTCCGGCTGGTCGAAGAGGAGACCGGGGCCGGTGTAGTGGAACTGGAAGGGGATCTCGTTGTACGTGTACAGGCCGGTCGCCGCGATGATGTTCAGATCGACGCGCTCCGCGATCCGCTGGATGCGCGGGATGTACCGGCCCAGGCCCAGGACCGTGGGGTCCATGATCGAATCGATGCCCAGGCTCGCGAGCTCCGTCAGGTCCGCGACGGCCTTCTCGACCATCGCCTCCTCGTCCCAGTCCTGATAGTTGAGGCGGTGCTCCTCCCCCAGCACGAACACGTGCTCGTGCGCGAGCGTCCTCCCCAGGTCCGCGCTATCGATCGGACCCGTCACCGTCTGCACTGTCGCCATGTCCGCCATCCTCCTGAGCCTCGTCGCTCATCCAGTGGTCCTCCGGCACCACCTCGCCGTGGTGTCGTGCGTGTGGGGTCGCCCCTCCTGCGCGCGTCGCCCCACCTGCGACTGTACTCACCTGCACGAACGGAGTCACTGGTGACCGCGGGCGTGTGTCTGCAGAAGGGTGACTACCGGAAGGGGAAGGTGGCGAGTGGAACGGACCGCACCTCCGGCATCGTGCCAGGGCACGTCCCGAAACGTTTCAGCCTGGTCGGCCACTCACGCGGACGGGCCGGTCGCGGTCCCCTCCGCGATCGCCACCAGATCCGCTGCGGCCCCCGTCAGCCGCCGAGGCCCCGTCCACACCGCGGTGAACTCCCGTTGGAGACCCCCACCGGTCACACCCCCGGCAGACACACCCCCACTGGCCACGCTCGCGCCGTGCCCGGTCCGGCTCGCTTCCTGCCCACCCACACTGTCTGCGCCCACCTCGTCCGCACCCACTCCGTCCAGCGGGACGCGCAGCAACTCGCCGGATTCCAGCTGGGCTCGGACGGCTCGGGCGCTCAGGACGGCCGGACCGGCTCCGGACGCCACCGCGATCCGCACGGCGGCGTTGCTGCCCAGCTCCAGGGCAGGAGGTGCCTGCGGGAGGTCGCCCAGGACGACCGCAAGTGCGTCGCGGGTGCCGGAACCGCCCTCGCGGACGACCAGCGGAGTCGCGGCCAGCTCGGCGGCGTCGACCGGTGCGCTGCGGTCAGCCCACGGGTGGTGCGGGGCGATGACGAGGACCAGCTCGTCCTGGGCGACGACCCGGGAGTGGATGTCGCGGGGAACGTGCGGGGTCTCGATGAAGCCCAGACGCAGGCGTCCCGACCTCACGTCCTCGATGACGTGCGTCGAGTTCTCGACTTCCAGGAGCACGCGCGTGGACGGGGCGATGCGGCGCAGATCCGTCAGCCATACGGGGACCAGATGCTCCGCGATCGTCATGCTGGCGCCCACGCGCAGCTCGGGGGCCTCGGCATCCCGGGTCGTGCGCAGCCAATCGGTGAAGTGGTCGGCGGCCTCGAGCAGCTCCCGTGCGTGGGCCGCGTAGACCAGGCCGGCCGGGGTGGGCCGGGACCCGCGGGGGTGACGGTCCAGCAGAGGCGCACCGGCCTCGGCCTCGAGGCGGGCGATGAGGCGGCTGGCATTGGGCTGGTGGATCGCCAGCCGACGAGCGCCGGCGCCCAGGCTGCCCTCGTCGACGACGGCGACGAAGAGGGCGAGCGCCTGCAGGTTGGGCAACGAGGTGGCCTCGGATGACATATCAGAATGATATGCCCTGGGACGGAACTCCTGTCTACCGCGCGTCACCCGCAGGCACGAGAGTCGTCACCATGAGTTCACCTGCGCACTTCGGCTCGGCAGGCGCACCTGGTAGGCCGGACCACCCGACTGCGGACCAGCCCGTGCCCCCTGTGGACCAACCCGTACGACGCACAGGATCGGCGGTTCCTTCGGATGGACGCCAGTCGCCCGGTCACGCGTCCGCCCCCAGTCGCCTGCCCGGCATCGTGCTGGCCGCGGTGGCGGGCATCGTGGCGACGGTCGTCGGCTCCTACCTGCCCGGGTTCAGCCCGCTGCTGCTGGCGATCATCGTGGGCATCGCCGTGGGCAACCTCGTGCCACTGCCGCAGTCCACCGCACCGGGCCTCACGTACAGCTCGAAGACGCTGCTGCGCGCGGGCATCGTGCTGCTGGGGCTGCAGGTGGTGCTGGGCGACATCCTGGGGTTGGGCGTGGGGATGATCGCCGTCGTCGTCGCGATCGTGGCCGGCGGCATCCTGGGCACGCTGGCGATCGGACGGCTCCTGGGCACGTCGCCGGTGTTCACGATCCTCGTGGCCTGCGGGTTCTCGATCTGCGGCGCGGCAGCGGTGGGTGCAGTCGCGGGCGTCGTCGACCCCAAGCAGAAGAAGGGCGAGGACGTGGCCACCGCGATCGCGCTGGTCGTCCTCTTCGGGACGATCATGATCCCACTGCTGCCGCTCACCGCGCGGCTGCTGGGCTTGGAGACCACGACGGCAGGCCTGTGGGCCGGCGGCGGCATCCATGAGGTCGCCCAGGTCGTGGCCGCCGGCGGAGTCCTGGGCGGCGGCGCGCTCGCGGTCGCCGTCATCGTCAAGCTGGCAAGAGTCCTCATGCTCGCCCCCGTCATCGCAGTGCTGAGCTTGCAGGCGCGTCGAGCCGCCGACCGCGCGGAGACCGGAACGGCGGCCGACGGAGACTCCGCGCGGACCGGCTCCGTCTCGTCGGCCAGCGGCGATCACCCCACGAAGCTGCCACCCATCGTGCCGCTGTTCGTCGCAGGGTTCCTGGCGATGGTGCTGGTGCGGTCGTTCGTCCCCCTGCCGGAGGCCGTGCTCACCACCGCCGGCCTCGCCCAGACCCTTCTACTGTCTACCGCGATGTTCGCGCTGGGGTGCGGTGTGAAGTTCAGGAACCTCATCCATGTGGGTGCCCGTCCCTTCATCCTTGCCGCACTCTCGACTGTGCTCGTGGCGGGCCTCGCTCTGGGAGGCGTGCTCCTCGTCGGATGATCCCCGACTGCGTCGCCGTCAGAACGGCGGCGGCTCGTCCGAGGTGTCTGCGCCGGCCATATTCGGCACAGGTGTCCCCGAGCGAGACGCACCCACGTCCGCTGACCGGGCACGATCCAGCAGCCGGTCCGGTGGAGTGTCCTGATCCGTGTCCCCGATGGAAGGCGGCACCGCCGTGGACTTCACCCCCATGGGCAGGACCCAGACGATCTCGTCACTAGAGACCCGGCGCAGCCCGATGATCCCCATCGTCTTGAGCTGATGGTGGTGCTTGCACAGCGGATGCAGGTTCTCGACCACGGTGAGCCCGCCCTTCGCAGGATCCTTCTTCGAGAAGCTGCAGCAGTGGTCGATCTCGCAGGATGCGGCGTGCCGACTGCAGCCGGGCGCGGTGCAGCTGCGCCACTTCTGGCGGACCGTCCGCCGCATCCCGGCCGTGGGTTCGTAGGTCTGGGCGATGTCGTCCGTCACGGCCCCGGTGACCGGGTCGGTGATGATGCGCACCCACGAGGTCGCGTACGAGGCGATCTCTCTGCACGTGGGCGCTGAGAGCGTCGCATCCCCCGTCGTCCACCCCGGCGTCTCGTTCATGCCCAGCAGCGTCGATGCCGGCACCGTCACGTGCACCGCCGCCTGCTTCCGCAGCCACGTGCCGTCCGTGGGGCAGAGGACGTCGATCAGCTCACCGTCGTCGGCGGCATGGTGGCCGACGGGTCCGAGGTCCAGGGAGGGTGTCGCCGCGTCGCCCGCCACGTCCGCGTCACGACCGGCAGGTGCGCCGACACCAGCAACAGCACCACCGGCGCCGGCACCAACAGCACCGGAACCGACCCGCACCTGCGTCTGCGGGCGGGATCCCGCCAGCAGGTCGAACGTGAGCTGCGCGATGGTCCGCAGATCCGCCACACGGCTGTCCCAGGCGTTGATATCCCCCTGGTCCGTGGACACACCCGTCCCCTGATCCTCCACACCCAGGCCTGACAGCTCCCGGCGACGGATCGCACGCGCCGTGGCCCGCGTGCGCTGGTAGAGCGCATCGAGCATATGGATGGGGCCCGTCAGCGTGAGGATCCCGGTGTCGTCATCGCACCGCTCCAACCGGACGCTCCGATTGCGCCGAGGCGCCTCCGGATCCTCAGGTACGGGGACGAGGGTGCGAATCTGCTTGCGCGTCAGCTTCTCGAACTGATCCATCGAGAGATCCGGACGCATCGAGTCAAGGTACCGGTCCAGCGCCCGCACCTCCGAAAGCGGGAGGAGTGCGTCGTCGACCCGGCCCACCAGTCGTGCGATGCGCTCGAACGCGAGACGGCCCTGCGCAACGGACGTCAGCAGGTTGTGGAACCCCAGGAACCACACCATCGCCTGCGTCACCCGCCGCGTCGCGGACGCGCGCTTCGTTTTGCGCATGTGCGCCGACACGATCAGGAGGTCCTCCGACCGCAGCAGACGGCCCGCCTGGGTGGAGATCCGGGGGTCCGTGTCGGCATCGACGTCCGGATCCGCGTCGTCGAAGAGCCCTTCTGCGGACAGGAACCGCTCCAGCGCGTCCTCCCCGCCCTCCCTGTTGAGCACGCGTGCCAGCGCGAACGCCGCCAGTTGCGCGGCCTCGAGCGCCTGAAGACGACCGGAATCCTCATTCGACCCCACCCACTGGCCCAGCAGTCCCACCGTCGTGAACTGCGGACCCGGATCCGACTGCCCCTGAGCGTCCGCCCGCTGCGGGAACCCGTCGCGCGTCTCTGCAGACGCTCGGTCCGGCGCTGTCGACAGGTCGAGCGGAAGTGCGGGCGCACAGGCCGGCACCGCATCGCGGGCACCGGCCGACGGCGCGGACTCAGTCAGCTCAGACGACTCAGCAGGAATCTCCTTGCCGAAGGTCCCGTCCGCGACCCGGGCGATCGCGTCACGGACGTTCTGGACCGTGAGGATCTGCAGGGCAGGGCGAGGCAGTCGATCAGGACCAGTGGTCACTCGTTTGGGCCGCTCCATGGGGTACGCCTCCTGCGTCACTCAGGCCAACATCGAACCTCACTGTTCGACGTACCACCATGATATTCGATTCTCTGTTCGATATTCAACCCCTGAATCGAACGAATCTTCCTGAATGGCCCCGATGGAGTCGGAAGCCATTCGTGCGCAATGGACGATGCCCCATGATGCACACCAGCGCGCACCCCAGCACGCGCTCCGACCCCGACACACGAGGCAACCCTCAGCGCAGGAGGCAACCCTCAGGGCACGAACGTCACCGGGTCGACTGCGGCCTCGTGGGTGTCGCGCAGGTGGCCGCGCAGGGCCTCGGCGAAGCGGACGACATCCCGCTCCCGCAGCGCGTCGATGAGCTCGCGGTGCTCCGCGAGCATCTCCTCGCGCCGTTCGATGAGCCTCTCCCCCTGCCGGAACAGCATGTACCGGCGTCGGTCCGCCAGTCGATCGCTCATCTCCAGCAGCACGTCATTGCCGCTCACCTCGACGAACATCCGGTGGAACCCGGTGGTGGCATCGATGAAGGCGCGCAGATCCTGCGCCGCGAGCGCGCGAGCCTGAGCTTTGAGCGACTCCTCGAGACGCGGCACCAACCGCTCGATCATCCCGGGCGTCGCACGCTGCACCGCGGCCGCCTCCAGGACGTACCGGGCATCGGCGACCTCTGCGATGTCCCGCACGCTCAGCCCGTTCACCAGGGCACCGCGCTTGGGGTAGATCGTCACCCACTGCTCGTCCTGCAGCCGCACCAGCGCGGCGCGCACAGGCGTCCGGCTCATCCCCAGTCGGTCTGCCAGCCCGCTCTCACCCAGCATCTCCCCGGCCGCGAGCTCACCCTCGAGGATCGCATCGCGCAGGTGACGATAGGCGCGCTCCGCAGCGGACGAACCTCCGCGCGCAGATGACGACGCGATCGACTGCGCAGACGACGATGTCGGCCCGACACTCGATCCCGCAACCAGCCCATCACTCGACCCAGGAAACGGCCTGGCACCTGACCCGGACGACGCTTCCGACACCTCGCCACCACCCTTCGCTCGCACCGGATTCCCACCAGTATCCCCCGCCATCCTGCCCCGCACACACAGGCCCCGCACCTCTTCCGACATACCCCGACCCCATGTAGGATGCATCTTGTATCCCAGTTGGCGCCAGCCACTCCCCCGCAGAACCACCCACCCCCACACCGTCGAAGGACCCACGCGTGTCATCCCACCGGCTCACCCTCGCGAAGCTGTTCACCGCCCAGTTGTTCTCCGGCGCGGGCATCGCGTCCGGCTACGCCGTGGGCGGCCTGCTCGCCGAGCAGATCACCGGCCGCACAGCCATGGCCGGCTTCGCGCAGATGAGCGTCATCCTGGGCGCCGGCCTCGTCGCCTACCCGCTCGCCACCCTCGCCGGCCGCTATGGCCGCCGCACCGCGCTCACCCTGGGGTTCGGCACCGGCACGCTGGGCGCCGGCGTCGTCCTCGTGGGCGTCGCCGTGGGCTTCCTGCCGCTCTTCATGCTGGGCATGATGCTGTGCGGCTCCTCGACCGCGGCCGGTCTGCAGGCCCGGTATGCGGCCTCGGACACGGCGGACCCGCAGAGGCCGGGCCGGGCGATGTCGATCGTCATCTGGGCGACGACCGTGGGCTCCGTCCTGGGGCCCAACTTCACGGAGCCCGGCTCCCGACTGGGCGACTTCCTGGGCATCAACCCGCTGTCCGGCCCCTACCTCATCTCGATGGGCTGCTTCGCGCTGGCCGCCCTCGCCGCCTTCTCGCTGGGCTCGGTGCGGAGAACCGCCGCCGAGGCACCCACACCCGCCACCGGCACCGCACCCGCCGCGGCCCAGGCCTCCCCCACCCAAGCCACCCGCCCCTCCCTGGGCGAGTCGTTGCGCTACCTCCTGTCCCGCCCGGTCGCCCGCTACGCGGTCATCACCGTCATCACGGGCCAGATGATCATGACGAACGTCATGGTCATGACGCCGGTCCACATGGACCACCAGCACTTCGACCTCACCGCCGTGGGCATCGTCGTGAGCATCCACATCATGGGCATGTACGTCTTCTCGCCCGTCTTCGGCTGGATGTCCGACCGTTGGGGCCCGCGCACCGTCATCACCGTCGGCATGGTCGTCTACGCCGTCACCATCGTGCTGGGCATCTACGACTCGCTGCTGCCCACCTCGAACTTCCTCATCCTCAACACCGCCCTCTTCCTCCTGGGCGTGGGGTGGTCGATGTTCCTCATCGGCGGCTCGTCCCTGCTGGTCAAGAGCGTGGACGAGCGCATGCGGGTCCCGCTCCAGGGCGTCTCCGACTCCGCCATGAACCTGGGCGGCGCGCTCATGGCCGCCTTCGCGGGCACGCTCCTCAACGCGGGCGGCTTCTTCCTCATCAATGCGGCCGCCGCCGTCGTCCTGCTCGTCAACATCCTCTTCGCGGTCCTGGCGAACCGCCGGCCTCAGTCCCCCGCCGAGGCCGAAGAGACGATCCCCGCCACCGTCCGGTAGCCGTCCGGCAGGTGGATCCCGGCCACCGCCGATGCCTCCGTCATCGGCACGACGTGCACCTCGCCCGAGGCCACGGCCGGCACCCGCTGGACCGCCGCCGCTTCCAGCAACTGGGCGAAGGGCTCCTCACCGGCGCCCATGAAATCCTCGAGCAGGATGATGTCCGGATCGGCCTTCACCAGCAGCTCCGCGTCCAGTGGGGCCGTCCCGGTGAGTCCGGCATCGGCGGCTGCGTCGACGGCACCGGCCCGCACGGCCAGGCCCGGCAGCATGAGTCCGCTGTCCATCGCCATGACGGTGCCGCCACGAGCCATGAGGGCGAGCACCCGCGGGGCCTCGCCGGCACCGGAGGAGTCTCCGGCAGCGGACGGGTCGGCGGCAGCGGGCGTCTGGCCGGCCTCGGCGTCGGACGAGGCCCCGGCGGCGGGAGTGTCGCCGGCAGCGGGCGTCTGGGCGGCCTCGGCGTCGATCTCCTGGATGCCCTCGAGCAGCGCGTCCGCCTGCTTCGTCGCTTCGTCCTCCTCGCCCAGCGCCTCGCCCACCCGCAGGAGTGCGTCGGCGTAGGCCTCGGGGGTGGCGAAGTCGTCCGAGGACAGGGCCAGCGACTCGACCCCGGCGTCAGCCAGCTGGTCGCCGGCGGTGCGCTCCCCGGCGTGGCGGGCGGTCGTGAGGACGAGGTCGGGCGAGTGGGAGAGGATCTGCTCGACGTCCGGCTCGACGCCGGCGGGGATCGTGGCCTCCACCTGCTGGGCCAGGTCCGGGAGCATGCCCATGTGCGGCGAGCGCGAGGACTCGCTGACGGCGGCCATGCGCTCCGGGCCGGCCAGCAGGAGGGCCATGTCGGAGACGTCGGAACTCACCGCGACGATGCGGGTCGGCTGCTCCGCCGAGGCCGCGGTCGCCTCGCCGTCGCTGGTCGGGGTGCAAGCGGTGAGGGCGAGGACCGCGAGGGCGGCGATCGCGCTGATCGTGCGTGAGGGGGTCGGCATGGGTGACCTTTCGTGGAAGTGGGATGGGTGAGTCGGGTGAGCGCTCATCGCGCGATGCGGCGTCGGCGCAGAACGAGCACCAGCAGGAACGGGGCGCCGATGAGGGCGGTGATCGTGCCCGTCTGGAGCACGACGGGGGTGAAGAGCATGCGGGCGGCGGTGTCCGCGACGGTGAGGAACACACCGCCCAGCAGGAAGGACGCGGGCAGGAGGATCGTGTGGCGCGGGCCCGTCAGCAGGCGGACCAGGTGGGGCACGACGAGTCCCACGAAGCTGATGATCCCCGTGATCGACACGGCTGCGGCGGTCGTGAGGGCCGCGGCGGCCAGCACGAGGTGCGTGACACGGCGGACCTCGACACCGCCGGCGCGGGCCAGGTCCTCGCCCAGGTCCAGCATGTCGAGCTGGCGGCAGCAGGCGACGATGACGGCCGCGCCCAGGAGAACGGGGCCGGCGGCAAGTGCGACGTCGGACATCGTGCGGCCGGACAGGTCTCCGTTGAGCCAGAAGACGGCGGATCGGGCGGCGTCGCCGTCAGGGGCGTTCGCGATGACGGCGGAGATGATCGCGCCGCAGAACGCGTTGAGGGCGATGCCCACGAGGAGGAGGGTCGCGGCTGAGCCGCTCCGTCGGCCCAACCCCGCCAGCTGCACCGCGGTCGAGACCGCGAGTGCCCCCGCGAACGCGCCCAGCGGCAGCGTCCACGGCGCGGTGACGGCGACCCCGGTGACCAGCAGGAGCACGGCGACGACGGCGGCGCCGGAGGAGACGCCGGTGATGCCGGGCTCGGCCAGCGGGTTGCGGAACACCGTCTGCATCGCGGCGCCCGCGACTGCCAGCGCACCGCCCACCAGGACCGCGGTGAGGACGCGCGGCAGGCGGATGCCCGTCACCAGCAGAGCGGCGCCGTCCTGGGGCCGGCCGGTCCAGGCGGAGGCGAGCGCGTCGAGAGCTCGGGGCAGGGAGCTGTCCACCGGCCCGATGCTGACGGCCGCCAGGCACGCCGCGACCAGCAGCCCCGTCAGCACGACGAGCCCGCTGAGGTGGCGCATCGGTGACATGGGGGCTTCCGTTCCGCGTGGCTGCCGGTGGCACGGGTGGCCTGGCAGAGGAGGTGGGGACGGACCTCACCCTAGGAAGCGGATTCTCGTATCGTCACAGACGCACATGTGCATGCGTGCATGCATCCGCGCTGGTGAGGACGGGTGCGTTCGTTCGGTGAGCAGGAGACGGGTGAAGGACGGCGACAGCCGGCCGACGGTGACCGGCGAGCCGTCAGGGGCCGTCGAGCAGGCAGTGACCCTCGGTCAGTCGCCGGGCAGCAGGGAGACGAGGAGGTCGGCTGCGGCGGTCACGTCGAAGTCCTCGTCCGCGAGGCGCTCCGCCACGATCCCGTCGATCGCCCCGCCGATGATGAGGGCGAGCGCGCGGGAGTCCACCGTCGCTGCTCCATTCTCCCCCGTCGCCGCCTCCGCCGCCGCATCGATGAGTCCGGCCAGGGGCGCCCACCGGGCCTCCGGCGCATGGTCGACGACCTGCTCCCTGCCCACCTCTGCGAGGACCCGCACGTGTTGCGGATGGTCGCGCAGGTGCGCCACCATCGCCCGGATGTAGACGGCGGGTCTCTCGCTCACCGGGGCGGCGTCGATCGCGGCACCCACGGATGCGACGAGCGCGTCCAGCACCCGCTGGTAGGCCGCCGCGATGAGCGCGTCCTTCGATCCCACGTGGTAGAGGACCGCGGCCTTCGTGATGCCGGCGGCCTCCGCGATCCGGGCCAGAGAGGCCCCCGCGTACCCGCGCTGGGCGACCTGCCCGATCGTGGCGTCGAGCAGCTGCTCCCGGCGTGCCTGCTCCGTGAACGTCCGCGGTCGCCCGCTCCCCGCGTCCCGGGCGGCGCCAGAGTCCGCTTCGGCAACACAGTCCGGTCCAGCACCGGCGTCCACTGCGGACTCCTGATCCTGCGTCGTCACGCGAAGTACCTCCTGCTCATCGGTGGTCCTGAGCGCACGGGCCTCACGGGCCTCCCTGCCCTCGCGCTCACGGCATCCCGTCCTTGCTCTCGGCCCTGACTCTACCGTACGGTCAGACTACTGACCGATCGGTTAACGACGTGTCGGGGCCGGCACCGGCCCGTGGAAGGACCACCATGACGGACTCGACAGACCACACCTCCCCACGCACCCGCACAGCTCCGACCACCCGTACTGCCCCAACCGCCCGCACTGCCCGCGCCACTCGCTCCTCCCGCCGGCCGCGCCGTCGGATCCTCCTCGTCGCCCTCGCGATCATCGGAGTGGTCACGATCGCCGCGACCGTCGCGCTGCGCACGCCGTCGCCCGTGGGCCACTGGGACAGCGCGGAGGGACAGGACCGGTACCAGGCCGCCTACGACGAAGCGTTCGAGGACCTCCCCGATCCGGACGAGGTCCTCGACATCCGCACCGACTACGGCCTCGTCCGCGTCTACCGGTTCGCGACGACGCGGGAGGACGGGTCAGAGCACGACGGGACAGCAGAGCCCGACGACACCTCCCCGTCGCCCGTCGAGCCTCTGGTCCTCCTGCCCGGACGCAGCTCCGGCACGCCCGTCTGGGCGGACAACCTCCCGTCGCTGCGCGCGATCAGCGACGTCTACGCGATCGATCTGCTGGGAGAACCCGGTCTGAGCATCCAGTCCCGCCCGCTCGACACGGAGACGGACCAGGCGGCATGGCTGGACCAGACGCTCGCGGATCTGCCCGAGGACCGCTTCCACCTGGTCGGCTTGTCGATCGGCGGCTGGTCCGCGGCCAACCTCGCGACCCACACGACGGAGCACCTCGCGGCCGTCACGCTGCTGGACGCACCGCTCGTCTTCGACGATCTCCCGCTGGGCACCGTCCTCCGCACGATCCCGGTGGCGTTCCCCTGGGCTCCCCGCGCATGGCGCGACTCATTCAACTCGTACACCGCCGGCGGCGCCCCGGTCGAGGATGTCCCCGTCTCCCGCATGATCGAAGCGGGCACGCAGCACTACCGCCTGCGTCTGCCCGCTCCCGCCCGGATCGACGAGGCACGGGTGTCGCAGATCGACGTCCCCGTCCTCGCGATCATCGCGGGGGATTCCGTCATGCACGACCCAGCGGTCACCGCGGACACCGCGATCCGCGTCCTGGGTGCGGAGTCAGTCCGCGTCTATGACGACGCGTCGCACGCGATCAACGGCGAACACCTGCAGGAGATCGCCGCCGACATCGACGCCTTCGCCCGCTCGCTGCCCTGACCGCAGTCCGTGCCACCTGCAGTCCTCCGTGGAAGTGGACTACCGGTCCGAATACTCACGCTCACTCGCCACACGCCGCTCGTCCGCCGCGAGGATCGCCTGCGCGAACGCGAGGTCCTGGAGCGCGAAGCCGGAACTGTCGAACACGGTGATCTGCCGGTCATCCGACCGTCCGGGCGCCTCACCGGTCAGGACGCTGCCCAGCGCGGTGATGTCCGCAGAATCCGGCGCATGCGAGAACTCGCCGATCGCCCGTGACTGGTCCGGCAGGTCGCAGAAGAGGGCCGCCTCGTAGAGGTCCGGATCCAGTTCCTGCTTGCCGGACCCGTCCGCGCCCATCGCAGAGATGTGCGTGCCCGGCCGCACCCACTCCGCACGGATCACCGGCTCCTTCGCGTTCGTCGCGGTCACGACCACGTCGGCGCGCCGGACCGCGTCCTCGATCCCGGTCGCTTCGACGACGAGATCACCGGTTCCCGATGACCCCGTTCCCGAGGCCGCCAGCAGCTCCCGCAGCTCGTCCGCCCGGGTCTGTGCGGCCTGGGGTCTGCGACCGGCGACCAGCACCGTGTCGAAGTCCCGCACGCGGACGGCGGCACGGGTCTCGTAGAGCGCTTGGTGCCCGGTGCCCACGACAGCTAGCACCCGGGAATCCTCCCGCGCGAGCGTCTGCACGGCCAGCGCATCCGCCGCCGCGGTGCGGAACGCGTTGCCGGCGGCGGCCTCGACGACGGCGGCGACACGGCCGGTGTCCGGGTGGAGGAGCACGACCGTCGAGCCGTGGTTCGACAGTCCGTGCGCGTCATTGCCGGGCCAGTAGCTGCCGATCTTGATGACGGCCTCCGTCCCGGACGCACCCGATTTCACGGTGAAACGGTGGCCGTCACCCGTCACGGGGGCGACGACGACGGGATAAACGGTGCCGCCGGTGACGGAGGCGGTGAACGCGCTCCGGGCGGATTCCAGCGCCAGGTCCTCATCGACCAGGGCCTTCGAGACGGCTTCCTCCACGACACGGATCGCCATGGGCTCCTCCTTCTGTGCGGGTGTCTCCAGCTTACGGCCGAGCACGGACGCAGATACGTCTCAGGTCAGGGATCCCGGTGTGACCCAGGCACGGGCTGACCCGCACGGGACGTCGCGCTCAGCGCGGACCTCTCGCAGCCGGTACGAGGCGCGGCAGCAGGCGGACGCACACGACAAGGAGCAGGAGTTCGACGAGCGTCTGGGTCACGACGGCCAGCGGTGCCATCTCGAACCCCGCAGGCAGGGCGAGCGCCAGCGGGAGGACGACGAGCGAGTTCCGCGTGACCCCGCTCAGGGCGACCGCGCGGGTGGCGGGGACATCGAGCCGGACGAGGCGGCCCGCCACAATCCCCACGGCCAGCATCACCGCGGCAAATACCACAAACACCGGCACGACCAGCAGCAGCGAGCCCAGCAGACCGCTCACCGCACCGATCTGCGAGGCGACGGCGAGCGCCAGCGTCGCCATCATGAGCGGGACCATCGCGGACTCGACCGCGCCGGCGACACGGTCCACCCACGGAACCCATGCTGCGGCGGCCCGGGTGAGGGCGGCGGCCAGCAGCGGGACGACGATGAAGGTGAGGAACGCATGGACGAAGGGCTCGAGTGCCAGGCCGGCCACGGCCTCGGGCCCGGCCAGCAGTCGCAGCAGCACCGGCAGCAGGATGATCTGGACGAGCATGAGCAGCGGGGTGGCGGCCAGCAGCCGGGTCCGTGCTCCGCCGGCCAGCCCCGTGAACACGAGGACGTAGTCGATGCAGGGGGTCAGCATCACGAGCAGCACGCCCACGAGGAGGGCCTGATCGTGGGCGACCAGGCGCGACAGCGGCCAGACGACCAGCGGGACGAGAACGAAGTTCACGAGCAGGACGGTCGTGAGGAAGCGGACGTAGCGCAGCGCGGCGGTCAGCTGGACGAACGGGACGCCCAGGAAGGTCGCGTAGAGGAGGAGGGCCAGGACGGGGGCGAGTGCGGCCTCGGCGGGGCCGGCGATGGTGGGGACCAGGAGCCCCGCGGCACCGCCGACGGCCAACGCCGCGAGGTAGAGCGCCACCTGGTGGCGCTCACCCCACGCGACGAGGCCGGGCACCGTCGGGTCGGACACCCTCAGGCTGCGGGCTCGTGCTCGTCCTGGTCCTCCGGCTTCCGGATGAGGAACGCGAGGACGACCGGGACCAGCGCGATGCATCCGGCCAGCAGGAACGCGGCCCGCGCACCCGGAGCGGCGGCCTGGGCCGCCGTCTGCCCGGCGGCCTCACCGGAATGCAGGGCACCGGAGTAGATCGCGACGAGCATCGCGGTGCCCGCCGCACCGGCGACCTGCTGGAGGGTGTTGAGGACCGCGGAGCCGTGCGAGTACAGGTGGCGCTTGAGCGACCCCAGCGACGCGGAGAACAGCGGGGTGAACGACCCGGCCAGCCCCAGCGACATGACCGACTGCACGATCACGAGCATCCACACCGGGGTGTCCTCGCCGACCCGCGAGTAGAAGAACATCGCGGTGGCGATCATGATCGTGCCCGGGATGAGCAGGACCCGCGGTCCCTGCGCGTCGTAGATCCGGCCCATGACCGGGCCCAGCAGCCCCATGAGCAGCGAGCCCGGCAGCAGGACCATGCCCGACTGCGCGGCGGAGAGGCCCGCGACCGTCTGGAGGAACAGCGGCAGGAGCGAGAACGTGCCGAACATCGCGAGCGCCACGACCGCCATGATGATGACGGACAGCGCGTAGTTGCGCGACATGAACACCCGCAGATCCAGGAACGGGGCGTCCTTGCGCTGCAGCGCCAGCTGGCGCCACACGAAGAGGGCGAGGAAGAGGATCCCGGCGGCGACGAAGCTCCAGCCCACGACGGTCGCGGAGGACCCTCCGGCATCGCCGCCGTGCGCACCGCCGAACTGGCTGAGGCCGAACACCAGGCCGCCGAACGCCAGCGCGGACAGCGGCACGGAGATGGCGTCGAACGGTGCGCGGACCGTCTCGCCCAGGTTCGTCATCCACTTGGCGCCCAGGGCCATCGCGACGAGCGCGATCGGGAGGACGATCCCGAACAGCCAGCGCCAGCCCAGGTTGTCCAGCACGATGCCCGACATGGTGGGGCCGATCGCCGGGGCCAAGGAGATGACGAGGCCCACGCGGCCCATCATCCGGCCGCGGGAGTGGGGCGGCACGACGTTCATCATCGTCGTCATGAGCAGCGGCAGCATGATGCCCGTGCCCGCGGCCTGCACGATGCGGCCCAGCAGCAGCGGGAGGAAGCCGTGCGACACGAGGCACAGGGCCGTGCCCAGCGCGAAGGTCGTGATCGCGGCGAGGAACACCTGACGGGTCGTGAACCGCTGGACGACGTAACCCGTCGTGGGGATGACGACCGCCATCGTGAGCATGAAGGCGCTGGTGAACCACTGCCCCTGCTCCGGCGGAATGCCCAGGGCGACGTTGAGCTCCGGGATCGCGATCGCCATCGTCGTCTCGTTGAGGATCGCGACGAAGGCGGCGACCAGCAGGAGCCAGATGACCCGCATGCCTGCAGGATCGATCCCGTCCTTGTGCTGCGGCGTGACGGGCATGCTTCCGGTATCGGTGGTCACGGCTGTGCTCCGAGTCTGTGAGGTGCTGCGCGCACACGGGTGGCCGGGCCGATCGTGGCTGCGGCTGCACACGGGTGCGGAGTTGATGAACACTGTGGATGACCCGGAGCGCCTGGGTCGGGGCGCCTGCGCGGGTCGGATGAGGAGACAACAGTAGCACCGGGATGATGACCGGGAACAGACCTCGGACTGTGACGCTCGCCCCTGTGTGCGGGGCGGCTGGAGACCCGTGACCGTCGGCGCTTCCTTGTCAGCAACGCAGCGCGCCCACCAGATCGTCCGTGGACGACGCGGTGGGCGCGTGCGCAGGGGAAGGTGCCCGTCACCGGGCGTGGGTCACTCGGTGCTCACGAAGATGGAGTCGGCGATCATGCCGGGTGAGACACGCAGGACGCCCGTGTCGTCCTCCGGGACCTCGAACACGACAGTGCCGGTACCCGTCGCACCTGCGTACATCTCGCCGATGTCATGGATCGACGGCTCGGGAGCGACTGCCATCGTGTCGGCGGTCGAAATGACGTTGCCGGAGTCTGTCACGTACTCGACGGACACGCTCCACGACGGGTCATCCGATTCCTCGCCGTAGTACGCGACCTCGACCTCCGCCGTGACGTACGTGTAGCCATCTGCAGCCGGCTCGTTGAACATGTTCGCCGCCAGGACCTCGTCGTCTGCGTCCGCAGTGAACTCGACCACCGTCACGTCCCACTCGTCGCCGGACACCGTGGTGCCCAGCGGAACCGGGTTCTCGCGCGATTCTCCGGACTCGCCGACAGCGGCGGAGCCGTCGACGGCCTCGTCTGCGTCGTCCATCGCGACGGACTCCGCCCCGGCCTCCGCGGCAGAGTCGTCGACCGTGGCACTCGAACCGCCGAAGGACTCATCGAACGCATTCACGACGGCGAAGAAGAAGACGAGCACACCCACGATCGTCCCCACGATGGACACGATGAGTGCCGTGATCGCCGTCCACCGCGCGCGGTCACGCAGGAACAGGCCGACGAGGCTGAGGACGAATGCGATCGGCAGCATGATCCAGCCGAGGATGAGGGCACCGGGCACGCACGCGAAGATGAAGCCGATCACCGCCACGACCAGCGCGATGATGCCGACGACGTTGGTCCGACGTCGCGGAGGCTGAGCGGGAGGACCCGGGTAGGGCGCGCGTCCTCCCTGCGACGGGTAGGGAGAGTTGGGAGGGTAGTGGGCGTTCTGCGGATACGGAGCATTCTGTGTGGTCATGCTCAGAATCATCTCAGCCATTAGTTAAAACTTAAACTGATATCTGCGATATTCGCGTGAATGACGCCAAGCTCACAAGCCCGCTGTGACGTGCGCTATGCAGTGCTCGACCCGGACCGCGACCACACGTGTCATCGCAGGAGATCTTCGTCGCCGGACACCGCCGAACCCCACTCGCACCGACCGCTGGCCTCACGGTGGGCGGCGAGTGGGAGGGCACGGGGATCCCCACGACGGACGAGACGTCGATCCGGCAGCGGACGTGCGAGAGTTCCGCGCAACCGCACAGAGGTGCGCAGGTCATCGTCCTCCAGTCCGACGACAGCGCCGCCGCGGAGGCCGGCTATCAGACGGTCGCAGTGACGACCGACCTGGACAGCGTCACTGACACCAATTTCGAGAGCACGACCCTCGATCCCACCGATGAGGACCCCCACTGGTACGTCGACCTGGTCCCCCACCTCGCCGAGGTGACGAGCGGCTGAGCGGCAGCTGGTCGGCGCACCCAATCCGATCCTTCGGCATCGATTCGCCCGGCGGTCATCTCATATGCACGTTCACGCATCGATACCGTCATCCCCGCGTCCGCGCTCGCGCCTACCGTGGAGGGCGAACGTCGGACGCACGTTCCGACCGGAGACGGAGG
>DHCMJ07802__coassemble_1105_pt1 | contig 19263 bp, 14 predicted proteins | sample DHCMJ07802__metabat2_high_PE_026 | metagenome-assembled genome bin DHCMJ07802 | reverse complement strand
CACCCGATCGTGCTGCGTCCCGTCAGCAGCGAGGACGCGATGACGGCGGACTGGACCCGCGTCCCCTTCGACGTGCTCGCGACGATCTCCAACCGCATCACGAACGAGGTCGACGAGGTCAACCGCGTCGTCCTCGACGTCACCTCGAAGCCGCCGGGCACCATCGAGTGGGAGTGAGCCCGGGGGGCCCGACGCGGTCGAACCCACGACCCGCGGGGTGACGGTCCGGGACCCCGGACTCGCGTCCTGAACGGTGTTCACGTACTGTGTCGCACAGCACCTGAACACCGTTCAGTGATGTGTGCTCACCCACCCCCTGCCCGAGGAGCCCCATGTCCACTCCCGCCCACGCCGACGGCACCGCATCGGCGCCGCTGTCCGCGCACGCCTCGACCGCTGACGCATCCGTCGCGCGCTCATCCCTCCGCGCCCGCTGGGGCGCCCGGGACCTCGCGTTCGTCGCCGTCTTCACCGCCCTGGTCGCGGTCATGGCCGCGATGCCCGCGATCCCTGTGGGCGGCGCCGGCGTCCCGATCACTCTCCAGACTCTGGGCATCGCCCTGTGCGGCATGGTGCTGGGGCCGGCCCGCGGATTCCTCGCCTGCGCCCTCTACCTGGCGCTGGGCCTCATCGGACTGCCGATCTTCTCGAACTACAGCGGCGGCCTGGGCGTGCTGGCCGGACCCTCCGCGGGCTACCTCGTGGCGTTCCCGCTCTACGCCCTGTTCGTGGGGATGATCGCCGCGTGGCTGGTCAAGCGCTTCCGCGGCTGGAAGCTGTGGGCGCTGCTGGTGGTCGCGGGCGTCGTCACGAGCTTCCTCACCGTCCACCCCCTGGGCATCGCCGGCATGGCCGTGAACCTGGGCCTCACCGTCCCGCAGGCGGTCGTCGCGGACATGCCGTTCTGGCCCGGCGACATCCTCAAGAACGTGGCGGCCGCGGCCCTGGCCGTCGTCGTCCACCGCGCGTTCCCGGGAGTCCTCGTCCGCCGATGAGCACCCAGCCCACCCCCTCCCACGACTCGCCGCAGGACCCGCAGCACCATCCGCAGCGGGGCCCGCAGCCTCCGGCCGTCGTCCTCGAGTCCGCCTCCGTACACGTCGATGAGGCGGGGGAGACGCCCGGTGCCCTCGTCCGCCGCCCCATCCTCACGGACATCACGTGCACGCTGACGGAGCCCACTGTCAGCATCGTGGGCGCGAACGGCTCCGGGAAGTCGACGCTGCTGCAGCTCATCAACGGGCTCGTCCCCGCGGACTCCGGCCGCGTCCTGGTCGACGGTCTGGACGTCGCGGCTCGCGGCCGGGAGGTCCGCCGCCGCGTGGGCTTCGTCTTCACGGACCCGGCCGCGCAGCTCGTCATGCCCACCCCGCTCGAGGACGTCGAGCTGTCCCTCAAGCGCACTGTCCGCGACCGCCGGGAGCGCCGCGCCCGCGCCCTGGACGTCCTCGACGAGTTGGGCGTCGCGGACCTCGCCCAGCGCAGCGTGTACGAGCTCTCCGGCGGCCAGCGCCAGCTCGTCGCCCTCGCCGCGGTGCTGGCCGTCGACCCCGCGGTGCTGGTCCTCGACGAGCCCACGACGCTGCTGGACCTCGCCAACCGCGAGCGCCTGCGGACGGTGCTCGCGGACCTCGTCGCCCGCCGCGGCGTCCGAACGATCGTCTCGACCCACGACCTCGAGGTCGCGCAGGACTCCCAGCGCACCCTCCTCATCCACGACGGTCGCCTGCACGCGGACGGCGAACCCGCCGAGGTCGTCGCCGCCTACCGCTCCCTCGTCGCCCGCGACGCGGAGCGGGGGAGCGGGCGGGCGTGAGGGCCCGTCAGCGCTTCCTGGGCCGGCGGGTCCCGGGAGACTCGTGGCTGCACCGCACGCCCGCGTGGGTGAAGCTCGCAGCCGTCGCGGTCATGAGCCTCGTCGTGCTGCTGACCCGCGACGCCGTCGTGAACGCGGGACTCATCGGACTCCTCGTCGTCCTCGCGCTCACGGCGCGTCTGCCCGCGCGCGAACTGGCGGCCCCGGTGCTGCGGATCTGGCTGATCGTGGCGGGCGTCCTGCTCATCCACCTGTGGCTGACGGACTGGCTCACGGGGGTGCGGATCGCCTCGACGATCGTCGCCTGCGTCCTGGCGGCGGCGCTGCTCATGCTCACGACGACGATCGGCGAGCTCATCACGGTGTTCGAGACGCTGGCGTACCCGCTGCGCTGGGTGGGGCTGCCACCGGAGGCGACGGGACTGGCCGCCGGCCTCGTCATCCGCAGCCTGCCGGTGCTCGCGGACCTGGCCCGGGTCAGCGGGGACTCCGCCCGCGCGCGCGGCCTCGACACGTCCCTCACCGCCCGGACCGTCCCCCTCGTCCTGGGCGCGGTCAAGCACGCCCAGGACACGGGACGGGCCCTGGAGGCCCGCGGCCTGGGGTGAGTGGCCGCAGGGCTCCAGGGCCCGTCGTGGTGCCGGAGGGTCCGCACGCCCGGACTGCTGAGACTGTCGGGGCGCGCGGACGTGCGCGTCAGCCCTGGTGGGGGCGCGCCGTCGTGAACTCGGGCAGCGGCAGGCGCTGGTAGCGGCTCAGCTGCGTCACGTGCTTGGGCTCCAGCTCCGCCACGTTGCTCACCTGCAGGAGCTTCATGGTGCGCTCGACCTGGTCGGAGAGGATCTCGATCATCCGGTCGACGCCCTCGCGCCCGCCGGCCATGAGGCCGTACAGGTAGGCGCGACCCACCAGCGTGAAGTCCGCGCCCAGCGCCAGGGAGGCGACGATGTCCGCGCCGTTCCGGATGCCCGTGTCCAGGATGATCTCCATGTCCCGACCCACTTCCTGGGCGACGTGGGGCAGGAGGTGGAACGGCACGGGCGCGCGGTCCAGCTGACGCCCGCCGTGGTTCGACAGCACGACGCCGTCGACGCCCAGATCCGCCATCTTCTTCGCATCTTCGACGGTCTGCACGCCCTTGACGACGAACTTGCCGGGCCACAGCGCGCGGATCTCCGCGAGGTCGTCGTAGTCGATCGACGGGTCCATGGCCGCATTCAGCAGCTCGCCCACTGTGCCGCCGGTCTCCTTGAGCGAGGCGAACTCCAGGGGCGGGGTCGTGAGGAAGTCGATCCACCACCACGGGCGGGGGAGCGCATTCAGGACCACGGAGGGGCTCAGCTGCGGCGGGATCGAGAAGCCGTTGCGCGTGTCCCGCAGGCGGGCGCCTGCGACAGGGGTGTCGACCGTGAACATGAGGGTGTCGAAGCCCGCCTGGGCGGCGCGCTCGACGAGGCCGTAAGAGATCTCCTTCTGGCGCATGACGTAGAGCTGGAACCAGTTGCGACCGTGCGGATTCGCCTTCTTGACGTCCTCGATCGAGGTGGTGCCCAGCGTCGAGAGCGTGAAGGGGATGCCGGCGGCGCCCGCGGCGCCGGCGCCGGCGGTCTCGCCCTCCGTCTGCATGAGACGGGTGAAGCCGGTGGGGGCGATGCCGAACGGGAGCGCGCTGCTGCCGCCCAGGATCTGCGTCGTCGTGTCGACGCGGGACACATCCGTGAGGATCGAGGGGTGGAACTCGATGTCCTCGAAGGCCTCGACGGAGCGCTTCATCGAGAACTCGCCCTCGGCGGCGCCGTCCGTGTAGTCGAAGGCGGCGGCGGGGGTCCGGCGCTTCGCGATCTTCCGGAGGTCGTCGACCGTGAGCGCGGAGGAGAGCCTGCGGCGCTTGCCGTTCGGATCGAACTTCTTGAACTTCATGAGCTCAAGGATCTCTGCGGGATTGGGCATCTGCCGCTGGACCATGTGGTCTCCTTCAACGTCTCGAGGCTCGACTGAGCTGACCGCTCCCATCATAGGGAGTCGACGTCGACAGCGGAGACAGCCGGTCCCGACCCTCGCCGGTCCTCAGGCGCGGTCCTGCGCCCACCGGGCCGCGCCCGTGTACGACCGCCCGATCACCTGCGGTGCCGGTTGCGCGATCGCGGACGAGTAGTGCCCGATCAGCTGCGAGCACACGCTCTTCCACGACCGTCCCAGCACCGTCTGCCGTGCGGTGCGGCCGAACGCGCGGCGCTTCGCCGCGTCGCCGGCCAGGTCTGCGACGTGGGCGCGCATGCCCGCGAGGTCGCCGGGCCTGTAGAGCCAGCCGGTCCGCGAGGAGTCGACGAGGTCCAGCGGGCCGCCGCGGGCCGGTGCGACGACGGGGATCTCCGAGGCCATGGCCTCCTGGATCGTCTGGCAGAACGTCTCGAACTCGCCGGGGGAGGCCATGATGTCGAAGCTCGCGACCGCCTGCGCCAATGCATCGCCGCCCAGGAATCCAGTGAAGTGCGCGTGCGGCAGCACGCGGCGCAGGCGCTCCTTCTGCGGTCCCTCACCCACGATGACGAGACGGACGTTCGGGATGTCCGCCAGCACCCGCAGGTCTTCGACCTGCTTCTCCACGGCGAGCCGACCCACGAAGCCCACGACGACCTCGGGCCCGTGGCCGTCATCGCTGACGCCCACCTTGGCGCGGAACGCGGCCGACCGGTGGGTGGGATCGAAACGGGTCGAGTCGACGCCCCGCGCCCACAGCTTCACGTCCTTGACGCCCACGCCGGTCAGCTGGTCGATCGTGTAGGAGGAGGGGGCCAGGGTGAGGGAGGCGCGCTGGTGGATGTTGCGCACGTGGTTCCACAGCAGGTGCTCCAGCCCGCGCATGCCGTAGCGGGCGGCGTAGGCGGGGACCTCCGTCTGGTAGACCGCGACGGACGGCAGGCCCAGATCCTGCGCGGCCAGCACGCCGCGCCACCCCAGCACGAACGGGGAGGCCACGTGCACGACGTCCGGCTCGAAGTCGCGCAGCAGGCGACGGATCGGGGCGACGCCGCCGGGGGCCACGCGCACCTTCCGATAGCGGGGCATCGCGAAGCTGGGGACCCGAAGGATGCGGGTGCCCGCCACGTCGCGGGGGCGGTCGCGGCGAGAGCCGGGGGCGATGACGATCGCCTCGTCCCCGCGCTCCGCCAGGTGGTCCAGCACCCGCAGCAGGCTGTGGGTGACACCGTTCATCTGAGGGAGGAATGACTCCGCGATCACTGCGACTCTCACATGATCCATCACACCCCTCGAAGGTGACGCACATGCGACCCTGCGGGTGACAGGTCGGGGAACTCGCGACGAACCGAAGGTGGTACTGCACACGATTCGCATCAACGCGACGAACGGACGCTGAACCGCTGATGAACGTGTGTATCCTGCCGGGAGGGCCGTGGCGGACGGTCCGCATGCGGAGCCGACGCGAAAGGGTGCAGCCGACATGATGTGGGGCGTGCTCGTCGCCGTGGTCGTGGTCATCCTCATCGGCTGCACGGTGCCGTTCGCCGTGATCCGCTTCAATCAGCTCTCGTTGGGCCGTTCGCTGTGCGAGGAGGCCCGCCGCCAGTTCGACGCCGCCCGCTCCACCCGCAGGGGCGTCATGTCCGTCTTCCTCAGCGAGGTCGCCCGCACGCTGGGGACGTCGCACCCGGCGGTCACCGCGCTCGAGGCCGCCGTCGCCACCGCGTCGCAGGCCGGCGGTCGCGTGGAGGCCGGTGCCGCAGAGCACGCGGTCACGGACGCGACCCGTGCCGTCGCCGGTGTGCTGCACGGTGTGGACGGGTCCGGGGCGCCGGAGGCCGCAGGCGGGGCGACCGCGGACGTGACGGCCGCAGACGGGTCGGCGGCGCCGGACGGTCTCCGCGGTCCCGCCGGCCGGGGCGGCTCGTGGGCCGCGGACCTCTACGCCCAGCTCGAGGGCCACGAGACCCACATCAGTGCGGCGGTCCGCCACCACAATGCGAGCGTCCGCTCCTACCTGCGTCGTCGCCGAGGCCTCCTGTCCCTGCCGCTGCGAGGCGCCTTCCGGCCCCTGCCGCTCATCGGCTACGAGCCCTCGACCGTGGTCCCGTCCCCGGTCGAGGGTGCGCTCTCCCCGGACGCCGAGGAGTACCGGCCCGGTCGCGTCGCGGAGGACCTGTGACGGACGCGGCCGGACGCACGGATCCAGGCGTGCCTCACGACGGTGCGGACTCAGTCGTGCCCCACGACGGTGCGGCACCCAGCGACGAGCGGGTGGTGCACGAGGCCGTCGAACCCGCCGCCGATTCCACCGCGCCGTCCACCGTCCGCTTCCGCATCGATCTGGGCTACGACGGGACGGACTTCCACGGCTGGGCGGTTCAGCCCGCGCTGCGGACCGTGCAGGGGGTCGTGGAGGAGGGCCTCGCACTCATCTGCGGAGCGCCCGTGCGCACGGTCGTCGCCGGTCGGACGGATGCGGGAGTGCATGCACGCCGGCAGGTCGTCCACTGCGATCTGCCGGCGGACCTGCTGCCGCGCCTGGCCGGTCGGGGTGCGCGCACGCGCGAACCCGCGGACGGACTGGTCAGCCGTCTGCGCGGAGTGCTGGGGCACCGCGATGCCCCCGACATCGTCATCCACGCTGTACAGCAGGTGCCGCAGGCCTTCGATGCGCGATTCGCCGCCGTGTGGCGGCGCTACTCGTACCGCATCGCGGATGAGCGGTCGCTGCGCGATCCGCTGTCCGTGCGGCAGACCGCGTCCATGCGGGGCGCGCTCGACGTCGACGCGATGCAGCGGGCCGCGCAGGAGGTCGTGGGGCTCCACGACTTCCTGCCGTTCTGCAAACCCCGCCCGGAGTCCACGACGATCCGCACGCTGCTGGATCTGCAAGTGGAGCGCGAAGGCGACGGCGTCATCCGGTTCGACCTGCGCGCGGACGCCTTCTGTCACCACATGGTCCGTGCGCTGGTGGGGGGACTGGTCCGCGTGGGGTCGGGCGCCTGGTCCGTGACGGAACCGGCGGTGCTGCTGGCCCGGGCCGGACAGGGCGCGATCCGCGAGGAGCTGCCGCCGCTGCACCTCATGCCCGCTCACGGCCTCGTGCTCGAAGAGGTGGGCTACCCGGAGGGGGAGCGCGCCTGGGCGCAGCAGGCGGCGACCGCGCGGAACCGCCGCCGCGTCGAGGAACTGGGCGGCTCCGCCCGTCCCACGATCTGAGAAGTCCAGCTCCGCAGCGAATTCATGCTGCGTTCATGCCGTAGCGTCTTTGTCGTCTGGTCGATTCTCAAGAATCTCAGATGCAACGCACACTTTCTGCAGTGAGGACAACCATGAAGAAGACCGTTCTGCGCGGCGCACTGGCCGGCGTGGCGGCCACCGGGATGGTGCTGCCGCTGGCCGCGCTGCCCGCCTTCGGCGAGGCACCGGCGGGCACGCAGGTGCAGCTGCTCAATATCACCGACTTCCACGGGCGCATCTCCGAGACCGCCCACCAGGTCGCCTCGGTCGTCGAGGAGGAGCGTGCCGGTTTCGGCGGCGAGACCGCGTTCCTCTCCACCGGCGACGACATCGGCGCCTCCACCTACGTGTCGTCCTCCCAGCAGGACACGCCCACTCTCGACGTCCTCAACGCGATGGGACTCGACGTCGCGGCGACCGGCAACCACGAGTTCGACCGGGGCTACGAGGACCTGCGCGATCGTGTCGGCAGTGAGGCGGACTTCCCCCACGTGGCGGCGAACGTCTACAAGAAGGGCACGACGGAGGTCGCGGACGGCGTCGAGCCGTACTCGATCGTCGAGCAGGGCGACGTGCGCATCGCGGTCATCGGCGCCGTCACCCAGGACACCGCCTCGCTCGTGAGCCCGGACGGCATCGCGGACATCGAGTTCGGCGATCCCGTCTCCGCGATCAACGACGCGGCCGAGGCGATCGAGGCGCTGCCGGAGGCGGAGAAGCCGGACATGACCGTGCTCTCCGCACACCTGGGCCCGGCCACGACCTCTGACCTGGACTCCGCGCTCCAGTCCAACCAGGAGTTCAACTCCGTCGTGACCGGCGCGCACGCATCCATCGATGCGATGTTCTTCGGCCACTCGCACCTGCAGGCCAACTTCGAGGCTCCGGTCCCCGGCGAGGACGGCCGCACCCGCCCGGTCATCCAGTCCGGCAACTACGGCGACACGGTCGGCCAGGTGACGTTCACCAGCGAGGGCGAGGGCGACTGGACGGTCGACTCGCAGGAGCTCATCAGCACCGACGACAAGTCCTTCGACTCACCGGTCGTGGCGGAGGTCGACGGGATCGTCGCGGACGCGGAGGCCGTCGCCAACGAGATCGGCTCCGAGGTCGTCGGCACCATCGACGAGGACATCACCCGTGCGTTCAATGAGGAGGGCGCGGAGGACCGAGGTGCCGAGTCGACGCTGGGCAACCTCGTCGCGGACGCTCTCCAGGAGGGCGTGGGCATGTCGCAGCTGGAGGAGGCTGACTTCGGCATCACCAACCCCGGCGGCCTGCGCACCGACCTCAAGGTCGACGACATCTTCGCGGACGAGGCGCCCGGCGAGGTGACGGTCGCGGAGCTCAATGCGGTCCTGCCCTTCGCGAACGACCACGGTGTCGTCACGATGACCGGCGCGGACGTCATCGGCCTGTTCGAGGAGCAGTGGCAGCCGGAGGGCGCCTCCCGCGCATTCTTGCACCTGGGCATCTCCGATGAGCTGGACGTCGTCTACGACTCGGAGGCGGCCCGCGGCGAGCGCGTCGTGTCCGTGACGATCGACGGCGAGGAGATCGATCCTGCCGCGGAGTACCGTGTCGCGACGCTCAGCTTCCTGGCCGCCGGCGGCGACAACTTCGCGTCCTTCGCCAACGGCGAGTTCGAGCAGTCCGGCATCACGGACTTCGAGATCTGGGAGGAGTACTTCGCGTCCCGCGATTCGGTCGCCCCGGACAAGAAGGAGCGCCAGGCGGATCTGGCCCTCGACGTCCTGCGCACCGGCGACCTGACCGCTCAGCTGGGCTACGAGGGCGGTGACTCGGTCGAGGTCGGCCAGGGCTCGTCCGCGGACCTCACGTTCACCGCGGAGGCGACGCGTCAGATCGACGGTCCCATCGAGTTCGGCCTGGAGCTGCCCGAGGGCTTCACCGCTGAGGTCGGCGACGTGGAGGACGCCTTCGCGGCGACCGCGGCGACGACCGAGACGGCGGTCCTCGAGTCCATCGCGGAAGGTTCCACCGAGGCGCCCTTCACGATCACCGCGGGTGACGATGTGGAGCCGGGCGAGTACACCGTGACGGCGACTCTCGTGGCCGGTTCCGACGCCCAGTGGTGGGACGACAACCCGATGCCGCTCGAGAACTCGCTCGAGCTGGACGTCACCGTGACCGCCGGTCAGGACGATGACGGCAACGGCGACGATGACGGCAACGGCGACGACGACGGTCGTGACGATGACGGCAGCGGCGATGACGACGGTGGCAACGGGGGCGATGATGACGGCCGCGGTGGCGACGACGACGGTCGTGACGACGGCAACGCGGACGATGGCGACAACGGCGGCGACCTGCCGCGCACGGGTGCGGAGATGGGCGGCATCCTGGGCCTCGCAGCGGCACTCGTCGCAGCGGGCGGAGCGGCGCTGGCCGCGACGCGCCGCCGTGGCAAGGGCCTCTGAGGTCCCGGCGACGCGCTCGGGGAACAGAGTGTGAGCACTGAAGCCTGAGCGGAAGAGGGGCTCGGACGGATCACGGATCCGTCCGAGCCCCTCGCGTTGTCACCGGGCGGTGTCCGCCCCGCAGTCCGCGGGCCGGGTGCGCGCTCGTTCGCCTACGAGGTGTGCGAGCGCGGGCACCAGGAAGAGGATGCCCACGGCTGGGACGACGATGCCGGAGTCGTTGATGATCGTCCCCACGGCCAGGAGCACGGTCAGCGAGATGATCGCGGTCCGCAGCAGCGGCATGTCCGCGTACCAGTCCGCCAGCAGGGGGATGCGGAAGCGGGCGGGCGAGATCGCCGCCCAGAGGACCAGCGCGACCGCGAACGGCAGCAGCAGGGTCATCCAGCTCTGGGTGAGGATGTCGATGTTCATTCCGATCTTCCGCAGCAGGACCGCGCCGGCCTCTCCGCTGAGGAGCGAGTCGAAGAAGTTGCCGAAGTGGGTGCGCTGGTCCGCCGGCCGCAGCCAGTCGAGGAAGAGCACCAGGAGCATGAGGGCCGCCGCACCGCCGCCGAACAGCAACAGCCGCTGCCACGACAGTCGTATGCCACTGGCGGCCAGCGCGAACACCGCGGTGCCCAGGACGAGGGTCGGCACGGATCCGAACTTCGTCCCCAGTCCGGGCGTGGCCAGCAGCACGCAGGACGCGATGACCGCCGCGACCGTCAGGGTCGTGATCGCCCACGGACGGCGCATCCAGGACGCGATGATCCCCAGCCCCACGAGCAGCGCCGTGCAGTAGAGCGCCAGTGCGGAATTGCCGATCCCGTAGAACCGGGACGCGATGAGCAGCGGCTCGCCCAGCAGTGTCGACATCTGCAGCGACGACCCGGTCACCACGTCGATCGCCAAGACCGCGACGGTCGTGACGGCGATGAATCCCAGCGCTCCGGCCGGCAGTCTGCGCCACGGCCCGCGCAGCGCCAGAGCGGTGAGCAGGAGCGCCCAGGCGGCGACTCCGCCCAGCATCGCGACGTCCGCGGACGGCGACCTCTCCCACGGCAGCACGTTCACGAGGAAGGTGGAGACGGGGATGGCGGCGGCGAACAGTCCGCCGGTCGTCATCGCGGTCGCGATCCGTCGGATCCCGCGCCGGCGCGCGACGATCGTGCAGACGACCAGCAGTCCGATGAGGAGGATGCCCCAGACAGCGTAGAACCACGCGGAGACGGACTCCTGCGTCTGCACCGCGGTCTGCCGATCGAGCATCAGCTGCACCTTGCCCGCGGCGTCCGTGGGTCCGCTCTCGAAGCGCAGGGGCGAACCGGCGAAGCCGCCGGCACCCGTGACCCCCGCGGTCGTCAGCAGGGTGGGGGCGAGGTCCGTGACCTGCAGCAGTCCGGGTTGGCGGGTCGAGGAGGACGTGAGCAGCTGTGCGGACCCCTCGCCTCCTGCGGCACCTTGCGCGCTGGTCCCACTCACGCGTCCGCGGACGGCGGCGAACTGCATGCTGGAGTCGTCCGTCCGGGCGTCCGCGATCGATGCGGCGACGACGGTGGGGGACTCCTCCTCCGCGGGCTGCTCGTCGAGGGCGGTGAGGATCTGGCCCACGGCCTCGTCGATGTCTGCGACGGACCGCCCGGGCGCGTAGACGCTGCCCAGGTCGACCAGCACGATGTCCGCGGCGCTCGAGACCGCCGCCACCTGCTCGCCCAGCTCGCCGCCGGTCGCCAACGGCAGCCAGTCGTCGGCGCGGCCCTCGGGCGTCGCCGCTCCGATGGCGGCGCCGGGGCCGATCCCGGTGACCCGGGCGCCCGCCTGGTCCGCGGTCTCACGCAGCGCCCCGACTGCGGGCGTGTAGTTGTCCTCGCCGGCCTGGCTCAGGTACACGTCCCAGTCCGGCACCCAGCCGCCCACGGGCTCGTGGAGGACCCTGCACGTGGGCCGCGGCTCGTCCGCCGCACGCCGGCCGGAACTCAGCGCCAACCAGCCGTCGGCCGCACAGCTGGTGGACCGGACCGATCGAGGTGTCAGTGACCCGACCGCACCGGAGTCGACCAGCCGCCACAGGTGGGGCGTGCGGTCCGGATCGATGTCCTCGAAGGTGAGGCCCGCGAAGCCCAGGAAGACGACGGGCTGCGCCGCCGCCTCGTCCTGGACCGGTGCGGGGGAGGAGGGGCTGGGCTGCGCGGTGCCGGCCGCGGCGGGTCCGGCGATCCCGGCGACGGACGACACGAGCATGAGGGCGGCCAGGAGCGCGGTGCACAGCCGGGTGAAGGCGCGGGTCATGAGCGGGCGACCTCGTCGGATTCCGGGGTGGCCTCGCGATCGTCCGGGGGCACGTCCGCGCACAGGGCCAGCAGCATCGGCACGAGCATCATCGCGCCACTGGCCGGCACCGCGATGCCCGAGTCCGTGATGACGAGGCCCACGCCCAGCGCGATGACGGCGGAGAGGAAGCCCGCGTGCACGGTGGGGTGCGCCAGCGCCTGCGGCAGGGTGCCGGCCCACGGGCGGACCAGTCGGGCGGTCGCGGCGTACCGCCGCAGGTAGGCCAGACTGAAGAGGATCGTGAAGGCGGACAGCGGGACGACGATCGCCAGCGCCGGATTGATGACCATGATCCGCAGGTTCGCCTCGAGCTTGCGGGCGATCACGTCGATGAGCTGTCCGTCCAGCGCCTGTGCGAAGAAGTTGCCGAAGTGCGATCGCTGCGCCGGCGGCCGCAGGTAGTCCAGCCCGGACACACCCACGATGACGGCCAGCGCGCACCCGCCGATGAGGACGAGTCGCACGAGGCTCACGCGGATCCGGAAGAGCGCCAGCAGGAGGACGGTGAAGCCCACGAGCGCGGCGACCGTCCCGCCGAACTTCGCGCCCCAGGCGGGGTTGCCCAGCACGAACACGGACCCGAGGCCGAAGAGGCCCACGAGGACGCGTGCACTCACAGCGCGGCCGGCGTCCTGCAGACGGGCCGCGACGATACCCAGTCCCAGCAGGGCGGCCACGAGGAACAGGGCAGCACCCTGGTTGCCCAGGCCGTAGAAGCGGCCGGCGACGATCGGGTTGTACCCCATGAGCGCGTTGAACTGCAGGCGGGATCCGATGGCGACGTCGACGACCAGGACGATCGCTGTCACGAGGGACACGGCGGCCACGCGTCCGGGCCATGTCCGGCGCCACGGTCCCACGAGGCTGATACCCAGGAGCATGGCCGTGCCTGCGATGACGGCTCCCAACAGACCCCATTCGGGATTCGGCATCCGGCCCCACGGCAGCAGTCCGGCCAGGAAGCCGCCCATGGGGATGAGTCCGATCGTGAAGGCGACCCACGCACCGACGCGCCGCAGTCGGGTCGCCGCGCGCGGCGACCGCGACCGCAGCGTGCGGACGACGGGCACCAGCAGGATGATCGCGAGGACGATCGTGAGCACGTAGTGGACGACGTCCAGGAAGACGCTGAAGGTCTGCGCGTGCGTGTGCACGGTGCCGGCCTTGCGGGAGTCCGCGACCAGCCGGTCCATGCGCTCCTGTGCGGCCTCCTCCGCATCCGCGGCGTCCTCCGGGTCCGCGGGATCGACCTCGAACGCGGCAGGCGAGGTGCCCTCCGTCTGCAGCCCCACCGCGCCCAGCGCGGCCGGCAGCACGTCCGTCAGCTGCACGAGGCCGGGCTGTCGGGTCGACGAGCCCCGCAGGTCGCCGGGCTCATAGGACGGACCCACCGCGATGAGCGCGCGCAGGCGCGAGGGGTAATCCGCATCGCCCACGCCCGCGATGATGACGTCGCTGGACTGCGGGACCTGCTCGAGGATGCGGCCCACCCGGTCGTCCAGGGCTGCGATCTGGCCGGTCCGGGTGCGACCCAGCGCCTCGTCGTTCCACGCGTGCCACGCGTTGGGCTCCCACGTCTGGTCCGCCGCGGTGCCCGCGTCGATGAGGGTGAGGTCGCACGTGCCGATCGTCGCGCTGTGCGCATCGTCGCCCGCATCCGTCAGCGCGGTCGCCGGTGCCCAGTTCGCGATGCGCCCCTCCGCATCCGCGGCCGCGTAGGCCGCGCCGCGGCCGTAGGCGGCGGTGCACCACTCGCCGCCGGTGCCCGCATCGGCCGCGGAGTCCTGTCCCTTTTCCGCCTCGTTCGACTCCGTGTCCTCGCCCGTCTCGCCCGACGGGGCCGGTCGGGTGAAGGCGCCGGGCACCGCGCTGTAGCCCGCGCCCTCGTTCACGAGGCCCACGCGCTCGAAGTCCGGCAGCACGGCCGGACCGGATTCCAACGGGGTGCCCGCGGTGCCGGGCGCGTCCGCGGAGCCGACCACGGCCTCGGCGTCGTCCGCGTCGTCCACGGCCGCAGCCGGGACCGGATCGACCATGCGGGGACACGAGGTGTCCGCCAGGAGCGGACTGAACCAGTCCGGGGTGAGGTCGACGCTGTGCATGCGAGCGCCGGCGCCCAGGCTCAGCCAGCCTGCGGCCGCGCACGTGGCGGGTGTGAGGGTCCGCACGCTCATGTTCGCGGCTGCGCCCCGGGTGAACGCGTTCCACAGGTGGGGCGTGCGGTCGGGGGACAGGTCGGACAGTGTGAGTCCCGCGGCGCCGATGACGACGACGGCGTCCGCCGGCGAGTCCCGGGGGTCCACGGCCTGGGCGGCCTGCCGCTGTTCCGCCTGCTGAGAGGTCTGCTGCGCCGTCTGACCGGCCGCGGCCGGCAACGGGGTCGCCCGGGCGACCGCACCGGGGACCAGGAGTCCCAGGGTGCAGGCGATCGCGGCGAGGAGGCGCAGGGCGAGCATCGTGCCAGCCTACCGGCGGAGTGTGGGGGAGCGCTGAACCGTGTTTGCGGGGAACGCGCGCCATGCGGTAGATTTGAACGTCGTTGCGTACGTCAGCACACGTTCCTCGCTCAGACCTCTAGTCGCGTTGCAGGTTTCAGGTGGGTTCCCGTGTCGGAAGCGTAGCGCGCACAGGACAGACCCGTCCGCGAACCTGGACTCACGACCCGGGGGCTGCGGGTGTGCACGGGTCCACCGATCACTGACGAATGTAAGAAGGCAGCATTGCGTACGTACACCCCGAAGCCCGGCGACGTCCAGCGCCAGTGGCACGTCATCGACGCCACTGATGTCGTTCTGGGCCGCCTCGCGTCGCAGACGGCTCGTCTGCTCCGCGGCAAGCACAAGACGACTTTCGCTCCCCACGTCGACACCGGTGACTTCGTCATCATCGTCAACGCGGACAAGGTCGCGCTGACCGGCGCCAAGCTGGAGCAGAAGCGCGCCTACCGTCACTCGAACCACCCGGGTGGCCTCAAGAGCGTCAACTACGCGGAACTCCTCGCCACGCGCCCCGAGCGCGCGGTGGAGAAGGCCATCGCGGGCATGATCCCCAAGAACCGCCTCGGTCGGGCGCAGATGCGCAAGCTCAAGGTCTACGCAGGCTCCGAGCACCCGCACTCCGCCCAGAACCCCCAGCCGTACGAGATCACCCAGGTCGCGCAGTAAGCGCGCGGGTCGAACAGCTTTCACCGAGGAGAATCGTGACAGAGAACACCGTGGACGAGGTCGAACTGACCGAGTACAGCACCGAGACCCCGGCTGATGCAGGCCTGGGCGAGGCCGTGGCCGGTGGCCGCGGCCAGTCGATCACCGCACCCGGAGCCGCCGTGGGCCGCCGCAAGCAGGCCATCGCGCGCGTCCGCCTGGTGCCGGGCTCCGGCGAGTGGACCATCAACGGCCGCGACCTGGAGACCTACTTCCCCAACAAGCTGCACCAGCAGAGCGTGAACGAGCCGTTCCGCCTGCTCGATCTGGAGGGTCGCTTCGATGTGATCATCCGCATCAAGGGCGGCGGACCGTCCGGCCAGGCCGGCGCTGTGCGCCTGGGCATCGCCCGCGCGCTCAACGAGATCGACCGCGACAACAACCGCGCGGAGCTCAAGAAGGCCGGCTACCTGACCCGTGACGCTCGCGTCCCGGAGCGGAAGAAGGCTGGACTGAAGAAGGCGCGCAAGGCGCCGCAGTTCTCCAAGCGCTGATCATCCCACCTGCGGGTTCGCAGGTGCTGGAGATCCCCGGAGGGCCCTCGACCCATGCGGTCGGGGGCCCTCCGGCCGTGTGCGGCACGTGCTGGAGTGTTACCGGACGGGCCCGGTTCCGGCCCTGTCCACTATCCTGAGCTGACCGGAGCCCCGCCCACGGCAGGGTGACCCTCCCGCGGCGCGGACCGGCCGCAACCGCCGGTGCGTGCCGCGTCGCGCGTCCTGCACCGCGGACGCGGGGCATCGCCCGCACCCCTGCAACCCACCGTGGACCACGGTCCACGACATCCCGGAAGGATCCCTCACACATGTCACGACTCTTCGGCACCGACGGCGTCAGAGGACTGGCGAACCGCGACGTCACCGCGCGGCTGGCCCTGCAGCTGGCCGTCGCCGGCAGCCGGGTGCTGGCGCGCCCGGAGGACGCCGCCGCGGGGAAGCGCCCGGTTGCGATCGTGGGACGCGACACGCGGGTGAGCGGCGAGTTCTTGGCGGCGTCGATGGCCGCGGGCATCGCCTCGACCGGTGTCGACGTCGACGACGTGGGCGTCCTGCCCACCCCGGGGATCGCGTACGCGGTGAAGGCGACGGGCGCGGCGTTCGGCGTCGTCATCTCCGCCTCGCACAATCCGATGCCGGACAACGGCATCAAGTTCTTCGGTCCGGGCGGCACGAAGCTCACGGATGCGCAGGAGGATGAGATCCTCGCGCTGCTGGACGAGGAGTGGGAGCGTCCCACGGGCGCGGACGTGGGCCGGATCAGCCGGTACCCCGCCGCAGCGGATGAGTTCACGGAGCACCTGGTGCGCGGACTGGGCGAGCCCGGCGCGGCTCGTCCCCTCTCCGGGCTGACGGTCGTCGTCGACTGCGCGCACGGAGCGGCCTCGGTCGTGGGCCCCGCAGCACTGCGGCAGGCCGGTGCAGAGGTCGTCGTCATCGCTGCGGAGCCGGACGGCTACAACATCAACGACGGGGTGGGCTCCACCCACATCGACAACCTGCGCGAGGCCGTCGTCCAGCACCAGGCGGATCTGGGCGTGGCCTTCGACGGCGACGCGGACCGCTGCCTGGCCGTGGACTCCCTGGGCCGTGAGGTCGACGGCGACCAGGTCATGGGCGTCCTGGCGCTGGGCATGAAGGAGGCGGGGACGCTGGCGGACGACACCCTCGTCGTCACCGTCATGTCGAACCTGGGACTGCGCCTGGCGATGGAGAAGCAGGGCATCCGCATCGAGGAGACCGCGGTGGGCGACCGCTACGTCCTGGAGCGCATGCTCGAGGGGTCGTACTCGCTGGGTGGCGAGCAGTCCGGCCACGTCCTCCTCCTGGAGCACGGGACGACGGGCGACGGGGTCCAGACGGCGCTGCACCTCATGCACCGGATGGCGCGGACCGGCCGGACCCTGGCGGACCTCGCCGCGGAGGTGCCCAAGCTGCCGCAGGTGCTCATCAACGTGAAGGGCGTCGACAAGGCGCGCGTGGGCAGCGACGAGGGTCTCCAGCAGGACATCGCCGCTGTCGAGGCGGAGCTGGGCGAGACGGGCCGGGTCCTGCTGCGGGCCTCCGGCACCGAGCCGGTCATCCGCGTCATGGTCGAGGCGGCCACAGAGGAAGAGGCGCAGGCGCAGGCCCAGCGTCTGGCCGACTCCGTGCAGGGGCGCCTGGCGCTCTGAGCGCGCCGTCAGCGCAGCGCCCCGACACCCGCACGCGGGGTCGGGGCGCTGATGTGTGAGTACACGCCTGAGATCGGCACAGATCGGGGCGTACAGTCGCACATCAGCGACGGCGAGGGCCAGGGCATGTGGTGCCCTGCCGTGTCAGTCGTCGTGCCGGAACTGCGTGCGGTGGAACTGCGCGTACCGGCCGTCGCGGGCCAGCAGGCTCGCGTGATCCCCGCGTTCTACGATCCGGCCGCGCTCCACGACCAGGATCTCGTCCGCCGCCTCGATCGTGGACAGACGGTGGGCGATGACGAGTGCGGTGCGGCCCTCCATCGCCTCGTCCAGTGCCTGCTGGATCGCCGCCTCGTTCGTCGAGTCCAGAGCGCTCGTCGCCTCGTCGAGGATGACGATGGGCGGAGCCGCCAGCAGGAGCCGGGCGATCGTGAGGCGCTGGCGCTCACCGCCGGACAGCCGGTAGCCGCGCTCGCCGATGACCGTGTCCAGCCCTTCCGGCAGTCGGTCGAGCACATCGGACAGGCGCGCCCGGCGGATCGCCTCGTGCAGCTCGTCGTCCGTGGCATCCGGCTTCGCGATGAGGAGGTTGTCGCGGATCGAGTCGTGGAACAGGTGGCCGTCCTGCGTCACCATGCCCACCGCCCGCTGCAGATCCGGGAACGACAGGTCGCGCACGTCGACGCCGCCCAGCTCCACGGCGCCCTGGGTCACGTCGTAGAGGCGCGGCACCAGGGAGGCGATCGTCGACTTGCCGGCACCGGACGACCCCACGAGGGCGACGGTCCGGCCGGCCGGGACCTCGAGGTCGATGTCGTGGAGGACCTCGCCGCCCTCCCGGGCGTCCAGGGTGGTGACCTCCTCGAGGGAGGCGAGTGAGACCTCGGACGCGGTGGGGTACGTGAAGGAGACGTCGTGCAGGCGCACGGACAGCGGACCGTCCGGCAGTGGGACCGGCGAGTCGGACTCGCGGATCGCGGGCTTGAGGTCGAGGACCTCGAAGACGCGCATGAAGCTCACGACCGCGCTCATGACGTCCATGCGGGCGTTCGCCAGCATGGTGAGCGGCCCGTAGAGGCGCGTGAGCAGCATTGCGAGGGTGACGACCTGACCGGCGTCCAGGGTGCCCACGACCGCCTGCCAGCCGCCCAGGCCGTAGACGAGTGCCAGGGCCAGCGCGCTCACGAGAGTGAGCGCGGTGACGAAGGTGGCCTGGAGCATGGCGACACGCACGCCGATGTCGCGGACGCGGCCGGCGCGCACGGAGAACTCCTCCGACTCGTGCGCGGGGTTCCCGAACAGGCGGATGAGGGTCGCGCCGCCGGCGGAGAACCGCTCCGTCATCCGCGTCGACATCGCCGCGTTGTGGTCCGCCGCCTCGAACTGGAGGGCTGCGAGCTTCCCGCCCAGCAGCCGGGCGGGGATGAGGAAGATCGGCAGCAGCAGGATCGACAGGAGCGTGACCTGCCACGAGATCGTCACCATGACGCCCACGGTCAGTGCGAGCGACACCGCGTTCGCCACGACGCCGGAGAGGGTGTTCGAGAAGGCGCGCTGCGCCCCGATCACGTCCGTGTTGAGACGGGACACCAGCGCGCCGGTGCGTGTGCGGTTGAAGAATGCGATGGGCATCGTCTGGACGTGGTCGTACACGGCGGTGCGCAGGTCGAAGATGAGGCCCTCACCCACGCGGGAGGACAGCCAGCGGCTGGCGATCGAGATGACGGCCTCGGCGATGGCCAGCCCGGCGATCGCGGCGGCCAGCCACATGATCGTGGAGACGGGACCGCCGGCGGTGATCGCGTTGACGACGCTGCCGGACAGGACCGGGGTGATGACGCCGGCGACGCTCGTGAGGACCGACAGGAGGATGAAGCCGATGAGCAGGTGCTTCTGCCGTGCGGCGAAGCCCAGGATGCGGCGGAGGGTGGGGCGGTCGACAGTCACATCGTTCGTCGAACCGCCGTCGCGGTGGCTGCGCACCTGACGGCGCATCATCATGTGGGGACTGATCGTGCTCATGGGACTCCCGCGGGTGAGGCGACGAGGAATGTGAGAGGGGTGGGAGCGCCGCGTCGCGCGCGCGTCGACCAC
>DHCMJ07802__coassemble_1099_pt1 | contig 19669 bp, 10 predicted proteins | sample DHCMJ07802__metabat2_high_PE_026 | metagenome-assembled genome bin DHCMJ07802 | reverse complement strand
TGACGGCGGCGATCGGCATGAGGACGGCGGAGTAGTGGAAGCTCGTGTCCCAGTAGCCCTCGACGTCACCGGTGAAGCGCCACGCGAGCGTGGGCAGCATGAGGAGCATGAAGGGCGAGCGCAGACCGATCGCACCGGCCGCCAGTGCGAGGAAACCCACGGTCCCGATCTTGATCGTGAGTCCCTGGGTCAGCGTCTGGGTGAGCGCGACGTTGTCCGTGTAGTCGTAGCCGCCCTCCGGGTTGAAGAGCGGGAGGAACAGCAGCACCGCGTACGCCATCCAGCCCACACCCCACACGATGAGGGACAGCGCCAGCTTCGTCTCCGACCGGTCGCGCAGCCAGATGACGACGCCGAACGCGGCGACCGTCATCCCCAGGTCCTCCTTGACGAAGACGAGGAGCGCGATCGCGATGATCGCGGGGATCCGCTTCCCACGGATCCACCAGACCAGTCCGAACGCCAGGAACGGGACGGCGAACGCGATCTCGTGGAACTGCGAGTGCACCGCATTCAGCAGTCCCCAGGACAGGACGTACGACAGGGTCAGGAGCCACGCACCGCGGGTGGTGAGCCGTTCGAAGGCCAGCGAGACGACGGGCCAGACGGACGCGGCGAACAGGGCGGCCTGCGCCAGCATGAGGGTGAGGCCGGACGGCGCGATCCAGAAGAGCGGCGTCAGGACGATGAGGATCGGGTGGAAGTGGTCGCCCAGCAGGTTGAAGCCGGGCCCCTTGATGTCGACGATCGGCGCGTTGCCCGCCGCGTACTGGGACAGCATCTGCGTGAAGATGCCCAGGTCCCAGGACGGCGAGTAGTAGCTGCGCCACATGACGATCGCCAGCGAGCTGTACAGGACGAAGGCGACTGCGGATGCGAGAGCGGGCGCCCAGCGGTGCAGGCGGTCGGGGAATGGGGAGCTCACGACAACACACTATCGAGCATCACGCCCCTGCGGTCGCACACCTCCCGATGCGGATCGCAGTGCCGTCCTCATCCGGTGACCAATGACTTGATCCGGGTCAAGGCCTTCCCGCACAGCCGTTCCTATTCTGATTCAGACAAGTCGGGAAGATCTCCCGACCACCCCGATCCCGGGGAGACGAGAGAGGACTCATCATGAGCAGCACGACCGACACCACCCGAACCCTCCTCCGCGCCGAGGGGTTCTCCTGCCCCTCGTGCGTCGGCAAGATCGAGAAGCAGGTCGGGCGCCTGGACGGCGTCGAGAACGTCACGGTCCATTTCGCGTCCGGACGCATCGAGATCGACCACGACGCGGACACAGCGCCGGTCGACCAGTTGATCGCCGCAGTGGACAAGGCCGGGTACAAGTCCGCGGTCTCCGCATTCTGATATCCGCTCGACCGAGTTGAAAGGAGGAGTCGTGTCCGCAGTCCGCACGTGGGTGCGCGGCAACTGGTTCGTCCCCGCTGTGTCGGGGATCCTGATCCTCGCCTCGTTCGGCGTCGAGCGCCTGGCCGGCGGGGCGTGGAACGCCACCCTGGGCCCGCAGTGGTGGGTCGACGCGGGCGAGCACGCCCACGGGTCGGGGCACGTCTTCACGCTCGCCGACGGACTCATGCTCGTGGCGGCGATCGTCGCGGGCTACGGCATCGTGGTGAAGGCGGTCCGCGCGCTGCTGGCGAAGTTCATCAGCATCGATCTGCTCGTGTCCATCGCGGCGATGGGGGCCACCGTCATCGGCAACTTCTGGGAGGCCGCCGCCGTCACCTTCCTGTTCGCCGTCGGCCACGCGCTGGAGGCCGGCACGATGAATCGGACGCGGTCCGCGCTCGCGGCCCTCGTGGCAGTGGCACCCGACACCGCGGTGGTGCTGCGCGACGGCGACCAGATCGAGGTCCCGGCGAACCAGGTGCGCATGGGCGAGATCGTGCTGGTGAAGAACGGCGCGAAGGTCCCCGTGGACGGGCAGGTGGTGGCGGGCGCCGGAGCGATCGACGAGGCCTCGATCACCGGCGAGTCCATCCCTGTGGAGAAGTCACGGTCCGATCACGTGTTCGCCGGCACGATCGCGCGCAGCGGCCTCCTGCAGGTGCTGGCGACCGGGATCGGCGCGGATACGACCCTCGCGCGGATCATCCACCGGGTCGAAGAGGCGCAGGATGCGAAGGCGAGGACCCAGGCGTTCATCGACCGCTTCTCGAAGTGGTACACGCCCGCCGTCATGGTGCTCGCGCTGGCCGCGGGCCTCCTCACCGGAGACATCGTGCTCGCGCTGACCCTGCTGGTGATCGGCTGCCCGGGCGCTCTGGTCATCTCGATCCCAGTCGCGATCGTGGCGGGGATCGGTCGTTCCGCCCGCAACGGCATCCTCATCAAGGGCGGCGAATACCTCGAGACCTCCGCGAAGATCTCCGCCGTGGCGGTCGACAAGACCGGCACCCTCACGGAGGGCAGGCCGGCGCTCACCGACATCGTCGTGATCGATCCCGCCCTGGCCCGCGCGGACGTGCTGCGGTGGGCCGCCGCCGCGGAGGCCGGGTCCGAGCATCCGCTGGCCCGTCCGATCCTCGACACGGCACGCGAGGAGGGTGTCGCTCCACAGGGCATCCCGGGCGATGTCACCCCGGTGGTCGGCAAGGGGATCGCCGCGGATGTCGACGGCACTCGGGTGCTCGTCGGCAACGCCGCGCTCCTCGAGCAGTACGGCATCACCGACGACGCGGGGTCCGCGGCGGTCGCGGACGAGCTCGCAGCGGACGGACGGTCCCCCATGATCGTCGCCGTCGGCGGCGCCGTCATCGGTGTCATCGGAGTGGCCGACACCATCCGGGAGGACGCGCCGGAGATGATCAGGCGGCTGCACGCGGCGGGTGTGGAGCAGGTCGTCATGCTCACCGGCGACACTCGCCGCGTGGCGGAGGCCATCGGCCGCGCCGTCGGCATCGACGAGATCCAGGCGTCGCTGCTGCCGGAGGACAAGCTGGACGCCGTGGCACGCCTGCAGCGTGAGGGTCACACCGTCGCGATGGTCGGCGATGGCGTGAATGATGCGCCCGCGCTCGCGGCGGCGGACATCGGGGTCGCGATGGGAGCCGCCGGTTCCGCTGTCGCGGTCGAGACGGCGGACATCGCCCTCATGGGCGACGACCTCCTCAAGCTCCCGGAGGCGATCCGGCTCGCGAAGCGGACCGTGAGCGTGATGCGGCAGAACATCGCCATCGCGCTGGCCACGGTGGTCCTCCTCCTGGTCGGGGTGTTCGGCGGAGGCGTGACCATGGCGCTGGGAATGCTCGTGCACGAAGGCTCCGTGCTCATCGTAATCCTCAATGCCATGCGGCTACTGCGCCAGACGCGCGGCCCCAGGGCGACGGCGCAGTCCGCTCCCGCAGCCCGTTGGGCGACCGCATCCGCGGCTGCGGCGAGCTGAGCGGAACCAGCCCCGCGCACTGCAGGGGCGCGTAGCATGAGGAGTCACCGCTGCCGGCGCCCCGGTCGGCCCCGCCGACCGGGGCGCCGCTTGACGTAGAGGAGGGGGAGATCGTGTCCCGCATGCTGCCGATCACCGACGTGTCCCACTCCGACGAGCTCTGCGTTACGCGCGTCCCGCTGTTCCAGGGGCTCACGCTCGAGCAGCAGCGCGAGGTGGCGGGGGCGGCGCGCCCCACCCTGCTCGACCGCGCCGAACGCGTGTACAACGCGGGGGACGACATGTCGCAGCTGATGGTGGTGCACACCGGGCGGGTGAAGATCTCCCGGGTGAGTCCGGAGGGGCACGAGCAGATCATCCGCGTCCTGGGCTCCGGTGATTTCATCGGGGAATCCGCTTTCATCAGCGGAGACCGACCCGACCACGAGGCGACGGCGCTGGAGTCCGCCCAGCTGTGCGTGTTCGACCACGCCGACCTGGGTCGCCTCGTGGAGAGGCACCCGAGCATCGGGCTGCGCATGCTGGAGAGCGTGAGCCGGCGTCTGAGCGAGACCGAGGCGCGGCTGGCGTCGGTCATCTCGGAGGACGTCACTGCACGACTGGCCCGCTACCTGCTGGCGCTGCCCGTGCGACGACGCACCGGACACAGTCCCGAGATCGTGCTGCCGCTGGCCAAGAAGGACATCGCCTCACTGCTCGACACCACCCCGGAGTCCCTCAGCCGCCAGCTGCGCCGCCTCAGCGATTCCGGGGTGATCCGGCAGGGAGCGCACGGCACGATCACGATCACCGATGCAGACGCGCTCAGCGCGCTGTCCTCCGAATGACTCCGCCTTCCGAGTGATCTCGGTGCGGGCGTGAATGACATCGGGCCGCATCCCCGGTGAGGATGCGGCCCGATCTGCGGTGCGCCACGAGGGATTCGAACCCCCAACCTTCTGATCCGTAGTCAGATGCTCTATCCGTTGAGCTAGTGGCGCGCTGTCTCAGCGACCAGAACTACTATACAGATGGCCCTGGGCGTCGACAACTCGGGAGAGTGAGTCTCGCGTCACTCCTGCGAGACCGGAAACGGACTGGCGAGTCGGGGAGTCTGCACAGCCTCTCGGCGACCACGGAACAGCCCCTCGGCACCCACGGGAGACCGAATGGCCAGATCAGTCACTCGTTTGGCAGAAGGCGTCATCCGCGTGACACGAAAACGTCAATCGTGATCCTTCTGTGATCCACTGCACAGCCGCAGCCCCGCGGACCGGCGTTCCCGTCCGCCCTCCGACCGTAGCGTGGAGGCAACCCCGATGCCCGGGGCCGCCCGACCCAGGAGATGTAGATCATGACCGTCATCGACCGTGGCTCAGTCGAAGACCTGCTTGTGAATGCGCCGACGGAGAATCCCCGGATCCTCGACTTCGTCCGCTCCATCGCAGAGCGCACCACCCCGGACTCCATCGAGTGGATCACCGGCGACGAGGACCAGCGCCAGGCGCTCCTTGCGAAGGCGATCGACGCCGGCACCATCGTCAAGCTGACGACGCCGGCGGACTCCTACTACGCGGCGTCGGACCCCGACGACGTCGCCCGCGTCGAGGACCGCACATTCATCTGCTCCCAGAAGCAGGAGGACGCCGGCCCGCTCAACAACTGGATGGCGCCCGCGCAGATGAAGGGCATCCTCGAGGACGTCTTCGCCGGCTCGATGCGCGGACGCACGATGTACGTCATCCCCTTCGTCATGGGTCACGTGAACGCGCAGCAGCCCATGTTCGGCATCGAGGTCACGGACTCCCCCTACGTCGTCCTCTCGATGGGCGTCATGGCCCGCGCCGGCCGCGAGTCGCTCGAGGCGATCGACCGCCTCGACGCGGACTTCGTCGAGTGCGTGCACTCCGTGGGTGCTCCCCTGGAACCCGGCCAGGACGACGTCGCCTGGCCCTGCAATACGACGAAGTACATCACGCACTTCCCGGAGGAGCGGTCGATCTGGTCGTACGGCTCCGGCTACGGCGGAAACGCGCTGCTGGGCAAGAAGTGCTACGCGCTGCGCATCGCCTCCGCCGTCGCGCACGACGAGGGCTGGCTGGCCGAGCACATGCTCATCCTCAAGCTCACGAACCCGGAGGGCGAGTCGAAGTTCATCGCCGCCGCGTTCCCCAGCGCCTGCGGCAAGACGAACCTCGCGATGATCGAGCCCAACATCCCGGGCTGGAAGGCGGAGACGCTGGGCGACGACATCGCCTGGATGCGCTTCGGCGCGGACGGCCAGCTGTACGCGGTCAACCCGGAGTTCGGCCTCTTCGGCGTCGCTCCGGGCACCGGCTACACCACGAACCCCACCGCGATGACCGCGATCGAGGCTGGCGGCAACATCTTCACGAACGTCGCCCGCACGGATGACGGCGGCGTGTGGTGGGAGGGCATGACCGACGAGGCCCCCGACCACCTCATCGACTGGCGCGGCAACGACTGGACCCCGGAGTCCGGCACGCCCGCCGCGCACCCCAACTCGCGCTTCTGCACCCCGATCTCGAACGTGCCCACGCTCGCACCGGAGTGGCAGAACCCGGACGGCGTCCCGATCTCCGCGATCCTGTTCGGCGGTCGCCGCAAGACGACCATGCCGCTCGTGACGCAGACGAAGGACTGGAACCACGGCGTCTTCATGGGTTCGGTCCTCTCCTCGGAGACGACCGCTGCCGCGGTGGGCCAGGTGGGCATCGTCCGCCGCGATCCCATGGCGATGCGCCCGTTCATCGGCTACAACGTGGGCGACTACCTGCAGCACTGGATCTCCGTGGGCCAGACCCCGGGCGCGCAGCTGCCGCAGATCTTCTACGTCAACTGGTTCCGCCGCGGGGAGGACAACTCCTTCCTGTGGCCGGGCTTCACGGAGAACGCCCGCGTCCTCAAGTGGGTCTTCGAGCGCGTCGCCGGCACGACCGAGGCCGTCGAGACCCCGCTGGGCTACGCCCCCGCTCCCGGTGCGCTCGACATCGACGGGCTGGACATCTCCGAGGACCAGCTCCAGCAGGCGCTGGCGGTCCATCCGGACGAGTGGGCGGCCGAGCTCGCCTCGATCGACGAGTGGTACGACGAGCTGGGCGACCACGTCCCCGCCGAGCTGCGCACGCAGGTCGAGGAGCTGCGCACCCGCCTGGGCGTGAAGTGATCGACGGGTCGCGCGTCCGCGCGTGACCCCGGCCGGACGACCGGCCACCGGACTCGAGTGCCCCACCGTCATGAGCCGGACGGTGGGGCACTCGTCCATTCACATCCGGCACGGATGCACCCGGCGCACCGCTGTGCTCGGACGTGCTGCGACGTCTCAGCCTCGCGCGTCCCGGAACCGGATGCGGTCGCCGGGCACCACCTGTCCCAGCAGGTCGAGGTCGTCTGCGACGACCGTCGCGATCGCGGGGTACCCGCCGGTGACGGGCCGGTCCCGGCCGAACACGACGGGCAGACCGTGCGCGGGCACCTGCACCGTCCCGGTCACCGTGCCCTCGCTGGCCAGCTCGCCCGATCGCGCGCGGGTCAGCGGCGCAGAGCCCTCGGGCGCCTCGAGGCGGAGACCCACCCGGTTGGACTGCGGGCCCACCACCCAGGCGGTCTCGAGGAACCGTCGCCGCTCGGATTCCGTGAACCAGTCGTCCCGCGGGCCGGGGACTACGTGGAGGACGACGAAGCCGTCCTCCATCGCCCGTGCCCGAGCCTCGCGCGCGGGGTCGGGTTCGCTGTATCCCACAGATCCAGCGGGGAGGCTCACGGGGACCGCCAGCGCCTGCCCCACGCCCACCGGCCCCGGTCCCAGCCCGGACAGCACGTCCGCCGAGGCCGACCCGACCTCCGCTGCCTGCACCAGTCCCCCGCGGACGGCGAGGTAGGTGCGGGCCAGGTCCGCCTCCGGGGAAAGGTCGACGGAGTCCCCGGCTCGCAGGAGCTGCGGGACGATCGTGTCGCCACCGGCGGAGCCGGCCACGGCGACGACCACGTCCGCGCGGCAGGTGACGCGCGCGGCACCCACGACTTCGAGGAGTGCCGCTCCCGGATCGTTGCCCACGACCCTGTTGGCGGCCTCGGCCGATGCTGCATCCGCGAAGCCCGACGGGGAGACACCCACGTCACCCCACCCGGGTCTGCCGCGGTCCTGCACGAGGGTGAGCATTCCGGGATCCTCGACCGAGAGGACCGTCCGCCCGGCAGAGCCGTCGGGGACGTCCGGCGGTTCGTCCGCCGCGGCCGCCCGGGCCGTGTCACGGACGGCGCGGTACGTCAGGAGATCACCGGGCGCCAGCAGTGCCGGGGGTGTGCGTTCCGTCGACCAGAGCACATCACCCGAGCGACCGATGAGCCTCCACCCGCCGGGACTGCTGCGCGGGTAGACACCGGAGTACTCGCCGGCCAGTCCCACGGCTCCGGCCGGCACGGCGGTGCGCGGGGTGTCGAGCCGCGGCACATCCCACAGCGGCTCTCCGGACACGGGCACGCAGTACGCGAAGCCGGGGGCGAACCCGCCGAACGCAGCCATCCATTCCGTGCCGGTGTGTCGCTCGATGAGCCGGTCGCGGCTGAGGCCCAGAAGCCGCGCCGTCGCGTCCAGGTCCTCCCCGTCGTAGACGACGTCGAGGATGTGCCGCCGGGCGGTCCCCGCCGTCTGTGCAGCGGGAGGTGGGGTGCGCAGGGAGGTGCGGGCGGCCTCGGCGGCGGTGTCCGATTCGAAGCGGAGCAGGACGGTCCGCGCGGCGGCGACGGCTTCGATCTGCCCCGGCAGGGGATCGCGGGTGAGCGAGCGGTGCCAGGCCATCGCGGCCGGCAGCCCGTCGACCTCGATGAGCAGCGCCCGGTCGCCCACCGCCCGGAGATCGGGGGTGCGGGCGACCGGGCGCTGTGCGACGTCCTCGTCGTGGGTCATGCCTGCGGTCCGGACTCAGACGTCGTCGTCGTACGCAGGGCCGCCCTCGTCCTCCCACGTCTCGATGCGCCGGACCTTCTCCGTCGTGAACTTGAGGCGCACACCCGCACCGTCGCCGGCACCGGGATGCTCGCCGTCTGCGATGAAGACGGCCCCCAGCTGCTCGAGCGCGTGGATGAGGGCGGTCTTCTGCCCATCGGTGAGGTCGATGTGTCCGCGCTCGAAGTCGCGGACCTGCGCCCGCGTGAGGTTCGCGTACTGCCCCGTTGTGGTCGCCGAGGTCTCCACGAGTGCACGCGCCGCGCGTGCCAGATAGCCGGTGAGGTTGAAACCGGGTCCAGACATGATCTGCTCCGATCCGTTCGACTGCTGACTGTGCCTTGTTCCAGTATGCGCGAGGGGTCGGACACATGCACGGGCGGATCAGCCGTCGGACCGGCAGGTGAGACTGGCGAGAGGAGTGCACATGTATATGAGTCGCATCACGTTCGGCGAGCGCGGTGGTCCACCGGGGCCGCACCACTGTCGGATACACGGACGCATACCGTCCCCGCATGCGAAAAACCTCCCTGACCCGCATGTTTCAGCAGGTCAGAGAGGTTCTCACATGAGCGGAGCCGGTGGGATTTGAACCCACGGTCCCCCTAACGAAGGACTCCACCTTAGCAGGGTGGTGCTTTAGGCCGCTCAGCCACGACTCCATCGGCCGCTGCGCTGTCCCGATGGGCGCACAGCCTCTCCAGAGTACACAACAGGGAAGGCGGCCCGCAAAAGATGGTCGGTGTCACCAAAAGCTCAAGATGTTTCCCTACGATGTCCCGGAAGACATCCGACCTCACAGCCGGCAGACGCCGGTTGCGCCCCGGTCCCAGGGAGATCAGCCTCGGCTCCCGGACCGGAGCATGCCCTTCCGAGGAGACTCACCTGTGGCCCCAGCCGACGACCGTCGCGGGCGGGAGCGCCCCGGCAGCGACCCTGCCGACAACGAGCGTCCCATCCGCGCATCCCAGCGCGCTCGGCTGCGCGGATCGGACGGAGTGAGGCGGGACGACTTCTACGGCTCCGTCCCGCAGGGATCCGGGCCTGCACCGCAGGGTTCCGGGCCCGCGTCCGCGAGGCCGGGCGCCGGCGGCTCCGGCACCGCCCCCTCGCACACCGACGCGCAGGCGGACGCTCCGCGCGTGTCCGCTCCGCAGCAGTCATCGGACCCCGCCTCACCGCGGCATGCCGCCCGCCAGTCCGCGTCCGCCGAGTCCGGTCCCGCCGACGAAGTGACACAGGGCTTCCCCTCCCGCCGTGCGCGCCGGGAAGCCGTGGCCCGCCAGCAGGAGCAGGAAGCCCCCGCAACCTCCGCCGCTGCAGACGGGGATCAGCGGCCCACCCGCCGCTCCCGGCGCGATCGCTCCGCGGCGAGCGCCGGGCCCACGTTCCGATCATCCGATGGGCGCTCCGCAGGTGCAGGCGCTGCAGCCGGCGCCGCCGCCGGAGCTGCAGCCGCCGGCACCACCGCAGAATCCGGCACCGCAGCAACCGGCACAGCGACAGCCCCCACCCGTGGACGCGCCCACACCGCCGCATCCGAAGGAAACGAGGGCTCCGCGCCCCGTCACTCCCGCCGTGAGGGCGATGAGTTCCCCTCGATCGTCCGGTGGACCACCCTGGGCACCCTGCTGCCCGGACTGGGCATGATCCACGGCCGCAGCAAGGCCGGCTGGATCCTCCTGCTGGGCTTCCTCGCCGGCATCCTCGCGATCCTCGCGTGGATCGTCTGGCGCTCCCCGGTCAAGGCGATCGCACGGGTCGCGGGCTCCCCCACGATCCTCTACGCGATCGCCGTGGTCCTGCTGGTGGGCATCCTCATCTGGGCCTTCACGATCCTGCGGTCCTACTCCGTCCTCAAGCGCGGCAAGAGGCTCACCGACGTCCAGAAATGGCTGGGCTGGGGACTGGTCGTCTCCCTCATCCTGTGCGTGGGCATCCCGCTGGGTGTGGGCGCCGCGTACACGAAGGTGCAGGGCGACACGGTCATCCAGGTGTTCGGACGCGACGGCAAGACGGGCGTCGACGTCGAGACGCTCTGGGGCGACACCGAGCGCATCAACGTCTTCCTCATCGGCCGCGACAACGGCGACAGCCGCGAGGGCACCCGCCCGGACACGATGCTCGTCGCCTCCATCAAGCCGGGCACCGGTGACACGACCCTCATCAGCGTGCCCCGCAACCTCAACCGGGCGCAGTTCCCGGAGGGCTCCCAGCTGGCGGAGCGCTTCCCCTACGGCTTCGACGGGTTCGGACCGCAGGAGAGCATGATCAACGCCGTGTGGACCTGGGCCGAGGAGTACCCGGACGAGGTGGGCGACGTCCCGGAGGGCCTGGAGACCGGCATGGAGGCCACCATGCAGGCGGTCGAGGGATCGCTGGGGCTGAGCCTCGACTACTACGCGAGCGTCGACATGCAGGGCTTCGAGGACGTCGTCGACGCGATCGGCGGCGTCAAGATCGACGTCGAGCGCCCCATCCCCATGGGCGGCGGCACCAACCTCACCACGGGGCTCAAGAACCCCATCTACGGCTGGATCGACCCCGGCGAGCAGAAGCTCACCGGCCAGAAGGCCCTCTGGTACGTCCGCTCGCGCGACGGCGCGGACAACTACGACCGCATGTGCCGGCAGCAGCGCATGATCAAGCTGACCCTCGACCAGGTGAATCCGCAGGAGCTGGCGATCGCCTACCCCAAGCTCGCGGGCTCCGCCGGCCGCAACATCGCGACCGACATCCCGCAGTCCGAGGTGAGCGCCTTCGTGGAGCTGGCCGTCGCGATGCAGGGCGCGGAGATCAAGTCCGCGCAGATCACCAACGACGTCACCTCGACCTCGAACCCGGACTACGACGTGCTCCACGAGTGGGTCGACGAGCAGCTCAACCCGGCCGAGCCCAGCCAGGCGGAGGAGCAGGCCGCAGACACGCCGGAGGAGACGGAAGAGCCCACCGAGGAGCCCACGGAGGAGCCCAAGTCCGGCATCGAGGATGACGAGGGCAAGTGCTACCCGCAGGGCTACGAACCCGGCAGCGGCTGGCCCGGCTGGCCGGGGCCGGAGGGCGAGGAGGCCTGACCGTGCCGCTGCCCCTCCGGGTGGGCATCGTGGGTGCCGGCCCGCGCGGTCTGACCGTGCTGGAGCGATTGGTCGCCCACGCTGCTGCCGTCACCGCAGGTCCCGAGGACGGCGGCCTGCCGCCTCCCGCAAGGGTGGCTGCCCGCCCCGTCCGCATCCACGTCCTGGACCCGCATCCGCCGGGTCCCGGTCGCGTGTGGCGGACGACGCAGTCGCCGCACCTGCTCATGAACACCGTCGTCGACGAGCAGACGGTGTTCCCCGACGAGTCGTGCCGGGTCGCGCACATCCGCGCCGGCAGGTCGATGGCGGACTGGGCGGCGCAGGCGACGGTGGACGATCCCCGCCCCGCACCGACCACCGGGACCTTCGCCCCGCGCCGCGACTACGGTCGGTACCTCGCGTGGAGCTGGGAGCGGATCGTCGACGACGCACCCGACCACATCCGGATCGTCCACGAGCCCTGCAGCGTCTGGGCCGTGCACGACACCCCCGCGGACGCCGCACGGACCGGCGGGCACGCCCAGTCCCTCACTCTGTCCGACGGCCGCACGCTCGAGGTCGACGCCGTCGTCCTGTGCGTGGGCCACATCCCGGCGGCCCTGAGCGATGAGCGCGCGGAGTGGCGGCGCTTCGCCCGCGGCGCCGGCCTCACGTATCTGCCTCCCGATCTGCCGGCGGAGACCCCGGTCGATCAGCTGGCCGCGGGCGACCCCGTCCTCATCCGCGGCTTCGGCCTCAACTACTTCGACCTGCAGTCGTTGCTGAGCCACGGACGGGGTGGCACGTTCGAGCACGGGGACGACGGTCTGCACTACACGCCCAGCGGCGAGGAGCCGATCCTCGTCCCCGGATCCCGGCGTGGGGTCCCCTACCGCTCGAAGCCCATCACCGCGCAGCACCCTCTCCCCGTCGGGCCGGACACCGCGCTGCGCCACTTCACGCCGGAGATCGTCGACCGCCTGCCCGTCCGCGGCGACGGCCTGCGCTTCGACGAGCAGCTCTGGCCGCTCATCCTCGCGGACCTCCGCAGCAGCTGGTACACGGTCCTGGCGCGCACGCGCCCCGATGCCTTCCGCGCCGATCCGGTCCTGCTCCAGCACGCGCTGGGCCTGTCCGTCGACCGCGTGCTGCGCGACATCCCGGTCCGGGAGTCCGAGCGCTGGCGCGGGCAGGAGCAGAAGGTCCTCTCCCCCACCGTCCTCGAGCGGGAGCCGGACCTCGCGTTCGACCTGCGCAGCCTGCTGCGGCCCCTGGGCGATCGGTCGTTCTCCTCGCGGGAGGAACTCGACTCCGTTCTGCTGGAGTTCCTCCGCAGCGACCTCGCCGCCGCGCTGGCGGGCCCGGAGTCCTCACCCCTCAAGTCCCTGTTCCCCGTCCTGTGGCAGGCCCGGGCCTTCCTCAAGGACCTCGTCGCCCAGGGACGGATCTCCCCGGACAGCTTCGTCCGCGAGGTGCGCGGCTGGTTCGAGGACTTCGTGTCCGGGCTGTGCGACGGTCCGCCACCGCAGCGGTTCGCCGAGCTCATCGCGCTGAGTCGCGCGGGCCTCGTGCGGTTCGCCGGTCCGCAGGTGCGGATCACCCCGTCGCGCTTCGGCGAATCCGCCGCGTTCGTCGCGACCAGCCCCGCAGTGCCCGGGGAGATCCGTGCCCGGAGCCTCGTGGACGCCGGCTCCCCCGCGAACCGCGTGGGTCAGGCGGACGACGTCCTGCTCCGCGGCATGCTGGAGCGCGGCCAGCTGACGGTCGCGACCCACGATCTGGACGACGGGACGACCGTGACGTCCTCCGGCCTCGCGGTCACGGAGGCGCCGTATCGGACCGTCGACGCCCGCGGCCGCGTCCACCCCGCGCGCTTCTGCCTCTCGATCCAGCTGTCGTCCGTCCAGCTGGGCCTGGCCATCGCAGCGAACCCGCACACGGACGCGCAGACCCTGCGCGACGCGGACGCCGTCGCCCGCGCGGTCCTGAACGTCGGCTGAGACCCGCGCTCCCCACCGCACCCACACGTGAGGCCGGGTCACCCCGCGGGTGACCCGGCCTCATCGATCTCCTGGCTTCCGAACCTCGCCTGATCAGGCTCCGCTGCGGGACAGTCGCGCCAGCCCGCGGCTGCCGGCCATCCGGCTGCGGACCACCGCCGCGTAGGAGGCGGCCAGACCCAGCACCAGCCAGCCCAGCAGGCCTCCCACCGCGGCACCCACGCCCGGAGCACCGGCCGCGAAGGCGGCGACGCCGTTCATCGCGGGGGTGAGCGGCAGCATCGGCGCGATCGAGTCGAACCACGCCGGCACCGCGCTCATCGCGCGTCCGGCGACGGCCGCGACCACCAGAGCGACTCCGATGATCCGTCCGACTCCGCCCAGCCACGCGGTGAGCGCGAAGTTCACCGCCGCGAACGTGATCGCCGCGAACAGCAGGAGCGCCAGGAGCGGTGCGAAGTCGAAGATCGGCAGATCCAGGACCAGGTGCGCCAGCACCGCCAGCACGACCGCCTGCACGGCGCCCACGATCAGGCCCGGGGTGAGTCCCCGCAGGAGGACCCGCCACGACGGCGTCCGCGCGGTCAGCGCCTGCGCCGGCACCGCGCGCACGATCGTGTACGTCACGAGCGCGCCGATCCACATCGCCATGATGAGGAGGAGCGCGACGGTCGACCCCTGCGTGAGGCCGGACATCCCGGCCTGTCCGCCGCCGATCGCCTGCGAGATCGTCTCGCCCAGGTGGTCCCGCTCCTGTTCCGAGTAGCTGGGCACCTCCTCGGCGCCCTCCTCGATGCCGTCCGCGAACTCACCGGTGCCGTCCGCCAGCTGCTCCGTGCCGTCCCGCAGCTGCGCGGTCCCGTCGGCCAGTTGCACGACCCCGTCCGTGTACTCGCCCAGGCCCACCGTGAACTGGTCCATGCCCGTGCCCAGCTGCCCGGCGCCCGAGGCCAGCTGCCCGGCTCCGTCGGACAGTTCACCGGCGCCGTCGGACAGCTGTCCCACGCCGTCGGCGAACTCGCCCGCACCGTCGGCCAGCTGCCCGGCCCCGTCGCTCGAGGCCTCGATCCCGTCGACCAGCGGGACCATGCCGTCCGCCAGCTGTCCCACGCCGTCGGCGAATTCGCCCGTGCCGTCGGCCAGTTCGGAGCCGCCGTCGCGCAGCTGCTCGGAGGCGTCCAGGAGCGCTGGCGCGTTGTCCTCGAGCTCGCCCATCCCGTCGGCCAGCTGACGGACACCGTCCGCGGCCTGGTCGACGCCGTCGGACAGCTCGCCCGCACCGTCGGCCACACCCTGCGCACCGTCCATGAGCGACATGCCGGTCTGCGGGTCCTGGACGTCCAGGCCCGAGGCCGCACCGCCCAGTCCGCCGGCCAGACCGGACGCGAAGCCGCGCAGGAACAGGTCCTCGCAGGAAGCCGGGTCGTCGCTCGCCGCGCACATCTGGTCCAGCTGTCCCTGCAGCTGCGCCGCCTCGTCCGCGTCGATGAGGCCCGCGTCCTGCAGCGCGCCCACCGTGAGCGGCTGCTGCGACTGCGCGATCTGCCCGGCACCGTCCGCGCCGTCCTCCAGGCCCTGCTGGTAGTCGCCGAGGCCGTCGGACACTCCCTGCGCGCCGTCGGCCACCTGCGTGGACCCGTCGGACAGCTCGTCCATCCCGTCCGCCAGGTCGTCGACGCCGCCGCCCTCGTCGCCGGTGAAACCGGAGATGATCTCGTCGATGCCGGTCGTGTACTCGTCGATGCCGTCGCTCAGCTGACCTGCGCCGTCGTTCAGGTCGTCCGCGCCATCGGCCAGCTGCTGCGTCTGGTCCGGCAGCTCGGAGGCGCCGTCGGACAGCTGTCCCAGTCCGTCGGACAGGTCACCGGCGCCGTCGGCCAGGCCCTGTGCGCCGTCGTCCAGCTGGGTGACGCCGTCGGCCAGCGCACCCGCGCCGGCCGCCAGACCGGTCGCGCCGTCCGCGATCCCGCCCACGCCGTCGCTCAGACCGCTCGCACCGTCGACCAGCTCGCCCGAGTTGTCGGACAGCTGGCCCGCACCATCGGCCAGTTCGCCCACACCGGAGTCCAGTTCACGCGCGCCGTCCGACAGCTCGTTCGCGGCGTCGCCCATCTCGCGCATCTGGTCGCCCATGTCGTTGAAGCCCACGAACACGCCGTCCAGGTACTGCTGCGACCACTGGGCGTTGAACTGGGACGTCGCCGCAGAGGCGATCGCCTGGACGATGGCGGTGTCCGTCAGGGGCGAGACGCGGGAGCTCACGACGTCCAGCGTCGTCTGCTCCGCTGCCATCGGGTCGTCGCCCGTCGAACTCACGACCTCCTCGGAGAACTCCTCGGGGATCGTGACGGAGGCGGCGTAGCGTCCGTCGGCCAGCCCCTCCCGCGCGTCCTCCTCGTCGGACAGGACCCAGTTGACGTTCTGGTCCGTGTCCGCGTCGACGATGCCGGCGGCCAGCTGACGGCCCAGCGGCACCTGCTGACCGTCGATCTCCGTGCCCTCGTCCAGGTTCACGATCGCGGCGCTCACCTGGTCCAGCCGGTCGCCGGCCTTCCACGTGGCGAGCACCAGGCCGGCGGCCACCAGCACGGGGACGAGGATGAGACCCACGAGGGTCCACCACGTGACCTTCGAACCTGTGTCCGCGCGTTCGAACATCGTCATGAGTGCGCACCTCCGGATGCGAGCGGGGCGAGGCGGTCGGCCTCGAGGTCGAGCAGCGTGTAGCGGGTGTCCGCGGGCATCATCCAGTCGACCCGCTGGTCGACGAGGCCCAGGATGACGGCGGATCCGTTCCGGACCGCGGCGGCCACGAGCTCGGCGACCGCATCCGCGGTGTCCGTGTCGTGCGCGCGGTCCGCGTGGTCGATGACGAGCAGGTCCGGCGGGTTCTTCGCGATCGACCGCATCGTGGCGGCGTCGACCATGAGTCCCGCGTCCGGCGAGTCGAGGGTGAGGAAGGGGACGACCCGGCGGATCTTCCGGTTCTCCTCCGGCACGACCATGCCGCCGATCTTGAGGTCGCCGTGGTCGGGGACGACGCGACCGGACAGGGTCAGCAGCAGCGCGGACGAGCCGTGCCCTGTGACCGCCAGGACGTCACCGCGGGAGACCGCCACGTCGATGTCCTCGTAGACGGCGGTGCCGTCGGCATGCTCGATCGCGAGGCCCTCTCCGTACACCTGGTGGTCGCTCTCCGGCGTCGGCCAGTCGCGCAGGGCGACCTGGTGAACGAGGCCCTCGCCCTCGACGTCCACCTTGGGCAGCAGGCGGTCCAGCCAGCGCGGCAGCGACCACGCCCGGTCGCCCAGCAGGGCCAGCACCGCGGGCACCAGCGTCATGCGGACGAGGAACGCATCCGTGAACACGCCCACCGCCAGGCCCAGCGCGATCGCCTTGATGATCGCATCACCCGTGGGGACGAACGCGCCGAACACGGCGATCATGATGACGGCGGCGGCCGCGACGACCTTCGCCGTGGACACGAAGCCCTTGACGACCGCGGTCCTCGCATCCGCCCCGTGCACGTACGCCTCGCGCATGCCGGAGACCAGGAACACCTCGTAGTCCATCGCGAGGCCGAAGAGGATGCCCATGAGGATGATCGGCAGGAAGCTGATGACGGGGCCGGTCTCCGTGATCCCCAGCGGTTCGGCCAGCACGCCCTCGTGGAACACGAGGACGACGACGCCGAACGAGGTGATGACGGACAGCAGGAAGCCCAGCGTCGCCTTGATCGGCACGACGATCGACCGGAACACGACCATGAGGAGGATGAGCGAGAAGCCCACGACGAACACGCCGAAGGGCAGCAGCGCCCCGCCCAGCTGCGAGCTGATGTCGATCGCCAGCGCGGTCGCGCCGGTCACGGCGATCTGGAAACCGTACTCGTCCAGGAACTGCGGCTCCAGCGCGCGGATGCGCTCGACGGTCTCCTCCGTCTCCGGCGCGTCCGGAGCGGTTGTGGGGATCACCTGGATGATCCCGGTGTCCGCGTTGCGGTTGGGGGTCGCCATGACGACCTGGTCGACGCCCTCGATCTCCTCGATGTCGTCGCCCATCGCCTCGATGTCGCCCAGCGGGTCGTCGGAGGAGATGATGTCCGCCGTCACGACGAGCGGGCCGTTGAACCCGGCGCCGAACTCCTCCTCGATGAGGTCATAGGACACCTTCTGCGCCGAACCGGGCTCGCCCCCGCCGCCGTTGGGCAGCGCCAGCTGGAGGTTGGACGCGGGGATGAGGAAGAGCCCCAGCCCCCCGATGATGACGATGATCGTGAGGGCGGGCCACTTGATGGCGGCGGACACCCAGCCCTTGTAGAACCGCTCGGCGAGGGTGGGGCGACGACCCGCCGAGGCCGCGGCCGGCTCCCCGGCCCCCGCACCGGTGCGCGGGCCGGCCTCGGTGACCCCGGCCTCGGTGTGAGTAGCTGTGTCGGTGACCCCGGCCTCGGCGGCCCTGCGGGAGGACTTCCGCGGCCCGGGGCGGAGCTTGTCGCCCGCGAAGCCCAGCAGGGCGGGCAGGAGGGTGAGCGCGACGGCGACGGCGATCGCGACGGTGACCGCGGCGGCGATGCCCATGACGGACAGGAAGGGGATGCCCGCGACGGACAGGCCGGTGAGCGCGACCATGACGGTGACGCCCGCGAAGACGACGGCGGAGCCGGAGGTGGCGGTCGCGCGGGCGGCGGCCTCGTCCGCGGGCAGGCCCTCCTCCAGGAACGCGCGGTGCCGGGAGACGATGAAGAGCGCGTAGTCGATGCCCACGGCCAGCCCCAGCATGAGCGCCAGCATGGGGGTCGTCGAGTTGACGGCGAAGAAGGCGGTGGCCAGGACGACCAGCAGCAGGCCGATCGCCACAGACAGGAGCGCGGACGCGAGCGGCATGACCGCCGCCCGCAGCGACCCCAGGGTGAGGAAGAGGACGACGAAGGCGACGATGACGCCGATGACCTCGACGATCGAGAGGTGGACGGCGGTCGTCTGGAAGAGCTCGCCGCCGGGTGAGCCCTGGGAGCCCTCGGGCAGCTGGGCGACGAGGTCGTCGACCGCGGACTCGAGGTCCGTGAGCGCCGACTCCGGCAGGTTCGCGACGTCCTCGTCGTACTGGAGGGAGACGAGGACCGCGGTCTCCTCCTCGCTGATCGTGCCGGACACCATCTCGTCGAAGGGCGAGGTCGCGACCTCGACGTGGTCCAGGTCGCCCCACTCCTCGACGGCGTCCTCGATCTCGGTCCGGTAGGGGTCCTCGTCGATCCGGTCGCCGTCCGCGGCCACGATGACGACCTGGGCGCTGGCGCCGGACACCTCCGGGAAGGTGAGGGCCAGGGAGTCGAGGGCCTCCTGCGCCTCGGCGCCGGGGAGGTCGAAGTCGTCCTGGAAGGAGTCGGCGAACAGTGCGACGCAGCCTGCGATGACCGCCAGCAGTGCGAGCCAGACACCCACCGTGGTCTTCCGGCGGTGGAAGCACGATCGGCCCAGGTCATACAGGAACGACGACACGGGTCTCCCTTCGGAGGACGAGCACGGGCGCACCGCGGTGTCCGCGATGGGCGTGGAGCAGCCGGCAATCTCGATACAGGACTGCATCCGATACAGTGCTGTATTCTGTCTGCTGCCGCATGGTCATGCAAACCCGCGGCCGCGACAGGACAGCGCGGCGGATCGCCGCGGATCGCGCTGTCCGACGCATTCGACATCGACGCCAGAGGACCCATCTGTGACCATCAGCACACGCCGGCAGCGGACCCGGGCCGCCCTGCAGGAGGCGGCGCTCACCGTTTTCGCGCGGCGCGGGGTCGCCGGTGCTTCGATCGAGGAGATCTGCGAGGAGGGCGGCTTCACCCGCGGTGCGTTCTACTCGAACTACGGGACGAAGGACGATCTGATCCTCGAGATCATCGACCAGGAGTTCGCCCGGGCCGTCGAGGGCGCGACGGGGATGGTCTCCCGAAGTGCTGATGCTCAGCCGTGCGAAGTGAACGATGAGACGGTCGAGGGCACCGCTGACTATCAGACGGAGGTGCTGCGACGCGCACTGGCGGAGTTCGACTTCCCGTTCTCCACGACGCCGGCAGAGATCATCGCGCAGCGGGACATCCAGTTGCACGCGCTGCGGCACCCGCAGCTGCAGGCCCGCCTCGACGCGGTCCGGCGCAGCCACCGGGAGCGCCTCTACGACGCCGTGACGCAGCTCCTCGCGTCCTACGGCGCGCGGTTGACCGTCCCCATCGAGATCTTCATCGAGGCGTGCCACGCCTGCTACGACCACG
>DHCMJ07802__coassemble_1005_pt1 | contig 23351 bp, 19 predicted proteins | sample DHCMJ07802__metabat2_high_PE_026 | metagenome-assembled genome bin DHCMJ07802 | reverse complement strand
GCTCGGCCAGGAACTCCTTGATCTCCTCGAGCTCCTCGAGCGCCTCGTCGACGCCCGCGACGTCCGCGAAGGTGACCTCCGGGTTCTCGACGTTCGCCAGCTTCGCCTTCGACTTCCCGATGTTCATGAGGCCGGAGAAGCGGCCGCCGCCCCCGCCCAGCTGGGACAGGAGGAACCAGAAGATCGCGAGGATGATGATGAACGGCAGCAGGTTGAGCAGCAGGGTGGTGACCCACGACTGCTGCGGCACGTCGTCCGTGAAGCCGCCGGGCGGCTCCGCCGCGACGACCGCTTCGACGATCTCGTCGCCGCGCTGCTCGACGTAGAAGAACTGGACCTTGTTCCCGTACTCCTTGCCGGCGAACTCGAAGTCCTCCGTGAGGACCAGGTCCACACGCTGGTCGCCGTCGACGATCTGCGCCTGGTCGACCTTCCCGTCCTCCAGGAGCTGCATGCCCTGCGCGGTGTCGATCCGCTGGAATCCGGTGCCGCCGGACAGCAGGAACCCCAGCGTGATGAGGACGAGGACCAGCAGCACCCACCCGAACGGCCCGCGTGAGGCCTTCTTGGCGGGTGCGCTGCTGTCTGGGGTGTCTGCCATGGGTCCTCTCAGGGGGCGGTGCTGCGGCCGGCGGCCGGATCACGGGTGCCTGCGGCGGGAGGGGTCCTCACCGCGGGCACGGGGTGCGCGTCAGCTGTAGACGTGCGGGGCCAGGGTCGCGACGAAGGGCACGTTCCGGTAACGCTCCGCGTAGTCGAGTCCGTAGCCGATCACGAACTCGTTGGGCACGTCGAAGCCCACGTACTTCACGTCGATGTCGACCTTCGCGGCCTCCGGCTTCCGCAGCATCGTGCAGACCTCGACGGAGGCCGCGCCGCGGGACTTGAGGTTGGTGAGCAGCCACGACAGGGTCAGGCCGGAGTCGATGATGTCCTCGACGATGAGGACGTGCTGGTCCTTCAGGTCCGTATCGAGGTCCTTGAGGATCCGCACGACACCGGAGGACTTCGTGCCGGAGCCGTAGGAGGACACCGCCATCCAGTCCATGCGGACCTCCGAGTGGAGTGCGCGGGCCAGGTCCGCCATCACCATGACGGCGCCCTTGAGGACGCCCACCAGCAGGAGGTCACGTCCCTTGTAGTCACGATCGATGTCCGCCGCGAGCTCCGTCAGCCGATGCTTGATCTGAGCCTCGGTCGCGTGGATCGTCGTGATGTCGTCGCCCAGGTCCTTCTCGTCCACTGTCACTCCTCATTCGCTGCACGTCGTGCGTCGCGGCATCCGGCCGTGCTCCACTCTAGCGCTCCGCGATGCGGGGTCCGTCTGCCGCCTGCGGCCACCGCGTCCCGGTCCACTAGTCTGCAGGGTGACGACCGCCGCCTGCACGAGGATCCTGCGTGACCAGTCCCACTGATCCGGCTCCGGCCGGCCCCCCGCCCGCCCGCCGACCTCTCACGCTCCTGCCCCTGGACCTGGGGCGCGGCTTCCTCATCGGCCTGACGGAGCTGGTGCCCGGGGTGTCCGGGTCGACGATCGCGCTCATCGTGGGTCTCTACACGCAGCTGCTGCGGTCCGCCCACCACGTCGTCGAGGCGGGGAAGTCGCTGCTGCGCGGCGGCGGCTGGAGTGGGTTCCGCCGGGAACTTGCCCAGGTCGACTGGCGCCTCATCATCCCGGTCATCGTGGGCATGGGTGGGGCAGTCCTGCTGCTGGCTGGCCCCATCCACCACCTCGTCGAGTCCTACCCGCTCAGCGCTCTGGGGCTCTTCTTCGGCATCGTCCTCGTGGGCATCGCCGCCCCGCTGCGCATGGTCCGCTGGTCCGTGCCGCCTGGCGTGGATCTCATCCTGCTCTTCGCCGCCGGCTTCGTCACCGCGTTCGTCCTCACCGGTCTGGGCGGGGGCGGCGACCAGACGGATCCGCACCTGTTCATCGTCTTCCTGGCCGCGGCCGTCGCGATCTGCGCGCTCATCATCCCGGGCGTCTCCGGGTCGTTCCTGCTCCTCGCGATGGGTCTCTACGCCCCCACCCTGCAGGCGGTCAGCGAGCTCGACTTCGTCTACATCGGCGTCTTCGCGGCGGGTGCGGCGACGGGCCTCATCAGCATCGTCCAGCTGGTGCTGCGCGCGCTCGAGCGCATCCCCCGCTTCACCGTCGTCCTCATGGCAGGGCTCATGGCGGGCTCGCTGCGCGCGCTGTGGCCGTGGCAGGACTCCTCCGAGCGGTACTCGACGGGCGACATCAGCGCGCCCCTCCTCTTCATGGTCGCGGGCGCCGCCTTCGTGCTCTTCATGATGGTCCTCGACGCCCGCACGGCGAAGGCGAACGTCGACAAGCAGGACTGAGGTCCGCGCGCCTCAGTCGCGGCGGTGCACGAGCATCCCGCGGACCCTGCGCACCGTGCCGGCTCCCGGCACGGATGCCTCCCGCTTCTCCGCGCCCGAGGCCGCCGCCACCTCCCCCACGTCCCGCACGTGGTCGGCGGTCAGGTCCGAGGCGGGGACTCCGCGCGCCAGCAGCCAGGTCCGCACGACGCGCCCGGCCACGGCCGGGCCGAGTTCTACGAGCGACGCGATCGGCAGCGACGGCGGCGCCGTCTCCCCCCTGTCCTCGGCGATGAGCGCAGTCCAGGCGCGACCGGCCTCGGCGTCCAGGTGGTCCGCGTCCTCGCGCAGGAGGTCCGCGGTGCGGGCCAGGCCCGCGCGCAGATCCTGACCCAGGGACTCTGCGAGGTCACGCAGGATCCGCCGGGCCCGGACGCGGGTGAAGCGGGGGTCCTCGTTCATGGGGTCGTCCCAGGCGGTCAGGTCCTGTGCGCGGACGCTCGCGCGGGTCTGTTCCCGCGTGAGTCCCAGGAGCGGGCGCAGGACGGTGAGCGGGCCGGCGTCCGTGTCGAGGCGGGTCTGCGCCGCCATCCCGGACAGCGAGCGGGCACCGGAGCCGCGCAGCAGACCCAGGAGGACGGTCTCCGCCTGATCGTCCTGGGTGTGCCCGGTCAGCACGGCCGCGGCGCCAGCGGTGGCGGCCGCGCGGGCGAGCGCGGTGTAGCGGGCCGTGCGCGCGGCCGCCTCGAGCCCGCCGGGGTACTCCGGGTCGACGTCCGCGGTCACGGACCGGGCGGGCAGGCCCATCGCGTCGAGCGCGGCGACGGTGTCCCGCGCGACGGCGTCGGACCCCTCCTGCAGCCCGTGGTCGACGGTGACGGCGAGGAAACGCGCCTCACCGCGGGAATGCAGGAACGCCGCGGCCGCGGCGAGCGCCAGGGAATCCGCACCGCCGGACACCGCGACGAGGAGACGAGCTGCTCGCTCCTCCTTGGCGACGTCGTGAAGGGAGGAGCCGTCCTGCTGCGAGGCGGGGTCTGAGGCGGGGCGGGATACTGCGCGCGAGGCCTGCAGTGCCGCCCGCAGCGCGGTCCGGATCCGCGCGGTCGCCGGATCCAGGCGCGGACGGCGCGCGGGGTCGGCGCTCACGCAGGGTCCGCGGAGTCCCGGGTGTCACCGGTGCCCACGGAGTCCGCTGCGCCCGGGGTGCCTGCGGCGTCCCCCGCAACGGCCCGATTCCGGTCCAGCCACAGCTGCGGGCGGCCGATCTCCTCCGGGGTGGGCAGCGCCTGGGGCGATTCGAAGACGCGGGCCAGGCCCTCGTGACCCGCCTCCCGCACGACGGCGCGGACGAACGCCGCTCCCTCCCGGTACTGGCGCAGCTTCGCGTCCATGCCCAGCAGCCGCCCGATGGCGCCGCCGGGCCCCACGCCCTCATCGCGGCGGTTCTCGAACCGGGCGCGGATCGTGGGGAGGCTGGGGATGACGGAGGTGCCCACCGCATCCATGACGACGTCCGCGTGGCCCTCCAGGAGGCTCATGACCGCGACGATCCGATCGAGGACCTCGCGCGTCTCCGGCCCCGTCAGGACGTCCAGCAGCTCCGTCTCGCCCCGCAGGATCTCCGGCAGTCGGCGGAGGATCGGCCCCAGCGCCACGGGACTCGTGAGGGAGGCGTCCTCCCCCAGCAGCGTCGTGAGCAGCGCACTCAGGTGATCGCGCAGCCACGGGGCGGCGGCGAACTGCATCCGGTGCGTCGACTCGTGGAGCGCGACCCACAGGCGGAAGTCCCGCGGCGGGACGTCCAGCGCGGCCTCCGTCTGCGCGACGGTGGGCGCGACCAGCAGCAGGCGGCCGGAGCCCGCCGGGTGCGGGCCGCCGCCGAACGGGTCGAACTGGCCCAGCACCCGGGTCGAGAGGACCGCCAGCACCGCGGCGGTCTCGAGCGTGTTGGGGATGCGGCCGGACTCCAGCGCGCTGCGGGCCTGCGGCGGCAGCGCGCCGTCGACCATCGCGGTGAGCGACTGGCCGGTCGCCTTCGTCCAGCCCAGGCGGTCGACCACGAGGACCGGCCCCGCGGCCGCCCGGGCGCGGGCGGCGTCCGCCTGCTCCTGCGGCAGGCGCATGACGTCGAGGACGAGGTCGACGGCGGTCTGGGCGGCCTCTCGCAGGTCCGCCACGACCTCGGCGGTCTCCGCCTGGGGCAGGACCGGCCCTCCGGGGACCAGTTCGCGCACGGTCCTCTCCAGCAGTCTCCGATCCAGGATGTCCACCGCTTCGTCCATGTCCCCATCCTGCCTCACGAGCAGCCGCATTCCGCGATGCGCGCCAGCGCGGTGTCGAATGCGGCGCGCGCTTCGAGGGAGGTGCCGCGGTCCATCTCGTCGGCCATGAACGAGAAGACGAGCAGCCGGTCGTCCGCGGTGAGGACGGTGCCCGCGAGCGAACTGACCGTCGCGAGTGAGCCCGTCTTCGCGTGGACGACGCCCGCACCGGCACGGCTCTCGTCGTCGCGGTAGCGCTCGAACAGCGTGCCGGTCAGCCCGCCCACCGGCATCGCGGGGATGAGGAGGGACAGGTCTCCCTGGGCCTGCGCGGACGCCTGGACGATCGTCGTGAGGTCGTGGGCGGAGATCCGGTTGTCGTAGTCCAGGCCGGAGGTGTCCTCGAGCGTGATCGAGCCCGTGTCGAGGTCCTGGGCGGCGAGCGCGTCGATGACGGCGGCGGGCGATTCCTCCGCCGAGGCCTCCGGCCCGGTCGCCAGCGCGACTTCGCGGCCCAGCACCTCTGCAACGACGTTGTCGCTGTTGACGAGCATGAACTCGACCATCTGGCTGACGGGCGCGGAGTCTACGGAGGCCAGCTCCGTCGCGTCCTGCGGTGAAGCGGCCGGCTGAGCGGCCTCGGCGTCGATGCCCGCGTCCTGAAGGGCGGAGGTGAACGTGTCGAGCGCGACGCCGGCGGCATCCTCGTACCGGGACGAGTAGCGCTGGCCGGGCTCCTCGAAGCCCGACTCCTGCATGAGCGGCACGATGGGCGTGATGTAGCCGCTGCCGATGTCCGCGCGGTCCCAGCCGGAGTGCCAGCCGTCGCCGGAGTAGCGGCTCAGATCGGCGGCGACGCGCACACTCGACACACCGGCTGCGGACAGCTCCTCCGCAGTGCGCTGCGCGAGCGTCGCGAGGCCCGCACGGCCCAGGACGGTGTCCGGGTCGCTCTCGCCTTCGCCCAGCAGCACATCGCCGCCGCCCACCACGTGGACGACGCCGGAGGACTCGTCCAGCACCGTCCGGGTCGTGAAGCGGGCGTCCGCGCCCAGTGCGCCCAGGGCCGCGGCCCCCGTGAGGACCTTCGTGACGGAGGCGGGGGTCGAGGCAGTGTCCTCGCCCTGGGCCAGCAGGACGTCGCCGGTGAGCGCATCGCGGACGTCGTAGGCCAGGCGACCGGTCAGGTCCGCCTCCTCGAGCACGGGCTCGACGAGCGAGGCGAGGTCCTGCGGCACCGGCGCGTCCTCCGGCAGCGGGGACGGCCCGGCGACCTCCGCGGCGACGGCGGACGGCCTCGGCAGCGCCTGCACCTCGATGGGCGGCTGGGTGGTGAGGAGGCCGGGGACCGCGTCCGCGGCGTCGAGTGCGCCGTAGCCCACGAGCAGCACGGCCAGTCCCCCCGCCCACCAGGCGAGGCCGGTGCGGCGCTTCCGGCGGGTGCGATCGGCCCGATCGGCGCGGCGGCCGGGGCCCGGTGTGCCGTCAGTGGTGTGGGACACGTCGCCTCCTGCGCGCGGACGGGGGATCGCTCACTATGCTAGGGGAGACCTCCCGCAGCCCAGTCGACCCCTTCAAGGAGAGCACATGGAACTTCTCGCCACCATCGAGATCCCGGCGGGTTCCCGGAACAAGTACGAGATCGACCACGAGACCGGTCGCCTCAAGCTGGACCGGTACCTCCACACCTCGATGCAGTACCCCACCGACTACGGATACTTCGAGGAGACCCTGGGGGAAGACGGCGACCCGCTGGACGTGCTGGTGCTGCTGCACGAGTCCGTGGTGCCCGGTTGCCTGGTCGACGCACGCCCCATCGGCGTCTTCAAGATGGAGGACGAGGCCGGCGGTGACGACAAGGTGCTGGCCGTGCTGGGCGGGGACCCCCGCTTCGACCACATTCAGGACGTCGCCGACATCCCGCAGTACCGCCTCGACGAGATCGAGCACTTCTTCGCCCGCTACAAGGACCTGGAGAAGGGCAAATTCGTCAAGGGCAGCGAGTGGGCCGGCCGCGAGGAGGCCGAGCGCATCGTGACCGAGTCGATCGAGCGGTTCACGAAGCAGGGCCACCCGAACGAAGACCACGAGCGCGAGGGCGCCCAGGGCCGCGAGGTCGACGAGTGACCCCTCGCTGACAGACCACCTCGGTCGCGGCCCCTCACGGGTCGGACGTCTCCTCGCGCGTGCGGGGAGAGACGACTCCGTGAGGGGCCGTCAGTGTCTGCGGCGGGTTTCCGGATCGTCGCCGCAACGTGGCGGCACGGCCGCCACCTGCGCCCCCGTCGCACTTAGGACGACCTCACTAAAGAGTTGGCCCGGAATGTGACACTCTGCACATATGCATCTGGACCACGTTTCCTTCGCCGCTGAACACGACGGGCTCGAGGCCACTGCCGCGCGGCTCGCAGACGCTCTGGGCATCGAGGCCTATGACGGAGGCGTCCACCCGCGCTTCGGCACGCGCAATCTGGTGTTCCCGCTGGCCGGCGGACACTACCTCGAGGTCGTCGAGCCGCTCGAGCACCCCGCCACCCTGTCCACGCCGTTCGGCCAGGCGGTCCGCGCTCGCAGCGAGATGGGCGGCGGCTGGATGGGCTGGGTCATCCGCGTCGACGAGCTGGGACCCGTCGAGGAGCGCCTGGAGCGCAAGGCCGTCGACGGCAACCGCACACCGCCCGGACAGGACGAGGTCGTGTGGAAGCAGATCGGCATCAAGGGGCTCATCGCGGATCCCCAGCTGCCGTACTTCATCCACTGGATCTCCGCGCACGAGCAGCACCCTTCGCAGCTGGGACCGCGCAACGAGGTCTCGATCTCGGAGATCTCGATCGCCGGCGACCGCGACCGCGTGCGCGACTGGCTGGGCACGTCGGACAGGAAGCCGATCCCGGAGATCGGCATCGACTGGGTCGCGCCCCACGGCGCCCCCGGCATCCAGTCCGTCACCTTCGAGACCGCGAACGGCCCCGTCACGATCTGAGCGGGGCTATCACGATCTGAGCAGCCCCATCATGTGCTGAGCGGCATTGCGGGCCACACACCCGCGCATCGCCGAGGCGAGGGTGTGTGGTTCGTGAGGCGGGTGTGCGCACCCTGGTGTCGAGCCGCACACCCTCGCGTCGGTGAATGGCCGGTCGACGAGAGGCCCTCGAACGGGCGCCGAGGCCCTCAGGCCGTCGGGTCGACGAGGTGCAGGATCCCCGGGGCCGTGAAGCCCACGATGTCGATGATGATGTGCGCCCACACGAACGGCATGACCGCGGAACCGGGCCCGTGCACGCGGGTTCCCTGCGCCCCGCCCGCGCGCGGCCGCTCCCATCGCAGCGCGCACCAGCCGAAGATGAGCCCCATCGCGACGTTGCCCACGAACGGGCCCACTCCCTGGTACAGGTGGTAGCTGCCGCGCAGCACCGCGAGCACCACGATGACCGTCCACGGCGACCACCCGGCCGCCGCCAGTCGGATCCGCAGGTACCCCATGAGGAGCACCTCCTCGAGCAGCCCGTTCTTCGCCGCCGCCAGCACGAGGACGGGCACGGTCCACCACCGCTCCCCCAGATTGTCCGTGCTGATCTGCGCGGTCAGTCCCAGCCCGCGCCCCACCGCGTAGACGGCGAGCGTGCCCGCACCGATGACGAGGAACAGCAGGACCCCGCGCCCGAGGTCGCGGCCGGCCGCCCGTCCGCCCGCCACTCCCAGCCGGGTCAGGACCGGCGGCAGCCCGGCGCCGCCGGGCAGCAGGCGATCACGGCTGAGCAGGAGCAGGGCGAGGGCGACGGGCACCAGCGCGAAGCCGATGCCCAGCAGCTGGTATGTGAGGTCGAACCAGGGTCGTTCGTTCGCGGAGACATTCAGGTTCGCCTGCGCCTCCGCCAGCGGACCCCGTGACACGAGGTCCAGCAGCCGCACGACCGCGTAGACGCCTGACTCGCCCAGGCTCAGCGCGACGACGACCAGCGCCTCAAGGAGCACCTGCCCCCGGGTGAGGGGGCGGGTGCTCCCGGAGTCCGGCTGCGACCGTCCCGGCTGCGACGGGTCCGGCTGCGCGGCGGGCGGAGGTGCGGGTGTCAGTGCTCCGGCTTTCGTTCCGGACCGGGGGCCTCCCGATCGGACTCAGGCGACACCGCGCCGTCGGCCCGACCCGCGTCGGTCCCCGTCGCGACGTCTCCAGCCGTCGCGGCGTCACCAGCCGTCGCGTCATCCCCCGCCGTCCCCGCGGGGACGGTCGCGGCCGCGCGGTCACGGGTCATGTCGCGGATCTGCCGCTTCTCCTCGCGCCGCTCCTTGACGCCCTCGACCAGCGAGTAGAGGACCGGCACGAGGATGAGGGTGAGGATCGTCGAGCTCACGAGGCCGCCGATCACAACGATCGCCAGCGACTGCGACACGAAGAGGCCTCCGCCCGTCAGTCCCATGCCCATGGGGATGAGCGCGAAGATCGTCGCCGCCGCCGTCATGAGGATGGGACGGTAGCGCAGGCGCGCGCCCTGGACGATCGCAGTGCGCAGATCGACCCCGCGGTCGCGGAACTGGTTGATGAGGTCGATGAGGACGATCGCGTTCGTGACGACGACGCCGATGAGCATGAGCAGGCCGATGAGCGCCGTCAGTCCCAGCGGGGTGTCCGTCAGCAGCAGCAGGCCGATCGAGCCGGTCGCCGCGAACGGGATGGACACGAGCAGGATGAACGGCTGGATGAGCGAGCGGAACGTCGCGACCATGATGACGAAGACCAGCAGGATCGCGACGAGCATCGCGATGCCCATCTGCAGGAAGGCGTCGTTCATCTCCTCCGTCGCACCGCCCAGGTCCGCCTGGACGCTGTCCGGCAGGTCGTGCGCGTCGACGGCCTCCTGCACGTTCGCACCCACGAGGCCCAGGTCGTCGCCGGACGGGGTCACGGACACCGTCACGGACCGCAGGCCGTCCACGCGGGTGATCGTGGGTGCGGTCGTCTCCTCCGTCACGTCCGCGACGTCGTCCAGCTGGATCGTCTCGGGCTGGGGTGCGACGGGCGCCTGGGGCATGCCCGGCGTCTCCGGTGCCGCCTGCGCCTGGTCGTCCGTCGACGTGGGCGTCGCCTCGAACTCGAACTCGCGCAGCTCCTGGACGTTGTCGATGTCGCCGTGGAACAGGAGGACGCTGCGACCCACATCGTCGATGACGAGCTGACCCAGCTGCTGTCCGCGCATCGCGCGGGAGACGATCTGGCCGATGCTCTGCTCCGTGAGCCCGTACTCGGCGGCCTCCTCGTGGTCGATCGCGACCTCGACGACCGGCTGCACCGCGACGGTGTCGTCCGTGACGGACTGGACCCCGTCCACGTCCGCCAGATCCTCGCCGAGGCCGGCTGCGGCATCCTCCAGCTGATCGATGTCGTTGCCGGTCAGACGCACGTCGATCGTGGAGCCCGCACCCATCGAGGAGGCGGACAGCACCTCGATCGTGCCGGCGCCCTCGATCTCGTCTAGCTCCTCCTGCAGGGAGGCGCCCACGGCCTCGGCGTCGGTGCCTTCCTCCAGGTTGACGATGTACTGCGCGGAGGTGCCCCCGGAGCTGCCCATCGAGAACTCGTCGCCACCGCCGCTGATGCTTACGAGCGACGAGGAGATCTCGTCGACGTCCTCCATGACGGCCTCGACCTCGCGCGCCTGCTCCGAGGCCTCCTCGAGGTCCGTGCCCGGCTCGAAGTCCTGAGTGACCTGGACCATGGGCTCACCCGTGTCGCCCAGCAGCTCGGTCTTGAGCAGCGGGGTCATCGCGAGGGTGCCCGCGAAGACCAGGACCGCGACGAGGAGGACGATGACGGGGTGGCGCAGCGTCCAGCGGACGACCGGGACGTAGGTCTTCTGGAGGCGGGTGACCGGCTGGTGCATCGCCGCCAGCTCGTCGATCTCCTGCGGCTCGGTGCGGTCCTCGCCCACCGCAGGCACGACCGGCAGTTCGCCGGTCGAGCGGCGGCCGGACGGATTCTCCGGATCGATGGGGCGCTTCGCGGCCTCCTTGCGCTCCTTCCGCCACTGGGCGAGCGTCGTGGCGCGCTCCGCCTTCCACTGCTTCTTCTGCGCGCGGGTCAGCTTCGCCTCCTTGCCGCGGCGCGACAGGAACCAGTAGGCGAGGACCGGGACGATCGTGAGCGCGACGAAGAGGGAGGCCAGCAGTGCCAGCGAGGCGGTGAGGGCGAAGGGTCGGAACAGCTCACCGGTCTGCCCGCCCACGAAGGCGACGGGCAGGAACACGGCGACCGTCACGAGGGTCGAGGCGGTGATCGCGGTCGCGACCTCGCCCACCGCGGCCCGGATGTTCTCCGCCTTGTCGCCGCCCAGCGAGTGCCGTCGTCGGATCGCCTCGACCACGACGATCGAGTCGTCGACGACGCGGCCGATGCTGATGGTGAGCGCCGCCAGCGTCAGCATGTTGAGCGTGTACCCGGTCGTCCACAGACCGATGAGCGTGATGAGCAGCGAGACCGGGATGGAGATCGCGGTGATGATCGTCGCGCGCACGCTCAGCAGGAACACGAGGATGATGACGACCGCGAAGCCCAGACCCAGCAGTCCCTCGACCAGCAGGTCCTCGATCGACTGCTCGATGAAGGGCGCCTGGTCGAAGAGGGTCACGAACTCGACGTCGTCGCCCAGCGCCTCCTGGATCTCCGGCAGCGCCTCCTCGACGCCGTGCGAGACCTCGACGGTGTTGCCGTCCGGCGTCTTGAGCACCTGCAGCATGAGCGAGTCCGCACCGTCCGTGCGCGAGACCGAGGTGATCGGGGCCTCGGTCAGCTCGACGTCCGCGACGTCGCGCACGGCCACCGGACCATCCGCGCCGGCGACGACGAGGTCCTCGATCTGCTCGACGGAGGTGAGGCGACTGCCCACCTCGACGGGCGCGGACCCCTCGTCCGTCTGCAATTGGCCGGGCGAGGTCGGGACGCCGTTCGCCTGCAGGAGGCCCGCGAGCGAGTCGATCGAGACGCCCTCGTCCTCCAGGTCGTCCTCGCGGACGGTGATCTCGACCTGCAGGGGCTTCTCACCGGTGACGGCCACGCTGCGGACGCCCTCGATGTCGCTGAGTTCCGGGACCGCGACGTCCTCCAGATCGGAGGCCAGTTCGTTCACGTCGCCGGAGCTGCTGACGGAGAGCATGACGATCGGGAAGTCGGCCAGACCGCCGGCCATGACGGACGGTTCGACGCCGTCCGGCAGGGTGGACTCGACCTGGGAGACGGCGCGCTGCAGCGAGCGGACGACCTCGTCGGAGTCCGTGCCGTAGTCCGTCTCCACGACGACCTGGGAGGACCCGGCGGACGAGGTGGACTGGATGCTCTCGACCGATTCGACGCCGGTGAGCGCCTCCTCCAGGGGTGCGGTCACCTCGCGCTCGACGGCCTCGGGCGAGGCGCCCTCGTACTGGGCGGTGACGAAGGCCTGCGGCAGCTCGAGCGGCGGGAAGAGTTCCTGCTTGAGCGTCGAGGTGCCGATGACGCCGAAGACGGCCGCGCAGATGGTGATGAGGGCGATGAGGGCGCGGTTGCGCAGACTCAAGCGGGTGAGAGAGAGCACGGCAGTCCTTATGAACGAGGGGGCGACATCCGCAATGCTACGCGCCGGCCAGGACACACCGGGGTGGGGCTGACCACACGGTCAGGTGCGGAACACCCCTGGAGCGTCAGGTGGGAGACCGCTCACTGCGGGTTCCATCCCAGCTCCTCGAGGCTGGGGCGACGCCCGTCCGGCCCCTCCGACCACGGCCCCGATGCCCCGTGCGACTGCTGCCGCCGGCGTTCCCGGCTGGACCGGTCCCGCTCACCCTCCGCGCGCCGCAGGATGAGGTTCCGCAGGAGGTCCCATCCCACCAGCAGCACGAAGGAGACGATGGCGAGTCCGACCCACACGAGGGCCACCACGGGCGACGCCACGTCGTCGAAGGTCCGCACGCTCGTGAAGCCGGCGCCGAAGAGGGAGCCCAGATACGGGATGAGGAGGACGATCGCCAGCCCCCACTTCATCGTCTCCGACGCCGTCACGAGTGCGGTCGTGACGATGAGGAAGACGCACGTCCACGTCGCGATGAGCGCCGCCGCGGTGACGAACGAGAACACATCGGAGCCCAGGGTCGCCAGCACGGTGTACGTGCCCAGGTCCTCGCCCACGAGGAACGGCCACGCGAGCATCCCCACCCACTGGATCCCCACCGTCACGAGTGCCGCCTGCGGCAGGAACGGGACCGTGCCGCGCCGGAACCCCATGTCCGGTCGCTTGGGCGCCAGGAGCAGGAAGGGCATCATGAAGGGGATGAGGACCGCGACGAGCGCCGTCCAGACGTCCGTGTCCTCGACGATGTCGTAGGAGTTGTCGCGCAGCAGGCGCCAGCGCACCAGCAGGATGAGGATCCAGGCGAACACCACTCCGATCGCGGAGTAGCTCACCACCCGGCGGATGTCGCGCCCCCACGTGGGGACCGTCGACTCCTTCACGTGCTCCTCGTGGGCGCGCTTCGCCGCCCGCTTGCGGGCCTCGCGCTCCTGCGCCTTCTCCGCCTCCGTGGGCTGCGGGACGGGGATGCGCTGCGGTCCCGGCGCGGGTGCCTGCGGACCTGGTCCAGACGGCTGTTGCCCCGGAGCAGGCGGCGGTGGTCCCGGAGGCCGGGGAGGTGGCTGATGCCGGTGCGGATCGTGCCGGTGCTGCTCGTCCATGCCCCCAAACCTAAACCCGCAGGCACCGACTTCCACCGCTGCGCGTGCACCGAAACCGGAACACGGCCCTCCGGCTCGTCATCCATTCACCGCCCGGCTCACCCCTGCGTCGCGGGCAGTCTCACCCCAGCATCACCGCCAGGCTCACCCCTGCGTCGTCGGCAGCGTCTCCCGTCCGCGCAGCCACAGCAGCCACGCGACGATGACGACGAGGCCCGTCACGAGGAACGCCCAGTCGTAGCCGAACGCATCGACCAGCGCACCGGAGACCACGGGACCGGCGATCGCGCCCACGTCCATCGCCATCTGGAACCGCGACAGGACGGTGCCGCCGCTGCGCTCCCGCCCGATCACGTCGCCCACCGAGGCCTGCACAGCCGGGTTCACCAGGCCGCCGCCCAGCCCGGCCAGGAGGGTGAGACCGAAGAACACCCACACACTGCCCGAGTACCCGACCGCCACGGTCGCCGTCCCCAGCACGAAGAGGCCCACGAGGACGAACGGGCGCCTCCCCCACGTGTCCGTCAGGCGGCCCACGACCGTGACGGACACGGCCATGCCCAGCGCGAAGACGGTGAGCGCGATGCCGGAGACCCGCTCGTCCGCGCCCAGCACCGCGACGACGAACAGCGGGTACAGCGCGATCCGCGCGCCCATCGCCGCCCAGCCCACGGCGACCGCGCTGCCCAGCGACGCCCGGTACGCGGAGTCCCGCCACGCGTCGCGGAACCGCATCCGCGGGAGTGCCTCGGACCCCGTCGCCGAGGCCGCGGCCGGTTCCCCGGCCTCGGGAGCAGCCGTCTCCCCGGCCTCGGCGTCCGCGTCCGGCCCGCCCGAGTCCAACTGCGGCTGGCGCTCGAGGCGGAACCAGACGACGGCGGCGGCCAGCAGCAGGCCCGTCGCGTAGATGACGAACGGGATGCGCATGCCCAGCCCGGCCAGCAGGCCGCCCACGACCGGACCCAGGATGTTGCCGAAGAGGAAGCTGGAGGCGTAGGCGCTGGAGGCTCGGCCGCGGGAGTCGGACGGGGTCAGGCGGATGATGAGGGCCATCGCGGACACCGTGAACATCGTCGAGCCGATGCCGCCCAGGCCGCGGAACAGCAGCAGCTGCCAGTACGTCTGGGCGGCGGCGACCGCGTACGTGGAGGCGGCGACGATGAGGAGGCCCGCGACGTAGACGCGACGCTCCCCCAGCGTGTCGATGAGGCGGCCGCCGGCGGGGGCGAAGACGAGGCGGAAGAACGCGAACGAGCTCACGACGATGCTGGCGGCGGTGACGCCCAGGTCGAAGCTCGCGGCGAACTGGGGCAGGATCGGCGCGATGATCCCGTAGCCGATCGCGACGATGAACGCCGCGGACACGAGCACCCAGATGTCCGCCGGCAGCGGAGGCCGGCGCGCGCTCATCGCGGCATCGGGGAGAGGAAGGTCTGCGGATCCGGGACCGGGCGGGACGAGGTGGCGGACCGGCGTGCGTAGGCCGGGTCGATGTCGCCCACGTACAGCCAACCCATGAGCAGCTCGTCGTCGGCCAGGCCGTGGACGGCGCGGACCTCGGGCGCATTGGCCTGCATGCCCGAGCGCCACATGACGCCCCAGCCGGCCTCCGACAGCGCGAGCGACAGGAGGTGGCCGGCGCCGGCGGCGGTCGCGGTCTGCTCCCAGTGCGGGACCTTCGGGTGGTCGATCTGGGAGGCGACGATCGCGATGAGCAGCGGGGCGCGCAGCGGCTTGGGGTTGGGTTCGCCGGGGTCGCGGACGGTGCCGGTCGCGGCGTCCAGGGCCTCGCCCAGGCGCAGGCGGTCGTCGCCGCGCAGGGTGATGAGACGCCAGGGGCGCAGCGACTTGTGGTCCGCGACGGTCACGACGGAGCGCAGGAGCAGGGACAGCTCGCGGTCGTTCGGTGCACGGTCGCCCACTGCAGACACGGACCGGCGGCGCGCCATCGCGGCGAGGACGGGTGAGCCGTACGCGGAGACCGAGGGAGAGTTCACGACCGTGCGACGCACGCGGGCCTGCTCATCGGGCGTCACGGATCAGCCCACCCACTCGTGGAAGTGCGCGCGGGCGGTCGCCAGCTTGGGCTCGACGATGAAGCGGCAGTACCCGTTCGTGGGGAACTGCGTGTAGAAGTCCTGGTGGACCGGTTCGGCCTCCCAGAACTCGCCCAGCGGCTCGAGCGTCGTGACGACGGGACGCCCGATCTGGTCCTGCACGGAGGTGAGGATCTGCGCGAAGCGCTCCCGCTCCTGCTCGTCGCGGTAGAACATCGCGGACCGGTACTGCGTGCCCACGTCGTTGCCCTGCCGGTTGAGGCTCGTGGGGTCGTGGCCGGTGAAGAAGAGGCCCAGGATGACATCCTCCGGGACGATCTCCGGGTCGAAGGTCACCTGGAGCGCCTCCGCGTGGCCGGTCGTCCCGCTGCACACCTGCTCGTAGGTGGGGTGCTCGACATCGCCACCGGTGTAGCCGCTGATGACGGAGGAGACTCCGCGCGTGCGCTGGTAGACGGCGTCGAGGCACCAGAAGCATCCGGCACCCAGGGTGAGAGTCTGCATGTCCCTCCAGACACGTGCGGGGGCGGGTTTATTCCAGTGGGCTCCTGTCGTCCGATCGACGTCTCGGCGGTCGGCTGCGGTGCCGCAGTCGACGAAACCCTCAGAAGACGCTGGTGGCCGGCACCTCGAAGCCCAGGGCGGCCGCCGCCTCCCGGGTGTCCGCCCGTCCCCACCAGCGGGCCACGGCGTCGTCCGTCGCGAGCGACCGCAACCGTGCGCTGTCCACGTAGAGGATCCCGTCCAGGTGGTCCGTCTCGTGGGCGACGATGCGCGCCGGCCAGCCCGTCAGTTCCTCGTCCACCGAGGCCCCGGTCAGGTCCGCTCCCTGCAGCCGGATCGTGAGCGGCCGGTCCACGACCGCCTGGTAGCCGGGGATGGAGAGGCACCCCTCGTAGAAGGACGCGGTCCGGTCCGTCGTCGCTTCATACCGCGCGTTCAGCACCGTGCGCGGGCCGAACGGCACGCGGCGTCGCACCTCCCGGCGGGCCTGGGCGGCTCGGTCCTCCTCCGAGGCTCCCTCGGTGTCCGCGGCACCAGCGGGCTGGGCGGGGACCGGGTCCTCGGCGACGAAGAGGCGCAGCGGCACTCCCACCTGGGGTGCGGCCAGGCCCACGCCGGGAGCCGCGCGCATCGTCGTGCGCATCGCGTCCGCGAACTCGGCGAGCGTGGCGTCGTCCAGCTGCCCGTCGACCGGGGCGGTCTCCATCCGCAGCACGGGGTCGCCGGCCTCGACGATCGGCAGGACTCCCCCGGTGTGCTGCGCCAGGTCCAGCAGGCGCAGGACCGTGTCCCGGATCGCTGCGGGCGAGGTGTCGGTCGTGGTGCCGGGGGCCGTCAGCGGACGGGAGGCCGCCACGGGCTGGGGTTCGGTCATGGGGCGAGGTCGTTCAGGCGTCGCCGGCTGCGGCCGCGCGGGCCTGGATGGCGCGGGCGTGCGCCAGCAGCGGTGCGTCGATCATGGATCCCTGGAAGGAGAACGCGCCCTTCTGTCCCACCGCGGCCTCGAGGACGTCTTCCGCCCACTGCGTCTGCTCCGCGCTGGGCGCGTACGCGCTGCGGACGACGGGGACGTGCTTGGGGTGGATCGAGACCTTCGCGTCGAAGCCGCTCTCCACGGCGTCCAGCGCTTCCTCCGCCAGTCCGTCGACGTCGTCGATCGCAGTCCAGATCGAGTCGAGCGCCCACTTCCCGTGCGCCTTCGCCGCCAGCAGGGTCTGTGAGCGCACGTGCATCGCGACGGCGCGGTAGGACCCGTCCTTCCCGCGGGACGAGCCGCCGCCCAGTGCGGCGATGAGGTCCTCGGATCCCCACATGAGTCCCGCGACGTTGGGCTGGGCCGCGATCTGGGCGGCATTCACCGCGCCCGCGGGCGTCTCGATGAGCGCGATGAGGCGCACATCCGGCAGGTCCGCCGCCAGTCGGGCCGGGCCGTCCGCGGACTCCGACTTGGGCAGCATGACCATCGTGAACGGCAGGTCCTTCAGCATCGCCGCATCACCGGCGTAGTGCTCCGTGCCCGTGGCGTTCACGCGGATGACGGTGCGGGCGGGGTCCAGCAGCGGTGCGTCAGTACCGTTCCCGGCGACCGCGTCGCGGATCGCCTGGCGGGCGGACTCCTTGTCGGCCGGGGACACCGCGTCCTCCAGGTCGACGATGACGATGTCGGAACGCTGTGCGGCCTTGGCGAAGCGGTCGGGGCGGTCGCCGGGGACGAACAGCCAGGCGGGACGGATGTCGAAGCTCATGGTCACCTTCGGGTTGAGGATCTGGAGTGGTCGGGGGTAGCGGTCGGATCGCCTGTGCGGGCGGCTCAGCCCGCGGCGTGGTCCTGGGTGAAGACCATCGTCTTGCGGACGGCCTTCGCGACGATGTCGCCGTGCTGGTTGCGGCCGATGTGCTCGAGGCTGATGATCCCCTCGCCGGGCCGAGACCGCGAGAGGCGCTTGTCGAGGATCTTCGTCTCCGCGTACAGGGTGTCGCCGTGGAAGACGGGCTTGGGGAAGGACACCTCGCTGAAGCCCAGGTTGCCCACGATCGTGCCCTGCGTCAGCTGGGCGACGGACAGCCCCACCAGGGTCGACAGCGTGAACATCGAGTTGACCAGCCGCTGGCCGAAGGGCTCCGACTCCGCGAAGTGTGCGTCCAGGTGCAGCGCCTGCGTGTTCATCGTGGCGGCGGTGAACCACGTGTTGTCCGCTTCCGTGATGGTGCGGCCGGGTGCGTGCCGGTAGGTGGCGCCCACGACGAACTCCTCGAACCAGAGTCCCCGCTGCTCGATGACGGGGCCGTCCGTCGTGTCTGCGGACTGGTCCACAGCCTGATCCGCGGCCTGGCCCGTCGTCTTCGCGTCCTGCTCCGTCACGTCAGCGTCCTCCATCGGTCTGCGGCTGCTCTGCCTGTGATCGTTCCACCGGCATCCGTCCGGCCTGTGGTCACTCCGGCCTGTGGTCTGCCGCACACCACCCTATCGCTCACCGCGGGTCCCCCTCACTGCAGGGCGGAGGTGAGCCGCATCGCGGAGTCCAGCCACCGGCGACCCCACGACCGTCCGGCCCACTCCTCCTGCGTCAGCTCGGAGCTGACGGCGCGGTACTCGTCCATGACGGCGTGGAGGCCCTGCGTGATGTCGCCGCCGTAGGCCAGCATGCTCACCTCGTAGTTGAGCCCGAACGACCGCATGTCCATGTTCGACGAACCCATGACGGAGCACAGGTCGTCGACCGTGAAGCACTTCGTGTGGAGGACCCGTGGAGCCGGGTAGCGGAAGATCCGCACGCCCGCCTCCAGCAGCGCCTCGTAGTACGAGCTCTGGGCGTGGTCGACCATGAACTGGTCCGCCTGTTCGCTCACGTACAGCTCGATGTCCACGCCCCGGCGCCCGGCGGTCGTGATCGCCGCCAGCAGTGACTCGTCGGGGACGAAGTAGGGGCTCACGATCCGCAGCCGCTCCTGCGCCAGGTAGATGAGCGACACGAAGAGCCGCAGGCTGGGTTCGGTGCGGAAGCCCGGCCCGGATGGGACGACCTGCACCGCGTTCACATCCGAGTCCGGCAGGACGGAGGTGACCGCGCCGCCGCCCGCGCCGTGCGTGCCCTGCCCCGTCGTGAGTCGCGCACCGATCGCGGACTCCCGCTCCGCCAGTCGCGCGTCCGCGTCGTAGGCGCGGATCGTGAGGTCCTCGCCCGTCTCCGTGAACCAATCGGTCACGAAGACCGCCTCGAGCGAGGCGACGACGGGTCCGGTCAGCTCGACCATGATGTCGTGCCAGTGGCGGCCGATCCGATCGTTGCGCGGGCTGCCGTAGGAGGGCTCGATCATGTTCATCGATCCCAGGAACGCGCGCTCCCCGTCGATGATGACGTGCTTGCGGTGGTTGCGCAGGTCGATCCTGCGGACCCGGCCCTGCAGCGGCTTGAAGGGCAGCATGAGCGACCACTCGATCCCCGCGGCGTCCAGTCGGCGCTTGAGCGGCCGGTACCCGCGGTACTTCCGGGATCCCAGATGGTCGAACAGCACGCGCACGCTCACGCCGCGAGCGGCCGCGCGCTCCAGCGCCGCGAGGAACGGTTCCGTCGACCGGTCCGCGGTCATGATGTACATGCAGACGTCGACGTAGGTCTCCGCCTCGTCGATCGCGCGCACCATCGCGTCGACGGTGTCGTGGAAGTCCGTGCGGATCCCGTGGTCGGTGCCCGTGACCATCGGCAGGTGGGTGAGGTTCCGGCTGAGGGTCACGAGCGACCCGAAGTCCCGTGGGACGTCGATCGCGTCCGGCCAGTCCGGGATGCCGACCGTGCCCTGGTGCAGGCGAGAGTTCGCCTCCTCCTGGATCGCCTCCCGCCTGCCCGTGATGTAGGGGCTGCCCAGCAGCAGGAACAGCGGGATGCCCACGATGGGCAGGAAGAGGATGAGCAGCAGCCACGCGCTGGACGACGACGGGCGCCGGTTCTCCGGCACCACCCCGATCGCGATGATCTTGATCGTGTAGTCCAGGACGATGAAGGCCGTCGACGCGATCTGCGCCCAGTCCCACTCCCCCAGTGCCAGCTCCATGGAGCCAGCCTACGCAGGCCGCCCACCCCGCGCACTCCCACACGAACAGTGCTCGCAACTACTCTAAAATTGTTAGAGTAGTTGCGAGCATTGAGACAGTTCCGGCCCACGAGAGGCGACCGATGACGATCTCCGACGTGAATCACGCTCTGAGTCAGCCCGCGCACCACGTCGCGAGCACACTCGTCGACCTGCCCGAGACGCAGTGGTTCGACCGGAAGTCTGCGAGGATCCAGGCGAAGAAGCTGGCGGAGACCCTCGTTGCGATGGGCAATGCGGAGGGAGGCGTCGTCGCCGTCGGGCTGAGCGATGGAGTCATCGAGCACGTGACCGACGACCAGGCCAACGCGCTGCGGCAGGCCGCGATCGATTTCACGCAGCCCCCGGTGCGCGTGAGGGCGGAGGAATGCCTCACCCCGCCCCCGGAGGAAGATGAACAGGACCATCCCCACGACCCGACGCCCCGTCGCACACTCCTCCTCCACGTCACGCCCGGGGAGACGCTCCACGAGATGTCGGACGGGATGTGCTTCCTCCGCATCGGCGACGAGACGCGCCGACTCACCCATGCGCAGCGGCAGGAGCTCTTCTACGACAGGAGCGACAGCTCGTACGACAGCACGCCGAATCCATCGATCACGATCGACGACCTCGATGCTGAGGCGATCGGCGAGTTCCGGACTGCAGTCGGCGCGCAGGCGCCTGTTGAGCACCTGCTCACGTCGCGCGGCCTTGTCGCGGGCTCCGGAGCCCCCACGGTCGCCGCGACCCTCCTGTTCCACCCTGCACCGCAGGGCCTTCACCCCCACGCGCACGTGCGTGTGCTCCGCTACCTGAGCGACGAGCGGGGCAGCGGCGCGGGGCTGAGCCTCGAGGACGACGGAGACGTCCGGATCGACGGCCCGATCCCCGCGGTCATCGACCGCGCGGCGGAAGAGGTCGCGGCACGCGTCCCTCGCCGCCGGGCCCTGGGAACATCCGGGCGCTTCGATCCCGTGCCGGTGATCCCCCGGGACGCGTGGCTCGAAGCACTCGTGAATGCGGTCGTCCACCGCTCCTACAGCATGGCGGGCGACCATATCCGGATCGAGATCTTCCCGACCCGGATCGAGGTCACCAGCCCCGGCCGATTCCCGGGGATCGTGGACGTCGACGCACCGCAGTCGATCACCCGGTATGCGCGCAATCCTCACATCGCACGCGTCTGCGCCGATCTGCGGATCGGACAGGAACTGGGTGAGGGGATCCGCCGCATGATGGACACGATGGCTGCGGCCGGGCTGGCGGGACCCAGCTTCCGACAGACCGCATCCCATGTGGTCGTGACGCTGTCCGCGCACGGACTCCTCGACGAGGAGACGGTCGCCCGACTTCCGTCCGGAGCGGTGGAGGTGCTGGCGATCCTGCAACGGGCCGACACTCCGCTGGGCACCGGCGCCATCGCCGAGGCCGCAGGCATCGCGCGACCCACCACCCTCCGCCGCCTGCGAGCCCTCGAGACAGAGGGCCTGGTCCACTGGGACGCAGAATCCGCGAAAGATCCGCGCGCTGTCTGGCGCCCCGCACCGGGCCGATGACCCCGGCGTCAGCCCAGGCATCCCACGCGCCCCTACACGAACAGAGCTCGCAACTACTCTAAAATTGTTAGAGTAGTTGCGAGCTCTGCGACCCCGTCCGGCCCGGGCTCGCTGATGTGCGACCAGACGCCTCAGAACGGCACGATCTCAGGCGAGCACTCGCACATCAACGCCGGGGAGGCGCTGCCGCTGCCCCTCACAGCCCCAGGGAGCGGGCGATGAGCATCTGCTGCACCTCGGTCGTGCCCTCGCCGATCTCCAGGATCTTCGAGTCGCGGTAGTGGCGGGCGACCAGGTACTCGTTCATGAATCCGTAGCCGCCGTGGACCTGGGTCGCGTCGCGCGCGTTGTCCATCGCGGCCTCGGACGCGACCATCTTCGCGATCGCCGCCTCCGTCTTGAACGGCAGGCCGGACTCCATCTTCGAGGCCGCCGCGTAGTAGGCGGCGCGCGCGGTCTGCACGCGGGCCTCCATGCGGGCGATCTTGAAGCTGATGCCCTGGTAGTCGCCGATCGGCTTCCCGAACGTCGTCCGCTCCTTCGCGTACTGCACGCTCGCGTCGACGCAGCCCTGCGCCGCGCCCACGGACACCGCCGCGATCGCGATGCGGCCCTCGTCCAGGATCCGCAGGAAGTTCGCGTAGCCGCGCCCCCGCTCACCCAGCAGATTCGCCTCCGGCACCCGGACGTCCTCGAACGTGAGCGGGTGCGTGTCCGACGAGTTCCAGCCCACCTTGTCGTAGGCCGGCTCCGGCGTGAACCCGGGCGTCCCGTTGGGGATGATGATCGTGGAGATCTCCGGCTTCGTGCTGCCGTCGCTGCCCGTGCGCGTGCCGGTGACGGCGGTCGCGGTCACGAACTTCGTGATGTCCGTCCCGGAGTTCGTGATGAACGACTTCGCCCCGTTCACCACCCACTCGCCGTTCTCCAGCACCGCCCGGGTGCGGGTGCCGCCGGCGTCGGAGCCGGCCTCGGCCTCGGTGAGTCCGAACGCGGCCAGCCCGCGGCCGTCGATGACCTGCGGCAGCAGCTGGGCCTTCTGCTCCTCAGTGCCGAACCGGTAGATGGGCATCGCACCCAGCGACACGCCCGCCTCGAGCGTCATCGCGAGCGACTGGTTCTCCCGCGCGATCTCCTCCAGTGCCAGGCACAGGGCGAAGTAGTCCCCGCCCATGCCGCCGTGCTCCTCCGGGAACGGCAGGCCGAACAGGCCCATGTCGCCCATCTTCGCCACCAGCTCGTACGGGAACTCGTGCTTCGCGTCGAGCTCCGCGCTGACCGGTGCGACCTCCTCGTCCGTGAATTCCGCGACCGTGCGCCGCAGCGATTCGTACTCGTCGTCGAGCATCCCCGGAACGAACGTCCTCATCGTCCTCGCCTCCTGTGTCATCGCGTCCTCATCCCTGTGCGGTCGCGGCGTCCGTCGCCGCGGCCGTCTCCGTCGTATCGTCCGCCTCCGCCGGCACGACCCGTGCCAGCACCTCGTCGAGTGCGACCTGCGCGCCTGCGACCGTGCTCAGGTGCACGACGCCGTCCGCGGGCGCGGTGAGCACGTGCTCCATCTTCATCGCCTCGACCGTCACGACGGGCTGGCCCGCCGTCACCTGCTGACCGTCGTCCACCCGCACGTCGATGACGGACCCCGGCATGGGGGCCAGCACCTCCGCACCCGCGGCCGCCGCACCGATCGCTGTGTCCGCCTGCGGCCGGGTCAGCTGCGCGAGCCCAGCCGGCGTCCGCACCCACAGGGTCCGCCCGTCCGCCGAGGCCCACACCCGTCCCGTGATCTGCTCGCCGTCCAGCGTGATCCGCAGACACCCGTCGCCGAGGTCGCGGACCGGTGGGTGCGCATACGTCACCTCGTGCCGCTGGC
>DHCMJ07802__coassemble_983_pt1 | contig 24110 bp, 19 predicted proteins | sample DHCMJ07802__metabat2_high_PE_026 | metagenome-assembled genome bin DHCMJ07802 | reverse complement strand
CGGCGTGTGACGTCCACGGTTCGCGATGTGCATACAGTCCAATATGCTAGCACCAACGCGGGTGCGAACGCACGCGCGGACTGCAGTGCCGAACAGCGAGGAGCGGGTGTGAGCGAGGGCGAGTACTCACCGGAGATCATCAGCGGCGGATATCTGTCGATCGGTGAGGAGGAGTCCGTCCGGGCCAACCGCTCCTACTGGGACGGGTCCGCGGAGGAGTACCTCGCGGAGCACGGCAGCTTCCTGGGGGCCTCGGAGTTCGTGTGGTGCCCGGAGGGCGTCCGCGAGGACGACGTGCGGCTGCTGGGGGACGTCCAGCGGCGGCAGGTGCTCGAGGTGGGCTGCGGTGCGGGGCAGTGCTCCCGCTGGCTGGCGGAGCACGGCGCGCTGGCGACGGGCGTCGACCTGTCCTCCGGCATGCTCGAGCAGGCCTCCCGCCTGCAGCGCGAGAACCCGCTGGGTCCCGACGCGGTGCCGCCCACGTTCCTCCAGGCCGACGCGCGCTCCCTTCCGTTCCCGTCCGACAGCTTCGACATCGTCTTCTCCTCCTACGGCGCGCTTCCCTTCGTCAAGGACGCGGAGACCGTGCTCGCGGAGGCCGCCCGCGTCGTCCGCCCGGGCGGGCTGTGGGTCTTCTCCGTCACCCACCCGCTGCGCTGGATGTTCCCGGACGTGCCCGGCGAGGCCGGACTCACCGTCGAGTACTCGTACTTCGACCGCACGCCGTACGTCGAGCTCGACGTCTCCGGCCAGCCCGTCTACGCGGAGCACCACCGCACGCTGAGCGACTGGATCCGCCTCCTCGTGGACGCGGGTTTCGAGCTGACCGGGCTCACGGAACCCGAGTGGCCCGAGGACAACGAGTCCTCGTGGGGCGGCTGGTCGCCGCTGCGCGGCCGGCTCATGCCGGGCACCGCGATCTTCTCCACCCGCCTGCGCGACTGAGCCGCCCGCGCCGCTGAGACCCCGGCCCCTGGGAACCCCCGGTGGGGCGGATATCAGTGCGCGGCGTCCTGCCAGCTCTGGCCGATCCCCACATTCACCTCGAGCGGGACGGACAGCGTCGCCGCGTCCGCCATCCGCTCCTGCACGATCCGCGACACCTCGTCGTGCTCGCCGGCGGCCAGCTCGACGATGATCTCATCGTGGACCTGCAGGAGGACGCGGCTGTCGAGGTCCGCCTCGCGGATCGCCTCGTCGACCCGGATCATCGCCCGCTTCATGATGTCCGCCGCACTGCCCTGGATGGGCGCGTTGAGCGCGGCGCGCTCTGCCATCTCGCGGACCTGCCGACGATCGGAGGTCAGAGCCGGCAGGTACCGGCGCCGGCCGTCCATCGTCTCCGTGTATCCGCGCTCGCGCGCCTCCTCGACGACGCTCGAGAGGTAGTCGCGCACCGCCCCGAACCGGTCGAAGTAGCCGTCCATGAGGTCGCGGGCCTCGTCGACGCCGATCCCCAGCTGCTGGGAGAGCCCGTAGGCGGACAGGCCGTAGACCAGTCCGTACGACATCGCCTTGACCTGCGACCGCAGCTCCGGGGTGACCTCCGAGGTCTCGACGCCGAACACCTGCGACCCCACGTAGGCGTGCAGGTCCTCCCCCGCCCGGAACGCGCTGATGAGGGACGGGTCGCCGGACAGGTGCGCCATGATGCGCATCTCGATCTGCGAGTAGTCCGCGGTCAGCAGGGCGTCCGCGTCGGGACCGGGGACGAAGACCTCGCGGATGCGGCGGCCGGCCTCCGTGCGGACCGGGATGTTCTGCAGGTTGGGGTCCTTCGAGGACAGCCGGCCGGTGGCCGCGACGGTCTGCAGGTAGGTCGTGTGGATGCGCCCGTCGTCCGCGATCGTCTTCTCCAGCCCCACGACCGTCTGGCTGAGCTTCGTGCGGTCCCGGTGCGCCAGCAGGTGCGCGAGGAAGGGGTGCTGCGTCTTCGCGTACAGGTCCGCGAGGGCGGCGGCGTCCGTCGTGTACCCGGTCTTCGTCCGCTTGGTCCGCGGCATGTCGAGGTCGTCGAAGAGGACCTCCTGCAGCTGCTTGGGCGAGCCCAGGTTCACCTCGCGCCCGATCGCCGCGTAGGCGTCCGCCGCGCTGGCATCCGCCTGCGAACGGAACTCCTGTGCGAGGTCGTCGAGGCGCGCGCGGTCGACGGCGATGCCGCGGACCTCCATGCGGGCGAGGATGTCGAGGACGGGGACCTCGATCTCCTCCATGATCCGGGTGAGTCCGCTGTCCTCGAGTGCGTCGGCCAGCACGGGGCGCAGGTCCGCGACGGCGGCGGCGTGCGCGGCGAGCGGGGCGACGGGGTCGTCTTCGCCGGCCTCGGGCAAGGTCGTCCCCAGGCGTGCGGCCAGGAGGTCGCCGAGGTCGTAGCCGCGGCGGTCCGGCTCCAGCAGGTAGCCGGCCAGCTGGGTGTCCCACGCGACGGCGGCCTCACGGTAGCCCGCCTCCCACAGCGCCTTGAGCTGCGGCTTCGCATCGTGGGCGACGAGGCGGGGGTGCTCCGTCAGGAGCGTCGTGAGCGCGGTCTGCGCGGCGGCGTCCAGCTCGCTGAGGTCGAGCGCCCAGAGATCCTCCCCGCGCGCCAGCACCAGCCGGTCGACGGTGCCCGCCCCGCGCACGTAGGAGCCGTCCGTCGCGAGCGCGACCCAGTCCGCGGCGCGGACCCCGGCCAGTGCCTCCGGCACGTCCGCGGCGGCGAGCCGGGTCGCCTCCCGGACCACGGCCTCGGCGGCGGTGTCCCCGTCCTCTTCCGTGTAGAGAGCCTGGGCGCGGCGGCCCAGCACCGCGAACTCGAGCTGGTCGAAGAGGGCCTCGAGGGCGGTCCGGTCCGGCGACTGCCGGCGCGTCTCCTCGATCGTGACCGGCACCTCGACGTCGTCCAGCAGGCGGTTGAGGCGGAAGTTGCGGCGCACGTCGGTCAGGTGCGCGCGCAGGCTCTCGCCCGCCTTGCCGGTGATGTCGTCCGCGTGGGCGAGGACCTCCTCGAGCCCGCCGTACGTCGTGAGCCACTTCGCGGCGGTCTTGGGACCCACCCCGGGCACGCCCGGCAGGTTGTCCGCCTTCTCGCCCACGAGTGCGGCCTGCCCCCGGTACTGCGCGGGGGTGACGCCGTACTTCTCCTCGACCGCCTCCGGCGTCATCCGGTCGAGGTCCGTCATGCCGCGACGCGGGTAGAGGACGGTCACCCCGGGGCGGACCAGCTGGAAGGCGTCCTTGTCGCCCGAGGCGATGCGGGCCTCGACCCCAGCCTCCTCCGCCAGCCGCGCGAGGGTGGCGAGCACGTCGTCGGCCTCGACGCCCGCGATGCCCAGCACGGGGATCCGCAGTGCCTGCAGCACGTCCTCGATGAGGTCGACCTGGCCGTGGAAGTCCGGCGGGGTCTTCGCGCGGCCCGCCTTGTACTCCGGGTGTTCGTCCAGCCGGAACTGCGGCCGGCCGCGATCGAACGCGACGGCGATGTGCGTGGGCGTCTCCGCCTCGATCGCCGTCAGCAGCATCGAGACGAACCCGAACACCGCGTTCGTCGTCTGCCCGGACGCGGTCTGGAACTTCTCCGGCGGCAGCGCGTGGTACGCGCGGTACGCCATCGAATGGCCGTCGATGAGGAGGAGCGAGTCCTGCGGGGCGGGGGCTGCGTCTGCGGAGGCTGTCGTCGTCACCCCCACAGGGTACCGGGAGACGGGAGGACGGCGCCGGGTGCTGACTAGAGTGAGGGGGACCCCGTCCGCACCCCGCATCAGGAGGCCCCATGCCCGCAGACCGGCAGATGCCCGCCCTCTCCCCCGACATGACCGCGCAGGACTACGCCGCGCTGGTCGAGAACTGGACACTGCCGCCGGGCACGCTCGTCGAGAGGATGGGGATCCGGCCCACGGGGCTGGGCTGGGAGTGGATCGAGGCCGACTGCCCGGTCGCGGGCAACCTCCAGCCGGCGGGGCTCTTCCACGGCGGCGGACACGTCGTCATCGCCGAGACGCTCGCCTCGATGCACGCCGCGCTGCGCACCGGCGGAGACGTCGTGGGCGTCGATCTGAATGCGACGCACCTGCGGTCGATCACGTCCGGCACCGTCTTCGCCCGCGCGCAGGTCCTGCACGCCGGGCGCCGGCTCTTCAACCACGAGGTCCGGATGACGGATGCGGACGACCGACTCCTGTCGATCGTCCGCATCTCCAATATGGTGCTGCAGGGCTCCTGAGGCTCAGCCCTTCGCGGAGCCGATCTGATTCAGGACGGTCTCCGCGACCTCGCGCATCGTGAGGCGGCGGTCCATGGAGGTCTTCTGGATCCACCGGAAGGCCTCCGGCTCCGTCAGCCCCATCGACGAGATGAGGAGGCCCTTCGCCCGCTCGACGAGCTTGCGCGTCTCGAAGCGGTCCGTCAGGTCGGAGATCTCCGATTCCAGCGCGGTGATCTCCGCGTGGCGCGACAGCGCGATCTCCAGGGCGGGCAGCAGGTCGTTCGACGAGAACGGCTTGACGACGTAGGCCATGGCACCGGCGTCCCGGGCCCGCTCGACGAGCTCCTTCTGCGAGAAGGCGGTGAGGAGCACGACGGGGGCGATGCGGGCCTTCGCGATCCGCTCGGCCGCGGAGATGCCGTCGAGGACGGGCATCTTGATGTCCATGACCACGAGGTCCGGACGCAGCTCCTCCGCCAGCCGGATCGCGGACTCGCCGTCCGCGGCCTCGCCGACGACGTCGTATCCGACCTCGCGGAGCATCTCCACGATGTCGAGCCGAATGACGGCCTCGTCCTCCGCGACGACGACGCGGCGCACGGGACCGTGCTCGGTGCTGGGGGTGTCTTCGTTGTGGGTCACCCCGCCATCCTACCGCCGCGGCGGCCTCCGGGCACGGCGGGGGGCGCACGGCGGGGACGGGCCCGGCGCGTGCAGTACACTTCCCCTGGGCCGGATTGGCGGAATCGGTAGACGCAGCGCACTCAAAATGCGCCGCCTTCGGGTGTGAGGGTTCGAGTCCCTCATCCGGCACACGACACGGGGTCCCCCTTGGAGGGGGACCCCGTTCGCGTGGTCACACGCCCGTCTCGTCGACCTCGTCCCGGTAGGCGGCCGCGACCTCGTTGATCGCATCCCCCAGCACGTGCACGCGCAGTGCATTCGTCGACCCGACGATGCCGGGGGGCGAGCCGGCGACGATGATGCTCAGCTGGCCCTCCTCCCCCTCGCCGTGGCTCAGGAGCACCTTGTCGACCTGGCGGGCCATCTGGTCCGTGTGGTGGACGGAGCGCACGAGGTGCGTGCGCACGCCCCAGCTCATCTCCAGCTGGTTGCGCACCCGGGGGTCGGGGGTGAACGCGATGACGGGACGCTTCTGGCGCAGGCGCGACATGCGGCGGACGGAGTCGCCCGACTGCGTGAAGGTGCAGACGAGATCGATGTCCAGCTGCTCCGCGATCCGGGCGGCCGCCGCCGTGATCGCGCCGCCGCGCGTGTGCGGGGTGGTGCCCAGCGAGGGGATCCGGTCGAGCCCCTCCGCCTCCGTCGCCTCGATGATGCGGGCCATCGTCCGCACGGTCTCGAGCCAGTGCGCGCCGATCGACGTCTCACCGGACAGCATGAGGGCGTCCGCGCCGTCCAGGACGGCGTTCGCGCAGTCGCTCGCCTCCGCCCGGGTGGGGCGCGGCGACTCGATCATCGACTCGAGCATCTGGGTCGCGACGACGACGGGCTTCGCCTGCCGGCGCGCGACCTCGATCGCCCGCTTCTGCACGATCGGGACCTCCTCGAGCGGCAGTTCGACGCCCAGGTCGCCGCGGGCCACCATGATGCCGTCGAACGCGGCGACGATCTCGTGGAGGCGGTCGACCGCCTGCGGCTTCTCGAGCTTCGCCATGACGGGCAGGTGCACGCCCGTCTCCTCCATGACCCGGTGGACGTCCTCGATGTCCTCGGGCCCGCGCACGAAGCTGAGCGCGACCCAGTCGACGCCGTGCGCCAGTCCCCACCGCAGATCGGCGAGGTCCTTCTCCGTCAGGGCGGGGACGGACACGGACACGCCGGGCAGGTTGATCCCCTTGTGGTCGGAGATCCGTCCCGGCACCTCCACCTCCGTCACGACGTCCGTGTCCGTCACCTCGACCGCGCGCAGGCGGATGCGGCCGTCGTCGATGAGCAGCGGATCGCCCGGCTGCACGTCGCCGGGGAGCCCGGTGTACGAGGTGCTGACGCACTCCGCATCGCCGTCGACGGGACGGGAGGTGATCGTGAAGCGGTCGCCGATCGCCAGGTGCGGCTTGGCGCCGTCCGCGAACGTGCCCACCCGGATCTTGGGCCCCTGCAGATCGAGGAGCACCGCCACCGGCGAGTCCGAGTCCGCCGAGGCCCGACGGAGCCGCTCGAGGCGCTCCTCGTGGTCCGCGTGCGTCCCGTGGCTCATGTTGAAACGGGCCACATTCACGCCCTCCGCCAGGAGGTTCCTCAGGTCGTCGTAGGAATTCTGTGCTGGTCCCAGGGTCGCCACGATCTTCGCATGCCTCATGGCACCAGCCTACTGCCTGTGCCCCGCGGTCAGCGCCTGATCGTGGGCCGTCACCGGCCGCGGGAGGGAGGTCTCCCCCATGAGGTGCGCGTCGACGGCCGCGGCCGCCGCACGGCCCTCCGCGATCGCCCAGACGATGAGCGACTGGCCGCGTCCCGCATCGCCCGCGACGAACACGCCGTCGAGGTCCGTGGAGTAGTCCGCGTCCCGGGTCAGCGTCCCCGCCCCGACGCCGAGGCCCCACGCGGTGGCCGTGTCCGTCTCCGGTCCCGTGAACCCCATCGCGATGAGCACGAGGTCCGCGGGCAGCAGCTCCTCCGTGCCCGGCTCCGGCACGCGGCCGGCGTCCGTGTATGCGGTCCGTGCGACCCGCAGCGCCCGCACGCGGCCGGACCCGTCATCGATCGCCTCGACCGTCGACGCGAGGAACCGGCGTTCACCGCCCTCCTCGTGACTGGTCGAGACCTCGAAGATCCGGGGGTCCGTGGGCCACGGCTCGTCCGCGGACCGCTGCGCGGGCGGCCTTCGCCCGATCGCGAGCGACGTGACGGACGCCGCCCCCTGCCGCAGGGCGGTGCCGACGCAGTCGGAGCCCGTGTCGCCTCCGCCGATCACGACGACGTGCTTCCCGGCCGCGTCGATCCGCTCCGCAGACGGCTCGTCGCCGGCCTGCCGCCGGTTCTCCGGGACGAGGAAGTCCATCGCCGGGTGCACGCCCGTCAGGTCGCTCCCGGGGATCCGCAGCGCCCGCGGGACGGTCGCACCCGTGCACACGACGACGGCGTCGACGCGGTCGCGCAGCTCCTCCCACGACTGGTGGATCCCGATCTCCACCCCGGTGCGGAACCGGGTGCCCTCCCGCCGCATCTGCTCGAGACGGCGGTCGATGTGGTGCTTCTCCAGTTTGAAGTCCGGGATGCCGTACCGCAGCAGGCCGCCGAGCCGGTCCTCGCGCTCGAACACGACGACGGAGTGCCCGGCGCGCGTGAGCTGCTGCGCAGCCGCCAGGCCCGCGGGGCCGGAGCCCACGACGGCGACGGTGCGCCCCGACATCCGCTCCGGCGGCCGCGGCACGACGAGGCCCTCCTCGAACGCGCGGTCGATGATCGTCTGCTCGACGTTCTTGATCGTGACCGCCGGCTGCGAGATCCCGAGGACGCACGCGGACTCGCACGGTGCCGGGCACACCCGACCCGTGAACTCCGGGAAGTTGTTCGTCGCGTGGAGCAGTTCGACGGCGCGCGCCGTCTGCCCGCGCCACATCGCGTCGTTGAACTCCGGGATGGTGTTCCCCAGCGGGCACCCCTGGTGGCAGAAGGGGACACCGCAGTCCATGCAGCGACCGGCCTGCCGCACGAACGCGGACTGGTCCTGACGCTCCTGCTGCACCTCGCGGAAGTCGAGGAGCCGGACGGCGACGGGGCGGGACGGGGGGAGCTCCCGCTGCGTCACAGTGAGGAATCCGTGCGGGTCAGCCATGGGTCATCTCCAGGATCGAGCTCCACGCCTCGGAGCCATCGGGGTCGGTGCCGTCCTCCTCGAAGCGCGCGCGCAGCGCGAGGACGGACTGGTAGTCGACGGGGACCAGTTTCGTGAACCGGCCGAACACGTCCTCCCCGCGCTCCAGGCGGGCGATGAGGGAGGCGACGAGCGGCGAGCCCGTCTGCTCGAGGTGCTCGCGCAGCAGCGCCTCGAGCTCGTGCGTGTCCTCGCCGGACAGCCCGCGCAGATGGAACCGCCCGGCGGCCCGGTCGGCGACGTTGATGCGGGCGGGGTTGAAGTCGAGCAGGTACGCGACGCCACCGGACATGCCGGCGGCGAAGTTCCGGCCCACCGGCCCCAGGACGACGGCGGTGCCGCCGGTCATGTACTCGAGTCCGTGGTCGCCGATCCCCTCGACGACCGCGGTCGCACCGGAATTGCGCACGAGGAAGCGCTCGCCCACCTGACCCGACAGGAACATCCGCCCGGCGGTCGCACCGTAGCCGATCACGTTGCCGGCGATGACGTGGTCCTCGGGCCGGTACCCGGGTACTGCGACGGGCCGTACGGCGATCGTGCCGCCGGAGAGGCCCTTGCCCACGTAGTCATTGGCCTCGCCGGACAGCGACAGGGTGATGCCGCGCGGCAGGAACGCGCCCAGCGACTGTCCCGCGCTGCCGGTCAACCGCACCCGGAGGGTGTCCTGGGGCAGCGCGTCGAGTCCGTGCTCGACCGTCACCCGGTGGCCCAGCATCGTGCCCACGGACCGGTCGACGTTCGTGACCGTGCGCTCGAGGACGAGCGGCGTGCGGGTGCGGATGGCGTCCGCCGCCTGGGCGATGAGCCCGGCGTCGAAGTGCTCGTCCAGCCGGTGGTCCTGCCCCACGGTCCGGGTCCGGACCTCCGCGATCTCCCCGTCCGCCGTGCGGGGCACGGCGAGGATGTCCGCGATGTCGAGTCCGGCGGCCTTCCAGTGGCGCTCTGCCGCGCTGCGGTCCAGCCGCTCGACGCGCCCGATCGCCTCGTCGAGGGTGCGGAATCCCAGCGAGGCGAGCAGTTCGCGGACCTCCTCCGCGATGTACTCGAAGAACGTCTCGACGAACTCGGGGCGTCCGGTGAAGCGGCGGCGCAGCTCCGGGTTCTGCGTCGCGACGCCCACGGGGCACGTGTCCTGGTGGCACACGCGCATCATGATGCAGCCGCTCACGACGAGGGGCGCCGTCGCGAAGCCGAACTCCTCCGCACCCAGGAGGGCGGCGATGACGACGTCGCGGCCGGTCTTGAGCTGGCCGTCGACCTGGACGGAGACCCGCTCGCGCAGCCCCGACTGGATGAGGGTCTGCTGGGCCTCCGCGAGCCCCAGCTCCCACGGGACGCCCGCGTGCTTGAGCGAGTTGAGCGGGCTGGCGCCCGTGCCGCCGTCGTGCCCGGAGATGAGGACGACGTCCGCCTGTGCCTTCGCGACACCGGAGGCCACCGTCCCCACACCGGCGGAGGCGACGAGCTTGACGTGGACGCGCGCGGCGGGATTGGCCCGCTTGAGGTCGTGGATGAGCTGGGCGAGGTCTTCGATCGAATAGATGTCGTGGTGCGGGGGCGGTGAGATGAGGCCCACCCCGGCGGTCGAGTTCCGTGTCCGCGCGATCCAGGGATAGACCTTCGAGGGCGGCAGCTGACCGCCCTCGCCGGGCTTCGCGCCCTGCGCCATCTTGATCTGGATGTCGTCCGACTCCGTCAGGTAGAGGCTCGTGACCCCGAAGCGGCCGCTCGCCACCTGCTTGATGGCGGACCGACGCTCCGGGTCCAGGAGGCGCTCGACGTCCTCACCGCCCTCACCGGTGTTCGACTTGCCGCCGATCCTGTTCATCGCGATCGCGAGCGTCTCGTGCGCCTCCTGCGACAGGGAGCCGTAGCTCATCGCCCCGGTCGAGAAGCGGCGGATGATCGCGGCTGCGGGCTCGACCTCGTCGAGCGGGATCGGACCGTCGGAGCCTGGGACCAGGTCGAAGAGGCCGCGCAGCGTCAGCAGCTCCCGCGCCTGGTCGTCGACCCGGGAGGTGTATGAGCGGAAGATGTCGAACCGGCGCGTGCGCGTCGCGTGCTGGAGGCGGAAGACCGTCTCCGGGTCGAAGAGGTGCGGGGGTCCCTCACGGCGCCACTGGTACTCGCCTCCGATGTCGAGGGCGCGGTGCGCGACCGGGTTGTCGTGCGGGTAGGCGGCGCGGTGGCGCTCCTCCACCTCCCGCGCGATGCCGTCGAGCCCGATCCCGCCCAGGCGGGCCCGGGTCCCCACGAAGAACTCCGCGACCAGCTCGTCACTCAGTCCCAGCGTCTCGAAGGTCTGGGCCGCGTGGTACGAATGCACGGTCGAGATGCCCATCTTCGACATGACCTTGAGGAGTCCGCGACCCAGGGAGCGCAGGACGTTGCGCACCGCGACGTCCTCCTCGATCCCCGTGACCCGGCCGTCGCGGACCATGAGCGCGGCGGTCTCCATCGCGAGGTACGGGTTGACCGCAGAGGCGCCGTAGCCGATGAGCGCGGCGACGTGGTGGACCTCCCGCACGTCCCCGGCCTCGACGAGCAGCGACACGGATGTGCGCGTCCGCTCGCGGATGAGGTGGTGGTGGACGGCGGAGGTGAGCAGGAGCGTGGGGATGGGCGCGAGGTCCGCGTGCGAATCGCGGTCGGAGAGCACGAGGAATCGGGCACCCGCACGGATGGCCTCGCTCGCCTCCTCGCACAGCTGGGCGATCCGCGCCCGCAGCGCCTCGCCGCCGCCGGGCCGGTAGAGGCCGCGCAGGACCGCGGTCGCGCGCCGCGCCTCGGAGCCCACGCGGGCGCCGGACAGGTGGATGAACTTCGCGAGCTGCTCGTTGTCGATGACGGGGTACGGCAGATCGACCTGGAAGAGGTCCTGCGGACCGGACGCCAGCAGGTTCCCCTCGCTGCCGATGCCCACCGCGACACTCGTGACGATCTCCTCGCGGATCGCGTCGAGCGGTGGGTTCGTCACCTGCGCGAAGCTCTGCGCGAAGTAGTCGAAGAGCAGCCGGGGACGCTCCGCGAACGCGGCGACCGGGGTGTCCGTGCCCATCGCGCCCAGCGGCTCGGTGCCGGCGGCCGCCATGGGTCCCAGGAGGATCCGCAGCTCCTCGTCCGTGTACCCGAACGTGCGCTGGCGGCGCTCGACGGACGCCTGCGGGTAGCGCACCGTCTCACGCTCCGGCAGGTCCTCGATCGCGACCGTCGTCTGCTCGAGCCAGTCCGCGTACGGGGCCGCGGAGGCGAGCGTCGCCTTCGTCTCCGTGTCGGAGACGATCCGGCCGGCGACCATGTCGACGAGGAACATCCGACCGGGCTGCACGCGGCCCCGCGCGACGATCGTGTCCGCCGGCAGGTCGACGACCCCGGCCTCGCTGGCGAGGACGACTGTGTCGTCCGTGAGGGTGTAGCGGGCGGGCCGCAGTCCGTTGCGGTCCAGCACGGCGCCGATCCGGTCACCGTCGGTGAAGGCGACGCACGCGGGTCCGTCCCACGCCTCCATGAGCAGCGCGTGGTAGCGGTAGAACGCCTGCCGCTGCTCGGAGATCGCGGGTTCCTTCTCCCACGCCTCGGGGATGAGCATCGCCATCGCGTGCGGCAGCGGGCGTCCGGACATGACGAGGAGCTCGAGGACCTCGTCGAGCGACCCGGAGTCCGACAGCATCGGGTTGTTGATGGGCAGCAGTCGGGCGAGGTCCGCGCTGTCGCCGGTGCCGTCCGGTGAGGCGAGCAGCTCCGACGCGAGGACGGACTCCCGTGCCGCCATCCAGTTGCGGTTCCCGCGGACCGTGTTGATCTCGCCGTTGTGGGCGAGCATCCGGAACGGCTGCGCCAGCGGCCACGACGGGAAGGTGTTCGTCGAGAAGCGCGAGTGCACGATCGCGAGGCGGGTCAGGAACCGCTCGTCGGACAGATCCGGGTAGAACGGCTCGAGTTGGGCGGTGCTCACCATCCCCTTGTAGACGAGGGTACGGGTCGACAGCGACGGGAAGTAGACCCCGTCGCGCTCCGCCCGGCGCCGGACGGCGAACGCACGGCGGTCCAGGGCCCACGGATCCGTGTGACCGGCCTCATCCGTGCGCAGCGGTCGATCCGCCGAGGCCGCGAGGAAGACCTGCTCGAAGTGCGGCATCGCGGCGCGGGCCGATGCCCCCAGCACCGACGGGTCGACGGGGACGGGACGCCACCCCAGGACGTCGAGGCCCTCCTCCTGTGCGAGCCGTCCGACGAGCGCACGGCCGTCCTCCGGCGCCGCGGGGTCGAGGAACGCGGTCCCGACCGCATACGTCCCCGGCTCCGGCAGCGCGAGGCCGCTGACCGCGGTGAGGAATGCGTGCGGGACCTGCACGGTGATGCCCGCGCCGTCCCCCGTGCCCTCATCGCCGCCCACGCCGCCGCGGTGCTCCATGTTGCGCAGCGCCGTGAGGGCCTGCTGCACGACCAGGTGGTCGGCGGGACCGCGGTAGCGCGCGATGAAGGCGAGACCGCAGGCATCGTGCTCGTCGGAGGGATCCGCGAGAGCATGCGCCGCCGGGCGGGCGGAGAAGGGCAGTGAGACGGTTCCACTCATGAGAGCACCGTCCTTCCGGGTCGTACGGACAGGTCCGCAGCAGACGGCGCTGTCAGTACTGCGGTGAGCCGCCTCGTGAGAGGTCGACCACACGGAAACCCAGTTTACACTCCGCAACTCCCAGTTCCGCGTTGCGTCTCAGAGTCTGAGCGCCCGCGCAGCTGCGGGACGATGGAGATCGCCGATGTCACCGCACCGAAGAACCCGAAACCGCGGCGCGGCGGCTCCTCCTCGTCCGGCCGCGCGCTCGGGTCCTCGCCGGGTGCGTCCTCCGTGGCCGCCTCCTGTGAGGCCGCCTCAGGCGCGGATCCACCCGTGGTGGTCGAGCCGTCCTCGTCTCCCCCGGCACGGCCGTCCACGTAGGCGGAATCCGACCCGGATCCGTGGCGGGCACGGGAGAGCGCGAGGAGGGCGACGCCCACGAGGAAGACGAGGATCGACGTCCACACGTTGAGGCGCAGCCCCAGGATGTGCTCGGCGTCGTCGATCCGCAGCGCCTCGATCCACACGCGCCCCAGCGTGTAGTAGCTCAGGTACAGGTAGAACACCTGTCCCCGCCACAGGCCGAACCGGCGCGCGGCCCACAGGAGGAGCACGCAGCCGGCCAGGTTCCACAGCGACTCGTAGAGGAACGTGGGGTGGAAGAGGGTGTCCGCCGGCAGCGACGGATCCGGCCAGGTGGGGCTGGACCGATCGATCTCGAGTCCCCACGGCAGGGTCGTGGGCGCACCGAACAGCTCCTGGTTGAACCAGTTGCCCCACCGGCCCACGGCCTGCGCGAGGATGAGGCCGGGCGCGGCGGCGTCGAGGAACGACGTGAAGCGGAACCCGTGTCGTCTGCACACGAACAGGACGACGAGCACGCCCAGTGCGACCGCGCCCCAGATGCCCAGCCCGCCGTTCCAGATGTAGAGCGCGGCGACGGGGTCCCCGTCCGGACCGAAGTAGGGATCCGGCGTGGAGAAGACGTGGTAGAGCCGGCCGCCGATGATCCCCGCGGGGATCGCCCAGATCGCGATCGTCCAGAGATCGTCCTCCGTGCCGCCACGCGCCTGCCACCGCTTGTTCGTGAGCCACAGGGCCAGCGCGATGCCCAGGAGGATGCAGAGCGCGTACGCGTGGATCCGCACGGGTCCTATGTCGAAGCCGCTCCAGGCGGGCGACGGGATGGACGCGAGGAGGTCGACGACGCGCGGATCAGTCACGCACGCCCTCCGCGAACTCCCGCGCGACGCGACCCACTCCGGTGGGCCCGTCCTCGTCGAGGGCGCGGACGAGGGCGGAGCCCACGATGACGCCGTCGGCGAAGCGGGCGACCTCCGCCGCCTGCTGCCGCGTCGACACGCCCAGTCCCACGCACACGCGCTGCGCACCCGCGGCCCGCGTGTCCGCGACGAGGTCCTCCGCCCGGGAGCCCACCTCCTCGCGTGTGCCCGTGACCCCCATGGTCGAGGCCGCGTAGACGAATCCGCGGCTGGCGGCGGCGACCCTCGCCAGCCGGTCCGGGGACGACGACGGTGCGACGAGGAAGATCCGGTCGAGTCCGTGCGCGTCGGAGGCGGCGATCCAGTCGTCGGCCTCGTCCGGGATGAGGTCGGGCGTGACGATGCCCGCCCCTCCGGCGGAGGCGAGGTCGCGGGCGTAGGCGTCGACGCCGTACTGCAGGATGAGGTTCCAGTAGCTCATGACGACGGGCGTCGCCCCCGCGTCCGCGGCGGCCTCGATCGCGGTGAAGACGTCCCGCACGCGCACCCCACCGCTCAGCGCCTGCACGGTCGCGGCCTCGATGACGGGGCCGTCCATGCCGGGGTCCGTGTAGGGCATCCCGATCTCGATGATGTCCGCACCGCCGTCCGCCAGCGCGCGCACCGCGTCGAGCGAGCCCGGCACGTCCGGGTAGCCCACCGGCAGGTAGCCGATGAACGCGGCGCGGTCCTGGGCGGCCGCGGCCGCGAGCACTCCCCCGGTGCCGGATCCGGTGTTCGTCGCCGTGCTCATTCCACGTCTCCTGCCGTCTCGTCGAGGTAGCCGAACCAGCGTCCGGCGGCCGTCACGTCCTTGTCGCCGCGGCCCGAGAGGCACACGAGGATCGTCGCGTCCGGTCCCAGCTCGCGGCCCAGCTCCAGGGCGCCTGCGAGCGCGTGTGAGCTCTCGATCGCGGGGATGATCCCCTCCGTGCGGCACAGCAGGCGGAACGCGTCCATCGCCTGGGCGTCCGTGACCGGGCGGTACTCGCCCCGTCCGGAGTCGCGCAGCCACGCGTGCTCGGGTCCCACGCCGGAGTAGTCGAGCCCCGCGGAGATCGAGTGGCTCTCGAGCGTCTGCCCGTCCTCGTCCTGCAGCTGGTAGGACTTCGCTCCGTGGAGCACCCCCACCGTGCCGCGCGTGAGCGTCGCCGCGTGCCGCGGCGTGTCGATGCCCTCGCCTGCGGCTTCGCAGCCGACGAGGCGGACGGAGGTATCCGGGATGAAGGCGTGGAAGACGCCGATCGCGTTGGAGCCGCCGCCCACGCACGCGACGACCGCGTCCGGGAGGGCGCCGGTCAGCTCGAGCGACTGCTGGCGCGCCTCGAGCCCGATGATGCGCTGGAACTCGCGCACCATCATCGGGAACGGGTGCGGGCCCGCGACGGTGCCGAACACGTAGTGGGTCGACTCCACGGACGCCACCCAGTCGCGGAACGTCTCGTTGATCGCGTCCTTGAGGGTGCGCGAACCCGCCTCGACCGCCGTGACCTCCGCACCCAGCAGGCGCATGCGGGCCACGTTGAGCGCCTGGCGCTCCACGTCGACGGCGCCCATGTAGATCCGGCACTCGAGACCCAGCAGCGCGGCTGCCGTGGCGGTCGCGACGCCGTGCTGGCCCGCCCCCGTCTCCGCGATGAGCCGCGTCTTGCCCAGCCGACGGGCCAGGAGACCCTGGCCCAGTGCGTTGTTGATCTTGTGGCTGCCGGTGTGGTTGAGGTCCTCCCGTTTGAGGAGGATCCGCGCCCCGCCGGCGTGCTCGGAGAAGCGCGTCGCCTCCGTGAGGAGACTGGGCCGGCCCACGTACTCCGCGAGCAGCCCCCGATACTCCGCGCGGAAGTCGTCCTCGAGGATCGCCTTCGCGAAGGCCTCCTCGATCTCCTCGCACGCGGGGATGAGGGCCTCGGGGATGTAGCGGCCGCCGAAGTCGCCGAAGCGGGGGCCCTGCGGCAGGTCCGCATCAGGGCGCGAGAACTGCTCGATCTGCTCGATCATGGATGACTCTCCTCGGGGTCAGGGACGTGCGGCGGCGCCGGCCGCGGTGAAGGCCGCGACCGCGGCGGCCGGGTCGCCGCCGGTCACGAGCGCCTCGCCCACGAGGCCCAGGTGGGCACCGGCGGCGGCGTACTGCGCGACCGTGTCCGGACCGCTCACACCGGATTCCGCGACGAGGACTGCATCGGCCGGCGCGTGTGGCGCCAGCTGTGCGAAGCGGGCGGGATCGACCGTGAGGTCCTTGAGATTGCGCGTGTTGACGCCCACGAGCGCGGCGCCCGCCTGACCCGCCCGGTCGAGCTCGTCTTCGGTGTGGGCCTCGACGAGTGCCGCCATGCCCAGCTCGCGGCTGAGCGCCAGGAAGTCGGTCAGCTGCGCGTCGTCCAGCGCCGCGACGATGAGGAGGACGATGTCCGCCCCGTGTGCGCGGGCCTCGTGGAACTGGTACTCGTCGACCATGAAGTCCTTGCGCAGCACCGGCACGTCGACCGCGGCGCGGACCGCGTCGAGGTCCGCGAGCGAGCCGTTGAAGCGGCGCGCCTCCGTGAGCACGCTGATCGCGGCGGCTCCCCCGCGCTCATAGGCGGCGGCCAGTGCGGCGGGGTCCGGGATGTCCGCCAGTGCGCCCTTCGAGGGCGACGAGCGCTTGACCTCGCAGATGAGACCGAACCCGCCGGCCGGTGGGAAGGGGCGCACCGGAGCGGCGGCGAGGGCGTCCTCGCGGACGCGGGCCAGCGGACGGTCCGTCCGACGCGCGTCGAGGTCCTCGCGCACACCGGCGATGATGGCATCGAGGACCGTCACGAACGGGGCTTGCCCTTGCCGGCGGCCCGCATGATGAGACCCACGACGGGGCCGGCCACCACGAGGGCGATGCCGACGTACAGGATCGTCGGGTTCTCGATGACGAGACCGATCGCCGTGATCGTGCCGCCCAGCAGCATGAGGAAGACGCCCATCCACGCGGCCGGGGTGTTCCCGTGCCCGGGATCCTTGATCTTGTCGTAGTCGATCGCTGAGCGGTCGAGGTCGTTGCCCGCACGAATCTTCGTTGCCATGTCACTCCTTGTCCCGCGGGGGTGGGACCCGCGCGTGTGAAGTCGGTTCTGCTCAGGGGTCATTGTCGCATGCGCGAAGGTCAGCTGGGGTCCTCGCCCCTCGACAGCGCGTCCCACGCCGCCGCCGGATCGTCGTCCGCGGCCGCGCCGGGAGCGGAATCCCGGTCGTAGCGGGAGGACACCGTCCACCGCGGGCTCACGACGGCCGTCCAGACCGCGACGGCGACGACCGCCGCACCCGCCGCGGTCGCGAGGACGACGGGCACGGTCGGACCGGCCGACGTGAGCGCGGTGAGCGCGGCACCGGCTCCCACGAGCGCGACGAGGACGCACACGACGATGCGGCCCACCCGGCCCATCATCGCGAGCAGCAGGGAGGCGACGGCGAGGATCGCGGCGCAGGCGGTGAGGACCGGGTGACCGGTCGTCTCGTCCCCCGCGACCTCGGCGACACCGGACGGGCCCGTCGCACCCGGTGCGGCGGACCCCCACGCCTGGGAGGCGACGATCCACAGCACGCCCGCCAGCAGCAGGAGTGCGAGGACGGCTCTGCCCTTCGTCATCCGTCCGACCCCCCGGAGGCGTCCGGTGCGCGGAGCGTGCCGGCGGCCGCGGCGGCCCGCAGCACGGCCGCGGCCTTGCGGCGGCACTCGTCGAGCTCCGACTGCGGGTCGGAGTCCGCGACGATCCCGGCGCCCGCGGACACCGTCAGGAGTCCGTCGCGCAGGATCCCGGTCCGGATCGCGATCGCGACGTCGAGGTCGCCCGTGAAGGACAGGTAGCCCACCACTCCCCCGTACACGCCGCGGGCGGTGGGTTCGAGGCGGTCGATGATGCTGAGGGCGCGCGGCTTGGGCGCACCGGAGAGGGTGCCGGCGGGGAACGCGGCCCGCAGCACGTCGAGGCCGCCCGTCCCGTCCCGCAGTCGCCCCGTCACGGTCGAGACGATGTGCATGACGTGGCTGTACCGCTCGATCTCCATGAACTCGACGACGTCGACGCTGCCGGGCTCGCTCACCTTCGCGAGGTCGTTGCGGGACAGGTCGACGAGCATGAGGTGCTCGGCGCGCTCCTTCTCGTCCGCCAGCAGCTCCGCCGCGAGCGCCCGGTCCTCATCCGCGGTCGCGCCCCGCGGGCGGGTACCCGCGATCGGGTGGGTCGTGACGGTGCCGTCCGTCACGGTCACGAGGGCCTCGGGCGAGGAGCCGACGATCGTGAGCGGCGATCCGTCCGGGACCGGCGCCTCGAGGAGGTACATGTACGGGCTGGGGTTCGTCGTCCGCAGCATCCGGTAGATGTCCGTCGCGCTCGCGTCGACGGCGGTGTCGAACCGCTGTCCCAGCACCACCTGGAAGATCTCGCCCTCGACGATGAGGCGCTGCGCCTCCTCGACGGCGGCGAGGTAGTCGTCGGGGTGGGTGCGCGGCTTCACGTCCGGCTCCGGCGCGTCGTGGACGGACAGCGACGGCACGAGGGGCGCCTGCAGCTCCTCGATCATCCGCTCGAGCCGTCGGACTGCGGCGTCGTACGCCGCTTCAGCGCCCTCCGGCCGACCGTCGACGTTCACGGCGTTCGCGACGAGGGTGAGGCGGGAGGTGAAGTGGTCGAGGATCGCGACGTCGCCGGGGATCGACAGCGACAGCTCCGGGACCGGGTGCTCCGGCAGGGGCGACGGCCCCAGGTCCTCGAAGCGGCGGATCGTGTCCCACCCCAGGTAGCCCACGAACGAGGACACCATGGGCGGCAGGTCGTCATCCGCCCGGTCGGTCGCCAGCGAGCGCAGCGCCTCCGTGAGAGCCGCGTGCGGGTCGCCTCCGGTCGGCAGGCCGGACGGCGGCGTACCCAGCCAGACCGCCTCCCCGTCGACCTCCGTGAGCGTCGCGACGGGGGCGCGGCCCACGAACGAGTACCGGCTCCACTGGTCCTGCGCGGCGGATTCGAGGAGGAAGCCGCCCGGGCGGCCCTCGGCCAGCCGACGGTAGAGGCTCAGCGGCGTCTCCGTGTCCGCGAGGACGGTCGTGCGGACGGGGATGACGCGGCGGTCGACCGCCTGTGCGGCGAACTCCGCCCGTGTGGGCACGACGCTCATGCGAGCTCCCGTCCCGTGAAGCACGTCGTCGTCCCCGTGTGGCAGGCCGCCCCCGTCTGCCGGACGAGGTAGAGGAGTGTGTCCCCGTCGCAGTCGGTGGCGACGGACTCGACGTGCTGCACGTGTCCGGACGTCTCGCCTTTGACCCAGATCTCCCCCCGCGACCGCGACCAGTACGTGGCCCGGCCCGTCGTCAGCGTGGCGCGCACGGCCTCGGCGTCCGCCCACGCGAGCATGAGGACGTCGCGGGTCGCGGCCTCCTGGACGACGACGGGCAGCAGCCCGCGCTCGTCGAAGACGAGCCCGTCCAGGCGGGGGTCGGTGTCAGCGGACCTCGTGTCCGGCACGATCGAGCTCCTCCTTGATCTGGGGGACGGTGGTGTCGCCGAAGTGCAGGATGCTGGCGGCCAGCACCGCATCCGCCCCGGCGTCGACGGCCGGTGGGAAGTGCGCGGGCGAGCCCGCGCCCCCGGACGCGATGAGCGGGACCCGCACCTCCCGGCGGACCGCTGCCAGCATCGCGAGGTCGAAGCCCTGCTTCGTGCCGTCCGCGTCGATGCTGTTGAGCAGGATCTCGCCGGCTCCGGTCTCCGCGGCCCGGGCCGCCCACTCGACCGCGCAGATCCCGGTGCCCCGGCGACCGCCGTGGGTCGTGACCTCGTAGCCCGAGGCCGTGCCCGGCTGTCCGTCGGGCACTCGACGGGCGTCGACGGAGAGGACGAGGACCTGGCTGCCGAAGCGCTGGGCGATCTCGGAGATGAGCTGGGGCCGCGCGACGGCGGCGCTGTTGACGCCCACCTTGTCCGCCCCGCGGCGCAGCAGCGTGTCGACGTCCTCGACGGTGCGGACCCCGCCGCCCACGGTGAGCGGGATGAAGATCTGCTCCGCGCACCGGGTCACGACGTCGTACATGGTCGACCGGTCGCCGGTCGTCGCGGTCACGTCGAGGAAGGTGAGCTCGTCGGCTCCCTGCCCGTCGTAGCGCCGCGCCAGCTCGACGGGGTCCCCCGCGTCACGGAGGTCCGCGAAGTTGACGCCCTTGACGACCCGGCCGTCGTCGACGTCGAGGCACGGGATGACGCGGACGGCGGGGCTCACAGGCCCAACCTGCGGTAGCGGTCGATCCGGGCGCCCGTGCGCAGGTACCCGGGTGTGCGCATGAGCTCGATGATCTCGTACTCGAGCGTCGCGGACAGTCGGGCGATGAAGCCCTGCGGATCGTCGGAGGCGTCGACCGGCTCGGCGACGACGCGGTCGACGACCCCGGCGGCCACGAGCTCCGCCGACTGGACGCGCTGGGCCTGGGCCATCTCCGCGGCGTGCTGGGTGTCGCGGTGCACGATCGCGGACGCGCCCTCCGGCGGCAGCGGGGACAGCCAGCCGTTCTGCGCGGACAGGACGCGGTCGGCCGGGATGAGCGCGAGCGCGCCGCCGCCGGAGCCCTCGCCCATGATGACGGAGACGCTGGGCGAGTCGAGGTCGATGAGGTCCGCGAGGCTGCGCGCGATCTCGCCGGCCAGGCCGCCCTCCTCCGCCTCGCGCGACAGCGCGGCGCCGGGGGTGTCGATGATCGTGACGAGCGGGATGCCCAGCTCCTCCGACAGGCGCATGCCGCGGCGCGCCTCGCGGAGTGCGGCCGGGCCCATGGGCTCGCGGGTGTTCTGGCGGTACCGGTCCTGGCCCAGCACGATGCACGGGGCGGAGCCGAAGCGGGCGATCGCCAGCAGGAGGCCCGGGTCCTTCTCGCCCTGGCCGGTCCCCCGCAGCGGGAGGACGTGGGTCGCGCCGTGGCGCAGCAGATCGCGCACGCCGGGGCGCTCGGGCCGGCGCGAGGCGGTGATGACCTCCCACGCGTCCCGCGTGTCCGGGTCGACGGGGCGCGAGTCCGGGTCGGGGACGCGGGCGGGCAGCTCGCGCGCGCCCATGAGCACGTCGAGCACCCGGGCGACGGTGTCGTGGATCCGGTCCGGGCCCAGCACGGCGTCGACGATGCCGTGCCGCTGCAGGTTCTCCCCCGACTGGACGCCTGTGGGGAACTCGCGCCCGTAGAGCTGCTCGAACACGCGGGGACCCAGGAAGCCGATGAGGGAGTCCGGCTCCGCCACCGTCACGTGCCCCAGCGAGCCCCACGAGGCGAACACGCCGCCGGTCGTGGGGTGGCGCAGGTAGACGAGGAACGGCAGCCCGGCCTTCCGGTGCGCGACGACCGCCGCGGTGATCTTCACCATCGACAGGAACGCGACGGTGCCCTCCTGCATGCGGGTGCCGCCGGAAGCGGGGCCCGCCAGCACGGGCAGGCCCTCGAGGGTCGCGCGCTCGATCGCCTCGACGAGTCGCTGCGCGGCGGCCGTGCCGATCGAGCCGGCGAGGAAGCGGAACTCGCACGCGACGAGCGCGACGCGCCGGCCGTGGATGAGGCCCTCGCCCGTCACGACCGCCTCGTCCACGCCGGACTTCTCCTGTGCCGCCTCCAGCTCCGCGGCGTACGCGTCGTCGATCCCGGCGGCCGGCACGAGCGGCGTCGTGTCCCACGACACGAAGCTGCCGGCGTCGACGACCCGCTCGATGAGCTCGCGTGCGCTCAGGCGCTTCGCCATGTCAGTCCTCCAGCCAGGACCGGATCTCCCGGTCGTGCTCGGACAGCCGCGGCGGGGCGAGGTGCTCCGTCACGGTCGTCTCCGTCTCGCCCGTGCCGTCCGCGTCGAAGAAGCGCAGCGGCGGTCCGGGCAGATCGATGTCGCCGATCGTCGGGTGCGCGGCGGTGATCTTGAGTCCCTGCGACAGCGCCTGCTCCCACTCGTAGACCTCCGGCAGCGTCCGGACGACGCCCGCCGGGATCCCGGCCTCGGACAGCTTCTCCAGCAGCGGGGCGGAGTCGAACCGGCCGAACCGCTCCTCGATGACCGCGATGAGCTCCTCACGGTGCGCGAAGCGCTCCCCGTTCGTCGCGAAGCGGGGATCCGCGGCGTCCAGGTCGAACGCCTCGCAGAAGCGCTGCCACATCTTCTCGTTGCCCACGGAGATCTGCACGGCGCCGTCGCGGCACGTGAAGAGGCCGTAGGGCGCGAGCGTCGCGTGGTGGTTGCCGCCGGGCTCCGGTGTCATCCCGCCGATCGTCGCGCGGGTGCCCTGGAACGCGTGGATGCCCACCATCCCGGCGATGAGCGAGGTGCGCACGACCTTGCCGCGGCCGGTCCGCTCGCGCTCCAGCAGGGCCGCGAGCACGCCGTACGCGCCGTGGATGCCCGCCAGCAGGTCCGCGATCGGGACGCCCACCCGCTGGAAGTCGTCCGGGCCGGATCCGGTGATGGACATGAGGCCGCCCTCGCCCTGGGCGATCTGGTCGTAGCCCGCGCGTGCGGCCTCCGGGCCGTCGTGGCCGAAGCCGGTGATCGAGAGGACGATGAGGCGGGGGTTGAGCTCTGCGAGCGCGGTGGTCGAGAAGCCCAGCCGGTCGAGCACGCCGGCGCGGAAGTTCTCGATGAGGACGTCCGCGCGCTTCAGCATTGCCGTGAGGGTCGCGACGCCGTCCTCGCTCTTGAGGTCGAGCGCGATCGACTCCTTGTTGCGGTTGGCCGACAGGTAGTAGGTGGACTGCGGGTCGTCCTCGGGACCCGCGAAGGGCGGTCCCCAGCCGCGGGAGTCGTCGCCGGTGCCGGGCGTCTCGACCTTGATGACGCGGGCGCCCTGGTCGCCCAGCATCTGGCCGGCGTGGGGGCCGGCGAGTGCGCGGGACAGGTCGACGACGACCGTCCCGGCGAGGGGGCCTGCACTGCGGGGGGTGGTGGGAATGCTCACGGTGTGCCTCCGGATGGGGTGTGCTCGTCTACGAGGATACGCAGGTGGTCCGCCGCCGCCGCGGCTCTGGGTCCGTCCGCCGCCTGGATCGCCATGACCGCCGCGGTCGTCCCGTCGGACAGGCTGAGCGTGGCCCACGAATCGCCCAGCGGCTCCGAGTAGGACACGCCCACGATCTGGCTCCACGCGTACCGCCGGGTCAGGAGGATGTTGCGGACGAAGAGCCCGTCCTCCTCCGCCCGCGCGACGATGAACGCGAACCGCAGGATGATCGCGGACAGCAGGAGGCCCAGCCCGATCATCCAGACGGAGTCCGCCCCGGCCCGCCAGCTGCGCCACTCGATGACCGTGAACGCGATCGACGCCGCGATGAACGCGGCCGTCACGAGCGGGGCGAGGATGAGGCCCACGGTGCGCAGCATCCGCGGCCGGAACACGACCGGCAGGTCCGTGGGCGGGTGCGCGGCCGGGTCAGACACGGCAGGCGGCGATGTTCGTGACGAGGATCGCGCGGGCGCCCACGGAGTAGAGCCGGTCCATGACCGTGTGCTGGGCGTCCGCGGAGACCATCGAGCGGACGGCGACCCACTCGGGGTCGCGCATCGGGGAGACGGTGGGGCTCTCGAAGCCCGGGGTGACCGCGACGGCCTCGGAGAGGCGCTCGACGGGGATGTCGTAGTCGACGATCACGTAGCTGCGGGCGACCATGACGCTCTCGAGGCGGCGGACGACGACCTGCGCGGACTCGGACAGCGCCTCCCGTTCGACGGGGGCGACGAGGAGGCCCTCGGAGCGCATGATGGGGTCGCCGAACGTCTCGAGACCGGCCTGCCGCAGCGTCGTCCCGGTCTCGACGACGTCCGCGATCGCGTCCGCGACGCCCAGCTCGATCGAGACCTCGACCGCGCCGTCCAGGCCGACGGTGCGCGCGTCGATCCCGCGGGCGGCCAGGTCGCGCTGGACGAGGACGGGATAGCTCGTCGCGATCCGCTTGCCCTCCAGCTGGGTCACGTCCGTGAACGCGCCCGCTCGGCTGGCGTAGTGGAAGCGCGACCGGCCGAAGCCCAGCGGCAGCGTCTCGAGCGCGGCGGCCTCGGACTCGAGGAGCAGATCGCGCCCGGTGATGCCCAGGTCGAGGATGCCCTCGCCGATGTAGACGGCGATGTCGCGGGGACGGAGGTAGAAGAACTCGATTCCGTTGGCGTCGTCACGGCTCACGAGCGTCTTCGAGTTGGTGCGCAGCTTGTAGCCCGCCTCGCGCAGCATGACGGTGGCGGACTCTGACAGGGTGCCCTTGTTCGGCACCGCGATGCGAAGCATGGA
>DHCMJ07802__coassemble_974_pt1 | contig 24464 bp, 21 predicted proteins | sample DHCMJ07802__metabat2_high_PE_026 | metagenome-assembled genome bin DHCMJ07802 | reverse complement strand
CAGGAGGCCGCGACGCTGGAAGGGTCGAAGACGTACGCGAAGGAGGTCATGGAGGCCGCCGGTGTCCCGACCGCACAGGCGGTCGCGGCCACGAACCCCGCCCAGGCCGCGGAAGCGCTGGACCGCTTCGGCGCTCCCTACGTCGTCAAGGCGGACGGGCTGGCCGCGGGCAAGGGTGTCGTCGTCACCGAGGACCGCGCCCATGCCCTGGCGCATGCGGAGAGCTGCCTGTCCGCGGCGGACCGCGTCGTCATCGAGGAATACCTGGACGGCCCCGAGGTCTCCCTCTTCGTCGTCTGCGACGGCACCACGGCCGTTCCCCTCTCCCCCGCACAGGACTTCAAGCGGATCGGCGATGACGACGCCGGGCCCAACACCGGCGGGATGGGCGCGTACTCGCCCTTGGACTGGGCCCCGGCCGGCCTGGAGGACGATGTCATCGACCGTGTGGCGCAGCCGGTCGTGGAGGAGATGGCCCGGCGCGGCAGCCCGTTCGTGGGACTCCTCTACTGCGGGCTGGCCCTCACGTCCCGCGGCATGCGGGTCATCGAGTTCAACGTCCGCTTCGGCGATCCGGAGACGCAGTCCGTCCTGGCGCGTCTGCGCACTCCCCTGGGCGGTCTGCTGCTGGCCGCCGCACAGGGCGCGCTGTCCGACCACGCCGCGCTCGAGTGGGATCCGCGACCCGCGGTCACGGTCGTCCTGGCGGCGGCGAACTACCCGGACGCACCGCAGACCGGCGATCCCATCGCGGGTCTCGAGGAGGCACTGGCACTTCCGGACGTGGACGTGCTGCACGCGGGCACCACGAAGGACGACGACGGACAGTTCGTCACCAGCGGCGGGCGGGTCCTGTCCGTCGTCGCGCTGGGCGACGATCTGGCGGAGGCCCGGGCGCGGGCCTACGAAGCGGCCGGCTACATCAGCTGGGACGGCGTCCAGCACCGCACCGACATCGCGCTCAGAGCCGAACGGGGGCAGATCACGGTGCCCGGGGCCTCGGCGACGGCGGAGTCCACGACTGCGGAGGCGAGCGCGCCGACCGTGCCCGGCTGGGTGCACGCGTACTCGGGGAAGGTCCGCGACCTCTACATCCGTGAGGGCGAGCAGTCGCTGGAACAGGCGGCCGAGGTGCTCATGGTCGCCTCCGACCGGATCAGCGCCTACGACTGGGTGCTGCCCACGGAGATCCCGGACAAGGGCAAGGTGCTGACGGGACTGAGCCTGTGGTGGTTCGACCAGTTGGCGGACCTGGTGGGCAACCACGTGGTGAGCGTCGACGTCCCGCAGGAGGTCGCGGGCCGGGGCATGATCTGCATGCGTCTGGACATGTTCCCCGTCGAGTGCGTGGCGCGCGGACACCTGACGGGATCCGGCCTCGCCGACTACCGCGCCAGCGGCACGGTGGGCGGCAACGCACTGCCGGAGGGCCTGGGCGAGGCGAGCCCGCTGGACCCCGCGATCTTCACGCCGGCCACGAAGGCCGCGGTGGGCGATCACGACGAGAACATCGACTTCGACGCGACCGTGCGGATGCTGGGCGAGGCGGATGCGGAGCGGCTGCGGGACCTCACGCTGCAGGTGTTCGAGCGGGCCCGGCAGATCGCCGCGGAGCGGGGCGTCCTGCTGGCGGACACGAAGTTCGAGTTCGGACGGGACGCGCAGGGCGCGATCGTGCTGGCGGACGAGGTGCTCACCCCGGATTCGTCCCGCTTCTGGGACGCGGAGTCGTTCGTCCCCGGTGTGGCGCAGGACAGCTTCGACAAGCAGTTCGTCCGCGACTGGCTGACCTCTGCGGAGTCCGGCTGGGACAAGGCCGGCGACGTGCCGCCTCCGGAGCTGCCTGCGGAGGTCGTCGAGCGGACACGACAGCGGTACCTGGACGCCTTCTCGCGTCTGACGGGGCGTGAGTTCCCGGCGTGACGGATCCACGGGCGGCCCCCGCGCTCGCAGTCACCGGACTAGACTGAGGGCACTCACGTCTTTCCACCGCAGAAGGAGCACGCGCGCATGGGTCGCATCGTCGTCGAAGTCATGCCCAAGCCAGAGATTCTTGACCCCCAGGGCAAGGCGATCGGCACGAGCCTGGAACGGATGGGTCTGACCGGATTCTCGGCAGTCCGACAGGGCAAGCTCTTCCACCTCACTGTGGACGGCGACGTCACGGAGGAGGCCCTCGCCACCGCACGCGAGGCCGCGGCCTCCCTGCTGTCGAACCCTGTCATCGAGGACGTCGTGTCCGTCCGCGCGGCCGACGCTCAGGACGACGACCGATGAGCGCACGCGTGGCGATGACCACTGCGACGCCACTGGTGGGCGATACCGGCGAGGGCGGCACGATCCCCGGCGCACAGAACCTGACGGTGGGAGTCGTCCAGTTCCCCGGGTCATTGGATGAACGCGACGCGATGCGTGCCGTCACCCTGTCCGGTGCCCGTGCACTGCCGCTGTGGCATGGCAGTGATTCGCTGTCCGGGGTGGACGCGGTCATCCTGCCCGGTGGATTCTCCTACGGCGACTACCTGCGCTGCGGTGCGATCGCGCGCTTCGCTCCGCTCATGACGGCGGTCGTCGACGCGGCGAAGGGCGGTATGCCGGTGCTGGGCATCTGCAACGGCTTCCAGGTCCTCTGCGAGTCGCACCTGCTGCCCGGTGCACTCATCCGCAACGACCACCAGAGGTTCGTGTGCCGCGACCAGGACCTGGTCATCGAGAGCGCTGAGACGGCGTGGACCCGCGATTTCACCGCGGGCCAGACGATCACGATCCCGCTGAAGAACGGCGAGGGCGGCTTCGTCGCGGACACGACGACGCTGGACCGGCTGGAAGGCGACGGCCGGGTCATCGCCCGGTACCACGGGTTCAACCCCAACGGTTCGCAGCGCGACATCGCCGGCATCACGAACGACGCGGGCAACGTCGTGGGACTCATGCCCCACCCGGAGCACGCTGTGGAGGCCGGGTTCGGAACGGATTCCTCTCAGGGCATGCGTGCGGGTGTCGACGGGCAGCCGTTCTTCACCTCCGTCCTGCACAGCCTGCTCCAGGCGTGACCGCGCCGCTCCACTAGTGTGGGGCGCATGAGCGATACCCTCCAGGCACTGGTCGACCGTTCCGCCATCCTGTCCGCAGAGATCCAGCAGAAGTTCGGTGCTCTCATCGCGGGGAGCGACTTCGACATCGACTTCTCTGCGGCTCCGCGCCTGCGGTTCACCGGTGATGCGCCCGTCGACTTCCGACCCCACATGATCGGCTCCTCCGTCGATCGGCGAGCGGAGAAGACGTGGCACTGGGGGTGGGACAACCTCAACGAGTTCCCGGCAGCTGTCATCGCGCTGTCCCAGCGGATCCAGGAGTACGGGGCAGAGAACAGCATCCCGGAGCTCGCCCAGCCCGAACTGCCTGTCGAGTCCGCCGACGCACCGACCGCTCTCACCCTGGCGGCGAAGGCGATTACCGGGGCATGGGGACATTACCCGGTGCAGGCCGGCGGCGGAACGACCGTCTGGGTCCTGGTGGACGATGCGCGGCTGAATCCCGGAGAGCCTGAGCTCAAGCCCGTCGTCAAGGCCCTGGCGTCGGCGATCACGACCACGGACGTGTCCGACCATCGCGCGGCGCTGTCCGCGTACGCGGAACTGCGCGGCCTGCGGACTGCCCCGCTGCCGGACGGCGGCGTCCGCCTGCTGTGCGCAGACGGATCCGCGGACGTGACGTTCGACGACGCGGGGCGGGTCGCCTCCTGCCAGGCGCACCAGCCTCTGGAGGGCGAGGCCGCCCAGCAGTACGAGGCGGTGGGCCCTGTCGTCGGGACCGCGACGTTCGGGACTCTCGTCGTCGACGAGGGCGAGGAGCCGCAGGTCGCCTCGAGCACGTCACTGTCGGACGAGGACGCACCGGTGGAGGAGCCGGCGTCGCAGGTCGAGACGGTGCCGGTCTCCGATGACAGTGCCGCCGACGCGGTGGAGGTCGACGACACGCCTGCGAGTGATCCCGAATCCCCCGTCGTGCAGGAGACGCCTGTCGAACAGACCGCTCCCACCACCAGCCCGACCCCGGAGACGGCAGAGCCGGTGGACGACCAGAAGGACGAGCAGCGGGCGGAGCAACCGGAGAAGAAGGGCTTCTTCAAGCGCCTCTTCGGGCGCTGAGCCCAGGGAACATCGTCAGGCGGGGACCGCGCAGGTGCCGCAGGTCGCGGCACTGCCGTCAGCGGTGCACGCCTCGCAGCGCAGGTACTGGGTCCGGCATTCCTGGTTCGCGCAGTTGACGAAGAGCGGCGTGCGCTCTCCGCAGCCCACGCAGGAGCCCAGTGACTGGGCCTCGGGGCTGAACTCCACGTGCATCCGATTGTCGAAGACGTAGAGCGACCCGTCCCACAGACCGGAGCCGCCGTAGGCCTCGCCGTAGCGGACGATGCCTCCATCCAGCTGATACACCTCGCCGAAACCGCGGTTCTTCATGAGGACGCTCAGGACTTCGCAGCGGATCCCTCCGGTGCAATAGGTGACCACCGCTTTGTCCTTCAGGTGGTCGTAGCGCCCGGATTCGATCTCGTCGAGGAAGTCCCGGGTCGTCCGGACATCCGGGACCACCGCTTCCCGGAAACGACCGATCTGCGCCTCCATCGCGTTCCGGCCGTCGAAGAAGACGACGTCGTCACCGCGCTCCTCGACGAGTTCGTGCACAGCCGCCGGGCTCACGTGCGTACCACCGCCCTGAACTCCATCCGTGGTCACGACGATGTCGTCAGGCGCCCGGAAGGTGACGAGCTCGTCTCGCACTTTGACACTCAAGCGAGGGAAGTCGTCCCCGGCGCCATCCGACCATTTGATGTCCGCATCACGGAAGGGCGCGTACGACTTCGTGACCTTCGCGTACTGCTTGAGGTCCCAGACGTCCCCGCCCAAGGTCGCGTTGATCCCCTGACGCGACACGATCACGCGCCCTGTCAGCGAGTTCTTCTCTGCGAGCGCCAACTGCCACAGTCGGACGGCCTCCGGATCCGCGAGCGGTGTGAAGACATAGAACAGGACGATCTTGGGGGTGGCCATGGCCGCGATGGTAGCGGAACTTCCGGGACGCCGATGACGGGGCGCCTTCCGCCGCATCGCTGCGGCTACGATGGGGTGGATACCGACCTGGGACTCTGCCGAAGGGGCGTTCTACTGCGATGATCACCACAGCTTCCACTGGCGCATCGTCGGACAAGACGGTGAAGGAGACCGTCGAGTTCGCCGCACAGTCCCCTGATGTCGAGCAGCCGTATGCGGAGCTGGGCCTCAAGCCCGATGAGTACGAGCAGATCAAACAGGTCCTGGGCCGCCGCCCCACGTCCGCGGAACTGGCGATGTACTCCGTCATGTGGTCGGAGCACTGCTCCTACAAGTCGTCCAAGGTGCACCTGCGGAAGTTCGGCGAGAACGTGACCGACCAGATGAAGGAGAACCTCCTCGTCGGCATCGGTGAGAATGCGGGCGTCGTCGACATCGGGGACGGCTGGGCTGTGACCTTCAAGGTGGAGAGCCACAACAGCCCCAGCTACGTCGAGCCGTACCAGGGCGCCGCCACCGGCGTGGGCGGAATCGTCCGTGACATCATCTCGATGGGCGCACGACCCGTGGCCGTCATGGATCAGCTCCGCTTCGGTGCGATCGATCACCCGGACACCGCCCGGGTCCTCCCCGGCGTCGTCGGGGGCATCAGCGGCTACGGCAACAGCCTGGGGCTTCCCAACATCGGCGGGGAGACCGTCTTCGACTCCAGCTACCAGGGCAACCCCCTCGTCAACGCGCTGGCCGTGGGCGTCATGCGCCACGAGGACATCCGTCTGGCCAACGCGTCCGGAAACGGGAACAAAGTCGTGCTCTTCGGCGCACGCACCGGTGGCGACGGGATCGGCGGAGCCTCGATCCTCGCATCCGAGTCCTTCGACGATTCGAAGCCCTCGAAGCGTCCGGCCGTCCAGGTGGGCGATCCCTTCGCGGAGAAGGTGCTCATCGAATGTTGCCTGGAGCTGTTCCGCGCCGGCACCGTGGAAGGCATCCAGGATCTGGGCGCGGCGGGGATCAGCTGCGCGACGTCGGAACTGGCGTCGAACGGCGACGGTGGAATGCACGTGAACCTCGAGGAGGTGCTGCTGCGCGACCCCACCCTCACCCCCGAGGAGATCCTCATGTCGGAGTCGCAGGAGCGGATGATGGCCGTCGTCCGTCCGGACAAGCTGGACGAGTTCCTCGCCATCACCGGCAAGTGGGAGGTCGAGGCGAGCGTCCTGGGCGAGGTGACCGACACGGGCCGTCTTGTCATCGAGTGGCAGGGCGACGTCATCGTGGACGTGCCCCCGCGCTCGGTCGCGCACGACGGCCCCGTCTACGACCGCCCCATGGCCCGGCCCAGCTGGACGGACGCGACTCGCGCCGACACGGTGGAGGCGGCCGGTCTCGCGAAGCCTGCGACCGACGATGGGATCCGTCAGACAGTTCTCGACCTCGCGGCCTCGCCCAACCTGTGTGCGAAGGACTGGATCACGTCACAGTTCGACCGCTACGTGCAGGGCAACACGGCGCTCGCATTCCCGGACGACGCAGGGGTCGTCCGCATCGACGAGGAGTCCGGTCGCGGCATCGCACTGGCCACGGACGCCAACGGACGCTTCAGCTTCCTCGATCCGGCGCGGGGCGCCCAACTCGCACTCGCCGAGGCGCATCGCAATATCGTGACGGCCGGCGCGCGCCCTCTGGCCGTGACCGACTGCCTCAACTTCGGGTCTCCGGAGGACCCGGAGATCATGTGGCAGTTCGCGCAGACGGTCGAGGGGCTCTCTTCCGCGTGCGTCGACTTCGGCATCCCGGTCACCGGTGGCAACGTGTCGATGTACAACCAGACGGGCACCACTGCCATCCACCCCACACCCGTGGTGGGGGTCCTGGGTGTCTTCGACGACGTTCTGCGCGCCACCCCCAGCGGCTGGCGCTCCCCCGGTCAGACCATCTACCTGCTGGGAACGACGCACGACGAACTGGACGGTTCAGCGTGGGCGGACGTGATCCACGATCATCTGGGCGGTGTCCCGCCGCAGTACCGCCCCGATGCGGAGAAGCTCCTGGGCGAGATCCTCATCAACGCGTCCCGCGACGGCATGATCGACGCGGCCCACGACCTGTCGGAGGGCGGTCTGGCACAGGCTCTCGTGGAATCCGCGCTCCGCTGGGGCACGGGAGCACGGATCTGGGTCACGGAGCTGCTGGAGCGCGACGGGATCGACCTCTTCACCGCGCTGTTCTCAGAATCGACTGCACGCGCCATCGTCGCGGTGCCGCGCAGCGAAGAGGTGCGGTTCTCCGACATGTGCACCGCTCGCGGATTCCCGTTCGTGCGCATCGGCATGACCGATGCGGGCGACGAGGAGCATCCGAATGCGCTGGAATTCGTCGATCACTTCTCGATCGACCTGGAGGAACTGGCGGCCGCCCACCAGGGCACACTGCCGCGCCAGTTCGGCTGAGCTCGCACCGGAGACGCAGGTCGCTTCCCGGTGATCGCGTCTGGCCCTGGGCCAGGCGCGATCACCGTCGCATGCCCCGTATCAGTCGATGAGGTCGTGGCGGACGATCGACTGCTCGCGGTCAGGGCCCACGCCGATCACCGAGATGCGGCAGCCCGACAGGTTCTCCAGTGCTTCGACATAGGCCTTCGCGTTGGCGGGGAGGTCATCGAAGGTACGCGCCCCGGTGATGTCCTCCTGCCATCCTGGGAAGTGCTCCAGGATGGGCCGCGCATGGTGGAATCCGGTCTGCGTCATCGGCATGTCGTCGCATCGTTCGCCATCCACGTCGTATGCGACGCAGACGGGGATCGTTTCCAGATCCGACAGCACATCGAGCTTGGTCAGGACGTAGTCCGTGAATCCGTTCACCCGCGCCGCGTACCGGGCCACTACAGCGTCGTACCACCCGCAGCGGCGCGGGCGGCCGGTGTTGACACCGAACTCTCCGCCCTTCTTCTGAAGGTGCTCGCCCATTTCGTCGAAGAGTTCAGTGGGGAACGGCCCTGCCCCCACGCGCGTCGTGTACGCCTTCACGATCCCCACGACGCGATCGATGCGCGTAGGGCCGATTCCCGCGCCCACACAGGCACCGCCCGCTGTCGGATTGGACGACGTGACGAACGGGTAGGTGCCGTGGTCGACGTCCAGCATCGTCGCCTGGCCGCCTTCCATGACGACCAGCTGATCGCGGTCCAGCGCATCGTTCACGAGCTTCGACGTGTCTGCGACGTACGGGCGCAGTCTCTCTGCGAAGGAGAGGAAGTAATCCACGATCTCGTCGGTGAGGATCGCCCGCCTGTTGTAGACCTTGACCAGCAGCTCGTTCTTCTGGCGGAGAGCCCCCTCGACCTTCTGCCGCAGGATCGACTCGTCGAACAGGTCCTGCACCCGGATCCCCAGACGTCCAGCTTTGTCCGAATATGCGGGACCGATCCCACGGCCGGTGGTGCCGATGGCTCGCTTGCCCAGGAAGCGCTCGGTGACCTTGTCGAGCACTTGATGGTACGGCGCGACCAGGTGAGCGTCAGCAGACACACGGAGCCTGGACGTGTCAGCGCCGCGGGACTCGAGCATGTCGATCTCCTCGAAGAGCGCTTCGAGATTCACGACGACCCCATTGCCGATCACCGGTGTCACATTGGGCGACAGGATTCCAGCGGGAAGGAGTTTCAGCTCGTACTTCTCACCGGAGACGACGACGGTGTGGCCGGCGTTGTTCCCACCATTGGGCTTCACGACGTAGTCGACGCGGGTCCCCAAGATGTCCGTCGTCTTCCCCTTGCCTTCATCGCCCCACTGGGCTCCCACGACGACCAGAGCTGGCACAGCGATCACCTCATGCGATAGACGGACTCTGCGAGGACAGCCTACCGGGCGCTTCGGACCCACGTGGCACGTGTCCGCTCCGACACAACCCGACCCCACGCAGTCGATAGACTCGTCCGATGATCAGAGTCCTCTTCGTCTGCACGGGGAACATCTGCCGCTCGGCGTATGCGGAGAGGCGAGCGCGCCACCTGGTGCCCGACATCGAGTTCGTGAGTGCCGGAACTCACGCGCTGCGCGGGTGGGGCGTCGACGACGAGATGGCGGCCGAGCTGAGCCGTCGGGGTGGGTGCGCGGAGGGCTTCTCCGCTCAGCAGTTGACGGAGGCGCTTGCGCACAGCGCGGATCTCATCCTCTGCGCGACACGCGAGCACCGCGCCTACGTTGCGGAGGAACTGCCGCATCTGCTGCCCCGAACGTTCGTCATGAAGACCTACGCGCGACACCTGGCGGCTTCGTCCGTCGACGTTCCGTGGTCGCCGCCGTCCACGTCTCCGCCCCAGTCGGCACTCACGCGACACGACGACATCGCGGATCCCTATCGCTTGGGCACCCCGGAGGCGGCCCGTGCCGCGGACCAGATCGATGAGGTCCTGTTCCAGATCGCCGATTCGTGAGAGCGAGGGCCGACCGGGGCCGGAGCCGCCCCGCAGGTCAGCGCATCCGCTGGCTGGCCGACCCCAGGTGCTGGCAGGCCTCGACGATACGCGCCGCCATCGATGCCTCAGCAGCCTTGCCCCAGGACCTCGGGTCGTAGAGCTTCTTGTTGCCCACGTCCCCGTCGATCTTGAGCACACTGTCGTAGTTCTTGAGGACGTGATCGACGACCGGGCGCGTGAAGGCGTACTGCGTGTCCGTGTCGATGTTCATCTTGACGACACCGTGACGCACGGCCGTCGCGATCTCATCAGCAGTCGACCCCGACCCGCCGTGGAAGACCAGGTCGAACGGCCGCTCCTTGTCCACCTCTGCGCCGATGGCGTCCTGGATCTCGCCCAGGAGCTCCGGTCGCAGCTTCACGTGACCGGGCTTGTAGACCCCGTGGACGTTGCCGAACGTGAGCGCGGTGAGGTAGCGCCCCTTCTCGCCGGTGCCCAACGCCTGCACGGTGGCCCGTGCGTCGTCGACGGTGGTGTAGAGCTTCTCGTTGATCTCGTTCTCCACGCCGTCTTCTTCACCGCCCACCACACCGATCTCGATCTCCAACAGGGTGTGCGCAGCGCTGGACAGTTCCAGGAGCTCCTCCGCGAGCACCAGGTTGTCCGCGAGCGGCTCCGCGGAACCGTCCCACATGTGAGAGCCGAACAGAGGGTGCTCACCGTTCCGAACGCGCTGCGTGGAGATCTCCAGCAGAGGCTTCACCCAGTTCTCGACAGCGTCCTTGGGTGCGTGGTCGGTGTGCAGGACGATGTTGACGTCATAGGACTTCGCGACCTCGTGGGCGTACACCGCGAAGGCGACCGCCCCACGGACCCGATCCTTGATGGTGGGCCCGGACAGATACTCGGCCCCACCGGTCGACACCTGGATGATCCCGTCGGACTCGGCCTCCGCGAATCCACGGATCGCCGCGTTGATCGTCTGGGAGGATGTGCAGTTGACGGCCGGGTACGCGAAGCCTTTCTCCTTTGCTCGGTCGACGAGCTCCGCATAGATCTCAGGGGTGGCGATGGGCATGACGACTCCTTCTGTGAGACGAGTTGGCCCCATGCTTTCATCCCGGCGTGGAATCCTCCACTGCGCATCCACGCCTGCGTGATGCGCGCATACGCTGATGCCATGTCGAAAACTGTGGACTACCGCGCGATCGGCTCCTGGACGCTCTGGGACTGGGGATCGGCCTCCTTCAATGCGGTCATCGTCACCTTCGTCTTCGCTCCTTACCTCACGTCCGGCGTCGCAGCGACGGAGGAGGCGGGTTCCCAAGCGCTCGGCTGGTCCACAGCCGCCGCCGGACTCGTCATCGCACTCGTCGCACCTGCGGCGGGAACCCGCGCGGACGCCAGCGGAAGGCACCGATTCTGGCTGGGGTTCCACACCTTCGTCGTCGTCGGCTGCATGGCGGCGATGTTCTTCGTGAAGGACTCCCCGTCCTACCTGTGGCTGGGGCTGGCGCTCCTGGCCGTCGGCAATGTGTTCTTCGAGTTCGCGGAGGTGTCCTACAACAGCATCCTGCTCTCGATCTCCACCCCGCAGAACGTGGGCCGCATCTCCGGCATCGGCTGGGGTATGGGATATCTGGGCGGGTTGGCACTGCTGGTGCTGCTGCTCGTCACCGTCATCTCACCGGAGGTCGGGCTGTTCGGCGCCGTCGACGAGGACGGGCTCCGCTACCGGATCGTCGCCGTGATGGCTGCCGCGTGGTTCCTGCTGTTCGCACTGCCCGTCCTCTTCCTGGCGCCGCCTTCGCCGGTCGTTGCGGGTGACGCGACACCGCAGCAAGCGGCAGCCCGCCGGCAGACGGGACTGGCGGGTTGGCTCGCTCTCTTTCTGGCCGACTACCGACGCCTCATCGGCCGGATCGTCCGCATGTGGCGCGAGGACCGGCTGACCCTGCGCTTCCTCATCGCGTCGGCGGTCTTCCGCGACGGGCTGGCCGCGATCTTCGCGTTCGCAGGAGTGCTGGCGGCGGGCTCGTACGGCCTGTCGGCCTCGGAGGTCATCCTCCTGGGCGTCGTCGCGAACATCTCCGCCGGGATCGGCGCGATCGCCGCCGGGTGGCTCGATGACCGCCTGGGCTCCCCGGCTGTGATCATCACGGGCCTCCTCTGCCTCATCGCCGGCACCGTACCCATCGCCGTCTCCGACTCGCCCACGGTCTTCTGGGCGTGCGCAGTCTTCCTGTGCCTCTTCGTCGGACCGGTCCAGTCTTCGTCCCGCGCCTTCCTCGCTCGCATCACCCCACCGGAGGAGGCCGGCGAGAACTTCGGGCTCTACGCGACCACGGGGCGAGCTGTCAGCTTCATCGGCCCGGTCATGTTCGCCCTGTTCATCGCACTGCTGGGGTACCAGCGCGCAGGCGCCCTGGGGATCGCCGTCGTCCTCGCCGCAGGACTGGCATTGTTCTGGTCGATGAATCGATCCCACGCCAGATCGGCTCGCGCTGATCGATCGACCAGTTAATTGATACGATCACTGGCAACATCTGCATCCGACGCACGTCGGAATGCCACGTCTTCCACACAGGAGTGTCGATGGACCAGCTGCTGAACCAGGAAGAGCGCGATTTCGCTCAGCACATGCGCGCCTTCTACCGCACAGAGATCCCGGAGGAGATCCGGTACCGCGTCGCCGTGGGCGAGGAACTGAGCAAGGACGACATCGTCACCACACAACGCATCCTCAACAAGAACGGCTATGCGGTCCCCAACTGGCCGGTCGAGTGGGGCGGTCAGGACTGGACGCCGGTCCAGCGCCACATCTGGCTCGAGGAGATGCAGCTGGCCTGCGTGCCCCAGCCGCTCGCGTTCAACGCGTCCATGGTGGGCCCCGTCATCGCCACCTTCGGCAGCAAGGAGATCAAGGAGCGCTTCCTCCCCGCCACTGCGAACCTGGACATCTGGTGGTCCCAGGGCTTCTCCGAGCCGAACGCGGGCTCCGACCTGGCATCGCTCAAGACCTCCGCCGTCCGCAAGGGCGACGTGTACGTGGTCAACGGTCAGAAGACCTGGACGACTCTGGGCCAGTACGGCGACTGGATCTTCATGCTGGTCCGTACGGATCCGACGGTCAAGAAGCAGGCGGGCATCTCCTTCCTCCTCATCGACATGAAGACCCCAGGCGTCACCGTCCGCCCGATCGAACTGATCGACGGCAGCGTCGAGGTCAACGAGGTCTTCTTCGACAACGTCGAGGTCCCGGTCGAGAACCTCGTGGGCGAGGAGAACAAGGGCTGGACCTACGCGAAGTTCCTGCTGGGCAACGAGCGCACCGGCATCGCGCGCATCGGCATGTCGAAGGTCAACCTGGCGCGCGCGAAGGCGTACGCCGCGATGACGAAGACCTCCCGGGGCACGCTGCTGGACGACCCGCTGTTCTCCGCGCGCCTCACGAAGCTCGAGGCCCAGCTGACCGCGCTCGAGTTCACGCAGCTGCGCATCCTCTCGACGCAGGTGGCAGGCAACGACAAGCCGGACCCCCGCTCGTCCGTCCTCAAGCTGCACGGTTCGCAGCTGCAGCAGGACATCACGGAGCTGCTGGTCGATGTGCTGGGCCCCCAGGGTCTGGACTTCATCGACAGCGCGGCGACCGGAGACGGATTCTCCGACCTCCCGCCCGCATCCGTCGACGCGATCCGCGACTACTTCAACTACCGCAAGGTGACCATCTACGGCGGCTCGTCCGAGGTCCAGCGCGGCATCATCAGCAAGGCCATCCTGGGCCTCTGATACACCGACTTCATCGAACTAGGAGACACAGATGGACCTTGAACTCACAGATGAGCAGCGCGAACTGAAGTCGACCGTCGCCCGACTGCTGCGAGCGGAGTACGACGCGGCGGCGCGCGAGGAGATCCTTCGCTCGGAGAAGGGCTGGAGCGAGGAGAAGTGGGCCTCGTTCGCAGAGATGGGCCTGCTGGGCCTGCCCTTCAGCGAGGACTACGACGGCGCGGACATGGGATTCGCTGAGGTCGCAGTCGTCATGGAGGAGTTCGGCCGCGCACTCGTGCTCGAACCGTACCTGTCCACCGTGGTCCTGGGCGCCGGATTCGTCGACGCGGCGGGCACCCCGGATCAGAAGCAGTCGATCCTGCCCGCTGTGATCGCCGGCGAGAAGCTGCTGGCGTTCGCCGGGTACGAGCCCACCGGACGGTATGACCTGGGCGCACCGGCGACCACGGCCTCGGAGTCGGCTGACGGCTACACCCTCACAGGTGAGAAGTCCGCAGTCCTGGGCGCACCGGACGCGCACACCTTCGTCGTCAGCGCAGCTGTCGACGGCGGCGTCGGCCTGTTCCTCGTCGAGGCGGACGCGCAGGGAGTCGCCGTGGACGCGCGAGTGCAGGCGGACGGCCTTCGCACGGGATCCGTCACACTTTCGGACGCGCCCGCCCAGCGCCTGGGCCACGGCGATGCGACCGAGGTCATCGAGCGGGTCGTCGACACGGCCAACGCGGCACTCGCGGCAGAGGCCGTGGGTGCGATGGAGGCGTCACTCCACATGACGGCGGAGTACATCAAGACGCGCGAGCAGTTCGGAGCCCCGATCGGCGTGAACCAGTCCCTCCAGCACCGCGCGGCAGACGCCTACGCGACCCTCGAGGGTGCGAAGTCGATGGCCCTGTATGCGAAGCTGGCGATCACCGGGGAGCAGAACGCGGACGCGGGTGCCGGAGATGCGAAGTCCCGTCACCGCGACGTGCTCGCGGCGAAGCTCATCATCGACGAGGCATCCCGCGACATCAGCCAGGAGTCGATCCAGATGCACGGCGGCATCGGCATGACCATGGAATACCCCATCGGTCACTACGCCAAGCGCCTCACCGTCATCCCGCGCACGTTCGACGATGTCGATACGGTGACGCAGGATCTGGCGTCGCTGGGCGGTCTCATCGAACCGCATGCGGTCGAGCTGAGCTGACGCCAGTCGTCACTCGCCGATGAACTGATCGTGGGGCCGCACCGTACAGGTGCGGCCCCACGATCGTTCTGACGTTCATCGTGCGCGGTCATCACCCGCGCCGTCGGGCTCGTGACAGCTGCGATCGCCGTGGAACCGCGTGCGTCGGCACAGTGTCGTCGCGTCCGGGATGTCAGGCGCAGACTCAGACCACCGTCAGGTGCGCGGAGGCTCCGACTGCCCCGGGTTCCGCGGTGGCGCGAAACGGCTCTGCCCGTGTGACGGAGCCTGCGTGTTCGGGCCGGCGGGCTGCTGCGGGCCCGGACCTTGTCCCTGGTGCGGCCGCGGACCGCCGGGCATCTGCTGCGGTCCACCGGCTGGTCCGGAAGGTGCCGCCTGCGGCGGCTGATGGGGCGCCTGGGCCGGAACCGACGGACCGTTGTGGGGATGCCCGTAGCCGTGCGGCGGCTGTGGGCCCGGCGGCGTCTGTCCGTGGTGCGGTGGGTTCTGCTGCGGCTGTCCGGGATGCTGCGGCGCCTGCGCCCCCGGGTACCCCTGCATCTGCGGTGCTCCTGCCGGGGCGAAGGGGGCGCCGCCGCTGGGAGCCTGCTTCTTCTTCCGCAGCACCAGGATCAGGACCACCACGCCTGCGACGATCACCAGGAACAGGACGATCCCGCCGATCAGGAACACGAGACCCCAGGGGAAGCTCGACGCTTCACCCACGGCCGTCAGGGTGTCACCGTCGTAGTCACGAAGATCCCAGGTCGCAGTCTTGCCCTCGATGGTCGCGCCCTCTGCGGTGACGACGTTCCCGGGGAACCCGACGGACACGATGGCTTCATCGAACATCGACCGCGCGGTCGACGGCATGCCGCTGCTGCCACCTCCGAATGACGAGCCCGAGTCCATGCCCGTGACCAGTGGGTTCGCCATCGAGAAGGTGATCTCGCCGTCAGCCTGGCTGACCTCGATCCCGTCGACGCCCACGCCCTCCATGCCGGTGCTGCCCGACTGGAACTCGGATGCGGGGACGGAGTCGAAGGTCATCCCCATCCCGATGTAGCCGTCCTCGTCCTCGACGCGCTCGACGGTCACCCCGTCGGGCATCTCCGGGTCGTTCTGCGCTTCGTTGATCGAGTCGTCCAGCTCGCCGGAGGGATCGGGGGATCCCATGTCCTCGAGCGCGACCGGATCCACGAGGATCCTCATGGTTCCGGTCAGCGTCTCGTCCGCTCCCACCTGGAAGTCGGCGTTGAACTTCACGCACCCGCTCAGCACGAAGAGCAGAAGTGTCGTGATCCCAGCGGCGAAGAACGCACGCGGTCGGATTCGCCGAGCTGTCGAGATCATGGCGGGCTCACTTTCGACGCGGAGCGGAGGGGTTCTCGCCTGTCGTGATCCAACCTATCAGCGCATCACCCGGGCGACTGATCGAAGGCATGGCGCCGGACCCACGCGTGCATCGCGATCGCCGCAGCTGCGGCTGCATTCATCGATCGGGTCGACCCGAACTGCGCGATCGACAGCACCGCGGAGCACGAGGCATGCGCTTCGTCGCTGAGGCCCGGGCCTTCCTGCCCGAACAGCAGCACGCACGCACGTGGCAGGTCGAAGGTCTCCAGCGGCACCGAGTCCGGGAAGTTGTCGATACCGATGAGCGGCAGGTCCTGATCCCGTGCCCAGGCCGCAAGCTCCTCGACCGTCGGGTGGTGATGCAGGTGCTGATAGCGGTCCGTCACCATCGCTCCGCGACGATTCCACCGACGACGCCCGACGATGTGGACCGCTGCCGCATTGAACGCATTCGCCGTCCGGACGACCGATCCGATGTTGAGATCGTGCTGCCAGTTCTCCACCGCCACATGGAACCCGTGCCGGCGGGTGTCGAGGTCCGCGACGATCGCGTCCATCGACCAGTACCGATACCGGTCGATGACGTTGCGCCTGTCGCCCTCCGCCAGCAGGACCGGGTCCCAGTGCGCACCGTGGGGGTGGGGCCCCTGCCAGGGCCCCACCCCCACGGATTCGGACTCGGTCACACCTGAGACTTGGCCGACCGGCGCTTGCGCGGGTTGGGCTTGAGGCCCGACCGTCCCGCACCGCGCAGCAGCGTGCGCTGGTACGCGGAAGCCGCCAACCAGTAGACGATGAAGCCCACGACAGCGGAGACCCCGGCTGCCACGAGGCCCTCCCACCACTCGGCCTGACCGGCCATGTAGCGCATGGGCATCGCCACGGGCGAGGTGAGAGGCGCGTACGACAGCCACAGCATGACGGTCTCCTCCGCCCGGAGGACGAGCGGCGCCAGCACTCCCGCGACCGTCAGGACGACCGTCGCGCCGTAGCCCACTCGCCTGACGCGCCGCGAGGCACTGGTCGCCGCCCACAGGTGCGCTGCGAGCAGCAGGAACGCCGTCGTGAGCGCGATGAGTGCGAACCAGCCCAGCGCCGGCAGGAGGTCGACGGCCAGATCAGTCCGCTGCCCGATCGAAAGGCCTACCAGCAGCACCGCACCTGCGAGGACCGGGAAGGTGAGGAACAGCAGTGTGAGTCCGTAGACCCGGCCCCACGCCGAGGCCCGGGCCGGGATGGTCGCTGCGATCACCTCGGCGAGGCGGTTCCGCTTCTCCGTCCGGAGATTCTGCGTCAGTGCAGCCCCCAGCGTGAGCACTCCCACTGCGACCACGATCGCCATCCCCCACGCCACGGGGTCGGAGACCGCCGGTGCGACAGCGGGCGGCTCCAGGTAGTCGACGGGGATCGGCTGGTTCAGCACGTCCAGGATCGACTGCGGGTCCCGGTCGAGCGCCAGGAGCGATGCCTGCTGCATGCCGGTCGGATCGAGGACGTAGACGGCCCCGGCCTCACCGCTGCGCAGCATCTCCTCGCCGGCTTCCTGGTCTTCGACAGAGACGACGGGGAGGCCCAGCTGCTGGCCGAAGCCATCTGCCTGCTCCTGGTCGACACCCACGACGGCGAGGGTCTCCGGGGCGTCTCCGATACCGGCACCAGCACGCTGGAATCCGACGATCAGCGCGGCGATGACGGACACGCCCAGCAGCAGTGCGGACACGTAGAAGAGAGGGCTGCGCGACACGGAGGACGTCTCGCGGTGGCTCACCAGATAAGCGGCCTGCGACGCGGTCAGGTCATGGAACTCGCTGACCAGGCCGGTGGCAGGCAGAGTCGCAGGGTCCGGTGTGTCCTCCCGCAGCTCTTCCGGCGTCTCGTCGGCCTCGTCGATCTCGACGAAGTCCTCTGCGAGGTCCTGCCCCTCCTCCTCGTCGCTTCCGGCGGGCTCGTTCACGATGTCGTCGGGATCGACGCCGGGGTCTGCGGGATCGTTCGTCTTCTTGTCCGTCATCTGATTACACCGACTCCTTGAACAGATCTGCGAGGTCCCGTGTGCGGGGGCCGAAGGACAGGAGACCGGCGAGCCCGCGCACGCGCTCCGCAGCCGTCCCCTCATCCGGAGCGACGAAGGTGACGACCTCGTCCTCCGCGTTCACATCCGCGGTGCCGGCCTCGTCCAATCGGTCGACCGCGCTGGACGCGTCATCCGCTGTGGCGAACCGCGCCGCGAAGAGGCGGTCCTCGCCCTGCAGATAGTCGAAGGTTCCCTGGCCCACGATCCGCCCGTGCGCCAGCACGATGAGGTCGTCCGCATGCTCCTGAGCCATCCGCCACTTGTCAGTGGTGAAGAAGACCGGCACTCCTGACTCCGCGTGATCGCGCAGCAAGCCGAAGACGATCTCAGCGGACTCCGCGTCCAATCCGTCGAAGGGCTCGTCCAGGATGACCACGTCCGGGTCCGCCGCCAGCACCGCAGCGATGTCGACGCGCGCCACTTCACTGCCGGACAGGTGGCTCAGCTGCGCATAGGCCCGATCGGAGAGGTCCAACCGCGACAGCAGTGTGACCGCGTTCTTCTCCGCAGCCCCCAGCGTCATGCCGTGGAGCCGTGCGAGATAGACGATCTGCTCCAGCACCTTCATGCGCGGATAGCCACCGCGCTCGCTGGGCAGATACCCGAAGTTCTGCCGGTCGCCGTACTCCAGCTTCGACCCCGCCAACTCGATCGTGCCCTCATCCGCGTCGATGAGACCCATGATGGAACGCACCAGTTCGGTCTTCCCCGAACCTCGCAGACCGACGACACCGGTGAGGCGTCCCGAGTCTGCGGTGAACGAGACGTCCTTGAGATAGGTCTTCCGGCCACTGGTGACCGTCAATCCCTTCACTTCGAGCACAATTGCGTCCTTCTGCCTGTCGGATGGTGCTGGGCACGATGATCTGATGTGAGCTGGCCCATGCGCTCATGTCAGTCTGATGGTCAGTGGGGCGGCGAGCAAACTCCGTCCGACTCCGTCAGCCGCCTTGCGGCAACCTGTCAGTGGGGATTCAGTCAGCTCGGATCAGTCGAGCCCCAGGTCCTGCGTGCTGATCGCGGCCAGATACGGGACGCCGGCCTCGGCCTCGACCCGCTCCTTCGCACCCGTGTCACGGTCCACGATGACGACGACCGCCACCACGTGCGCGCCGGCGTCGCGCAGAGCGTTGACAGCCTCCAGCACAGATCCGCCGGTCGTCGATGTGTCCTCGAGCGCCACGACGTTCAGACCCTCGACGGACGGCCCCTCGACCCGCCGTCCCATGCCGTACTGCTTGGCGGCCTTGCGGACGACGAAGGCGTCGAGTGGAATGTCACGCGCCGCGGCACGATGCATGACCGCGGTCGCGACGGGATCCGCTCCCATCGTGAGCCCACCGATCGCCTGCACGGGCTGATCGCCGTCCAACAGGCCGTGCGTCTCGAGCAGGTCGAGGACCACGTCACCCACAAGAGGTGCCGCACGGTGCTCGAGCGTGACCCGGCGCAGGTCCAGGTAGTAGTCGGCTTCCCGGCCGGACGCCAGGGTCACGCGACCCCGCACGACGGCCAGGTCGTCGATGAGGGCCAGCAGGCGGTCGCGTGTCGACGCAGTCTCAGTCATGTCCTCGATCTTATTGCGTGTGAGGCGCAGTGCTGACTGCGCGTCCTCAGTGCTTGCCCCGTCTGCTGCGTCCGAAGCCGTCACTCAGGGTCCTCACCAGGGGATGGGGCACCAGTTGGGCTGCGGCGTACACCGCCTTGTACCGCAGGCTGGGCACACTGATGATGCGGCCCCTCCGCGCATCCGCCAAGGATTCGGAGACGACGCGCTCCGCATCGAGCCACAACCACGCCGGACCGGCGCGGCGCACCCGCATGCGGTCGTGGAACTCGGTGGTGATGAAGCCGGGGAGCACAGCCGTGACGGTGACCGCGGTGTCGGCGAGCTCTGCGGCGAGCGCTTCCGTGACCAGCAGTGCTGCGCTCTTGACGGCGGAGTACGTCCCGTAGGTGCCGAAAGCAGCGAGCGACGACACGGTCACGATCCCACCGCGTCCGCGGTCCCGCATCCGCACCGCAGCGGCACGGCTCAGGAGCGTGACGGCCCGCAGCATCACCATGTCGCTGGCGATGAGTTGGTCCGCAGTGCTGTCGAGCATCGATGTCTTCAGTCCGAACCCGGCGTTGTTCACCAGGACATCGATCCGCGTGCTGTCGATGACGTCCGTCAGGTCGTCGATGCCGCGCTGCGTGGCCAGGTCGGCCACGCACACATCCGCATGGATGTGGTGCTGCTGCGCGAGTTCCAGGGCGGCCTGACGCAATTCCGACTCACCTCTGGCCGCGAGCACCAGGTCGTAGCCGTCTCGAGCGAGCTGCTCGGCGTATTCCCGGCCCAACCCGGCACTCGCGCCGGTGATGAGCGCACGCGGGCGATCACTCATAGCCGGTCACCCCTGGTCCGCGCGCTTCGAGCCCTGCGGCAGCCGCACCGTGAGCGACTGCACGCAGTAGCCGACGGGCCCGGAGGAATCGTGGAAGACCGCATGGGTGATGCCGGTCCCCGTCGTTCCGAATCCGACGCTGATGTCCTGGCCCACTCCTCCGGGGACCGGCGGGCGGAAGAAGTGGATCGTCAGATCGACGTTGGGGAAGAACACCTGCCGCGGGTCCTCGCGCACGGCCATCCCGTTCATCGAATCGCAGAACTTCACGAACGCGGCATATGTGCTGTCGTCTTCACCGTCGACCACGGAGATGTCTGTGGTGAGCCACACCTGCCGTCGCCCGGGCAGTCCGCCGGGGGGTTCCGCACCCGCCAGCGAGGCGATGAATCCACCGGGCCACAAGTCCGACAGATTGCGGGGCTCGAATGTGGAGCGGTCCGGGAACGGAGCTACTTCGAGCCCGGCCACCGGGGAGGTGTCGGACGACGACAGCCGCCACACGCGGGCGGTCACAGAGGTCCGCGGCACCCCCGCTCCCGTGTGCTCCGCACGGTGGACCATGCGCGCCTCGACCAGTTCGATCGTCTTGCCGGGGCGGATCGTCTCGACCTCGATGTCGAACTCTCCGGAGTGGATGACCCCCAGGATGTCGAAGGTGATGCGTGAGATCTGCTTGTCTGTGGGAAGCGCCCTCTCCAGCTGGTGCACGACGAGTGCGGAGGCGGCGGACATGTGCTGCTCGCCCGCTTGCCATGCGCCTTGGGAGTGCAGAGTCGAGCGGAAGGACGATGTGCCCGTGCGGACGAAGTAGGCGGAAGGGACTGCTTCGCCGTCCGCGCCCAGATGGTGGTTCGGTGCTGCTGGCATGACTCTGACACTATCGCGGTGTCGTTCAGACGGTCGCGCCGCGGTCGCCGCCCCTCACCACCACCGACTACCGTTGGCCCCATGCGCATCGTGAACTGGAATGTGAACTCGATCCGAGCCCGGGCTGAAAGGATCGGCGCTTGGCTCGACCGCTCGGACGCGGATGTCCTGGCCATCCAGGAGCTCAAGTGCAAGGACGCCCAGTTCCCGCGCGAGATCTTCGACAACCGGGGCTATGAGGTCGCCTTCCACGGCCTCAACCAGTGGAACGGCGTCGCCATCGCCTCCCGCGTGGGCCTGGACGACGTGGAGATCGGTTTCGACCAGATGCCCGGGTTCGGTGAGGACCTGGCCGCCGAGGCCCGCGCGATCTCCGCCGTCACCGGCGGGGTCCGCGTCTACTCCCTCTACGTCCCCAACGGCCGCGAGCTGGACCACCCTCACTACACCTACAAGCTCGAGTGGCTCGACCGGCTGCGCGCCGTCGCCGCGGCGCGGCTGGCCGCGGACGATTCCGACACGTTCGTCCTCACCGGCGACTTCAACGTCGCCCCGCTGGACGAGGACGTCTGGGACATGGCGGAGTTCGAGGGTGCCACCCACGTCTCCGACGCAGAGCGCGCCGCCTTCCAGGCTCTCATCGATGCTGGTCTCCAGGAGACCAGCCGCCCGTTCACCCCCGGGCCGGGCGTCTACACGTTCTGGGACTACCAGAAGCTGCGCTTCCCCAAGAAGCAGGGCATGCGCATCGACTTCCAGCTGGCCTCCCCCGCCCTCGCGGCGACCGCCACGGACGCTTCGATCGACCGCGAGGAGCGCAAGGGCAAGGGCGCCTCCGACCACGCCCCCGTCATCGTCGACTACGACGTCTGAGGACTACTCCCCCACCACCTGCCAGCGGGGGCGGCGTCCGTTCCCGCCCGGGTCCGTCACGACGACGCGCACCGGCTCGTCCAGCACGAACTCGTAGCCGCCCGCCCTCGCCCGCCGCGTCGCGTCCATCCGCTCGTCGTAGTCCGACATCTGCAGCTGCAGATCGCCGTACCGCAGCGGGTTCTTCGTGAAGATCTGCCACCGCATCCCCCACGGCAGGTACTTCGGACGGTGCGGACCGTCCTCCAGCCGCCCTACGCTCGCCGGGCACTCCGTGTCGATGAGCACCGTCACGCGACGCTGATCGTTGTCCTCCTGGAACCTGGCCGGCGGTCGCGCATCGACGCTCACGATGACACTCCGCACCACGCCTGGGATCCCCTGCCCGTTCCGCGGCTTCCCCGCTCGTCCGGGGCGGGACCGTCGGATCGCCCAGAACACGACCCCCATGAGTGTCAGCATGCCGCCGAACAGGGCGACCGCCATGACGACGAACAGAATCACCGGCGTGCTCATGCGGCCACCAGCACCCGAACCGTCCGCCTCACTCGGAGACTCCCGGCCTGCGGTCGTCCTCCGGCTCCTCCGAGGCCGGCACCGTCACGGGTGCGGGCGCGGCCCGCTCCACCCCGGCCGCCTGCGCGATCGACTGCGCGGCACCGTACACGGCCTCGGCGTAGTCCAGCGAATCGTTGTACGACAGGACCGCGTTCTCCCATCCCTGCGGACTGTTGAGGGACCCGCCCGCGCACAGGTAGGCTGCCGCGCTCAGCGCTGCATCGTCGATGTTCTGCGGGTCCGCCTTCCGATCGCCGTTGCCGTCCCGACCGTGGACCGCCCAGCTCTGCGGGATGAACTGCAGGGGCCCCACCGCACGGTCGTACCGGTCGTCCCCGTCCAGTTCGCCGTCATCGGTGTCCTCGATGGTCCGCACACCGGACCCACCGCTCAGCTCCACGCCCACGATCGGCTGCGAGACGTCGCCGGAGTCCTGGATCCGCGTCCCGTCGACACGACCGTGGTTCGTCTCCACCTGACCGATCGCCGCGAGCGTGTTCCAGCCCAGACCGCACGACGGCATCCGATCCGTCGTCCACGCGGCGGCACCCACGTACGCCTGCAGCGCCCGCCGGGGGATGCCCGTCGCCTCCGCCGTGTCGTCCAGCCACTCCGAATCCACCACCTGCGGCAGCTCACCGCGGCCCGCCGGGTCCGCGGGCGGCAGCAGCGGCAGGTCCGGCGCCGCCTCCTGCCGACCGTCGTCCGGCCCCTGGGTCTGCTCCTGGGCCTGCGACTGCCCGGCCTGACCCGCCAGCGAGAGGAACAGGGTCCCCGACCCCACCGCCAGCCCCGCGGACACCATGCCCGCGATCGCCACGAACACCTTCGCCGGTCGCCTCATCGCAGCGCCCCTTCCCGTTCACGCACGCCTGCGCGTGCCTCTGCTCCGCCGTCCACGTCAGCGCCTCGCTTCCCGCAGCACGACCACCAGGATCGCGACGAGGAGCAGACCGGCCAGGGTCATGCCCGCCCCGGCCACGCCCCACCAGCCGCGCTCCAGCCCGTTGCTGGTCTGCTGCTGGGCCTGCGCTTTGTCGGACTGCTGAGCGTCCTCCTGGGTCTCCGGCTGCTGTGCGGTCAGCAGATCCGTCGCCCACGACACGTCCGGGCAGGCGGAGAAGAGCGTGTTCATCATCGTGCCCGCCTGCGCGGACGCGTACCGATCACCGGCGACGAACTCCAGCTCGACATCCCGGTCGTCCCCGTCGCTCAGCGTCACCGCGTACACGCCGGGCTGGTCGAACCCGAACAGCAGCGTGCCGGAGGACTCCGGTTCGACCGTCAGCGTCCCGCCGTCCGCGCTCACCCCGGTGCCCTCGCCCAGGAACACGCGGACCTGACCGTCACCGGCCGTCTGCTGGACCTGCAGGTCGACCGGCTCGTCGAACCCTGTCGCCGACCACGTGAAGCCGGGCGCACCGGTGGAGCCCGTCGCCAGGTACTGCGCACCCGGTGCCACGAAGCCCTCGATGCCGGCCGCCGCCGTCCTGCGCGAGGTGTCGCCCACGACGACGGAGCTGCCGTCCGCCACTGTGGCGTCCGACGCCGCATCCGCCACCCGCAGTCCGTCGTCGGTCACCGTCAGTGCGAAATCGCCGTCGCGCAGCTGCCGCGGCGTCTGCCCGTCCGCCGGGCACACCACCGCCGAGGCCGGGGCCGCCACGACGCGGGTCTCATCCTCGTCGTCGTCCTCGTCCTCGTCGTCGGACCGGCTGTCCATGCCGCCCTCCGACTCGTCGTCGTCGCGGTCGCCGCCGTCCAGGCCGCCGCGGTCGCCGTCCTCGTCGCCGCCGAGGCCGCCCTCGGACCCGTCGTCGTCTCCGGATCCGTCCTCGTCGGATCCGTCGTCGTCGGATCCGTCGTCGTCGGATCCGTCGTCACCGGTGCCGTCATCGCCCCCGTCACC
>DHCMJ07802__coassemble_910_pt1 | contig 29665 bp, 23 predicted proteins | sample DHCMJ07802__metabat2_high_PE_026 | metagenome-assembled genome bin DHCMJ07802 | reverse complement strand
TGGTCGACGGGGCTCGTCTGGTCGGAGGCTGCGGTCATCGGTGGGATCCTTCCGGGTCGGGGCGGGAGACTGCTCCATCCTAGACCTCCGAGACCCGGCGCGACGATTAGTGACGGAGGTTACGTCCCCGTAGGATGAGGACAGCGGCCGGCCCCGCCCGGTACTCGTCATACTCCCGCAGCAGAGAGGCACAGACATGGCTTCGATCACCATGCCCCAGACCACGACGACGGGAGAGGGCATCGACTTCCGCGTCGGACAGTCGCTCACCGACGTCCTGCTGGAGCGCATCCAGGCCGACCCGGAGGCCACGCTCATGCTCCGCCCCGCCGGCGACGGCGAGTGGGCGGAGGTCTCCGGGCAGCGGTTCCTCGACGAGGTCGCCTCCGTGGCGAAGGGTCTGCTGGCCGCCGGTCTGGAGTCCGGCGGTCGCGTCGCGCTCTTCGGGTCGACCGCGTACGAGTGGACGCTCTGCGACTACGCGATCTGGTTCGCCGGCGGCGTCACCGTCCCCTTCTACGACTCCTCCTCCGCGGACCAGCTGGCCTGGATGATCACGGACGCGGACGTGAGCTACGCGCTGGTCCAGTCCGACGACCACGCTTTGCGCGCGCGTGCGGGAGCGCAGGAGGCGGGCATCCCCGCCGGCCGCGTGCCGGTCTGGATCTACGAGACGAACGGCCTCGACGAGCTGCGGGAGATGGGGGCGGCCATCACGGACGACGAGCTGGAGGCGCGCCGCGCGCAGGTCACCGGCGACTCCGTCGCGACCCTCATCTACACCTCCGGCACGACCGGTCGCTCGAAGGGCTGCGTGCTGACGCACGGCAACTTCGTCCAGACCGTCGCGAGCGCCCAGCAGCACGTCCCCGCGGTCTTCGCCCCCGGCAGCGTCTGCCTCCTCTTCCTCCCGCTGGCCCACGTCTTCGCCCGGTTCGTCCAGGTGCTCGCCATCAACGTGGGCAGCGTGCTCGCCCACACCTCCGACCTGTCGCGGCTGACGGACACGTTCAGCGAGGTGAAGCCCACGTACATCCTGGGCGTGCCCCGCGTGTTCGAGAAGGTGTTCAATTCCGCCCGCGCGAAGGCGGAGGGCGACCGGAAGGGCGCGATCTTCGCAGCCGCGCAGGCGACCGCGGTCGCGTACTCCCGCGCGCTGGACGAGGGCGGCCCCTCACTCCCCCTCAAGCTGCGCCACGCGCTGTTCGACAAGCTCGTCTACTCGAAGCTGCGGACCGTCATGGGCGGCGAGCTGCAGTACGCCGTGTCCGGCGGCGGGCCGCTGGGCGAGCACCTGGGCCACTTCTACCGCGGCATCGGCGTGGACATCATCGAGGGCTACGGCCTCACGGAGACGACCGCCCCCGTGACGGTCAACGTGCCCACGGACGCGCGGATCGGCACCGTGGGCAAGCCGCTGCCCGGCTGCACCGTCGCGATCGCACCGGACGGCGAGGTGCTCGCCAAGGGCGTGAGCGTCTTCCAGGAGTACTGGAACAACCCCGAGGCCACCGCGGACACCTTCTACGACGACTGGCTGCGCACGGGAGACATCGGCGAGATCGACGGCGACGGCTTCCTGCGCATCACCGGCCGCAAGAAGGAACTCATCGTCACGTCGTCCGGGAAGAACGTCGCACCGGCCCCGCTGGAGGACGAGCTGCGCCGCCACCCCCTCATCGCGCACCCGGTCGTCGTGGGCGACGACCGGAACTTCATCTCCGCGCTCGTCTTCCTGGATGCGGAGATGATGCCCGGCTGGCTGTCCAACCGCGGCATGCGCGCGGACATGACGATCGAGGAGGCCGTCACGAACTCGGCCGTCCACGACTCGATCGCGCAGGAGATCGACCGGGTGAACAACAAGGTCTCGCGGGCGGAGTCGATCCGCGAGTTCCGCCTGGTCCCGGCGGTCCTGAGCGAGGAGAACGGCTACCTCTCCGCGAAGCAGTCCGTCAAGCGCCACCTCGTGACGAAGGACTTCGCGGAGTACGTCGACGACATCTACGGCGCCTGATTCCACGGCGTCTGAATCCACGGCGCCTGACCGGTCACGACCGACCCGACGCTACAGTCAGTCGCACCAGAGGGAAGGAGACCGCCATGTCCGACGAGACGACCGATCCGCACTCGACCCGAGGCAACTACATCTCCCAGGGGCAGGAGTTCACCCGGGACACGAACTACATCGAGGACCGGATCCTCGACGATCCGCAGGCGCAGTGGCCCGTCGAGGCCGGCCGCTACCGCCTCATCGCCGCCCGCGCGTGCCCGTGGGCCAACCGCACGATGATCGTCCGCCGCCTGCTGGGGCTGGAGGACGCGATCTCGCTGGGCATGCCGGGACCCACGCACGACGTGCGGTCGTGGACGTTCGACCTGGATCCCGGCGGGGTCGACCCCGTCCTGGGCATCGAGCGCCTCCAGCAGGCCTTCTTCGCCCGCTTCCGCGACTATCCGCGCGGCATCACGGTGCCCGCGATCGTCGACGTCCCCACGGGTGCCGTCGTGACGAACGACTTCCCGCAGATCACCCTCGACTTCTCCTCGCAGTGGACGCGCTTCCACCGCGAGGGCGCACCGGACCTCTATCCGGAGGAGCTGCGCGAGGAGATGGACCCCCTCATGCGCCTCATCTACACGGAGATCAACAACGGGGTCTACCGGTGCGGGTTCGCGGGCGGGCAGGAGGCCTACGAGTCCGCGTTCGACCGCCTCTTCACCGCGCTCGACACGATCGAGGAGCGCCTCACCACCCGCCGCTTCCTCATGGGCGATCGAATCACGGAGGCGGACGTGCGCCTCTTCACGACGCTCGCCCGCTTCGATCCCGTCTACTACTCGCACTTCAAGTGCAACCGGCAGCGGCTGTCCGACTTCCCGGCGCTGTGGGGCTACGCCCGCGATCTGTTCGCCACACCGGGATTCGGCGACACCGTCGACTTCCAGCAGATCAAGGAGCACTACTACATCGTCCACGAGGACATCAATCCCACCCGGGTCGTCCCCGTGGGCCCGGACCTGTCCGGCTGGCTGGAGCCGCACGGCCGCGAGTCGCTGGCGGACACCCCGCCGTTCGGCGACGGCACCCCGCCCGAGGCCCCCAGGCCGGACGAGGTCGTCCCGACCGCGCACACCCCGTGGGCCTGGACGGACTGAGTCTCAGTCCGCTGCCGGTGCCTCCGCCGGACCCTCGCCCCGCCGGGCGCGGGTCCGGCGGACCCGCTTGACGATCCACCAGACGACGGCGACGCCCACGACGACGATGACGGCCTTCTGGAACCACCCGGCGTACGTCTCGATGATCGCGTAGTTCTCCCCCACCCAGAACCCCAGCACGACGAACACGGTGTTCCAGATGAGGGACCCGGCCATCGTGAGGAGGACGAAGGTGCTCTGGCTCATCCGCTCGATGCCGGCGGGGATGGAGATGAGGGAGCGGAAGATGGGGATCATGCGGCCGAAGAAGACCGCCTTCTTCCCGTGCCGGCCGAACCAGGCGACGGTCCGGTCGACGTCCGCGGGGTCGACGAGCGGCAGCTTCGCCGCCCAGCCGGTGATCCGCTCGTGGCCGAAGGCGCGGCCCACCCAGTAGAGCGCGATCGCGCCCACGACCGAGCCGATCGTCGCCCACGCGATCGCGGAGACGAGGCTCATCTCCCCCAGGCTCGCGGTGAAGCCGGCCAGCGGCAGGATGAGCTCGCTGGGGATGGGCGGGAAGAGGTTCTCGAGGGCGACGAGCAGCCCCACCCCGGGCGCCCCCAGCATCTCCATGACCGTGACCACCCACTCCGTGAACCGGTCCATGAAGGACGTGCCCTGCGCGGCCGGATCCTCGGCTGCAACGAGGAGGCGGGACAGGTGTGCCGTCGAGACGCTCATGCGGGCCAGCATAGAGGCTGGGCCCGAGCGTCCCTCACACGCGCGTGTCAGGCTGCGGTGCGACGCGGGGGCGGCGGTTCCGCTCCGAAGTCCGATTCCCGCACGTAGGATGGCAGACATGACCGCCACTGCGCACGCATCCGACCGGATCCTCACGACGTCGAAGCGGGCCGCGGGACAGGGCGCCGCCCAGCAGCTCCTGCGCCGGCCCGTGGTCGCCCACCTGCAGCAGACGCTCGCCCGCTACGGCGACCGGCTGGGCAACCAGTTCGCCGCCGCGATCACCTACTTCCTGGTGCTCGCGCTCATCCCCATCCTCATGTTCGCGTTCTCCGCGCTGGGCTTCTTCCTCGAAGTGGTCCGTCCGGACCTCATGGGGGTCGTGAGCGACCAGATCGAGTCCGTGGGCGGCGGCGACCAGATCGTCGACATGCTCCAGCAGTTCCTGAGCGGCTGGCGCGGCGTGGGTATCGTCGCGATCCTGTCCGCGCTGTACACGGCGCAGGGATTCATGGGGAACCTCAAGGACGCCGTCCGCTCGCAGCTCTCCGACGAGGGCGTGCAGAAGGATCAGGACGGGTTCGTCCCGCGCGTCGTCAACAACACCCTGACCCTGCTGGTCGTGCTGGTGGGTGCGGGACTCGCGGTGTCGCTCACGATCGTGTCCTCCAGCCTGCGCTCCGTCATCGTCCGCTGGCTGGAGCTGCCGGGCTGGATGGATCCGGTCTTCCAGCTGGTCCCCCTGCTCGTGTCCGTCGGCACCTTCTGGGTCCTGCTGTTCGTCGTCTTCACCCTGCTGCCCTCGGAGTCGATCGAGTCGCGGACGAAGGCGAAGGGCGCTCTCATCGGCGCGATCGCCCTGGCGCTCATCGTCCGCTTCGCGACGCTGCTCATCGACATGTTCTCCGGCTCCCCCACGGCCGCCCTCTTCGGTCCCGTCATCGCGATCATGCTCTCGCTCAACATCGTCGCCCGCATCATCCTCATGGTCGCGGCGTGGATGGGGACCGCGGACGACCACTCGATGTTCCAGCAGGTCGTGACCGCCGCGGATTCCGGCGCGGATCCCCGGCTCACAGCGCCGCCGCACGGGGACACCACGGCGGAGACCGCGATGACGTTCGTCGCCGCCGCCGGACTCATCGCGCTCACGATCGTGGGCTTCAACCGCTTCCAGCAGCGCGACGGCGACTGATCCCCGCCGGCACCGGCCGGCTCCGCCCCGCGCGGACGGCCGTGCGTAGAATGGGCCGGACACCACCGTGGAGTGAAAGGGTTCGTCTCTTGACCGACCAGATCGAGGCCGCCGCCCAGTCGTGGGCCGCCAAGCAGCGCGCAGCGGAGGGGCTGATCCCCCTCGTGGGCCGCCTGTACCGCGAGAACGACGTCCTGCTGACCGTGTACGGGCGCAGTCTTCTCAACAAGTCCGTCACCGGGATCATCAAGGCGCACCGCTACGCGCGCCACTTCGACGGCGTCGAGCTGGACCTGGACGAGACGCTCGCGATCGCGCAGCAGCTGGTGGAGCTGGACCTGGGTACCAGCACGATCGACCTGGGCCGCCTCGCGGCGTCCGTCCGGACCGGCGGCGACGTCGCCTCGGTCCTGGCGGAGCAGCTCGCCGAGGTCGTGGGCGCCACCGCGTCCGCGGACGCCGGCCCGCGCGACGTCGTCCTCTACGGCTTCGGCCGGATCGGCCGCCTCCTGGCCCGCATCCTCATCGACCGCGCCGGCGGCACCGGTCTGCGCCTGCGTGCGATCGTCGTGCGCCGCAGCGGCAAGGGCGGCGAGGACATCGTCAAGCGCGCCTCCCTGCTGCGTCGCGACTCCGTGCACGGGAAGTTCGACGGCACGATCGTCGTCGACCAGGAGAACGAGACGATCCTCGCCAACGGCACCCTCATCCAGGTCATCTACTCGGACGACCCGTCGACCGTCGACTACACCGCCCACGGGATCGACGACGCGATCATCGTCGACAACACGGGCATCTGGCGCGACGACGCGGGACTGCGGAAGCACCTGGCGAGCCCCGGCGCCTCGAAGGTCATCCTCACGGCGCCCGGCAAGGGCGAGGTGAAGAACATCGTCTTCGGCGTGAACTCCGATGCGATCGGCCCGGAGGACGACGTCCTGTCCGCCGCGTCCTGCACGACGAACGCGATCACCCCGGTCCTCAAGGTGCTGAACGACGAGTTCGGCGTGGTGAACGGGCACGTCGAGACCGTCCACTCGTTCACGAACGACCAGAACCTCATCGACAACTACCACAAGGGATCGCGGCGCGGTCGCGCCGCCGGACTCAACATGGTGCTGACGGAGACGGGGGCCGCGAAGGCCGTCGCGAAGGCCCTGCCGGAGTTCGCGGGCAAGCTCTCCGGGAACGCGATCCGCGTGCCCACGCCCAACGTGTCGATGGCGGTCCTCAACCTCAACCTGGAGCGCGAGACGACGGTCGAGGAGCTCAACACGTTCCTGCGGAACACCTCGCTGCACTCACCGCTGCGGAACCAGATCGACTACATCGCCTCGCCCGAGGTCGTGTCGACGGACCTCGTGGGCTCGAAGCGCGCGGGCGTGGTCGACGGCCTCGCGACGATCGTCGACGGCACCCGCGTCGTCGTGTACGTCTGGTACGACAACGAGTTCGGCTACTCGTGCCAGGTCATCCGCTGCGTCGCGCAGATGGCGGGGCTGGACATGCCCACGCTGCCGGCCCGGGCCTGAACGCTCCCCCGGTGCTCCCATGACCCGCATCCTCGCGATCGATGAGGGGACCACCTCGACCCGTGCGGCCGTCCTCGACGAGGACGGCCGCACGGTCGCATCCGCGTCCCGCGAATTCCACCAGTCGTTCCCGCAGCCGGGCCGCGTCGAGCACGACGCGCTGGAGATCTGGCGGGTGACCCGCGAGATGATCGGCCAGGTGCTGGGCACCAGTCAGCTGACGGCTGCGGACATCGACTGCATCGGCATCACCGATCAGCGCGAGACGACGGTCGTGTGGGACCGGACGACGGGTCGCCCGCTGGCACCGGCGATCGTCTGGCAGGACACGCGCGGCGGTGACATCGTCGCCCGCCTCGAGGAGTCCCACGGGGAGACGATCACGCGGATCACGGGGCTGCCGCCGGCCACCTACTTCTCCGCCGTCAAACTGCTGTGGCTCCTCGAGGAGGTCCCTCAGGTCCGGGAGGCCGCGGAGTCCGACCGGCTGCTGTTCGGCACGATCGACACGTGGCTCATCTGGAACCTGACGGGCGGGGTGCAGGGCGGTCTGCACCTGACGGACGTGACGAACGCGTCCCGCACGATGCTCATGGACCTCGAGACCCTCGACTGGTCGGAGGAGATGCTCGCGCTCACGGGCATCCCCCGCGACGTCCTGCCCCGGATCCGGCCCTCGATCGGCGACTTCGGCGTCGTCGACGACCGGCACCTGCTGGGCGGCGTGCCCATCACCGGCGTCCTGGGCGACCAGCAGGCGGCGGCGTTCGGCCAGTGCGCCTTCTCCCCCGGCGACACGAAGAGCACATACGGGACCGGGTGCTTCCTCCTCACGAACACCGGCTCCCGGATCCCGCGCGCCGGCGGCGGCCTCATCACGACGGTCGCGTTCCAGCGGGAGGGGCACGACGCGCAGTACGCGCTCGAGGGTTCGATCGCCGTCGCGGGCTCCCTCGTGCAGTGGCTGCGCGACAACCTGGGCATCATCCGGGACTCCGCGGAGGTCGAGGAGCTCGCGGACTCCGTCGAGGATTCCGGCGACGTCTACTTCGTCCCCGCCTTCTCCGGCCTCTACGCACCGCGGTGGAAGCCCGATGCGCGCGGCACGATCGTGGGGCTGACCCGCTACTCGACCCGCGCGCACGTGGCCCGCGCCGCGCTCGAGTCGACGGTCTTCCAGACGGCGGAGGTCATCGAGGTGCTGCGGGACGAGTCCGGTTTCGACATCGCCTCGATCCGCGCGGACGGCGGGATGGCCGTCAACGACGCGCTCCTCCAGTTCCAGGCGGACATCTCCGACTGCGAGGTGGTGCGCGGCGGGATCGAGTCGACCGCGCTGGGAGCCGCCTTCGCCGCGGGCATCGGGCACGGCCTCTACGCGGGCACGGAGGACGTCCGGGCACTCTGGGCGGAGACCGGTCGCTGGAGGCCGCAGATGGATCCCCACGACCGCGCGCACCGGCGCGACCGCTGGGAGTCCGCCGTCCAGCGGTCCCTGGGCTGGGCTCAGCTGCGGACGTAACCGGCCTGCAGGTCGACCGTCTGCGGGAACGGCTCGCCCGCCGTCCAACGGCGCCAGTGGTCGATGAACTGGTCGAGCAGGCGCTCGTTCCACCCCAGCGTGTCCCCGGACAGGTGCGCGGTGATGAGGGTGCGGGGTGCATCCCACAGGGGGTGGTCCTCCGGCAGCGGCTCCGGATCGACGACGTCCAGCCCCGCGCCCGCGATCGTGCCGCTCTGCAGCGCGTCCAGCAGGTCGTCGGTCACGGTGGACTCGCCCCGGCCGATGCTCACGAACCGTGCCGTGGGCTTCATCGCGGCGAAGACGTCCCGATCGAACAGGCCGCGGGTGTCCTCCGTCAGCGGTGCCGCGTTGATGAGCCAGTCGACCGCGCCCACATGGTCGGTCAGGTCGACGGAGTCGTGGATGACGGAGAAGTCGTCGTCGCCGGCCCGCGCCCGGGTGCCCGCGCCCTCGACCCGGACGCCGAGGCCGCGCAGCAGTCGTGCGATCCGCCGGCCGATGCCGCCCACGCCCACGACGAGGGCGCGGGTGCCCGCGACGGTCTCCGTCTCCCGCCGCTGCCACACGTGCGCCCGCTGCAGGTCGAGGCTGCGGACGGAGTCCTTCGCGAACGCGAGGACGACGCCCAGCACGTACTCCGCGATCGCCTGGTCGAAGATGCCGTGGGCGTTCGTGACCGTCACGTCCCGGGCCCGCAGGAGTCCCGGGAACCGCAGCGTGTCGATACCCGCACTGGCCGCGTGCACCCAGCGCAGGCGGTCCGCGGCCGGCAGCGCGTCCTGCAGCGCGGTGGAGAAGAAGTCCCACAGCAGGAGCGCGTCCGTCCCCGGCAGTGCGTCTGCGAGGGTGTCCGCGTGGGCCCAGCGCACCTCTGCGTCGAGGGTGTCGAGGACGGCCGGCCGGCCGCGTCGGTCCGAGGTGAGGATCGTGAGGACGGTCATGCTCCCATCCTCTCATCCCCGCCGGACGCTCAGACCGCGGCGTCCTCCCCCTCCAGGACCGTCCGCTCGACCGGCGTGTTCGACGTGGCCAGCGGCTTGGGCTCGATGAAGCACGCGATGACGCAGCCCACGAGCGCCAGCGGTGCGATCCACAGGTACAGCGGGACGAGCGCGTCGTTGTACGAGGTCACGACCACGTCGAAGACCGGCTGCGGCAGGTGCGCGACGATGTCGGGGGTGATGCTGTTCGCGTGCGCCGCCTGGTCCGCGGCACCCGGCACCCCGGCCAGCCCCTCCTGCAGGTTCGTGACGAGACGCGTGGTGAAGAGCGTGCCCACGAGCGACATGCCCAGCGTGCCGCCCACCTGCCGGAAGTAGTTGTTCGACGCGGTCGCCGTGCCCACGAGGGACACGGGGAACGAGTTCTGCACGATGAGGACCAGCTGCTGCAGGGCCATGCCCAGACCCACGCCGAACACGGCCAGGTCCGTCATGACGCGCCACAGCGGCGCGTCGGCCGTCAGCGTCGACAGGAGCACGAGGCCCACGGCGGCGACGAGCATGCCGGCGATCGGATAGACCTTGTAGCGGCCGGTGCGGGCGATGAGGAAGCCCACCGAGGTGCCCACGACGAGCATCGAGGCCATGAGGGGGATCATCGCGAGGCCCGCGACCGTGGGGGTCAGCCGGTGCGTCATCTGCAGGTACGTGGGCATGTAGGTGATGACGCCGAACATGCCGATCGACAGGCAGACGCCCGCGATCGAGGCGAGGGTGAAGTTGCGGTCCCGGAACAGCCACATGGGGATGATGGGGCTGGCGACCCGCTGCTCGACGAACACGAAGACGACGGCGGAGGCGAGACCCGCGACGATGAGTCCGATGATCTGCGGCGAGGCCCACTCGTACTGCGTGCCGCCCCACGCGGACAGGAGCACGACGGAGCTCGTGAAGACCGCGATGAGGGCGAGGCCCAGCGCGTCGACGGAGCGCTCGCCGGTGCGCGTGGCCGGGTCCTCGCGGAAGAAGACGGCCGTCGAGGCGATCGCGAGCAGACCCAGCGGCAGCGCCAGCAGGAAGGCCCAGCGCCACCCCGGCCCCTCGGTGAGCCAGCCGCCGATGAGCGGTCCCGCGACCGAGGAGACGGCGAAGACGGATCCCATGATGCCCATGTACTTGCCGCGCTGGCGGGCGGGCACGACGGTCGCGATGATCGCCTGCGACAGGATCATCATGCCGCCGCCGCCCACGCCCTGGACGACGCGGCCCACGATGAGCCACGTCATGGACTCCGCGAGGAAGCCCATGACCGATCCGACCATGAAGACGGTGATCGCGCCGATGAAGAGCGGCTTGCGCCCCAGCTGGTCGCCCAGCCTGCCGTAGGCCGGCATGAGGATCGTCGACGACAGCATGAAGCCGGTCTGGATCCACATCATGCGGTCGACCCCGTCCAGTTCGCCCACGATCGTGGGCAGCGCGGTCGCGAGGATCGTCTGGTTGAGGGAGAACATGAAGGTCGCGAGCATGAGCCCGATGAAGAGGGTGACGATCTGACCGGTCGCGGGGTCGGTCGTCCGCTCGGCGATGCCGGTGGGCTGCGCAGCGGTGGAGGCGGTCACAGGTGGGTCCCTTCCAGGACGGAGGTGAAGAGGTCGAGGGAGCGGTCGAAGCGCTCGTGCATCTGCTGCGCTGTGGGCTCCGGCCCGGAGTCGTCCGCGGCCGGGACGAACGAGTGGCGCAGCGGCGCGAACGCGATGATGACGAGCATGCGGACCGTGTCGCGCGGTGTCGTCCCCGGCGGCACGTCCAGCCGGGACAGGCGCGAGGACAGGAGCGGCACCAGCTCGTCGATGAGGACGCCGGCCAGTGCCGTGTTGGCGTCGACCTTCCGCTGGACCAGCTCCGGGTGTCGCACCAGCAGGGCGCGCCGCAGCTGTTCGCTCTCGCCGTCGCCCAGCGAGAGCGAGAGGACCTCGCGGACGAGGCGCGCGATCACCGTCAGCAGGGAGCCGGAGAGATCGGCCCGGGCGACGACGGCTCGCACCGCCTGCGCATCGGGACCGCTCGCGGGGCTGCCGATGATCGCGTCCTCCTTCGAGGCGAAGTAGTTGAAGAAGGTGCGCGCGGAGATGCCGGCGGCGTCCGCGATCTGCGCGACGGTCGCGGCGTCGAGGCCGCGCTCGAACGCCAGCCGCACCGCGGCCTCGTGGATCGCGGTGCGGGTCAGTCGCGCCTTGCGGTCGCGCAGCGATTCGCACGCGGCGGGGGTCTGTTCGTCGGTCACCCCAGAATTATGCAGTGCATGCAACGTTGCATCAACCGCAGAGATGCATGAAGTGCAGGATTGTGGTGACGCTCACGGACCCCGCACCGCCCATCACATGAGCTGGCGGATCCGCGCCCGCTGCTGCTCGAGGATCTGCAGCTGATTCAGCAGCGCGGAGCTGGTCTCCAGGTCCGTGGGGTCCGTCCGCTGGAGGCGCGAATGCAGTTCAGCGGCGATCCGGGCCATGTCGGAGTCGAAGAGTCGGGCGATGATGCCCCGCGAGTAGCGCTCGACACCGGCCGCGTCGTGGGCGGGCAGCGGTTCGACGGAGAGTGCCCCCACGAGCGTGGCGATCCTCTCGTCGCCGCGACGCGTCGCGGCCTCGAGGACCTTCTCCGGCCAGGTCCCGGGGTCGGCCAGTCCCGTCCGGATCCCCCCGGCGTCCTGCATGCACACGTGGACCCGTCGCAGGTCCGGATGCGTGAAGACCTCGCCGTTGAGCCCGTCGAACAGCGTCGCGTTCACGAACTGGGGCTGTTGGAGCGCGACCTGCAGAGCGGACCGCTCGATGCGGACCGCCGCGGGGTCGTAGTCCGGGACGACCGCGGGCGCTCCGCCGAACTCCTCCGCGTAGGCCTCGATGCGCCCCGCCGTCTGCGATTCATATGCTGCGGGCTGCCGCCGGTCCCCCTGAGCCGGACCAGACTGCGCCGGTCCCGACCACTGCGGCGCGCTTCCACGCTGCCGCTCACCACGGCCCCGTTCGCCGCGACCCTTCTCGCCTCCCCGCGGGCGGCCCGCGGCGGGCTGGGAGCGGCGGACGGCCTCGGCGACCTCGTCGATCCCCACCCCCAGCTGGCCGGCGACGAAGCGTTCGTAGCCCGGTCGGATCGCCGCGTCGCGGATGGAGGCGACGACGGGTGCGGCGGCCCGCATGGCCCCCACGCGGCCTTCGACGGTCGACAGGTCGAAGCGCGCGATCGCCTGCGTGATCGCGAACTCGAAGAGCGGTCGACGGCTCTCGATGAGGTCGCGGACTGCCGAGTCCCCGGCCTGCTGCCGCAGATCCGCGGGATCGCGACCGTCCGGCTCGACCGCGACGAAGGTCTGCGCGACGAAGCGCTGCTCCAGCTCGAACGCCTTGAGCGCGGCCTTCTGCCCGGCCTCGTCGCCGTCGAACGTGAAGACGACCTCGCCGGCCCCGGTGGACTCGTCGCCCAGCAGACGGCTCACGATCTTCGCGTGCTCCTCGCCGAACGCGGTGCCGCAGGTCGCGACCGCCTGCCCCACGCCGGCCAGGTGGGCGGCCATGACGTCCGTGTAGCCCTCGACGATGACGACGCGCTTCGACTTCGAGATCTCGCGCTTCGCGAGGTCCAGGCCGTAGAGCACCTGCGCCTTGTGGTAGAGCGCGGTCTCCGGGGTGTTGAGGTACTTGGGGCCCTGGTCGTCGTCGTAGAGCTTGCGCGCGCCGAAGCCGATCGTGCGCCCCGTGACGTCCCGGATGGGCCAGAGGATGCGGCCGCGGAAGCGGTCGTAGACACCGCGGCGCCCCTCCGACACGAGACCCGAGGCCGTGATCTCCTCCGTCGTGAAGCCGCGGCCGCGCAGGGTGCGCAGGAGGTTGTCCCAGCCGCGCGGCGCGTAGCCCACGCCGAACCGTTCGACGGCGTCCCGGTCGAAGCCGCGGTCGGCCAAGTACCGACGGGCTTCCTCTGCCTCGTTCCCCTGCAGCTGTTCGCGGAAGAACGACTCCGCGACCTGGTGCATCTCGACGAGCCGCTGGCGGCGGCCCACCTCCTCGCGGTCCGGCCCCGTCGACCCCTCCTCGTAGTGCAGCTGGACGCCGGTGCGCTCGGCCATCCGCTCGACTGCCTCGACGAACGTGACGCCGTCCATCTTCTGGAGGAACGTGAACACGTCCCCGGACTCGCCGCAGCCGAAGCAGTGGTACATGCCCACCTGCGGGCGGACGTGGAAGGACGGCGTGCGCTCGTCGTGGAACGGGCAGAGCCCCTTGAGGGATCCCACGCCCGCACCGCGCAGGGTGACGAACTCGCCCACGACGTCGTCCAAGCGCGCCCGCGAACGGACCTCGTCGATGTCCTCCCGCTTGATGAGTCCCGCCATCAGGCCTCCCCCGCCATCAGAGCATGTCCGCGACGCCGGCCCGCAGACGGTGGTAGTGGGTCCAGGCGGAGTGGTCCGTGAGCGAGGCGACCTGGTCGACGACGGCCCGCAGCCGCTCCGCGTCCGAGTCCGCCTCTGCGTGGTCGGCCCGGAACATCGGGTCCATCGCCTGAGGCTGCTCGCTGAAGTGCTCCGCGACCGTCCGCAGCACGTCCGCCTGGATGTCCTGCAGCCGCAGCCGGTCGTCCGCGACCATGACGGTGACCGTCGCGAGCCCCTTGAGGACCGCGATCTCGTGAGCGGAGGCGACCGGGACGACGAGACTGCCGGCATAGCGTCCCAGCGGGCCCCACCCGTGCTCCTCGCGCGTCGCCGCCTCGGCGGCCGCGGCGAAGCGGCCGATCAGCTGACTCGTCATGTGCTTGAGCGAGGCCTGGTCCCGGCGCGAGCCCGTGTACTGCCCGTGCGGCCAGTAGGCGGCCGCGCGGAGGCGGTCGAGCGCCGCGATCATGTCCTCGTCGCGGGCGTCCGGCAGGTACCACTGCCGGGTGATGTCGAGCAGGCGCTCGAGGGCCGAGTCGCTGCGGAACTCCTCGAGTCGCAGATGGCCGGCGACGATCGCGTCCTCGACGTCGTGGACGGAGTACGAGATGTCGTCGGCGAGGTCCATGATCTGGGCCTCGAGGCAGCGCCGGGTGTCCGTCCGCCCGTCCCGGTAGAAGTCGAAGACCTCGCGGTCGTCCTCGTAGACGCCGAACTTCCTCACGCGCGCGCCCTCCCGGCCCGCGGGCGCCTCGCTGCGGGACCACGGGTACTTCGTGCACGCATCCAGCGTGGCGCGGGTCAGGTTGAGACCGGCCGGTCCCCCGTCGTCGGTGAACACCTTGGGCTCCAGGCGGGTGAGCAGCCGCAGTGTCTGCGCGTTGCCCTCGAAGCCGCCGATGTCCGCGGCGAGCTCGTCGAGGACCACCTCGCCGTTGTGCCCGAACGGCGGGTGTCCCAGATCGTGGCTCAGGCACGCGGTGTCGACGATCTCCGGATCGCAGCCCAGGTAGCGGGCCAGTTCGCGACCCACCTGCGCGACCTCGAGCGAGTGCGTGAGCCGGGTGCGGACGAAGTCGTCGCTGCTGGGCGACACGACCTGCGTCTTCGCCCCCAGCCTGCGCAGACCGGACGAGTGGAGCACGCGGGCGCGGTCGCGCTGGAACTCCGTGCGCCGGGGGTTCTTGGGCGGTTCGACGACCCACCGCCGGCGGTCGGCGTCGCCGTAGTCGTAGACGGGCACCGGGATGAGGCCTGCGGTCACCTCAGCCCCCCGAGATGTCGAGCTCGGCCTCGGCGAGGTCCGCGTACCACGCGTCGTCCATGTGCCGGGAGTCCAGCCAGCCCTCGGGCAGGTGCGGGCGCTTCGCGCGGGTCGTGCGGCCGCGGGAGCCCTCCGCCGCCTCGCCCGGGTAGGGCTGCGAGCGGTCGAGCTCGCCCAGCAGCGCGTCGAGCTCCTCCAGCGAGGACACCTTCGCGAGCCGGCTGCGCAGGTCGCCGCCCACGGGGTAGCCCTTGAAGTACCACGCCATGTGCTTGCGCAGGTCCCGGATGCCCAAGAACTCGTCGCCGTAGTGGTCGATCATGTAGAGGCCGTGCAGGCGGACGGCGTCCGCGACCCCGCCCAGGTCCGGCTGGTTGCGCACCGGGTTGCCGGTCAGCGCGTTCTCCAGGTCCCCGAACAGCCACGGGCGCCCCTGGCAGCCGCGGCCGATCACGACGCCGTCGCAGCCGGTCTGCTCCATCATCGCGAGTGCGTCCTCGGCGGCGAAGATGTCGCCGTTGCCCAGCACGGGGATCTCGTCGCCCGCCAGGCGCGAGACCTCCTCCTTGAGCGTCGCGATCGCGGACCAGTCCGCGATGCCGGAGTACAGCTGGGCGCACGTGCGCCCGTGCAGCGTCATCGCCGCCACGCCCGCGTCCACCCCGATCCGGGCGGCGTCGAGGTAGGTGAGGTGGTCGTCGTCGATGCCCTTGCGCATCTTGATCGTGAGCGGGACGCCGCCGCGGGAGGCCTCGCGGACGGCCGTCGTGACGATCGAGGCGAAGAGGTCCGTCTTCCACGGCAGGGCGGAGCCGCCGCCCTTGCGCGTCACCTTGGGCACGGGGCAGCCGAAGTTGAGGTCGATGTGGTCCGCCCGGTCCTCCTCGACGAGCATGCGCACGGCCTGACCGGTCGTGACGGGGTCGACGCCGTACAGCTGGACGGACCGCGGGGTCTCGTACGGCTCGTGGTGGATGATCCGCATCGTCTTCTCGTTGCGCTCCACGAGCGCGCGGGTCGTCACCATCTCCGTCACGTACAGCCCGCCCCCGTACTCGCGGCAGAGGCGCCGGAAGGCGGTGTTGGTGATGCCCGCCATGGGCGCGAGCACGACCGGGGAGGTCAGCTCGATGTCCCCGATCCGCAGGGCGGGTCGGGGCGCCTCATGGGGGGCGGCGGTACGGGGCGTGGTCACGGCAGTCACCCCACCATTGTCCCCCCGGGGTCAAACTGCGGGACGGTCCGGGTCCGCGCGCGCCTGACCGTCCTAGAGTGTGGGCGTGACCGTCTTCCTCTCCGCCGTCCCGCTGCTGGTCGTCATCGTGCTCCTCGTCCTGGGGCGCGGGGCCCTCACGTCCTCTCTCGTGGGCCTGGGCCTCGCGCTCGTCCTGGGCGTCGTCGTCTTCCCCGTCGACCGGAGCGCGTTCGCCGCGGAGGGGCTGGGATTCGTCCCGATCGTCGTCGAGGTCGTCCTCATCCTCCTGACGGGCGTCGTGCTGGCCCGGCTCCTGGGCGCACTGGGCGCGATGACCCGCATCAGCGACTGGGTGCTGAGCGCCTCCCCCGGATCCACCGCCGGCGCCGTCCTCGTGCTGTTCGGGATCATCCCGTTCGCGGAATCCGTCACCGGGTTCGGCATCGGTATGACGGTGGGCATCCCCATCCTCGTCCACCTGGGCTTCTCCGTCCGGAAGTCCGCGGTGCTGGGACTGCTGGGCATGGTGGCCGCCGCGTGGGGCGGCCTGGCCCCCGGCGCCAAGGTCGCCGCCGGCCTGCTGGGGCTGTCGCTCACGGACCTGGGCGTCCACACGTCACACTTCAACGTCGTCCCGGTCCTGGTCGTCGCGATCGTCGTGACGGTCGTCGTCCGGGACCGGGTCGCCGGCCTCCTCTACAGCACGCTCGCGGGCCTCGTCCTGAGCGTGGGCCTGTGGGGCTTCAACACCCTCATCGGCACGCCGCTGGCCGGTGTGCTCGCGACCCTCGTGGTCGTCGCGGTGCTGCTGGTGGCCTTCCGCGCCCGCGGCGCCCGCGCGAGCTTCGACCGGGAACTGGGGCTGGCCCTCGTCCCCTACGGCGTCCTCACCGGCGGCCTGCTGCTGTGCAGCGGACTGGCCGCCCTGTGGCCCCACCCCGTCACGACGCTGCTGTCGTCCCCGCCCGTCTGGCTGGCCGCCGGCTGCCTCGCCGCGTCGATGCGCCTGGCCCGTCGCGGGCCCGTCCTGCGGCCCACCCTGGTCGAGGGCGCGCGCGCCTTCCTGCCGGTGGGGATCTCGACCGCGGCCTTCATGGTCATGGGCTGGAGCCTGTCCGTCTTCGACATGAGCACGCGGATGGGCGAGGCGCTGTCCGGACTGGGCGTCTGGACCGTGCCCGCGCTGGGCATGGTGGGCTCCGTGCTGGCCGGCTCCATCACGGGGTCGCTGTCGATGTTCGCGACCACCTTCGGCTCGATCGCCCACATCACGGGCGCAGCGGAGCTGCCGGTCGTCGCCGCGGGCATGGCGGCCTCCGGCCTGGCGAACGGCGCCTCCCCCGCCCGCGCGCAGCTGGCCGTCACGATGGCCGTGCAGGCGCTGCCCGCGGACATCGCACTGCGCCCCGCGGATGCCGCGGAGCGCAGTGCGATGGAGAGGACCGTGCTGGGCTGGGTCGTGTTCCTGTCCGCAGTGAGTGCGGCCGGTGTGGCGGTCGCCCTCACGCTGACGGTGTGAGACTCACGCTGACGGTGTGAGACCCGCCGCGATGTAGGCGGGGACGTCCGCGATCGCGACCCTCTCCTGGGACATGTCGTCCCGCTTGCGGATCGTCACCGCGTCGTCGTCCAGCGAGTCGAAGTCGACCGTGATGCAGAACGGCGTGCCGATCTCGTCCTGACGGCGGTAGCGACGACCGATCGCACCGGCGTCGTCGAAGTCGACGTTCCAGCTCTTCCGCAGCGTCGCCGCCAGCTCGCGGGCCCGCGGGCTCAGCTTCTCGTTGCGCGACAGCGGCAGCACCGCCGCCTTGACCGGCGCCAGGCGCGGGTCCAGCTTCAGGACGATGCGCGTGTCCGTGCCGCCCTTCGTGTTGGGCGCCTCGTCCTCCGTGTAGGCGTCCGCCAGGAAGGCCATCATCGCGCGGGTGAGGCCGAAGCTGGGCTCGATGACGTAAGGCGTGTAGCGGTCGCCGGACGCCTGGTCGAAGTACTGGAGCTTCGTGCCGGAGGCCTCCGTGTGGCTGCCCAGGTCGTAGTCCGTGCGGTTCGCCACACCCATGAGCTCGCCCCACTCCGAGCCCTGGAAGCCGAAGCGGTACTCGATGTCGATCGTGCCGTCGGAGTAGTGGGCGCGCTCGTCCTCCGGCACGTCGAAGCGCCGCAGGTTGTCCGGATCGATGCCCAGGTCGATGAACCAGTTCCAGCAGTCCTCGACCCACTGGTCGAAGAACCGCCCGGCGTCCTCCGGGTGGACGAAGTACTCGATCTCCATCTGCTCGAACTCGCGCGTGCGGAAGATGAAGTTGCCCGGCGTGATCTCGTTGCGGAACGCCTTGCCCATCTGGCCGATGCCGAACGGCGGGCGCTTGCGCGCGGAGGTGACGACGTTGTTGAAGTTCACGAAGATGCCCTGCGCCGTCTCCGGGCGCATGTAGTGGAGGCCCTCCTCGTTGTCGACCGGTCCCAGGAAGGTCTTGACGAGGCCGGAGAACTGCTGCGGCTCCGTCCACTTGCCCTCCTGCCCGGTCTCCGGGTCGCGGATGTCCGCCAGCCCGTTGGGCGGCTGGTGGCCGTGCTTCGCGACATAGGCCTCGATGAGATGGTCGGCGCGGTAGCGCTTGTGCGTGTGGAGCGACTCGACGAGCGGGTCGACGAACGTCTCGACGTGGCCGGACGCCTCCCACACCTTCCGCGGCAGGATGATGGAGGAGTCGAGACCCACCATGTCCTCGCGGCCGCGGACGAAATTCTGCCACCACAGGGCCTTGATGTTCTCCTTGAGCTCCACGCCCAGCGGACCGTAGTCCCAGGCGGAGCGGGACCCTCCGTAGATCTCACCCGCCTGGAACACGAATCCGCGTCGCTTCGCGAGGGTGATGACGGAATCGAGGGTCGATGCCACTGGTGAACTCCTTCGAGGACAGGAACGGCTGGCTGCTGTTCGATCGGACACAACCCTACCGATCCGGCGACCCGCACGCCTCACCCCGTGTAAGATCGAAGGCGCGGCCTCCGTGCATGAGACGAGCACTTTCGGCCGAATCCCGCGCACCCGCCATCGAAGTCCTCTGCGGTCGTGCGCGCGCTACGTCTTAGGAATGAGCTCTTCATGTCAGAGAACCCGCAGAACACCCATGCCGAAAACGGCGCCTCCCCCGCCTTCGCGGACATGGCCCTCCACCCGGCCGTCGCCCGGTCGGTCGTCGATCTGGGCTACGAGACCCCGTCGGCCATCCAGGCCCGCACGATCCCCGCCCTCCTGGAGGGCCGCGACGTCATCGGCCTCGCGCAGACCGGCACCGGCAAGACCGCCGCGTTCGCTCTGCCCACCCTGTCCGCGATGGCGGAGCTGGGGCGCGCGACGGACGGCCCCCACGCCCTCGTGCTGACCCCCACCCGCGAGCTCGCGCTGCAGGTCGCCGAGGCGTTCTCCTCCTACGCCACGCACCTCCCGGACTTCTCCGTCCTGCCCATCTACGGCGGCCAGTCCTACGGTCCGCAGCTGGCGGGCCTGCGCCGCGGCGCCCAGGTGGTCGTCGGCACCCCCGGCCGCGTCATCGACCACCTCAAGAAGGGCTCCCTGCAGCTCTCCTCCCTCAAGCACCTCGTGCTGGACGAGGCGGACGAGATGCTCAAGATGGGCTTCCAGGAGGACATCGAGGAGATCTTCGCCGCGACCGGATCGGAGCGCCAGGTCGCCCTCTTCTCCGCGACGATGCCCGGCTCCATCCACCGCATCACGAAGAAGTACCTGAACGATCCCGTCGAGGTCCGCGTCCAGTCGACCACCACGACGGGCGCGAACATCCGCCAGCGGTACCTGACGGTCGTCCACTCCCACAAGCTCGACGCACTCACCCGCGTGCTGGAGATCGAGGAATACGACGGCATCATCATGTTCGTCCGCACGAAGCAGGCGACGGAGGAGCTGGCGGAGAAGCTGCGGGCCCGCGGGTTCACGGCGTCCGCGATCAACGGCGACATCCCGCAGCAGGCCCGCGAGCGCACCGTCGAGCAGCTGCGCAGCGGCCAGATCGACATCCTCGTCGCCACGGACGTCGCTGCGCGCGGCCTGGACGTCGAGCGCATCCAGCTGGTCGTCAACTACGACATCCCGCACGACACGGAGTCCTACGTCCACCGCATCGGCCGCACCGGTCGTGCAGGCCGCTCCGGCGAGGCGATCCTCTTCGTGACGCCCCGCGAGACGCACCTGCTGCGCCAGATCGAGAAGGCCACGCGCCAGCGGGTCGAGAAGCTCGAGATGCCCACCGTCGAGCAGCTCACGAACAGCCGCGTCGCCCGGTTCGCCGGCCGCATCACGGAGGCCCGCACCGGCTCCGACCTCACCGAGGTCCGCCAGGTCATCGAGGACTACATCCAGACCCACGACGTCCCCGCCTCGGAGGTCGCGGCCGCCCTGGCCGTCCTGCTGCTGGACGGCGACTCCCTCACCGCGGAGCCCCTGCCGGAGCCCAAGCCCCGCGCAAACCGCAGCGAGCGCGGTCCCCGGTCGAACGCCGGCATGCGCACGTACCGGATCGCCGTGGGCCGCAACGACCGCGTGCAGCCCGGCGGCATCGTGGGCGCGATCGCGAACGAGGGCGGTCTCACCTCCGCCCAGATCGGCGCGATCGACATCCGCGCGACCCACTCGCTCGTGGATCTGCCGGAGAACCTGCCGGAGGCCACGCTGTCCAAGCTCTCGCGCACGAAGATCCAGGGCCGTCCCATCGACATCCGCCCGGACAAGGGACGCCCGGGGCGTCCGTACAACAAGCGCTCGAACGACAGCGGCGGGTACCGTGGTGACCGTGACGGCCCCGGCGGTCGCGATGTGAGCCGCGCGGACGCGAAGAAGTCGTTCCGCCGGAACGACTGATCGCGGGAGCGGCTGACACCGCCGCACATCAGCCCGTACCCTGCGAGCATGACCGCACGCATCGTCTCCCTCCACCGATACCCCGTCAAAGGGTTCCCGGCGGAGGGGGTCGCGCGCGCCCGTCTGGAGCCCGGCGCCGGCATCCCCGGCGACCGGGTCCTCGCCGTCTCGGACGGCACCGCCGCCCCCGTCCCGGACCGCTGGAACCGCTGGTCGCACTTCTTCGCCCTCAAGAAGCGTCCGGATCTGGCCGCCTGGTCGGTCCGCACGGACCCGGACGGGACGATCGTGCTGGTGCCCCCGGCCGCTGGGGTCTGGTCCCCCGCCGCCGAGGCCGCCGCACCCATCCGCATCGACCCGGCCGATCCGTCGTCCCGGTCCGCCGCGGCCTCCCGCATCGCCGCCCATCTGCCGGGGGCGGACCCGTCCGTCGTCGACGTGCTCACCGCGAGCTCGGCAGCGGGCCCCCAGGGCATGTTCGACAGCGAGCACGGGCATGTGAGCCTCATCTTCCTCGACACCGTCCGGGCCCTGGCGCGGGCCGACGGCCGTGACCTCGACCCCGCGCGGTTCCGCGGCAACCTGCTGCTCGAGGGACTGGCGCCGTTCGCGGAGTCCGACCTCGTGGGTGCGATCATGCGGGTGGGCGACGCGCGACTGCTCATCCGCCAGACGATCGAGCGGTGCACCGCGACGACCGTGCACCCTGACAGCGCCGTCCGCGACCTCAACGTGCCCCGGATCCTCGCGACCCGCTGCGGCCACATCCACTGCGGCCTCTACGGCGAGGTGCTCACCGCCGGCGAGGTGCGCCCCGGTGACGCCCTGGTCGTCGAGCAGCGCACCACCGACCGGCCGTTGCCGGCGGGGACCGGACCGCGGTCGCTGCGCGTCCTCGAGTCCTCACCGTTGGACGACGGACGCCACCATCTGCGGCTGGCGGATCCCTACGGCTGGTTCGCGGAGCACTGGCGGGCGGGGCGGCACGTCCGTGTCCACCTCACCCTCGACGGCGACCCCCACTGGCGCTCCTACACCGCCGCGCTGGTCCGTGACAGCGAGTTCTCGCTGCTCGTGAGGCCCCGCGGGCCGGTCTCCCGCGCCCTCACCCGCCTGCGCGCCGGTGACCGCCTCACAGTCTCAGGCCCCTTCGGCGGGCTCACCCCGGACTCCCTCACCCCGGACATTCCCACACCGGGCACTCCCGCACCGGAGACCCCCGCACCGGACCCGCTCGTGATCCTCACCGCGGGAGTGGGCGTCACGACCGCGCTGTCCCTGCTGCCGGGTCTCCCGGCGGACCAGCCGGTCAGCCTCGTCCACCTCGACCGGAACGCGGATCCGGGCACCAGCACGTCCGTCGACGCGCTGCGCGCCCTGGCCCAGGGGCCGGGACGCGACCTCCTCGTCTGGGACACGGGGTCCCGCGGTCGCCCCGGACCGGGCGACCTGCAGGAGTGGGTGACCGGGGCCTCGGCGGCGGTGGTGTGCGGTGGTGCCGACTTCGTCCAGGCGGTCGCGGAGGCGTGCACCGCGGCGGGGCTGCCGGCCACGCGGGTCCACCGGGAGGCCTTCGCATCGCCGCAGGACGCCGCGCGGCTCACGGACTTCTCCCCCGCGACGGTCGTGCGTCCGGACGGGAGCCGACTGCGGTGGACGCCGGAGTCCGGCACGCTGCTCGAGGCCCTCGAGGCGGACGGTGCGCAGGTGACGTACTCCTGCCGCGCGGGCTCGTGCGGCACGTGCGCGATCCGGGTCGACGACCCTCAGGCCAGCGCGGCCGTGCAGGACGAGACGGCCCAGCCCGGGCCGGGCCGGATCCTCGCCTGCGCCCGCGTGCCGGTGGGCTCCCTCACCGTCCTGAGCGAGGACTGAGGACTCCTCGGACAGCGGGGTGGGTCTACTCGAACATCGCGCGGTACTGCGGGAAGCGCTCCAGGTAGCGGTCGACGTAGCTGCACATCGAGCGCAGCTTGTGGTCGTCGCGGGCGAAGACGTCGAGCGCCTCCGTCACGAGCGTGCGCGCCCATCCCTGCCGGGAGTGCGACTCGTCGATGATCGTGTGGAGGATCGTGCGGACGTCGCCGTCCATCCGGTACTCGAGGAAGCCCACGAGCACGGGAGCGTCGCCGGACAGATCGCGGACGACGATCCGGTTGCGGTCCGGCTCCTCCACGATGTCGTACGCTCGCGAGACCTTCGACGGCTCTGCCATCGGATACCCCTCTCTCAGTCCTCGCCCTTGGCGGGACCCGTCGACGCTGCAGTCTTCCTGGACATCCTCTTCTCAAGGTAGCGCGCCAGACCGGCGACGACCATGTTGATGATGATGAAGAGGACGGCGCCCACGATGAACGTGGGCAGGAGGTTGTTGTAGGACCGGCCGATCGCGTTCACCTGGTACAGGAGGTCCTGGTACGTGACGATGAAGCCCAGCGCGGAGTCCTTGAGGAGCACGACGACCTGCGCGATGAGCGTGGGCATCATCGCGCGGACGGCCTGCGGCATGAGGATGAGGCGCATCGTCTGCGAACCGCGCAGGCCGATCGACATGGCCGCCTCGCGCTGCCCGGTGGGCACCGCCAGGATGCCCGCGCGCATGATCTCCGCGATCACCATGCCGTTGTAGAGCGTCAGGCCGATGACGACGGACCAGAAGGACCCGATGTCGTTGCCGAACAGCAGGAACGTCGCGAAGATGAGGAGGAGCACGGGCACGCCGCGGAAGATCTCCAGCACGATCGTCGACGGCAGACTGATGGCGCGCTGAGGGGCCAGGCGCAGGAGCGCGAAGGCCACTCCCACGACGAGCGCGAGGACCGTGGCGACGATCGCGACCTTGATCGTCGCCCACATGCCGGCCAGCAGGGTCCGCTGGATGACGGCGTAGGAGAACGGGGCCCACTTCGCGACGTCCAGCTGACCCGCGTCCTGGAACTTCCAGACGATGAAGGCCAGCAGCCCCAGCAGCACGAGGACGGAGACGACGGACAGCGTCGTGTTGAGCCGGCGGGTGCGGGGACCCGGAGCGTCGAACAGGACCTGGGTGGGGGCGCTCATCGGAGGATCACCAGCTTCCGCTCGAGGAGGTCGAAGACCCGGCCGATCACCAGCGCCAGAGCCAGGTAGACGAGCGCGGTGGCGAGCAGCAGCGGGATGACGATGTCGCCGCGGACCTCGATGGCCCCGCGCATCGCGGAGATGAGCTCACGGTTGTTGAAGGCGGAGGCGATCGAGGTGTTCTTGAGCATCGCGATGATGACGCTGCCCAGGGGCGGCAGGACCGTGCGGAACGCCTGCGGCAGGACGATGAAGGACAGCACCTGGGTGAATGACAGGCCGATCGCGCGAGCGGCCTCCGCCTGCCCCACCGGCACCGTCGCGATGCCGGAGCGCAGCGTCTCCGCCACGAAGCAGGAGGTGTAGGCGATGAGGGCGATGTTCGCCAGCACGAACGAGTTCATCGAGGCCGTGCTGCCGAATCGGATGTCGAGGTACGGCAGCCCGAACACGCAGAAGAACATGACGAGCGTGAGCGGCGTGTTCCGCACGACGTTGACGTACGCGGCGGAGGCGCCGCGCAGCACCGGGATGGGCGACACGCGCATCGCGGCCAGCAGCGTGCCGCCGATCAGGCAGCCGATCAGCGTGACGCCGAACAGCGACAGCGTCCCCCAGGTTCCGCTGAGGAACGTCTGGATGAGCGTATTCACAGGTGTCCTTCGTTCTCCCTGTCAGGTGGTCCCGGAGGCGGCCGGCGGTCATGCCGCCGGCCGCCCCCGGGCGGGACCGAGGTCCCGGTGGAGATCAGCGCCGGTCCGCTCAGTAGCGGTCGACCTGGGGCTGCTCGACGTCGGAGGCGTCGCCCAGCGTGTACTCGAAGGCCTCCGTCCAGGTGCCGTCCTCCATCGAGGCCTCGAGCGCGTCGTTGACCGCGTCGCGCAGCGCCTGGTCGTCCTTGGGCATGCCGACGCCGTAGGGCTCCTCCGTGAAGGGCTCGCCTGCGACCGTGAACTCTCCCTCGTACTGCGCGGCGTACCCGCGGAGGATCGCGTCATCGGTCGTGACGGCGTCGACGGAGCCGGACTGCAGGTCCGTCACGCACTTGGAGTACGTGTCGTACGTGACGAGCTCCGCGTCCGGGTACTCCTCCGTGATGTTCTGCGCGGGCGTCGAGCCGTCGACGGAGCAGACCGTCGAACCCGCCAGGTCGTCCGGGCCGGCGATGTCCGAATCCGCCGCGACCAGCAGGTCCTGGCCGGCGACGTAGTACGGACCGGCGAAGTCGACGACCTCCTTGCGCTCGTCGTTGATCGTGTAGGTCGCGACGACCAGATCGACGTTGCCCTGCTGGAGGAACGGCTCGCGGTTCGCGGACACCGTCTCGACCCACTCGATCTGGTCCGGCGCGAAGCCCAGCGCAGCGGCGGTGATCTTCGCGATCTCGATGTCGAAGCCCTCGGGGGCGTCCGAACCCGGCTCTGTGTTGCCCAGACCGGGCTGGTCCATCTTGACGCCCACCTTGAGGGTGCCGGCGGAGTCCGCCGCTTCCCAGGTGGGGCTGTCGGACAGGTCGACGTCCTCGGCGACCGTGTACTCGGGGGCCTCGGCCTGGGCCTCCCCCTCGCCTCCGACCTCGGGGGTGCCCTCCTGACCGCAGGCGGTGAGGGCGAGCAGCCCCACGGCGGCGCCTGCGACGATCGTGCTGAGCTTCTTCATCTCTTCTCCTTGTCCGGGCGCCCGGGTTCTCCGGTGCGCCTGTGGGTCTGCGCCGTGGCGCGGGGTGTGGTCAGTTGGTGAGCAGCTTCGACAGGAAATCCTGTGCGCGTGACGACTGGGGGTTCGTGAAGAACTCCTCCGGCTCCGCGACCTCGACGATCTCCCCGTCCGCCATGAACACGACGCGGTGCGCGGCCTTCCGGGCGAAGCCCATCTCGTGGGTGACGACGACCATCGTCATCCCCTCCTGAGCCAGCTCCACCATCGTGTCGAGGACCTCGTTGATCATCTCCGGGTCCAGCGCGGACGTGGGCTCGTCGAAGAGCATGAGCTTGGGCTTCATCGCGAGCGACCGGGCGATCGCCACGCGCTGCTGCTGGCCGCCGGACAGCTGGGCGGGGTATTTGTCCGCCTGGTGCTCGACCCCCACGCGGCGCAGCAGTCCGCGCGCCAGCTCATCCGCCTCCGCCCGCTTGAGCCCGCGCACGCGGATGGGACCCAGCGTCACGTTCTCCAGGATCGTCAGGTGGGCGAACAGGTTGAAGGACTGGAACACCATGCCCACGTCCGAGCGCAGCCGCGCCAGTGCGGCGCCCTCCTCCGGCAGCGGCTGTCCGTCGATCTCGATCGTGCCGGAGGTGATCGTCTCGAGGCGGTTGATCGTGCGGCAGAGCGTCGACTTGCCGGAGCCGGACGGCCCGATCACGACGACGACCTCACCGCGGGCGACGCTCAGATCGATGTCCGTGAGCGCCTGGAAGTCCCCGTAGTGCTTCTGCACGTCCCGCATCACGACGAGGGGCGCTTCCGTGTCCGGGGTCACATTCGCAGTCATGCCGCCAAGACTACGCACATTGCGCTCGCAGGGGCATCCCAGGAACGTTTCTCACGCGTTCCGGGCTGGAATCGAAACCCAATCGTCACCGAACGCAGGTGGTCCTCCGACACGCGTGCAGCGCCCGGAACTGATCTCAGCCGATGAGACGATCGCGCCACACGCGTGGACATGAGGCAGATTCGGTGGCCACAGCGTCAGATCTGCGCATAATGATGCGAGCCCAGCTTCACCGTCGACCGCGACCTACGAAGGATTCACACAATGGCGTCACCCTCCGATCGTTCCGACTCCCAGTCCGCAGGGCACATGATCGTGCGGTCCCTCGAGCAGCACGGCGTAGAGCGCGTCTACGTGGTGCCCGGGGAGTCGTACCTCGATGTCCTGGACGGCCTCCACGACTCGACGATCGAGACGGTCGTCTGCCGCCACGAGGGCGGCGCGGCCTACATGGCCGAGGCCGACGGCAAGATGTCGTCGATCCCCGGCGTCGCGATGGTGACCCGCGGTCCGGGCGCCGCGAACGCGCACGTGGGGCTGCACACCGCCTGGCAGGACTCGACCCCGATGGTCCTCTTCGTGGGACTCATCCCCTTCGAGCACCGCGAGAAGGAGGCGTTCCAGGAGTTCGACCCCAAGGCGTGGTTCGACACGGGCGCCAAGCGCGTCATGGTGCTCGATCACGCGGAGCGCGCCTCGGAGATCGTGGCGGAGGCGATGTTCGCGGCGAACTCCGGCCGTCCCGGCCCGGTCGTCGTGGGCCTGCCGGAGGACATCATCCGCGAGGCGCACGAGGACTTCGTGCACCCGGAGATCCCCATCGCGACCGGCGGCATGACGGTGCAGGACTGGAAGGCGCTGCGGTCCGCGCTGGACGGCGCCGACCGCCCCCTGTTCGTGTTCGGCGGCAACGACTGGACGGACGAGGCGGCGGAGACGTTCACCCGCTGGCTCGAGGACCACAATCTGCCGGCGGCCGCGGAGTGGCGCTGCCAGGGCACGGTCCCCTTCGGCTCCCCGTCGTACGTGGGTCCGCTGGGCTACGGTCGCCCGGCCTTCACGTCGCGGCTCATGGACGAGTCGGACCTGCTGGTGTTCGTGGGCACGGTTCCCGGCGACGTCATCACCGACGGCTTCACGGTCCGGCAGAACTGGGAGAAGCAGAACTTCATCGTGACGATCGATCCGTCGCTGCGCGGACGCTCCGGTCCCGTCACCTACCAGATCGTCGCGAAGCCGGACCCGTTCATCCGCGACCTCATCCGCATGGACCTGCCTGTCCGCGACACGTGGCGCCAGTGGACGAACCGCCTGCGGAAGGCGCAGCTCGAGTTCTCCGCACCCCCGGAGGCGCGGCCGGGCGAGGGCCAGGCGCGGATGGCGACGCTCATGGGCGGACTGGTCGAGCGCCTCGACGAGGACGCGATGGTCACCTTCGGCGCCGGCGAGCACACCAACTGGGCACACCGGTACTTCCCCACGAACGGCTACGCGTCGATGCTGTCCGCGCGCAACGGGTCGATGGGCTACTCCGTGCCCTCCGGGATCGCGGCCTCGCTGCGGTACCCGGACCGCCAGGTCATCACGATCGCGGGCGACGGGGAGTTCCTCATGAACGGTCAGGAGCTGGCGACCGCCGCCCAGTACGGCGCGCACCCCCTGGTCGTCGTGATGGACAACCAGGAGTACGGCACGATCCGCACGCACCAGGAGCGGGAGTACCCGGAGCGCATCTCCGGCACGCAGATGAAGAACCCGGACTTCGCACTCATGGCGGAGGCCTTCGGCGGGGTCGGCATCCGCGTCGAGCAGGACGCGGACGTCCCCGCCGCCCTTGACCGGGCGTTCGAGGCGATCGGTGAGGGCACCTTCGCCCTCATCCACATCGTCGTCGAGCAGCGCGTGAAGGCGTACTGACATGGCGACGGAGGATCAGACGACAGGCGGCAGCTCGCAGGACTCCCCGCTCTCCGGTTTCCCCTTGCGCTCGTACGACAAGCTCCGCTACGCGGACACGGACCGCCAGGGCCACGTCAACAACGCCGTGTTCTCGACCTTCTTCGAGACCGGTCGCGTCGAACTCATCCACCAGCTGCGCCAGGTCGCGGCGGACTCTGCGCGTGACTTCGTCATCGCGAAGATCACGATCGAGTACGTCGCGGAGCTCCTGTGGCCCGGCGACGTCGAGGTGGGCACACGCGTGATCCGCGTGGGCACCAGCTCGATCATCGTCGAGCAGGTGCTCGTGAGCGAGGGCATCGTGCACGCGCGCGCCGAGTCTGTCATGGTGCTGACGGACACGACGACGCGTCGCTCGACCCCGCTGGACGACCGCTCGCGGTCGTCCCTCGAGAACCTGCGCTGACGGCTCAGGCGCCCGCGACCAGGCGGGCGCCCTCCTCGCGCAGCTCGACCTTGCGGACCTTCCCGGAGACGGTCATGGGGAACTCCGCACGCGTCTCCACGTAGCGGGGCACCTTGTAGTACGCCAGCTCGCCCTGGGCGAACGCGCGCAGATCGTCCGCGGTGAGGGTGTCGTGCCCGTCCGCCAGCACGACCCATGCCATGAGCTCCTCGCCGTACTTGCTGTCCGGCACGCCCACGACCTGGATGTCGCGCACTGCGGGGTGGCGGTAGAAGAACTCCTCGATCTCGCGGGGGTAGACGTTCTCGCCGCCGCGGATCACCATGTCCTTGATGCGCCCGGTGATCTCGATGTATCCGTCCTCGTCCATGACGCCGATGTCGCCCGTGTGCATCCAGCGGGCGGCGTCGATGGCCTCGGCTGTCTTGTCCGGCTCCTCCCAGTAGCCCAGCATGACGGAGTACCCGCGCGTGCAGACCTCCCCCGTGATGCCCCGGGGCACAGTCCGCCCGTCGACGGGGTCGACGATCTTCACCTCGACGTGCGGCATGACCCGGCCCACCGTCTCCGTCCGACGCGCCAGCGAGTCGTCCGCGCGTGTCATCGTCGACACCGGCGAGGTCTCCGTCATCCCGTAGCAGATCGCGACCTCGTCCATGTGCATCCGGTCGATGACCTGCCGCATGACCTCGACGGGGCACGTGGATCCCGCCATGACACCCGTGCGCAGGGTGCTGAGGTCGTACGAGTCGAAGTCCGGCAGCGCCAGCTCCGCGATGAACATCGTGGGAACGCCGTAGAGCGACGTCGCCCGCTCGTCCTGCACGGCCTGCAGCGTGGCCGCGGGATCGAATGCGGCGGCCGGGATGACGGCGGTCGACCGGTG
>DHCMJ07802__coassemble_891_pt1 | contig 31114 bp, 26 predicted proteins | sample DHCMJ07802__metabat2_high_PE_026 | metagenome-assembled genome bin DHCMJ07802 | reverse complement strand
CGCGACGAGATCTCGCAGCTGGCGCAGAGCTTCAACGACATGGCCGACAGCATGCAGGAGCAGATCACCCGGATGGAGCGGCTCACGGTGCTGCAGCGGCAGTTCGTCTCCGACGTCTCGCACGAGCTGCGGACGCCGCTCACCACGATCCACATCGCCTCCGACATGCTCTACGAGGTGCGCGACGAGCTGGACGAGTCCGCTCGCCGCAGTGCGGAGCTGCTCAACTCCCAGGTCGACCGGTTCGAGCAGCTGCTGGGCGACCTCCTCGAGATCTCCCGCTACGACGCGGGCGCGGCGGAGCTGGTGACCCGGCCGCACGACGTCCGCGACATCGTGTCCGGTGTCGTCGAGACCGTGCAGGTCGTCGCGGACAGGACGAACACGCCCCTGCGGGTGCACGCCCCCGCGACACCCGTCATGGCGGAACTGGACCGGGTGCGGATCACACGGGTCGTGCGCAATCTCATCGTGAATGCGATCGAGCACGGAGACGGGCAGCCGATCGACGTCCACATCGGCGCGAACGCGGAGGGTGCGGCCGTGAGCGTCCGCGACCACGGTGTGGGGATGAGCGCGGACCAGGTCGAGCACGTGTTCGACCGCTTCTGGCGCGCCGACCCGTCGCGCAAGCGCACACTGGGCGGCTCCGGCCTGGGACTGGCGATCGCGCTCGAGGACGCGCACCTGCACGGCGGCTGGCTGCAGGCCTGGGGCGAGTTGGGTGAGGGGTCCTGCTTCCGCCTCACGATCCCGCGCCGCAACGGTCAGGCGATCGCGACCTCGCCCCTGCCGCTGCCGCCGGCGGATGCGGGACCGCGGTCCGCCCTGGTCGCGGGACCCCCCACCTCCGACGGCTCGATGCGCATCCAGACCGGCAGCATCCCGATCGTCGTCGAGACGGGCGCGATCGCCGGGGCTCCCGGTGCCGACGGGGCGGAGTCCCGGACGCGGGCGACGCCCGCAGGATCGACCGGAGATGAGGAGGACGACGATGCGTGAGTTCCCGGGACGGGCGACGGCTCTGCTGCTGGGACCGCTGCTGCTGCTGAGCGGCTGCGCGTCGATCCCGTCCAACGGGGAGACCGGCGTCATCAGCGTCGAGGACCAGGCGCAGCGCGTGCAGTCCGAGGTCGAGCCCGAGGGGCCGGTCGAGGGGGCGGACCCCAACTCGATCGTCCGCGGCTTCCTGGCGGCCGGGGCCGGCCACGCGGACGACTTCGCCGTCGCGCGGTCCTTCCTCACGGAGGACTTCTCGCAGGACTGGGAGCCGGAGTCCAGCGTCGTCGTCATGCCCGGTGGCGCGGACTTCGACACCATCACCTCCGAGGTGTCCTCCGACCAGCAGAGCATCTCGATGTCGCTGCCCGTGGACGCGACACTGGACTCGCAGCGGGTCTACCGCGAGGAGCGGGACGACACGGAGGTCGACCGCGACTTCACCCTGCGGCAGGTCAACGGGGAGTGGCGGATCTCCTCGGCGCCCCAGGGGCTGGTCCTGACCGCGTCGTCGTTCGCGACCGTCTTCGACTCCTATCCGCTCTACTTCTTCACCCCCGGCTACGAGCATCTGGTCCCCGACACCCGTTGGTTCATCCGCTCCTCCACCACCGCGACGCAGGTGATGACGGAGCTGCTGGCGGGTCCGGCGGACCATCTGAGCGGTGCGGTCATCACGGCGATGCCGGACGGAGCACACCTGGACCCGCGCTCGGTCACGGTCTCGAACGGCATCGCGCAGGTGGGCCTCGACGAGTCCGCGCAGGGCTTGGACGACGACACCCGCGGCCGGATGATCGACCAGATCTCCACCACCCTGCGGGGCCTGTCCTCGACCAACGCCGTCGAGGTGACGACTCCGGCCGGACCGCTGACCTCTGACCCGGGAGACAGCGCGGCGGTGGGCGTGCGCGTCGACGCGCCCCCGGTCGTCATCGCGGATGACACCCTGGCGCGGCTGGACGAGACGCGCCTGGACCCCATCCCGGACCTGCCGGAGCTGGGGGAGTCGCCCACGGACCCGGCGGTCTCGCTGGACGATTCGACCTATGCGTACCTGGCCTCCGACGGCGAGGAGCTCCACCGGATCCTGCCGGACGGCGGGGGAGACGCCGTGCTGCGCGCGGAGGAGGACGGCCTGGTCGGTCCCAGCTTCGACCTCCACGGCAGCGTCTGGTCTGCCCAGCGTGAACAGGGCGGGACCGGCGAGGTCCTCGTGTTCCTCGAGTCCGGCGAGGCCATCGACGTCACGGTCCCGTGGCTGTCCGACCGCACGGTCGAGGCCGTCCAGGTGTCCCGCGACGGCACGCAGCTGGCGGTCCTCTCGCAGACGAGGCGCGGTGCCACCCGGATCGATGTGATCGGGATCGTGCGCGGCTCCGACGGGGTCCCCACCGGGGTGTCGGCGGGCGAGCCCCAACGGGTGGGCGCCGGCTTCGACGCGATCCGCGACCTGTCCTGGGCCGGATCAGACAGCCTCGTGATCCTGGCGGCGGAGGCGCAGGGGGACGACGCGCAGCCGTACACCGCGCCCGTGTCCGGTCCCGTCGATTCGCTGGGGGACGTCCCCGGCGGCACGTCGATCACCGCGACCTCGGATGCGCGCTCGATCCGCCTGAGCACGAACGCTGGCGAGCTCTACTCGTTCAGTGCGGACACGTGGCAGAAGCACGTCGACCTCGTGGTGCACGACCCCGCCTACCCCGGCTGATGGCGACCTCCCGGCGGCGCGGACGCGGCCTCGCCCGCGCGCTGCGGGGGAGGGGCGAGGAGCTGCTCGACCTGCTGCTGCCGCGCACGTGCGCCGGCTGCGGGGTGGAGACCGTGAGCCTGTGCGGCCCCTGTCTCACCCACCTGCAGCCGGCACCCGTCACGGACATCCCCCGTTACGGACTGCTGCCGGTGACCGGGGCCGGCGAGTACACGGGAACGCTCCGCGAGGTCATCGTGGCCCTCAAGACGCGCAGGCGCACGGACGTGCTGCCCGTCGCCGCCCTGCTCCTGGCCGCCGCGATCGCGGCCGCGCTCGAGGAGTCGGGGTATGCGGGAGGTGCGGTGACAGCGGTGCCGGTCCCGACCTCGGCGGCGGGGGTCCGCGAGCGGGGCCGCGACCTGGTGGGCGACCTCACGGACCGGGCCTGCCGACTGCTGGTCGACGACGGGGTGGACATCCGCGGTGAGCGCGTGCTCACCGTCGTGCGGCACCGTGACCAGGTGGGGTCCGGGGCGAAGGACCGGCGCCGGAACGTGACCGGCACCCACGCGGGTGCGACCGGCGTGCGGTGGGAGCGGCTGCGGGACTCCGCCCGCGTCCTCCTCGTCGACGACGTCCTCACGACCGGCGCGACTCTGGCGGAGTCCGCGCGGGCGCTGTCCGTCCACGGCGTCCGGGCGCACGGCTGTGCGGTGCTCGCGGCCACGCCGGACGGCGAGCGGAGGACCGCTGCACCGGGTGACGCGCCGGTGTGATCTGCACTTCATACAGGTGAACGGATGGTGTTCAATGGAGTGTACCCAGCGAGCGCCTGGGTACGGAGCGATCCGTAGGACGAGTCGCCAAGGAGAACCACCATGGACGTTGTAGTGAAGGGTCGTCACCAGGCCGTCTCGGACAGTTTCCGGGACCACGCAGCAGAGAAGGTCTCGAAGGTCGAACAGCTCTCACCCCGCGCTCAGGCCGTCGAGGTCCAGCTGCGCCACGAGAACACCCGCAGCCGCGAGGAGGAGCAGCGCGTCGAGATCACGGTGTTCCAGAAGGGGCCCGTGCTGCGGGCGGAGGCCAGCGCGGATGACAAGTACGCGGCACTCGACCTGGCGTGGGCGAAGCTGCTCGAGCGCCTGCGACGGGTGAAGGACCGCGGCAAGGTCGCGCGCAGCGGGCACCGCCGCAACCACTCGACGGGCGAGGCGCTGGCCTCCATGGAGGTCGTCGATCCCCTCATCCCCTCGGAGCAGGACGGTGCCGCCGCGGCACCGCAGGCCGAGGACGACGCGGTCCCCGCGGGTGACGACCCGACGAACGGCCGCATCCAGGCGGAGGGCGACTCGCCGGTCGTCCTGCGCGAGAAGCGCTTCCCAGCGCAGCCCATCGGACTCGAGGAGGCCCTCAACCGCATGGAGATGGTGGGGCACGACTTCTACCTCTTCATCGACGAGGACACGGCCCAGCCGTCCGTCGTCTACCGCCGGAAGGGGTGGAGCTACGGCGTCATCGCCCTGGACGAGTCGCTGACGCCGGAGAACTCGGGGACGACTTCCTGACCGCGCACCCCACCCGAGTCCCCCGGGTGAGCACGGAGGCGGCGAAGCGCATCGCGCTCGCCGCCTCCGGCTTCGACCGGCCCCGGCCCGCGAACCCCGACGCGCGGCACCTGCGGCGGGTGTTCGACCGCCTGGGCGTCGTCCAGATCGACTCCGTGCAGGCCGTCACCCGCTCGCACTACCTGCCCTTCTTCTCGCGCCTGGGCCCCTACCCGCGCACGCGCCTGGACTCCCTGCTCCACACGGCCCCGCGCATGGGCGTCGAGTACTGGGCGCACGAGGCGGCCTACGCGGCGCCTGAGACGGTCGCGGCCTTCCACCGCCGCCGCGGGGAGTGGTTCGTCCACGACTACGGCCAGCGCGATCCGCAGCACGGAGAGGAGTTCCGCGCGCTCATGGAGGCGCTCGTCATCGAACTGGCGCACGGGCAGGGAACCGCGCGCCAGCTGGCGGACCGCGTGCCGCACTCGCTCCCGGAGCGGAGCCGCGATCACTGGGGCTGGAATCCGACGCGGACCCGGTCCGCGCTGGAGGCGCTGTTCCGGTCCGGACGTGTCGCGTGCGCCGGGCGGACCCCGCAGTTCGAGCGGGTCTTCGCGCTGCCGGCGCACGTGCACCCCGCGCTGCCGGACCCGGAACCGGTCTGGGGTCCCGCGCACGATCCGGAGCTGGGTGCCCGACCGGGCGGTGCGCGGCCCGCGCGCGGTGTCACGGGCCTGGAGGACGACGCGATCGCGCTCGTGCGGACCGCGGGGCCCGCAGTGGGGATCGGCACCGTCGACTGCTACGCGGACCACTTCCGCCTGTCGCAGGCGTCGACGCGCCGCGCGATCGAGCACCTGGTGGGCACCGGCGAGCTGCGCGAGGTGTCCGTCGACGGCGTCCGGGCCTGGCGCTGGCACGAGGCGCGGGCCCCGCGCGCGGTCCCGGCGACCGCGCTGCTGGCGCCGTTCGACCCGCTCGTCTTCAATCGACGGCGCATCAGCTGGCTGTTCGGCTTCGACTACCGGATCGAGATCTACACGCCCGAGCCCCAGCGGCGGTACGGCTACTACGTCATGCCGTTCCTGCACGACGAGGCCCTGCGAGCGCGGGTCGCGGTGCGCGCCCGCAGGGACGAGGGCGTGCTCCTGGCGGCGATCCACCCGGAGCCGGGAGAGGACTGCACAGACGAGGTCCAGCGGGAACTGCGGGAACTGGCAGACTGGCTGGGGCTCCCGTCGGTCGAGGTCCTGCCTCCCGGGCGGATATGCTGAGGGGCGGACTTCACAGAGCGGACCGCGCACCCGCGCGGGATTGAGGAGAATCGTGGCGAACCTGCTGGAGAAGCTGTTGAGGACCGGCGAGGGCCGCACGCTCAAGCGACTGCGCGCCTATACGACGGCGATCAACAATCTGTCCGACGAGTTCGAGGCGCTGTCGGACGCCGAGCTCCGGGAGGAGACCGATCGCTTCAGGCAGCGGCACGAGGACGGCGAGACGCTCGACGCGCTCCTGCCGGAGGCGTTCGCGGCGGTGCGCGAAGCCTCGTCCCGCACCGTGGGGCTGCGGCACTTCGACGTGCAGCTCATGGGCGGTGCGGCACTGCACCTGGGCAACATCGCGGAGATGAAGACCGGTGAGGGCAAGACGCTCGTCGCAACGGCGCCGGCCTATCTCAACGCACTGTCCGGCAAGGGCGTGCACATCATCACCGTCAACGACTTCCTGGCGGAGTACCAGTCGAACCTCATGGGCCGCGTCTTCCGGTTCCTGGGCATGGAGACCGGCTGCATCCGGGCGCAGATGAGCAACGACGACCGCCGCACGCAGTACGCGGCGGACATCACGTACGGCACCAACAACGAATTCGGCTTCGACTACCTGCGCGACAACATGGCGTGGTCGGTCGACGAGATGGTGCAGCGCGGCCACAACTTCGTCATCGTCGACGAGGTCGACTCGATCCTCATCGACGAGGCGCGCACCCCGCTCATTATCTCCGGCCCGTCGGAGGGCGGCGCCGACCGCTGGTACGGCGAGTTCGCGCGAGTCGTCAAGCGCCTCAAGGCGGAGCGCGACTACGAGGTCGACGAGAAGAAGCGGACCGTGGGCATCCTGGAGCCCGGGATCGACCGGGTCGAGGACTACCTGGGCATCGGCAACCTGTACGACGCGGACAACACCCCGCTCATCAGCTTCCTCAACAACGCGATCAAGGCGAAGGAGCTGTTCAAGAAGGACAAGGACTACGTGGTGCTGGACGGTGAGGTGCTCATCGTCGACGAGCACACCGGCCGCATCCTCAAGGGCCGCCGCTACAACGAGGGCCTGCACCAGTCCATCGAGGCGAAGGAGGGGGTGGACGTCAAGGCGGAGAACCAGACGCTCGCGACGATCACCCTGCAGAACTACTTCCGCCTCTACGAGAAGCTCTCCGGCATGACCGGCACGGCGGAGACCGAGGCCGGCGAGTTCATGTCGACCTACAAGCTGGGCGTCGTCCCGATCCCCACGAACCGCCCCATGCAGCGCGTCGACCACGCGGACGTCGTGTACAAGCACGAGAAGGCGAAGTTCGCGGCGATCGTCGACGACATCGCCGAGGCCCACGAAGCCGGACAGCCCGTCCTCGTGGGCACGACCAGCGTCGACAAGAGCGAGTACCTCTCGAAGATGCTGTCGAAGCGCGGCATCCGCCACGAGGTGCTCAACGCGAAGAACCACGCGCGCGAGGCTGCGATCGTCGCGATGGCCGGCCGCAAGGGCGCCGTCACGGTCGCGACGAACATGGCCGGCCGCGGCACCGACATCATGCTGGGCGGCAACGCGGAGTTCCTGGCGGTCGCCGCGATGGAGTCGAAGGGCCTGGACGCGCGCGAGGACCCGGAGGCCTACGAGGCCGCCTGGCCCGAGGTGCTGGCAGGCGTCGAGGCGCAGGTCGAGGAGGAGGCGGCGGAGGTCCGCGAGGCCGGCGGCCTCTACGTGCTGGGTACGGAGCGCCACGAATCGCGCCGCATCGACAACCAGCTCATGGGCCGTTCGGGCCGCCAGGGCGACCCGGGCGACAGCCGCTTCTATCTGTCGCTCACGGACGACCTCATGCGCCTGTTCGGGTCCGGCGCCGCCGAACGGATCATGACGATCGCGAACGTGCCGGACGACATGCCGCTCGAGACGAAGATGGTGTCGCGCGCGATCCAGTCCGCGCAGAACCAGGTCGAGGAGCGCAACGCGGAGCAGCGGAAGAACGTCCTCAAGTACGACGACGTCCTCAACCGCCAGCGCACCGTCATCTACGACGAGCGCCGCCGCGTGCTGGAGGGTGCGGACCTGGCCCAGCAGGTGGAGGACTTCCGCGAGGAGGTGCTGAGCGCCTATGTGACGGCGGCGACGCAGGGCCCGCCGGACGCGTGGAAGCTCGACGATCTCTTCGAGGCCGTCGGCCGGCTCTACACGCCGTCGTTCACGGCGGAGGAGCTCGTGGAGGACGCGGGCGGATCCGTCACCCGCGAGACCCTGCGCACGGAGATCCTCACGGACGCGAACCTGTTCTACGAACGGCGCGAGGAGACCCTGGGCGAGGACGCGACGCGGGAGTTGGAGCGCCGGGTCATGCTGTCGGTCATCGACCGCCGCTGGCGCGAGCACCTCTACGAGATGGACTACCTCAAGAACGGGATCGGGCTGCGCGCGATGGCGCAGCGCGATCCGCTCGTCGAGTACCAGCGCGAGGGCTACGAGATGTTCGTCGCCATGCAGGAGGGCATCCGTGAGGACGTCGTCCGCCTCACGAACACCCTCGAGGTCACGGTGCGCGAGAAGCCCGCGGTGGGCGCAGGCGGTGCGCAACTGGGCGCGGCCGCGGCACCGGACGCCGGGGTGACGGTCGAGGCGGACGAGCTGAAGCCCAAGAAGCAGCAGCTCCACCTGAGCGCTCCGGACGAGTCGGGCGGGACCGCGGAGTCCCACGACGAGTCCGAGGCCCCCGCGCCGGCCAACCGCGCGCAGCGGCGGAAGAAGCGCAACGGCTCCTGACGTCGTTGAGACCGCACGGGCTCCCGCCGGCGTCAGATGCTCACGAAGTCGCTGAGACGCCAGCGGGAGCGCCTGCGGGTCAGCCGCAGCGCCAGCGCGCGCGGCCGCCGGGTCGTCGTGACGACCAGGGCGATCTCCACGACGGAGTCGGACACCTCGCACAGGCGGGGCACCGAGGTGCTCCGGGGCCTGTCCGTGTGCGGGTTGCGCTGCGACAGGGACTCCCGCACACGCACGTGCTCGAGGATGCGCTCGAAGAGCGGGACCTCGACCCACTTCTCGATGCTGGTGGCGGCGCGCGAACCCACGAGCACCTCGACGAGGGCGGTCGCGAGGGCCGGCGACATCGACTCGAGCAGCTGCCGGTCCTGCGGGTCCAGCGGTTGCGACGTCGCGGTCGCGGCCTCCGCGGACGCCGCCCCACTGGACTGTGTCGTCCGACCGGACTGCACCGGGTGACCGGACCGCGTCGTGTGACCCGTCTGCGCCGGGTGGCCGGACTGCGGCGTGTCCCCGGACCGCACCGGAGCCGCGGGCGTCGGGGCCGGAGCGGTCGTGGGAATGCTGTGCGTCTCTGTGCTGGGCGCCGATGCACCCGTCCGGCGTGGGCGGACGAGCGTGAGCGACGGCTGTGCGGCGCTCATGGCAGCACCAGCCGCTGTCCGGGCAGGATGAGGTTCGCGTCCGCGCCGATGACGTCACGGTTCGCGTCCTTGAGCTCCTGGACCCCTGCGGCGATCTCCGCAGGCTCAGCACCGGGCAGCCGGTCCGCACTGATCCGCCAGAGGCTGTCGCCCGCGACGACCACGTGCTGATCGCCGGAGCCGGAAGCGCCGTCGTCGTGCGCGTCCTGAGGGGGATCATCCACGCCCGAACCGTCCACGCCCGAATCATCCGGGTTAGACCCGCCCGCGCCTGAACCGTCCGCGCCCGGAGCGGCCGTCTCCTCCAGGAGAGGCCAGCCGGGATCCGGTGCACCGGCGGCGGCACCACGGTCGGACTCCGCCGGCGCGGACTCCGCCGGTGTTGACTCTGCCGGTGCGGAGTCCACTGGAGCCGGCTGCGCGGGTGCGGAGCCCGCTGGTGCCGGCTCCGCCGGTGCGGACTCCGTGGGGGTGAGGGGCCAGGCAGGCGAGGGCGAGGATGCCAGCGCCGGGCCCGCCAGCACTGCGGCCGTGAGGGTGCCGCCCACGGCCGCGGTCAGCGCGGTCCGCGCGGCGCGCGGGGCCACCCGCACCGCGGCGGTCCGCAGCGGCGCGGCGCTGACGCCTGCCGTGCGCAGGACCCGCCAAGTGCCGGCGAGGGCGACGGCCGCGGTCGTCCGCGCGCCGGCCACGACGGCGAGCCAGCCGGAGATCAGCAGCAGTGCGGCGCCGGGGTCCCCGGCGCGGACCTCGTCCAGCAGGCCGGGGGAGACGCGGACCAGGAGGGCCGTCCCCACCAGGTGCACGGCCGCGAACAGGATGAGCCTGCGCATTCCCATGATCACTCCATCGTCGTATTCGTAGGATGGAGTCAAACGATAGCAAACGGCGCAGAAAACGCTAGAGGAGTTGTGGATGACTCGATCTGCATTCAAGCATTCCCATTCGATGTTCTGATTGTGAGCTTCATGACATACTACGTGCATGGAATGGTCAGGTGAGGCGGAACAACTGCGCGCGGATCGCAGGTTCGAGCTGCTGTTCGAGGACCTCGAGGCGCAGGAGGCGGGCCGTGCGCTGCACGAGCGTCTGGGGGAGTACTCCGACCTCGTCGCCGGTGAGGCGGCGGATCACGGTCTGGCCGATCGGCTCGCGGCGGCACGGGGTGAGCGCACCGCGCTGACGGTGGCGGGCACCCGGTTCGAGGGGCGGGTGTCCCGGGCGGCGACGGGGTGGATCCTGCTGGCGACGGGCGCAGGCGGCGACGTGCTCGTGTCGCTGCCGCATGTGGAGGAGGTGGTGGTCCGCACGCGCGGACACGCGGAGACCGCGGAGGGGCTGTCACTGGCGTCGCCCCTGCGGGTCTGGTGCGACGAGCGGGCGGAATGCGCGATCGCGGTGGCCACGGTGGGTGGTGAGGCCCGGATGCTCGTGGGGCGGATCCGTGCGGTGGCGCAGGACTACATCGAGGTGGATGCGGCGGGGACGGATGCCGCCCGGAGCGCGCAGGGCGGTCCGGGCGGTGGCGTGCTCATCCCGCAGTCACGGATCGCGCACGTGCGACCGACGGGCGGGGTGCGGTGAGGCGCGCGGCGGAGTCAGTCCGCCGTGCCGGCGTCCACCTCTGCGCGGACCTCCGCGTACATGCGCTGGATGTAGTCCTCCAGCTCCGACTTCTCGACGCGCCACTGGCCGCGTCCGCCCACCTTGATCGCGCGCAGGTCCCCGGAGCGGACGAGTGCGCGCGCCTGCGCGACGGACACGTTGAGGACCTCCGCGACATCGGTCAGCGGCAGGAATCGGGATTCAACAGCCATGAGAAGTCCTCTCCAGTCGTCAGGGTATCGAACGTCAGAGCATCGAATGACATCGATGACAGTCAAATTCTATCAGGTGACGCCTTTGTGCGTCCGGGCATGTGGAGATCGGGAGCACGCACATGAATGACCGCGACACCACGACCGCCGTCCCCCGCGCGCGGCGCCTCACCCGACCCCGGTGGCGCGATCCCCGGCTGCTCATCGGCGCGGTGCTGGTGCTCGCATCGCTCGTCGCGACGACCACCCTGGTGCGCGCGGTGGCGGAGACGACGCGGGTGTGGGCGGCGGCGGTCGCACTGGTGCCCGGCAGCGAGGTCACGACGGAGGAGCTGGTCGCCGTCGAGGTGAAGCTGCCGGCCTCCGCACCCGCGTACATCCCTGCGGAGTCCGCGGTGCAGGCCGGGACGACCGTGCGCGGGGTGGTGGGCGAGGGCGAGCTGGTGCCGCTGTCCGCGCTGGTCGCGCAGTCCGACCTGCCCGGCCGGGTCGTGTCCGTCGACGTGTCGACCGCGCTGCCGGCGGCTGTGGCGCGCGGCAGCGGCGTCGACATCTGGGCGACGGACGCCCGGTCCGCGGAGGCGGGTCCGCCCACCGCGATCCTCACAGAGGTCGACGTCCTGTCCGTGGACCGCGGCAACCGCGACTTCACCGCACCGGGCGCGGCGCGCATCGAGGTCTACGTCCCCGACGGACGGATCGCCGAGGTCGTGCGGGCACAGGCGCTGGGCCATCACATCTCCGTCGTCGAGGTGCCGCGGGCGGGGCCGCCGCGGCCGGAGGAGACGGCGCAGCAGGTGGAGGGCGACTCGTGATCGACGTGATCGTCGCCGTCGACGTGGAGTACGAGGGGGCGGTCGTCGCGGCGGTCTCCGCGCTGCGCGATGCGCGGGTGGTGCGGAGGCCGGCGGACGAGACGGAGCTGCTGGCGCTCGTGGCCGGCGGCAGCGGTCACGTCGTCGTGCTGTCCCGGTGGTTCCCCGGCATCGACGCGGACGTCGTCGCGCGCATGCGGGAGGCGGGCGCGCGCATCGTGGGTTTCGGGGACGACGACGCCGTCTTCGCGCGCTGGGGCATCGTCCACACGCTGTCGCCGGGGTCCGGCCCCGCCCAGACCGGCACCGTGCTGCGCGACTGCGCGGACGCGGTCCAGGCGCCGCCCCGGCCGGCCGATCCGCCCCGCACGGCGACCGATCCGCAGCGCGCGGGAGAGGTCATCGCCGTCTGGGGGACCGGCTCCTCGCCGGGACGCTCGACGGTCGCCCTCGTGCTCGCCCACCTGGCCGCACGCGCCGGCGGACGCACGACCCTCGTCGATGCGGACACGGTCGCCTCCTCGCTCACCCCGGCGCTGGGTCTGCTGGACGAGGCGCCGCAGCTGGCGGCGCTGTGCCGCCTGGTCGTGGCGGGGGCCGCGCACGACCCGGAGCAGGTGGCGGACCGCCTCGTGCGGATCGAACCGGACTTCGAGGTCGTGACCGGCCTGGCCCGCGCGGAGCGGTGGCCGGAGATCCGCGCCGGCGTCCTCACGGAGGTCCTGGACCGCCTGGCCGCCCGGGCGGACCGCGTCGTCGTCGACGTGTCCGACCGGATCGACCCGGACGACCCGTACGCGGATCCGCACTACGACCGTCACCAGGCCACCCGCGCCGTCCTGGACCGCGCGGACCGGGTGCTGCTCGTCGCGGCCGCGGACCCGGTGGGTCTCCAGCGCCTGGTCCGTCGCCTGGAGTCCGAGAGGGCGCAGCGTCACCGGGATCGACTCCTCGTCGTCGTCAACCGCGTCCGCGTGTCCGCCGTGGGGCCGGATCCGGAGGCCCGGATCCGGTCCGTGCTCGAGCGCTTCGCGGGTGTCGACGACGTGGTCCTCCTGCCGGACGACCCCGCCGCGGTGGACGCCGCGGTGCTGGCGGGCCGCTCACCGGTCGAGGTCGCACGCCGCTCGCCGTTCGTCCGAGCCGTCGAGGACGGCCTGCTTCCCCGACTGCCGGGGATCGCGCCGCGACGTCCTCGCACGCGCCGGGCGGAGCGGCGCGGGGCGGGTGCGACAATGAGGTCATGATCCGCGCGTACGCACCCCTCGTCGGTCTGACGCTGGCCCGCTCATGGCCCCCCGCAGACCCCGTCGCCGTCTTCGCCCCCGGTCCGCACGAGCGCTCGCTCACCGGCGACGACCTGGAGCTCGCGGAGTACCGCGCGATGTCCGCCGCGGCCGCGAGCCTCATCGACGAGGCACTGGACGCCGGTTCGCCGCGCGCCGTCGTCGCCGTCGACGTGCCGGAGGCCGTGTTCGCGGACGCCGCCCCCGTGGTGCCCGGCGTGGTCCTCGCCGCCGCCGTCCTCGACCCGCTGCGGGTCGCGAGCATCCACATCGACGACCCGGAGGGGTTCGCACAGCTGCCCCGCGCACGCGACGAGGCCGCCGCGGCGCTCACGGGATCCGACCTGCTGTGGTTCTCCTCAGCCGAGGTCGACCAGCTGATCGAGCTTCTCGCGCAGCTGGGCGCGGACGACGGGCTCGACGGCTGATTCGACCATGGGCCCCAGCAGGGGCACGGACGAGGACACCTCCGCGTCCGCCGTCACGCGGGCGCCGTCCCCGTCCTCCTCTGCTGCCAGGTCCACCGACACCGCAACCGGCGCCCCCGGCACCGTGACGGTCAGGCGGGCCTGCTGCGGCGACCCGGCCGCGGCCTCGGCGGCGGGGTCCACCCGCATGCGTAGGGCGGCGGACTCCGGCACGTACCGGGCCAGCGACTGCGGGACGGAGTCCGCGGCGAGTGGGATGTCGACGGTGAGAGTTCCGTCGTCCCCGCGCGTCACCTCCCCGCCCTGTCCCCGCCACATGTCCGGGTCGGTCAGCCCCGCGCGCAGGCGGGTGGGCGGAAGGGCGGAGCGGCCCGTGAGCGTGAAGGTCCTCATGGGGCACCAGTCTGCCGCATCCGGTCCCGTCCACGGGTGCGTGCAGGGCGGCGGGACGCGTGCGCCAGGACACACCAGGATCGCCGCGTGCAGGGCATAGAGTGGTGTCCGTGCTCACTGTCGAGCACGCCGCATGCGGTCCGCGACAGCACACGAGGTGAGAGTGACGTGACCCAGGTCGACCAGACTGACATCGCCCGCGCGTGGAGCGAGCAGCAGGGGGAGAACCCGCCTGCGCACCTCCTCGAGGAGTACTACCCCAGGCTGGCGGGCACCGAGGTCCGCCGCACCGGTGCGCAGGCGCTCGCGGCCAACGCCGCCGCGCACCTGGAACTGGCCCGCGACTACGAGGGGGGTCCCGCCCGGGTCGCGATCCGCAACCCGGAGCACAGCGCGATCGACTACACCGGCAACCGCACCCTCATCGACGTCGTCGTGACGGACGTGCGCTACGCCGTCGCGAGCGTCGTCGCGGAGCTGGGCCGGGAGGGCCTGGCGATCCGCGACGTCCACCACCCGATCATGGCGGTGCGGCGCGGCGACGGGATCACGATCGTCCCGGACGCGGAGCTCACCCACGCGGCGACGGAGACGGCGGCGCTGCCGATCATCGGCCCCGGCGACGCCGGCGCGGGCGGAGAGCCCGGCGACACCCGGTCCGAGTCCTGGATCCACATCGAGGTCGACCGCGTCCCGGACGAGGACTTCGCGGGCATCCGCGACGGGCTCATGGACGTGCTGGAGTACGCGGTCGCGGCGGACCGCGACAGCCTGCGCATGCGAGCCCGTGCCCGCGAGATCGCGGACGAGCTGCGCGCGCACGCGCCCCGCCCGGAGCTGACGGCGGAGGCCGCCGAGGCCGCCGAGCTGCTCACGTGGATGGACCACGGCTTCGTCTTCCTGGGCTTCCGCGAGTACGCGTTCATCGTCGACGACGAGGGCAAGCGGCTCGACCCGATCGAGGGCAGCGCCCTGGGCATCTCCTCGCTGCGGGCGGCGAGGACCTCGCGCCTGTCGCGGAAGGTCGCGGCGAAGGCGGAGGAGCCGCACGTCCTCGTGCTGACGGAGGCGAACTCGCGGTCGAAGGTCATGCGTCGCGGCTACATGGACTACGTGGGCGTCAAGACGTACGACGCGGACGGCCGGATCGTGGGCGAGCGCCGCTTCGTGGGGCTGTGGACCCCGCGGATCGATTCGACGTCCGCCCTGGACATCCCGGTCATCCGGACGAAGGTGCGCAACGTCCTGCGCCGGTCCGGGCTGGGCCGCGACACGCACGCGGGTGACGAGCTGCTGGGTGCGCTCGAGTCCTACCCGCGCGAGGACCTGTTCCACGCCTCGACGGACGAGATCTTCGAGACCGTCATGCAGGTCATCGACCTGCAGGAGCGCCACGAGCCGCGCGTCTTCATCCGCCGCGACCCGTACGAGCGCTACATGTCGATCCTCATCTACCTGCCGCGCGACCTCTACAACACGGCCGCCCGCGAGAGGGTGCAGGACGTCCTGCGCGAGGTCTACGACGCCCACACCGTCGACTTCGACGTGCTGCTGGGCGATTCCGCCCTGGCCCGCCTCCACTTCACCGCCCGCGTGCCCGCGGACCGGGACCTGCCGGCGACGGACCCCGGTGCGGTCGAAGCGCGCATCGCGGGGGCGCTGCGGTCGTGGAACGAGGACCTGTGGGAGATCCTGGCCCCGGCGGCGGAGAAGAACCCCGCCTCGTCCGCGGAGCTGGCGCGGCGCTGGGCGTCCGCGTTCCCGCCGTCCTACACGTCCCTGCACACGCCGGCACGTGCGGTCGAGGACGTCGCCCGGCTCGAGGCCGCCGCGGCCTCCGACCTGCCGGTCGTCGCGGTCCACCGCCGTGCGGAGAACGCCGCGCTGCTGGCGTTCTACCGCCACGAGCCCGTCACCCTCACCCAGGTGCTGCCGTACCTCGCGAACCTGGGCGCCGAGGTCGTGGACGAGCGGCCGTTCGAGCTGCGGCCCGCGGGTGGGGACACCTCGTGGATCTACGAGTTCGGCCTGTCGTTCGACGAGGAGCTGTCCGACGAGGACCTCGACACGATCCGGGACGGCTTCACCGCGGCATGGGCGGGATTGCGCGAGTCCGACGATCTGGATCGCCTGCTGCTGCAGGAGCTCGGCTGGCGGCGGGTGAGCGTCATCCAGGCGTTCGCGAAGTACCTGCGCCAGGCCGGCTTCACATACTCGGACGCGTCGATCGCCAGCGCGTTCACCTCGCACCCGCAGCTCACGCGGCGGATCAGCGAGGCCTTCGAGATCCGGTTCGACCCGGACCGCGCCTTCGACAGCGTGCAGGCCCGGGCGGAGGCCGCCGAGGCCGTGCTGGCGGAGGTCGAGGCCGGCCTGGCAGCGGTGTCCTCGCTCGAGGCCGACCGCGTGCTGCGGGCGACGATCGACACGCTGCGGGCCACACAGCGCACGAACGCGTTCCTCCGGACGGACGGGCAGCCGCCGCAGGCGCTCGTCTTCAAGATCCGGGCGGAGGAGCTGGACTTCCTGCCCAAGCCCCGCCCTGCGCTCGAGTCGTGGGTGCACTCGCCCGTCGTCGAGGGCGTCCACCTGCGGTTCGGCTCCGTGGCCCGCGGCGGCCTGCGCTGGTCGGACCGCCGCGACGATTTCCGCACGGAGGTGCTGGGGCTCGTCAAGGCCCAAATGGTGAAGAACGCGCTCATCGTCCCCACCGGCGCCAAGGGCGGCTTCTTCCCCAAGCGGCTGCCGGACCCGGCTGTGGACCGGGATGCGTGGGGCGCGGCCGGACAGGCGGCGTACGAGGTCTTCATCGGCGCGCTGCTGGACATCGCGGACAACCTCGAGTACTCCGGCGACACGACCGAGGTCGTGACCCCGGAGCGGATCGTCGCCCACGACGGCGACGATTACTACCTCGTCGTGGCGGCGGACAAGGGCACGGCCCGGTTCTCCGATGTGGCGAACTCGCTCGCGTCCCAGCGCGGCTTCTGGCTGGACGACGCGTTCGCGTCCGGCGGGTCGACCGGCTACGACCACAAGGCCATGGGCATCACCTCGCGCGGCGCCTGGAAGTCCGTCGAGCGGCACCTGCGCGAGCTGGGCGTCGACGCGTCCGCGGACGACTTCACGGTCGTGGGGATCGGCGACATGTCCGGCGACGTGTTCGGCAACGGCATGCGCCGGTCCCGCCACATCCGCCTGGTCGCGGCGTTCGACCACCGGGACATCTTCCTGGACCCCACGCCGGACGCGGCGACGGGCTTCGACGAGCGCGAGCGGCTCTACCACCTGCCGCGCAGCTCGTGGCAGGACTACGACCAGTCCCTCATCTCCGCAGGCGGCGGCGTCTTCCCGCGGTCGGCGAAGGCGATCGACCTGAGTCCGGAAGCGGCGCAGGCGCTGGGAACCTCGCCCGGGCGGATGACCCCGGACCAGCTCATCTCGACGATCCTGCAGGCGCCGGTCGACCTCCTCTACAACGGCGGCATCGGCACCTACATCAAGGCCTCCGACGAGACGCACGCGGAGGTGGGCGACCGCGCGAACGACGCGATCCGGGTGGACGGCTCCCAGGTGCGCGCCCGTGTCGTGGGCGAGGGCGGCAACCTGGGTGCCACGCAGCTGGGTCGGATCGAGGCCGCGCTGGCGGGCGTGCACCTCAACACGGACGCGGTCGACAACTCCGCGGGCGTCGACTCCTCCGACCACGAGGTCAACATCAAGCTGCTGCTGGCGGCGCTCATCCGGCGCGGACGGTTCGCGGCGGACGAGCGCGGGGAGGTGCTCGAGTCCATGACGGACGAGGTCGCGGACCGGGTGCTGTCGAACAACTACACGCAGAACCTGGCGATGGGGGAGGCGCGCTACGAGTCCGTCGCGATGACGGAGACGTACGCGCGGCTCATGCGCTACCTCGAGCGGGAGGCGGATCTGGACCGGGCGGTCGAGAACCTGCCGGAGACGCAGGCGCTGCGCAAGCGCGCCCAGTCCGGCACCGGCCTCACGTCGCCGGAGCTGGCGGTCCTGCTGGCCTACGTCAAGATGGACGCGGCCGCGAAGATGCTGGCCTCGCCGGTGCCGGACGAGGACTGGATGGCCGGTCCGCTGCGGGACTACTTCCCGCCCAGCCTGCTGCCGTACCAGGAGCACTTCGCGGACCACCCGCTGCGACGGGAGATCGCGACGGCGAAGATCGTCAACTCGGTCGTGGACCGCGGCGGCATCACGTTCCTCTACCGCCTCCAGGAGGAGACGGGCGCGGAGCTGCCGCACCTCGTGCGCATCTTCACGGTCGTGTGCGAGGTGTTCGGGCTGGACGAGTTCGTCGCGGACGTGTGCGCCCTGGACGGGACGGTGTCCGCGGACGTGCAGGCGACCCTGCTGAACGAGCACATCCGCCTGCTGGACCGCGCCTCGCGCTGGTTCGTGCACCAGTCGCCGGAGTCCCTCGACGTCCTCGCGACGATCGAGACGTTCCGCGAGCCGGTCACGCGCCTGCGGGCGCACCTCGCGGACCTGCTGCAGGGCGATGACCGCGCCGAGTACGAACAGGCGCGCAGGTCCTACGCGGGCCAGGGCGTGCCCGAGGCGATCGCCGCGCGGGCCGCCGGCCTGCTGGACGAGTTCGCGCTGCTGGACGTCGTGCAGGAGAGCCAGCGGGTGGGGGCCTCGCCCGAGGACGTCGCCGGCGTCTACTACGCGGTCACCGACGCGGTGAGCGGCTCCGCGCTGCTCGACATGATCCGGGACCTGGACCGCAGCAGTCGGTGGTCGGCACTGGCGCGCGGGGCGCTCCGCGACGACTACTACCAGGCGATCGTCACCCTCACGGATGCGGTCATGCGGCACACGGACACCGCACCGGGTGCGGGCTCCCCGACCGGGGCCAGCGGCCGGGCGCGTGTCCAGGAGTGGATGAGCGCGAACGGCAGCGTGCTGGAGAAGGTGCTCTCGATGGTCGCGGAGCTGCGCGAGCTGCCCCGCGTCGACCAGGCTCCCGTGTCCGTCGTGCTGCGGCAGCTGCGCGGCGTCGTCCGCACCGCGGACTGGGCGAGTGAGGCCGAGTGAGCATCCTCGCAGAGATCACGAAGGCGAACAGCCGGCTGGACGGGGACGACGTCGACTGGCTGCGGCTGCTGGTGGGCGACTGGCAGCTGATCGCGGACCTGTCGTTCGCGGACCTGGTCCTGTGGGTCCCGCGCCGGGACCCGGAGACCGACGACGCCGAGGCCGGGGCCGGGGACGCCGAGGAGCCGGACTTCGTCGTCGTGGCCCAGTGCCGGCCCATGACGGGGCAGACGATGTTCGCCTCCGACATGGTGGGGGAGCGCCCCGGACCGCGTCACCGGGCGCTGCTGGGGCGCGCGTACCGCACGCGGACGACCGTCATCGCGGAGGACGACGGGTCGCGGTTCGCCCGTGCGGACGTCGTCCCGGTGGTCCGGGACGGACGGGTGCTGGGCGTGCTCTCGCGGCACACGGAGGAGTCGCGCCGGCTGGGCGCGTCCCGGATGGAGCGGAACCACCGCAGCAGTGCGTCCGCGCTGCTCGACATGGTGGGCGAGGGGACGTTCCCCACGACGGACGGGCTGTCCGGCGGTCGCCGCGGCGAGCCGCGCGTGGGCGACGGTCTCATCCTCCTCAACCGGGAGGGGCGCATCCGCTACGCGTCGCCCAACGGGGTGTCCGTCCTCTACCGGCTGGGCTCGGAGGGCGACATCGAGGGCCGCTACCTGGCGGACCTCGTGACCGGTCTGGTCGATCAGCGGGGGACGGTCGACGAGTCGCTGCCGCTCGTGCTGACGGGCCGCGCCCCGTGGCGCACGGAGATCGAATCCGGGCGGGTGAGCATCGCGCTGCGGTCGATCCCGCTCATGCGGGACGGCAACCGCACGGGCGCGGTCATCCTGGGCCGCGATGTGTCGGAGATCCGCCGGCGGGAGCGCGAGCTGCTGAGCCGGGACGCGCTCATCCGCGAGATGCACCACCGGGTGAAGAACAACCTGCAGACGGTGTCCGCACTGCTGCGCCTGCAGTCGCGGCGGGCGTCGTCCACGGAGGCGAAGTCCGCGATCGAGGAGGCGATGCGGCGCGTGTCCGTCATCGCCGTCGTCCACGACGCGCTCAGCCAGTCGCTGGACGACGCGCTGGACTTCGATGACATCCTCGACAAGGGGCTGCGCCTGGCGCCGGACCTGTCCTCGCCCCTGGCGCGGGTGACGACCCGGCGGGTGGGCAGCTTCGGGACGATCGCGACGGAGGACGCCTCTGCCCTGCTGCTGGCGATCACGGAACTCGTGACGAACGCGGTGGAGCACGGCTTCCCGTTCGATCCGGAGGACCCGGATGCGACACCGGTGGACGGCACGATCGAGGTGGTTCCGGAGCGCACGGAGGACCGCCTGCACCTGCGCGTCGTCGACGACGGGGTGGGGATCTCCGGGGACCGCGGTCCCGGCGACGGCCTGGGCACGCAGATCGTGCGCACGCTCATCACCGCGGACCTGCGCGGGACGATCGACTGGCGACCCGCCGCCGGCGGGGGCACGGAGGTGGTGCTGGACGTGCCGCTGCGCCCCGCCGACTGAGGCGCGGGCGCAGCGATGCGGGTCGTGGACCCGCGGGGGAGTGGCGTCAGCTGGCGCGGCGGGCGCGGGCTGCGCGGCGCTTGAGAGCGCGGCGCTCGTCCTCGCTCATCCCGCCCCAGACGCCGGCGTCCTGGCCGGACTCGAGGGCCCACTGCAGGCAGGTCTCGACGACCTCGCAACGGCGGCAGACCCGCTTGGCCTCCTCGATCTGGAGCAGGGCAGGACCGGTGTTCCCGATGGGGAAGAACAGCTCAGGATCCTCGTTCAGACACGCAGCACGATGGCGCCAGTCCATGGATTCCTCTCAGGTGGACGGAGGTCCGACGGCGCGCAAGCGCGGCAGAGGGCGACCCGGAGATGCAGACCGATCGTCTGCAGGAGCGGCGCTCCGCCGCTGGCGCGCTGGCGGACGCGGAAACGGTGATAACCCAGCTTCCCACGAGGTCGCGCACGCCCACAAGACCCCAGCTGTGTGAAGTCTCTGACAGGCACCATCATGGTGCAGGTGTGTACAGGTGCGCAAATCGTGTGGTAGGCCGTCCACCAGTCGGTCACCCCGTTGCCGAGGTCCCGCCGCCCTGGTTCGATAGGGGGATGAGCGAGCAGAGAAGACCAGGAGACCTGGCGGACGTCCGCCTCATCGAGGTGGACGGGGTGTCGCCCACGATCCACGAGACGGCGTTCATCGCCCCCGGCGTCACGCTCATCGGCGACGTGACGGTGGGCGCGCGGTCCTCCGTGTTCTACGGGTCCGTGCTGCGGGCGGAGCGGGCGAAGATCGTGATCGGCGAGGACACGAACATCCAGGACAACACCGTCATGCACTGCGATCCGGGCTTCGACGCCCGTGTGGGCGACCGGGTCTCCGTGGGGCACGCGGCGCTCATCCACGGGTGCACGGTCGAGGACGACTGCCTCATCGGCATGTCGACGACGCTGCTGAACGGCTCCGTCGTGGGCTCGTACACGCTCGTCGCGGCCGGCGCCCTCGTGCTCGAGGGGGCGCAGATCCCGTCCGGGTCCCTCGTGGCGGGTGTACCGGGGAAGGTGCGCCGCGAGCTCGACGAGGACGGGCGCGCGCACATCGACCGCAACTGGCGCTCGTACCGCGAACTGGCGCAGACGCACACGCAGAGGTCGACGATCCTCTGAGGGCGGGGCGCACCGCGCCGCCCCGCCAGCCCGCCCGGCACCCGGCCGAATGGGCCGGCGCGGCGTGCTCTGACAGAATGTGGGCGTGAAGAACGTACTGGATCGCTCGCAGAACCGTGTCGTCATCATCGGCGGCGGACCCGGCGGATATGAGGCCGCGCTCATCGGCGCGCAGCTGGGCGCCGACATCATGCTCATCGAGAAGCACCGCTGCGGCGGCTCCGCTGTGCTCACCGACGTCGTCCCCTCGAAGTCACTCATCGCGACGGCGGAGGTGATGGGGTCCATCAACGAAGCCGAGGGCTTCGGCCTGCGCGTGCGCGGCGGTGACGCCGAGTCCGCGGTCGCCCCGGACCTGGGTGCGATGAATGAGCGGATCATGGGGCTGGCGGAGGCGCAGGCGGATGACATCCGCGACGGTCTCACACGTGCGGGCGTCAAGCTGGTGCGCGGCACCGCGAGTCTGGCCGGTCGGGGTTCCGTCCACGTCGTCGAGGACAGCGGGACGGAGTACGATCTCGCCGCGGACACGATCCTCGTCGCGGTGGGCGCGCACCCGCGCGAGCTGCCCACCGCTGTCCCGGACGGCGAGCGGATCCTCACGTGGACGCAGCTCTACGAGCTCGACGAGCTCCCCCCGCACCTGGTGGTCGTGGGCTCCGGCGTCACGGGTGCGGAGTTCGCGTCCGCCTACCGGTCCCTGGGCAGCGAGGTGACCCTCGTGTCGTCGCGCGATCGGGTGCTGCCCGGCGAGGATGAGGACGCGGCCGAGGTGCTCGAGTCCGTCTTCCGCTCGCGCGGCATGAACGTCCTGTCCCGTTCCCGTGCGGAGTCCGTCGTCCGCGATACGGACGGCGAGGGGGTCGTCGTGACCCTGGCCGACGGCCGCATCGTCCGCGCCTCCCACTGCCTCATGGCCGTGGGCTCCGTCCCCAACACGGACGGCATCGGACTCGAGGACGTGGGCGTCGCGGTCGAGGACTCCGGCCACATCGTCGTCGACGGCGTCTCCCGGACCTCGGTCCCCGGCGTGTACGCGGCCGGTGACTGCACGGCGGTCCTGCCGCTCGCCTCGGTCGCGGCGATGCAGGGACGGATCGCGATGTTCCACGCGCTGGGCGATGCGGTCTTCCCGCTGCGTCTGCGCAATGTCGCGTCGAACGTCTTCACGTCCCCGGAGATCGCGACGGTGGGCTTCACGCAGTCGGACTTCCGCGAGAACGCGTCCGAGGTCGAGACGGTCACCCAGCCGCTGCACACGAACGCCCGCGCGAAGATGCTGGGCATCACGGAGGGCTTCGTCAAGATCTTCTGCCGTCGCGGCTCCGGTTCCGTGCTGGGCGGCGTCGTCGTGGGACCGCGCGCCAGCGAACTGATCCTGCCGATCACGATGGCGGTCGAGAACCGACTGACCGTCGACCAGCTGTCCCAGTCGTTCGTCGTCTACCCCTCGCTCACGGGGTCGATCACCGAGGCCGCGCGCAAGCTGCACCGGCACCAGGCCTGAGAGGCGGCGGGGCGGCTCCCGCCCACCGCGGAATGACGGATGCCCGCAGGCTCTGCCTGCGGGCATCCGTGCGTCTGACGCGGGTGGAGCCCCGCGTGCGTCAGGCCTCGAACTCGACGAGGACGTCGCCGGAGCGCACGCCGGCTCCCGGGCCCACGGCGACGGCGCGGACGACCGCATCGTGCGCGGCGGTGAGCGGCTGCTCCATCTTCATCGCCTCGATGACGGCCAGCCGGTCGCCGGCGGCCACGCGGTCTCCCGGTGCGACGTCGACCGCGACGATCGTCCCCTGCATCGGTGCGGTGAGGGTGCCGGTCGCGGCGGCGGCCCGCGCGGACCGGCGGGTCACGCGACGGCTGCGTTGCGGGCGGGCGGCGGGCGCGGCCAGCTCCGCGGGGACGGAGACGACGAGGCGGTGTCCGTCGACCTCGACGACGACCTCGACCTGCTCCGCGGGCTCTGCCGCGTCCTCGGAGGGGACGGGCGCACGGTCGGCGGCCCAGGCGGGCATGAAGTCCTCCTCGAGCCAGCGGGTCGTGGTGCGCAGGTGCTCCCCGGCGAAGTCCGGGGCGTCGACGAGGCTGCGGTGCAGGGGCAGCAGCGTCGAGACACCCTCGACGGCGTACTCGTCCAGCGCGCGGCGGCTGCGGGCCAGGGCGGTGGCACGGTCCGGGCCCCAGACGATCAGCTTCGCCAGCATGGGATCGAAGTCCGCTCCCACGGTCGTGCCGGCGGCCACGCCGGAGTCCATGCGGACGCCGGGACCCGCCGGCTCGCGGTAGCCGGTGATGGTGCCGGTGACCGGCACGAAGCCGTGTGCGGGGTCCTCGGCGTTGATCCGGAACTGGAAGGCGTGGCCGCGCGGGGCGTCGAACGACTCCGGCAGGGCCTCGCCCGCCGCGATCCGCAGCTGCCAGGCGACGAGGTCGACCCCCGTGATCTCCTCCGTGACCGTGTGCTCGACCTGGATGCGGGCGTTGGCCTCCATGAAGGTGATCCGGCCGTCCGCGCCCAGGAGGAACTCGCAGGTCGCGGCTCCCATGTAGCCCACGTGGGCGAGGATCCGCTGGGAGGCGTCGACGAGCGTCTGCTCCTGCTGCGGCTCCAGTCCCGGGGCGGGGGCCTCCTCGAGGATCTTCTGGTTGCGGCGCTGCAGGGTGCAGTCGCGGGTCGAGAGCACGCGGACCGTACCGTGCTCGTCCGCCAGGCACTGGGTCTCGATGTGGCGGGGGCGGACGATCTGCTGCTCGATGAGGCACTCGCCGCGGCCGAAGGCGGCCTTCGCCTCGCGGGACGCGGCCTCGAAGGCGGCCGGCAGAGCGTTCTCGTCCGCTGCGGTGCGGAAACCGCGGCCGCCGCCGCCGTGGACGGCCTTGATCGCGACAGGGTAGCCGATCCGGCCCGCGACCTCGGCGGCCTCGCGGATCGTCGCGACCGGTCCGGGCGAGCCCTGCGCGATCGGGGCGCCCACGGCCTGGGCGACCTCGCGGGCGCCCGCCTTGTCGCCCAGCGCGCGGATCGCGGCAGGCGGGGCGCCCACCCAGGTGAGCCCGGCCTCGGCGACGGCGGCGGCGAACTCCGCGCTCTCCGCCAGGTAGCCGTAGCCCGGGTGGACGGCGTCCGCACCGGCGCGGTGCGCCAGGTCGATGAGCGTGGGGATGCTCAGGTAGGTCTCCGCGGCCGTGCGGCCCTCCAGCTTGTACGCGTCGTCCGCCAGGGTGACGAAGCGGGCGTCCGCGTCCGCGGCCGAGTAGGCGGCGACAGACGCGATGCCCAGGTCCTTGCAGGCGCGGACGATGCGCAGGGCGATCTCACCCCGGTTGGCGATGAGGACCCGGCGCACGGGACGCAGGGTCTCCGTCCGGGTCTCCTGCGATGCTGCGGGCGCTGCGGTCATCGGGTCTCCTCGTCCAGCGGATGTGTGCGGGCGCACACGGGGGTCACTGCCTCGACGAATATAGGGAAGTCCAATGCCCGGTTGTCGATGGGAGACAAAACGCGGGAGGACGATTCTCGGGGACGTGCGTCCCCTCTCGGGCGTGTCGCGTCGAGGCGGCTCAGCTGGACGGGCGGTTCCACAGGGACGTCCACGGTACGCCCAGGTCCGCCAGCAGATCGCGCAGCAGCGGCAGGCTCAGGCCGATGACGTTGTGGTGATCGCCCTCGACGCCGCGCACGAACGCACCGCCCAGGCCGTCGATCGTGAGGGCGCCGGCGACCTCGAACGGCTCACCGGTGGCGATGTAGTCCTCGAGTTCCCGCTCCGTGGGCGAGGCGAGGTGCACGCGCGTCTGTCCGGCCGCCTCCCGACTGTCCCGCAGGCGCCAGCCCGAGGCAGTCCGATCGGATCCCGCCGCGTCGCGGGTGAGGACGCCCACCCAGTGGGCGCTCCACAGGACGGGGGAGGAGCCCGCCATCCGCTGCCACAGTGCCCGGGTGCGCTCCGCCGTGTGGGGCTTGCCCACCGGTGACCCCTCGAGTTCCAGGACGGAGTCGCACGCGACGACCACGACCTCGGCGGTGGTGTCCTCGTCCGTGAGGAGGGCCGGGACGCGGGGCAGTACGGCGTGCGCCTTCGCGCGGGCCAGCAGGGTGACGAGCTCGCGGACGGTGGCCTGCGGGTGCGCGGCCTCGAGCGCCTCCTCGTCGACGGCTGGGACGGCGGTGAGCGGTGCGATCCCCGCCTCGTGCAGGAGGCGCAGGCGGGACGGTGAGCCGGAGGCGAGGAGCAGGCGGGTCATGCGTCCTCCTGGGTGGGTGTGCTGCTGCGGGGCAGGTCCAGCCGGTCCGCGATCGCGCGCAGGATCGCGGCGGCCAGCTGCCGGCGGCCCAGTGGGCTGGGACGCAGGCCGGACTCGTCGACGAGGCCGATGTGGGACGTGCCGGACAGGATGCGGGTGAGGGACAGGGGCATCGCACCGGCGGACAGGGCCGCCAGCCACTGCGAGCCCGCGAGCACGCGCGACGAGCGGCGCATGACGGTCCTCAGGGGGTTCCGGATCCCGGGCAGGCTGCTGAGGTTGGGGCAGCAGAGGAGGACCGTGGCGAAGCCCGCGCGCTGCAGGCGGGACAGGGCCGAGGACAGGACGCCCAGCGTGATCGAGCCTGTGACGGGGAAGAGGATGTCCGCCGTGCCCATCGAGAGGACGGCGATGCGGGGGCCGCCGCGCTCCACCAGGTGGGGGTCCGCCAGGGTGCGATCGATCTGGGTGCTGAGGGACTCGGCGCGGGCGGAGGGCTCCGCGAGTGCGGTGAGGTGCACCGGCATCCCCAGGAGGGAGGCGAGGCCGCGGCTCAGCAGCCGGGCCGGATCCGCGGGGGCGGAGCCGGCCAACCACGAGTCGCCCAGCACGACGAGGGAGGCGGCGGTGTCCGCGGGTGCGTCCGCGCCGTCGCCGGGGGGCGCGTCGCCGACGGCGTGGGAGTGCGGCGCGTGCGCGCCGGGCGGGTGGACCACCGTGCGCAGGCCGGGCGGATCGAACTCCCGGGCGGCCTCCGCGAACCCGCGCCGCAGGCGGGAGGACTGGAGACGCAGCAGCAGCGAACCGGTCGCCAGGAGAGCGGCGGGAGCGGCGATCGCGGTGGTGAGGGTCACCGCCGTCCTGCGTCGCACAGTGGTCCCTCCCGCATCCGTTCGCGTGCTCCCCGGCGGAGCGAATCGCACCGTCAGCCTAGCGCCCCGAGCGTATAGTCTGGCGACATGGCGAATGAACGGCGAGCGGACTTCACCCAGCGCATCCGCGGGGCCTGGGAGGGCTTCCGGAATCTGCGTGACGATGCCGCGCAGCAGCCCGGCGGCTCGTACCTGGGCGCACCGCCCACCGGACCGATGACCTTCACGGAGCCCACGGAGGACGAGCTGGGCCGCGGCGCCTACGAGCCGTACGTGTCCCCGCCGTTCCGACTGGCGGCCGCATGGAGCTGGCGCACGATCGTGATCCTGGTCGCCGTGGGCGTCCTCCTGTGGCTCCTGTCGCAGGTGTCGCAGGTGCTGCTGCCGGCGCTCATCGCGCTGCTGCTGGCGGCGCTGCTGAGTCCCATCCACTCGTTCCTGGTGCGCAAGGGCTGGCCGCGCGCCCTGTCCGCGGCCACAGTGTTCATCGGCTTCCTGCTCCTGGTCGTGGGCACGATCGCACTCGTGGGTCAGCAGATCGTCGTGGGCTTCGGCGCCCTGTGGACGCAGGTGCTGGCGGGCGTCTCGACGATCACGACGTGGCTGAACTCGAACCCCTTCGGCCTGGACTCCAGCATCATCGCGCAGTACCTGGACCAGGGCCTGGACCAGGGGCTCACCTACCTGGAGGAGAACGCCTCCAACCTGCTGGGCGGGGCCGCGGGTGCCGTCTCGTCCGTGGGCTCCTTCGCGACCGGCACGCTGCTGGCGCTCGTCGCCGCGTTCTTCTTCCTCTACGACGGCCGCAACATGTTCAACTGGGCGGTCCGCCTCATGCCGAGTCCCGCGCGCGCTCGGACGGAAGGGGCGGCGCTGCGCGGCTGGCAGACGCTCGTCCAGTACGTCCGGGTCCAGATCATCGTGGCGGCCGTCGACGCGATCGGCATCGGCATCGGCGCGCTGGCGATCGGCATCCCGCTGGCCATCCCGCTGACGCTGCTGGTCTTCCTGGGGTCGTTCATCCCGATCGTCGGTGCGGTCGTGACGGGCGCGATCGCCGTCATCGTCGCCCTCGTGTCGCAGGGCTTCATCCCGGCGCTCATCATGCTGGGCGTCGTCCTGCTGGTGCAGCAGATCGAGGGCAACGTCCTCCAGCCGTTCATCATGGGCAAGGCCGTGAGCGTCCACCCGCTGGCGGTCATCCTGACCGTCGCCGCCGGTGGTTTCCTCTTCGGCATCGTGGGCGCGCTCTTCGCGGTGCCGCTCATCGCGGTCGTCAACACGGTCGTGCGCTACCTGGCCGGGGACGACGTGTTCGCCGGTGAGGACGCCGGGGTCGCGGCTGACGTGCCCGACGAGCAGGTGGCCGAGGGGGAGGCGGACGAGCGGACTGCTGACGGATCGTCCTCGCGGGAGAAGGTCGGCGCCGCGGCGGCGACCTCCCGTCCTGCAGCGCAGCGGGACGCTGCGCACCGCTCGGACGCGCGCGACGCGGACGTGCGTGACGGGGGAGTGCGCGGCACGGGAGTCGCGGAGCCGCGCGACCCGGGCCGCTCGACGTTCGGTCCGGAGGACGATGGGGCCTCCGGCGGGCAACCGGCGGCGACCTCGTCGGACGCGACTGCGGCCGGTGACACGGACGCGGCGGGTGAGGGGGCCTCGGCGGACGACGACGGTCGCTGACACGACGAGGGGGCCTCCGCGATCATTCGCGGAGGCCCCCTCGTCGACTCAGATGCTGCGGGAGAGGGTCAGCCGAAGGCCTCGACCTTGTCGACGGTCACGGAGATGGACTTGCCGTTGGGCGCCTCGTACGAGGTGGACTCGCCCACCTTGGTGCCGTTGACGGCCGCGCCCAGCGGGGAGGCCTCGGAGAAGACGTCGATGTCCGTGTCCTCGCCGGCGATCTCGCGCGAGCCCAGAAGGAAGCGCATCTCACGACCCGCGACGGTCGCGGTGATGACGGTGCCCGGGGAGGCCGTGCTCAGGTCACCGCTGGTCCCGCCCACCGTGGCGTGGCGCAGCAGGTGCTCGAGCTGGCGGATGCGGGACTCGATCTTCGCCTGCTCCTCGCGCGCGGCGTGGTAGCCGCCGTTCTCCTTGAGGTCGCCCTCTTCGCGCGCGGCATCGATCTTCTCTGCGATATCCGCACGACCAGGGCCCTGCAGGGTTTCCAGCTCCTTGGAGAGACGGTCGAAGGCGTCCTGGCTCAGCCAGGTCTCCTCGCCGGTGATCTCTTCCGTCATGGATCCTCCTCGTGTGCGTCAGGCCCGCAGGATGTCTGCGGGCCCGGTGAGACGGGCCTGCGGCCCGTGCGTGACAGTGAATGATCCCGGGGGCGGATGCCTCCCGGGATCGATCCGTAAGTGACCCATGCTACTGCGGAACCCGTGGGATCGGCAAGCAGCGGCGGTGCGGCGGGGTCCCTCAGACGCGCGGATCGTCCGCGTACCAGCAGGACTCGTGGTGGCCGCTGGCCGCCAGCTGCGTCGTGCTGATGTCCGTGGAGACCGTGACCGGGCTGGAGCCGTCCGCCTGCGGATCCGCGGGGACGGTCACCTCCGTGAAACCCACGACGGCCTCGTTCTCGTTGACGGCGCGGACGGAGCACGTGATGTCGCGCTCCGGGTCCGGGTAGACGCCGATCGTCGTGCGGGTGAGGGTCGAGTCGACGACGTCGTAGCTGATCGTGACCGTGCCGTCCGGCGTGGGGCTGGGCGCGAAGCCGTACCAGGCGGCGACCCCGATCGCCGCCGCGAGTCCCGCGCCGATGCCGATGACGGCGGGGCGGGAGAGGCGCCTGCGCTCCGTCCGCTCGTGCTGGATCCGCGGCGCGCGTCCTCCGTAGCGGGACTGGAGATCGGCTGTCGTCGTCACGCGTCCATTCTTCCAGACCCGGCGGCACAGGCGTGCACGGGGGCGGGCGGCGTGCGCGAACCCACGTGCGCGGATTGGGTGCACCGGGAGTGCGGCGACTACCCTGGGAGTCGGTCTTCCCGCGCGTGCGACCGCGCGGCTCTGCATCTCTGGAGGTCTTCGTCCATGCGGGATCGTTCCCACTCCTCGCAGCCCTACGCCGGGCTCCGTCTCCTGGCCGTGCACGCGCACCCGGACGACGAGGCCTCGAAGGGCGCGGCGACCAGCGCGAAGTACGCGGCGCTGGGCGCCCGCGTCCTGGTCCTCACGATGACCGGCGGCGAGGCCGGCGACATCCTCAACCCGGCCCTCGAGGAGTCCCCGGCCGCGATCCGCGACATCGCGGGACTGCGCCGGACGGAGATGGCACTGGCCGCGGGGACCCTGGGGGTCGAGCACGTGTGGGCCGGCTACGTCGACTCCGGGCTGCCGGACGGCGACCCGGACGAGCTGACCCCGCGCGGCAGCTTCTACCGCGTCCCGATCGAGGTCTCCGCCCGCACGGTCGTGTCCGTGCTGCGTCGCTTCCGTCCCCACGTGATGACGACGTACGACGAGCGCGGCGGCTACCCCCACCCGGACCACATCCGGACGCACGACGTGTCGATGGTCGCGGTGGAGCAGGCGGACCAGGCGGGGACGAACCCGGAGCTGGGCGAGCCGTGGACCGTGCAGAAGACCTACTACAACCAGGACCTCTCCGCCCACAAGTTCCTGCGCATCCACGAGCTCATGCTCGCCGAGGGCGGCGAATCGCCGTTCGAGGAGCAGCTCGAGTGGCTGACGAAGCGCGATGCGGAGCGGCACACGTGGCTGACGGCCCGGGTGCCCAGCGGCGAGTACTTCGAGGTGCGCGACCGTGCGCTCATCGCGCACGCGACGCAGATCGACCCCAACGGCGGGTTCTTCTTCGGCAGCCGCGCCCAGGCGCGCCGCCTCTGGCGGTCGGAGGAGTTCGAGCTGGCGATCGACCGCACGGGTCGGCCGCCGCTGGACCGTGAGCAGAACTTCCTCGAGTCCGACCTGTTCGCGGGTGTGACGGACGACGACGGCGACGTCGTGCCGGATGACCTCATGCCGGAGGAGCCGCAGCCGGCGCAGGCCGGGTCCTCGGCGGAGGCGCAGGATCTCGAGGGGGCGCGATGACCTCGGTGCAGCTGATGACGGCGCAGCTGGTCGCCGCGACCGCGGAGCCCACGGAGACCGGCTACCCGGACGCGGAGTCCGTGACACCGGGGACGATCGGCTTCCTCTTCACGTTCTTCCTGGCCGCCGCGGTGGTCCTGCTGGGGCGCAGCCTGCTGCGGCGCCAGCGCCGCCTGCGCGCACGGGCGGGCGTGGTGCGCCACCACCCGATCCCGGTCGAGCGGGCACCGCGCACCGGACCGCAGAACCAGGGCATGTCGACCGGGGTGGACCTGAAGACGGGTGAATCGGTCCGCTCGGACGCGCCGGAGTCGCGCAGCGCCGAGGAGTCCGAGACCCGGGAGTCCTGAGACTCCGCGCGCGTCAGTGCCGCGGTGCCGCCGGCAGGTGGCCTGTCAGTAGGCGTGCGAGGCCGCGACCAGCAGTGCGGCCAGGTGGCAGCCGTACCCCAGCACCGTGAAGGTGTGGAAGATCTCGTGGAAGCCGAAGATCGCGGGGGCGGGGTTGGGCCGCTTGATGCCGTAGACGACCGC
>DHCMJ07802__coassemble_849_pt1 | contig 36361 bp, 35 predicted proteins | sample DHCMJ07802__metabat2_high_PE_026 | metagenome-assembled genome bin DHCMJ07802 | reverse complement strand
GACGACGCGACCACCGACCCCCTGGCGCAGGCGGTCGAGGAGACGACGCGGATCGCCTCCCGCCTCATCCGCTTCGACACCCAGAACTGGGGCGAGGGCCGCGCCAACCCGGAGCTCGAGGCGACGGAGTGGATCGCAGCACTGCTGCAGGAGGTGGGGGTCGAGTCCGTCATCCACGAGTCCGAGCCGGGCCGCGCCAATCTGGTCGCCCGCATCCCGGGGACGGACCCGGACGCCGGCGCCCTCGTCGTCCACGGTCACACCGACGTCGTGCCGGCGGACGAATCGGAGTGGAGCGTCGACCCGTTCGGCGGTGTCATCCGCGACGGCATGCTGTGGGGCCGCGGCGCGGTCGACATGAAGAACATGGACGCGATGATCCTCTCGAACGTCCGGGACATGATGCGGAAGGGTCTGCGCCCCCGCCGCGACCTCATCATCGCGTTCTTCGCGGACGAGGAGGCCGGCGGCGGCTACGGCGCCGGCTGGATGGTCGAGAACCACCCGGAGCTGTTCTCCGGCGCCACGGAGGCGATCAGCGAGGTGGGCGGCTACTCCGCGGACATCCGCGGGCAGAGGGTCTACCTCGTCCAGACGGCGGAGAAGGGCATCGCGTGGCTGCGGCTGCTGGCGCACGGCACCGCCGGCCACGGCTCGATGGTGAACGACGACAATCCGATCACCCGCCTGGCGGCCGCGATCGCGCGGATCGGCGCGCACGCGTGGCCGGAGGACATGCCGCAGTCCACCCGGGATCTGCTCGAGGGCGTCTCGGAGATCACCGGGATCCCGTTCACCGCGGAGACGACCGGCGAGCTCATCGCGGAGCTGGGCACCGTGTCCCGCTTCGTCGAGCCCACGCTGCGCAACACCTCGAACCCCACGATCGTCCAGGCCGGCTACAAGCACAACGTCATCCCCGCGACCGCGCAGGCGTTCGTCGACTGCCGCGTGCTGCCGGGCCAGTTCGAGGACGTCATGCTCACGATCAAGGAGCTGGCCGGCGAGGGGATCGACGTGGAGCCGGTCACGGTGGGCGATTCCGTCGAGTCGCCGTTCTCCGGTCGCCTCGTCGAGACGATGCAGCGGTGCCTGCTGGAGGCGGACCCCGGCGCGAAGGTCCTGCCGCACACGATGAGCGGCGGCACGGACAACAAGTCGCTGGCCCGCCTGGGGATCGTGGGCTACGGCTTCGCGCCGCTGCGGCTCACCCCGGACCTGGACTTCGCCGCGATGTTCCACGGCAAGGACGAGCGGGTCGCCCTGTCCTCCCTGGACTTCGGCACCCGCGTGCTGGGCCGCTTCATGCTGGAGGCGTGAGAGTCAGGCAGGAGGCGTGATCCGTGCGCGCCGCGGCGGTCCGCCGCCGCGGCGCGGCCACGAGGCGATGACGACGCCTGACAGGACGCACACCATCGCGAGAACGGTGAGCGGGGTGATGACGGCGCCGGGGTGCAACAGATCGACGAGCACGGAGCTCAGCAGGTTCCCGAACAGCGAGGTCATCGAGACGAGCAGCACCCCCAAGTGACTGACGGTCGCGGACGTGACCCCGATGAAGACGATGCCCAGCGCGCCGCCCATGAGCAACCACGACTGGCCGGGGAACTCCGGCAGTCCGGTCACCCGCGCGCCCAGCAGCCACGCGAGGCCGGAGCAGCCCAGCAGGAAGACGGATCCCACGAGGAAGTTGACGGTCGTCGCGGTGAGCGAGGACGCCGAGGCCGCCCGCACCCGGCCGTTGAGCGCGGACTGCACGGAGGTCATCGCCCCGGCCAGCAGCGGCACGAGGGGCGCCCACAGCGGGATCCCGCGGGAGAAGCCGCCCACGGACACGAGCACGACGCCCACGAGGACGACCGCGGTGCCCACGAGTCGGCGCGCGCTCAGCGCGGTCCGGCCGCTGGGCGGCAGGTCCGTCCCGTCGACGACGATCGCGCCCAGCAGCTGACCGCAGACGAACGACATCGTGAGCACGGAGACGCCGATGAGCGGCACCGTGAGCGCCTGCGCGAGGACGACGGTCGACCCGCCCAGCCCGCCCAGCAGCATCCACCAGCGGACCGTGCCGTCGCCCAGCGCGGCGCGCAGCCGCCCCACACCCCGGCGTCCGGGACGCGAGATGGCCAGGATGAGCAGGAGGATGAGGAGACCGCCCAGGAAGCTGACGGTCGCGGCGAACACGCTCGAGCCGATGACACCGGCCAGCGAGCCGTTGGCCCGCGACTGGAACGCCATGAGGAAGCCGGCGAGCACCGTCGCCGCGCCTGCGAGGAGGAGGGTTCCGTTGACGCGCACCTCAGGACCGTATCACCGGGGCCGTGACCGGCTTATCCTGGGGCGATGGAGATCATTCTGGTGCGGCACGGCGAGTCGACGGCGAACGCCGCGGGTGTCCTCGCCGGTCGCGATCACGCGGTCGACCTGACGGACCGCGGGGTCGCGCAGGTGCGCGAGGCGCGCGCGCTCGTGCCGGAACTGGACGGGGACGCGCCGCTCACCGTCCTCACCTCGCCCATCCACCGGTGCGTGCGCACGACCCACGAGCTGCTGGAGGTGACCGGCCCGGAACCCGCGACCGCGGGCGCCGCACCGCACTACGCGATCCTCGACGACCTCGCGGAGGTCGAGTACGGCGACTGGACCGGACGTCCCATCAAGGAACTGCTGCGCGAGCCGCTGTGGCAGACCGTCCGCACGACACCCAGCCGCGCCCGGTTCCCGGCGGGGGAGTCCCTCGCCGAGGTCGCGGCCCGGTCCGCGCACGCGCTCGAGTCCGCGTGCCGCACGGCCCGCGAGGCCGGGTCAAAGGCGCTCGTCCTCGTCTCCCACGGCGACGTCATCAAGCTCATGCTCGCGCACGCACTGGGCCTCGAGGTCGACCGGTTCCAGCGGATCGCGGTGGCCCCGGCCTCGGTCTCCCGGATCGCGGTGGGGAAGCCGGAGTCCCATCCGCCCATGACGGTCACGATGCTGGGGGCGACGGCCCGGGGCCGCCGCGCGCAGACGCGTGCCCCCGGCGGCGGCCGTTGAGCCTCCCGCCGGAACGGCGGCCGCTGAGCCTCAGAGCGGCTGCAGCACTCCCGTGCCCAGCAGCACGTAGATGAGCAGTCCCACCGCGACGCGGTACCAGACGAAGACGGAGAACGACTTCGTCTGGACGAACTTGAGGAAGCCCACGATGACGGCGTAGCCCACGCCGAAGCTCACGAGGGTCGCGACGGCGATCGGACCCCAGCCCAGCACCATCTCCTCGCCGGCCGAGGCCTCGGTGAAGGACTTGTAGAGACCGTAGAAGCCGGACCCCATGACGGCGGGGACGGCCAGCAGGAACGAGTAGCGGGCGGCCTCGGGCCGGGTGAAGCCCATGAAGCGGCCGGCCATGATGGTGCCGCCGGAGCGGGACACGCCGGGGATCAGCGCCAGCGCCTGCGCGCAGCCGTAGAGGAGGCCCTGGCCCCAGGTCATCGTCTCCAGCGTGCGCTCGCGCGGGCCGATCTTGTCCGCCAGTCCCAGGATGAGGCCGAAGACGATGAGCATCGTCGCGGTGATCCAGAGGCTGCGCAGGACGGAGTCGATCTGGTCCTCGAAGAGCAGGCCCAGGACGACGATCGGGACCGAACCCAGGATGATGAGCCAGCCCATCCGCACGCGGGGGTCGCTACGGGACTCGCGCCCCACGAGCGACTTGCACCAGGCGCCGATGATGGCGGTGATGTCCTTCCAGAAGTACACGAGGACGGCGGTCTCCGTGCCGATCTGGACGATCGCGGTGAAGAACGCTCCCGGATCCTCGCCCGGCATGAGGAGCTCACCGACGATCCGCAGGTGGGCGGAGGAGGAGATCGGGAGGAACTCGGTGAGCCCCTGGACGATCCCCAGGATCACCGCGACGATCCAGTCCATGGAGGTGCATTCCTTCGTGTCGGCGAGCAGGACCACGTCAGGCTACCCCTCATCCGGTAGCCTTCGGAACTATGCGTTCGAACCGGATGGGCACAACGGGGCTCCAGGTGTCCGATCTCTCACTGGGGACCTTCGAGTGGGGCCGTCGGGTCGATGAGGCGACCGCCCGCGAGCTGCTGGACGCGTACGCGTCCGCCGGCGGCACCGCGCTCGAGCTGCCGTCGTTCGACGCACCGGCCGTGTCGCTGGTCGCCGGCCTGCGCCTGCCGTCCCGCGTCCAGCTGCTGGCGCGCGCGGGCGTCCGGGCGGAGGGGTCGGGCGCGCAGCTGCGCACGGGCCGCTCCGACCTGCTGACGGACGTCCGGACCCTGCTGCGGACGCTCGACCGCGACCATCTGGACGTCCTCGTGCTCGACGCGTTCGACGACCGGATCCCGGTCGAGGAGTCCGCCTCCGTCCTCCGCACGCTCGCGGACGCGGGCGACCTGGGTTACGTCCTGCTGTCGCACCACTCCGCATGGCAGCTCTCGCTGCGCGCGGCGGACACGGGCATCCCGATCGCCGGGGCCATCGCGGAGTACTCGCTGCTGCGCCGCGAGGCGGAGGTCTCGCTGCGCCCCGCTCTGGACTATCTGGGGCTGGGCCTCATCGCCGGGGCCGGACTGGGCCGCGGCGTCCTGTCGGGGCAGTACCTGCGGGGCATCCCCTCGGGCAGTCGGGGCGCCACGGAGCTGTCCGGCTATGTGGGCGCCTTCCTGGACGACGACTCGACGGGCATCGTGCAGGGCGTGTCGAAGGCCGCCGCCGCCCTGGGCGTCGATCCGGTCGACATCGCACTGGCCTGGAACCGCAGCTCGCTGTGCGCCTCGACGATCGTGTCCCCGCGCACACGTCAGCAGCTGGATCAGCTGCTGGGCTCCGATCTGGAGCTGGCGGACGAGATCCGCGACGTGCTCGACCAGATCTCGGACCCGGACGGCCCCTGAGCCGACTCCGGCCGTGCCGACTCCGACGGAGCCGGCCCTGACACCGTGTCAGTCCCGGCTGTCGTCCTCGTCCTCGTCGTCGTAGTCGTCGTCATCGAAGTCGACGTCGTCGTCTTCGTCGTCATCCTCATCGTCGTAGTCGTCGTCGCCGTCCTCGCGATCGTCCTCGACGTCGTCGAACAGCTCGAACGGCGTGACCTCGCCGTAGGCGGTGTAGAGGGAGTCCTCGTAGATCTCGAAGGCGTCCGCCAGTGCCATGTACGCGGCCTCGACGCGCGGATCGGTGTCGGAGGTGCGGTGGGCGGACGCCGCGAAGTGCTCGCGGACGGAGGAGAGGAAGTCTTCCAGTGCGGCGCTCGGATCCGTGCTCATGGGCCCCACTCTAGCCGCACCTCGCCGCGACTCATATAGCCTGAGACCATGCCTGTGCACGCATTCGACCATCCCGCTCCGGACCGCTTCATCGCCGGGACCGTCGGCCTGCCCGGCGAGCGGTCGTTCTACCTCCAGGCGTCGACAGCGGGGCGCGTGCACTCCGTCGCGCTGGAGAAGGAGCAGGTCGAGATCCTCGCCGAACGCGTCGACGAACTGCTGGACCTCGTCCGCTCGCGGGCGGAGGGCCGCCACGGGGTCCCGGCCGCCCCGCTGCCGGAGGTCGAGGACAACGCGGGTCTCGTCATGCCGGTCGACGCGGAGTTCCGCGTGGGCACGATGAGCCTGGGCTGGGACACGGAGGACCACCGCCTCATCCTCGAGTGCTTCGAGCTCACCCGTGCGGACGCGGAGTCCGGGGCCAGCTCGGAGCCGGGCGCGGACGGCGAGGAGCGATCGGTGCTGCGGGTGCGGCTCACGGGCGCACAGGCGCGCGAGTTCGCCCGCCGCGCCGAGCAGGTCGTCACGTCCGGCCGCGGCGAGTGCCCGCTGTGCCACGGCGCCCTCGACCCGTCCGGCCACATCTGCCCCCGTCTCAACGGGGTGCCGCGCTGACGGCGGGGATGCTGCACCTGCTGTCCACCGGCACGATCCGGCCGTTGGGCAGGATGCGCGGCGCCAGCAACGAGACCCTCCTCACGACCGTCACGGGGGCGGAGTCCCCGGGCGGCCCCACGCGCACCGTGAGGGCCGTGCTCAAGACGCGCGCCGGCGAGCAGCCGCTGCGCGACTTCCCCCGCGGCACGCTGTCCCAGCGCGAGGTCGCCGCGTTCCGGCTGTCCGACCACCTGGGCCTCGACGTCGTCCCACCCACGGTGTGGCGGGACGACGTCCACCGCGCGGAGGCGGACGGCGCCTCTCTCCAGGCCTACGTCGAGACGGACCCGGCCTCCGATCCGCCGGTCGTCCTCGCGGACGAGGACGCGGTGGGTCCCGATCTGGCACCCGTCCTCCGTGCGGTCCTGGGCGACGGCGCCGAGGTCGTGCTCGCCCACGCGCTCACCGCTCCCGTGCGCCGGATCGCCCTGCTGGACGTCCTGCTGGGCAACGCGGACCGCAAGGGCGGCCACGTGCTGGCCGGGGCGTGGCGGCTGGAGCCGGGGGAGGAGCCGGTCGTGGGCCTGCACGCGATCGACAACGGACTGTCCTTCCACGCGGCCCCCAAGCTGCGCACGATCCTGTGGGGCTTCGCGGGGGTTCCACTCGACGAGGACGAGACCGCGCTCGTGACACGGGTGCGGGACGAGGACCTCGAGCCGCTCCTGGGCGACCTGCTGCCCCAGCGGGAGCTGTGGGCGCTGGCCCGCCGCGCGGCCGCGCTGCTGGAGGAGGGATGCTTCCCGCTCCCGCCGGAGGACCGCCACGTCATCCCGTGGCCACCCCTGTGACACCTGCCCTGTGACTCCTGCCGCGGTGTGACGCAGGCGTCCCACCGGAGAGTTCGCGTTGTGCACCGCGAAGTGCCATGCTGGTGCGCGTGAAGTCCTGGTCCTCCCCTCAGATCCCCGTCGTGGCCGGAAAGGGCAATCGCCCCACCGTCTTCTGCTCCTCGCATCGCGGTCCGGCGGACACGCCCCGCAAGCTCAAGCAGGCGCGGCTCTACGTCTGCGGCATCACGCCGTACGACGCGACCCACCTGGGCCACGCCGCCACCTACGTCGCCTTCGACGTCCTGCAGCGCGTGTGGCGCGATGCCGGCGTGGACGTCACGTACGTGCAGAACATCACGGACATCGATGATCCGCTGCTGGAGCGCGCGCACGCGACCGGTGTCGACTGGCGCGAGCTCGCGGAGTCGCAGGTCGACCTGTTCCGCTCGGACATGGAGCACCTGCGGGTCATCCCGCCGGATTCCTACATCGGAGCCGTCGAGTCGATCCCGCAGATCGTCGACGCGGTCACGACGCTGCTGGACCGCGGTGCCGCCTACACGCTGGACAGCGGGGACGTGTACTACCGCGTGGGCACGCGCATCGAGCCGCCCTTCGGCTCGACCTCGCACCTGGACCGGGCGGAGATGCTGGGCCTCTTCGCCGAACGCGGCGGTGACCCGCAGACCCCCGGCAAGGAGGATCCGCTCGATCCCCTCCTCTGGCGCGCGGAGCGTGAGGGCGAGCCGGCGTGGGACGGCGGCCGCCTGGGCCGGGGACGTCCCGGCTGGCACATCGAGTGCGCCGTCATCGCGCGCGACCACGTGGGCTTCCCGCTCACGGTGCAGGGCGGCGGCAGCGACCTCGTCTTCCCGCACCACGAGATGTGCGCGGCCCACGCGACCGCCCTGACCGGCGAGACATTCGCGAAGGCCTACATGCACGTGGGCATGGTGGGGTACCAGGGCGAGAAGATGTCGAAGTCCAAGGGCAACCTCGTCCTCGTCTCGAAACTCATCGAGGACGGCGAGGATCCGATGGCGATCCGCGCCGTGCTGCTGAGCCACCACTACCGCAGCGACTGGATGTACACGGACGGGCTGCTGGCCGACGCCCGCACGCGGCTGGCCCACTGGCGCCGCGCGGCGGCCTCGACGACGGATCCCGCCGCGGCGGAGGAGCTGCTCCAGGACATCCGCGGCAACCTCGTCGACGACCTCGACACGCCCGCGATCCTCGACGACCTGGACGAATGGGCGGAGTCCGTGGGTGAGGCCGGCGGCACGGCGGAGGCGACGACCCTCGTCGTCGACGCCGTGGACGCGCTGCTGGGCATCCGCCTGCGCTGACGCCGTCCGCGACGGCGGACTCCGTCGACGGCGGGTGCTCTCCTAGCGCCCGCCGTCGTCGTTCCTGCGGTGCAGGTACCGCTCGAACTCCGCGGCGATCGCGTCGCCGCTGGCCTCGGGGAGGTCCGCGGCGTCCGTCATGCTCTCGAGCCGGTGGATGTACGCGGCGAGGTCGTCGTCCGCGGTGACCGCGGCCTCGGCGTCCGCCTCCCAGTCCCGCGTCGCGTCGACCAGTCCGCCCTGGTCCAGGACCAGGCCGGTGAGCTCCTCGAACGCGCCCAGCAGGGCCAGATGCGCCTTGGGGGAGGGGGCACCGGCCAGGTACCCGGGCACCGCCGCCCAGAGGGAGACCGGGTTGTGCCCGGCGGCGGACAGCTCGTGGGCGATGACCCCGATGATCCCGGTGGGACCCTCGTACTCGCTGCGGACCGCGTTCGCGGCGGGCACCTGATCGGGCCGCTCCGCCGTGACGGTGATGGGGATGGGCCGCGAGTGCACGGTGTCCGCCAGCAGCGCGCCCACGAGCACGACGACGTCGCCCGGCTCGACCCGCTCGACGATGAGCGAGGCGAACCGCTGCCACAGGAACGCGGGCTCGTCGCCCACGATGACCTCGAGGGGGATGTCCGTGCCCGCGACGGTGCCCGTGTGCACGCGGGTGCCCGGCCAGTCGATGCGCGACGAGCCGTCCGCACGGCGGGAGACGGACGGCCGGTGCGTCTGGAAGTCGTAGAATTCCTCGCCGCCGATCATCCCCGCGTGCGTGAGGTCCATCTGGTCGATGAGGTCCTTCGCGAACGCCGAGGCGGCGTCCGCCGCGTCGTTCCACCCCTCGAATGCGAGGACGAGGAGGCGTGATCCGGGAGCGGGCAGGTGGTCCATGCCTCCCAGACTACGCCGGTCGCACGTCCCGTGCCGGTTAGGCTGGGGGCATGAGCACCCCCTCCCCGCACAGCTTCGCCGCGGTCCTCTGGGACATGGACGGCACCCTCGTCGACACGGAGCCCTACTGGATGGCCGCGGAGATCGAGCTCATGGGCCGGTACGGCCTCCACTGGGACGAGGAGCTGGGCGAGCTCATGGTGGGCAACACCCTGCTGCGCAGCGCGGAGATCCTCCGCGAGCACGGCCTGCCGCTGCCGGCGGAGGAGATCGTTGAGATCCTGCTGGACGGCGTCGTCGCGCGGGTCCACGAGCACGTGCCGTTCCGGCCCGGCGCGCTCGCACTGCTGTCGGACCTGCGGGCCGCCGGCGTGCCGTGCGCCCTCGTGACGATGTCCTACCGCAGGCTCGCCGAGGCCGTCGTCGCCGCGTGCGAGCCCGGCACCTTCGTGTCCCTCGTCACGGGCGACGAGGTGTCCCACGGCAAGCCGCACCCGGAGCCGTACCTCGTGGGCGCGCAGGCGGTGGGTCAGCCCCCGCACCGGTGCGTGGCCCTCGAGGACTCCCTGCCGGGCCTGCGCTCCGCCGTGGCCGCGGGCACCCGCGCCGTGGGCATCCCGCACATCGTGGGTCTGCCGGAGACGGCCGGAGCGGTCCTCGTCGACTCGCTCGAGGGGATGACGGCGTCGGGTCTCGACGCGCTGACGGCGGACCTGCTCAGCGCCCCGCGATCGCGGTGATCTCCGGCGTGGGCGGGGGAGTGCCGCCCCACGCGGGGCAGATCGGCTTGAAACTGCACCAGCCGCACAGCGGGGTGCGACGCGGCCGCCACTCGTCGTTCTCCGCGGCGCGGGCGATCTGCTCCCACAGCTGGAGGATCTCCGCCTCCGTCCGCTCGATGTCCGCCGCGGTGGGCCGCTTCGTGACCGTCGAGCGGCTGCCCAGGTAGAACAGCTGGAGCGTGTGGACGAGCTCCCGCCTGCTCAGCCAGTGGACGAGTGCGTAGAACCGCATCTGGAAGTCCGCCTCGCCCGAGTACTGCGGCTTGGGCTGCTTGCCCGTCTTGTAGTCGACGAGCCGCACCTGCCCGCCCGGCGCGATATCCGTGCGGTCGACGAAGCCGCGGAGCTTGAGGCCGTTGTCCAGTCGCGCCTGCACGAACTCCTCGCGGGCCGCCGGCTCCAGCTTCTGAGGCAGCTCGAGGGTGAAGTAGGCCTCGAGCAGGGTGCGGGCCTGCTCCTGCAGCCGCGCGAGCGCGTCCGGACCGGGGAACAGCTCCGCGACGGTGTCCGGGTCCTTCTCACGCAGTGCGTCCAGGGCCGGACCGATCCCGGCGACCGCGGTCTCGATCGTCCGCTGCGGTGCGGCGGCGTCGAAGAGGTCCTCGAGCACCGCGTGGACGAGAGTGCCCCGGAACGCCGCCTCCGACGGCGGCTCCGGCAGCCGGTCGATGCTGCGCAGACGGAACTTGAGCGGGCACTGCACGAAGTCGTTCGCGCGCGAGGGGGACAGAGCGAGCAGTTCGGCCATGCGGCAACCGTACCCGTACGATGGTCCGGTGCCTGAACCCACCGCTTCCGCAGACGCCCCTGCGCCCGCAGCCTCCGGCGGGCTCCGTCTGGGCACCGTCCTGGGCGCCCCGGTCCTGCTCGCCTGGTCGTGGTTCATCGCCGCCGGTGTCATCACGCTCCTCTTCGCGCCGTGGATCTCGCGCGTGCGCCCGGACCTGGGGCCTGCCGGCTACGTCATCGGCTTCATCTTCGCCGTCGTCCTCTTCGGCTCCGTCTTCCTCCACGAGTTGGCGCACGCCGTCGCGGGCCGGCTGGCCGGCTACCGCGTCGCCGCCGTCGAGCTGAACATCTGGGGCGGCTTCACCCGCTTCGAGCCGCGCGAGCAGGCCGACTCCCCGCGGTCCGCGTGGACGAGCTTCACGATCTCCGTCGTGGGGCCGGTCGTCAACCTCGTGCTGGGCGGCGCCGGCTGGCTCGTCCTCGACGGGCTGGAGCGCGGGAGCGTCGCCTGGCTCCTGCTGTTCGGATTCTCGCTCGCCAACCTCGCCCTGGGGGCGATCAACCTGCTGCCCGGCATCCCGCTGGACGGCGGGTGGGCCCTGCAGGCGATCTTCTGGCGCATCACCGGCAGCCCCTTCATGGGGACGATCCTCGCCGCCTGGGCCGGTCCCCTCATCGCCCTGGGCTTCGTCGCGTGGGCGGTGCTCCAGCCGCTGCTGACCGGCGGCACCCCGGACCTCGTCACCGTCATGTGGACGACCGCGATCGCCGTCATGATCTGGGTCTCGGCCGCGGACGCCGCGAAGAACGCCCGCCGCGCCCGCCGCGTCGAGACGTACGACATGCGCCGCGTCATCCAGCCCGCGATCGCCGCGTCCTGGCGGTCGCCGCTGGACGACGCGCTCACCTACGTCGACCCGCAGACCGGTCGCAGCCCCCTCGTCGTCGTCCTCGACGACACGGGGCTTCCGCACGGACTGCTCGACCGGCGGTCCGCGCAGAGGGCCGCACCCGGCACGGAGGTGAACGAGCACATCCGTCCGCTGGGCCCGTGGATCGGCGCGCCCGCGGACATCACGGCGCCCCACCTGCTCGAATCGCTCACGCACCGGCCGCGCGCCACGCACTGCCTCGTCCTCGACGGCGAGACGCTCGTGGGTCTCATCGACCTGCCGGAGTTCTTCGACGAGCTGCTGGCCCACTGACCGCCGGGGCCCGCGCGCAGACTAGAGTGGAGACGATGAACACGTCCTCGAACCCCACCGGCGCACGGATGCAGCGCGGACCACTGCGCCCCGGCGACAAGGTGCAGCTCACCGACCCCCGCGGCCGCCTCAACACGATCGTGCTGACCCCCGGCGAGCGCTTCCACACGCACCGCGGCTGGATCGAGCACGACGACCTGCTGGGCGGGCCCGAGGGTGTGACGGTCCACAGCAGCGAGGGCATCGCCCACCAGGCGCTGCGACCCGCGTATGAGGACTTCGTCCTCTCGATGCCGCGCGGTGCGGCCGTCGTCTACCCCAAGGACGCCGCCCTCATCACGACCCTGGGCGACGTGTTCCCCGGCGCGACCGTCGTCGAGGCCGGGGTGGGCTCCGGCGCCCTCACGCTCGCGCTCCTGCGGGCGGTGGGCGATGCCGGCCGCGTCCACTCCTTCGAGCGCCGCGAGGAGTTCGCGCAGATCGCCGCGGGCAACGTCGAGGACTTCTTCGGCGCACCGCACCCGGCCTGGACCTGCCACGTGGGCGACCTCGCGGAAGCACTGCCGCAGACACTGGCACCCGGCGAGGCCGACCGCGTCGTCCTCGACATGCTCGCACCGTGGGAGTGCGTCGACGTCGCCGCGAACGCGCTGACCGGCGGCGGGATGCTCATCGTCTACGTCGCGACCGCCTCCCAGCTGTCGCGGACCGCCGAGGCCGTGCGCACCTCCCACCGGTTCGCCGAGCCCCGCGCCCTCGAGTCGATGGTCCGCGACTGGCACCTCGAGGGACTGGCCGTCCGCCCCTCCCACCGGATGATCGGCCACACCGGCTTCCTCCTGTTCGCCCGCCGCCTGGACGACGGCCAGACGCCGCTCGAGCGGTCGCGCCGCCCCCAGGGCAGCACCCCCAGCGAGGAGGACCTCGACGCGTGGTTCTCCCCGGAGATCACGGAGCACGACATCGGACAGCGCACCGCACCCGCGAAGCGACTGCGGAAGCTGGGCCGGCAGGCCGGATCGCGGGCGAGGATCCACGAGGAGTACGCACAGGACGAGGAGGCATCGGATGACGACTGAGCCCACGGCAGAGGTCACGACGCTGCGGCGCGAGAACTCCATGATGCGCCAGCAGCTCGTGGCCGCCGGCAAGCGGAACGAGAACCTCACGGCGACCCTGCGGGGCGCCCGCGACGAGCTCACCCGTGTGCGGACGGAGATCGCCGCGCTGTCGGAGCCGCCCAACACGTACGGCACAGTGCTGCGTCCGCCGCAGGGCGGAGACGAGGGGCGCACCGTCGACGTGCTGGCCTCGGGCCGCCGCATGCGTCTGGCCGTCGCACCGGACGTGGGCGACGCGGTGCTGGTGCCGGGGGCGGATGTCCGCCTGTCCGAGGGGCTCGTCGTCATCGACGCGGCCGCACCCAGCGGAGTGGGCGACGTGGCGCCGGTCCGCGAGGTCATGCCCGACGGCGACCGCATCATCATCGGCGGTCCCAACGACGACGAGATGGTCTGCCGGTTGGGCACCGACCTGCGCGCCCGCGGTGTGCGGGTGGGCGACCACGTGCTCGTCGACCGGCGCACGCAGTTCGCGACCGAGGTCGTGGAGAAGCCCGAGGTCCAGACCCTCCTGCTCGAGGAGGTCCCGGACATCTCGTATGCGGACGTGGGCGGCCTCGCGGCCCAGATCGACCAGATCCAGGACGCCGTCGAGATGCCGTTCGAGAACCCGCAGCTGTTCGAGGAGCACGAGCTCAAGCCGCCCAAGGGCATCCTGCTCTACGGTCCGCCCGGCTGCGGCAAGACGCTCATCGCCAAGGCGGTCGCGAACTCGCTGTCGTCCCGGCGCGCGGATCCGTCCGCCACGAGCTACTTCATCAACGTCAAGGGCCCCGAGCTGCTGGACAAGTACGTGGGCGAGACGGAGCGTCAGCTGCGGATCATCTTCGCCCGGGCCCGTGAGAAGGCGACCGCCGGCTCGCCCGTCGTCGTCTTCTTCGACGAGATGGAGTCGCTGTTCCGCACGCGCGGCACCGGCAAGTCCTCCGATGTGGAGACGACGATCGTCCCGCAGCTGCTCGCGGAGATCGACGGCGTCGAATCGCTGGAGAACGTCATCGTCATCGGCGCCTCCAACCGCGAGGACCTCATCGACCCCGCGATCCTCCGTCCCGGACGCCTGGACGTCAAGATCCGGATCGAGCGCCCGGACGAGGATGCCGCCCGCGACATCTTCTCGAAGTACCTGACGGACCGTCTGCCGCTGCACGCGACGCTCGCGGAGGCGGGCGTCGCCGCGCTCATCGACCGCTGCGTGGAACGGATGTACGCGCGCTCCCGCGACAACGAGTTCGTCGAGGTCACGTACGCGGACGGCAAGCGGGAGGTCCTCTTCTTCTCCGACTTCGCCTCCGGCGCGATGATCCACAACGTCGTCGACCGGGCGAAGAAGCACGCGATCAAGTCCGTGCTCTCCGGTGAGGGCCGCGGCATCCGCTGGGAGCACTTCGACCGGGCGATCGCGGAGGAGTTCGAGGAGCACGAGGACCTGCCCAACACGACGAACCCGGACGAGTGGGCACGCATCAGCGGCCGCCGCGGCGAGCGGATCACCCACCTGCGGCTCATCCGGACCGGCGAGCAGACCCCCGTGTGACGGGGTGCGGCGGAGGCCCGCTCAGCGCGCGCCGCGGCCCACGGCCGCGGACGCGATGAGGCGCCAGCCCACGAGTGTGACGAAGTTGAGGCCCGCGGCGACGATGAGGAAGGGCTCGGCGACGGAGACCCCGCCGATCGCGCGCAGCACCAGCCCCACGAGGACGGTGATCGCCCAGATCCCGGTCCCGGTGGTGAGCGGGGCCAGCGGCTTCTGCCACACGCGGGTCAGCACCCACGCGACGGCCAGGGAGACGAGGAACGGCCACGCGGTCTGCAGCAGCGCCGCCGGGTCCAGGCTCCGGTAGTGCTGGACGTGCCCCACGATGACGAACGCGACGACCAGCACGAGGTCGACGGCCAGGGCGAGGACGAGATGAGATGATTTCTTCGAAGCCACGCCTCGATTGTAGGAGGAGCATGTCCCAGCAGGTCCCCCCGGTGAGCGCGGTGCGCGTCATGGGCGCGGAGACGGAGTTCGGCATCAGCCAGCCCGGTCGTCCCGGCGCCAACCCGATGCGCGACTCCGCCCGGGTCGTCGACGCGTACGCCGCTCCGCGCGGGCTGAGGTCCGCCCAGAGCTTCTGGGACTTCAGCGCGGAGACCCCGCTGGCCGACGCCCGCGGCTTCCTCATGCACGAGGCGGACGCGCACGTGAGTCAGCTCACCCACCTGCCGGACGCGATGCCGGACGCGCAGTACCTGGCGAACGTCGTGCTGGCCAACGGTGCGCGGCTCTACGTCGACCACGCCCACCCGGAGTACTCGTCGCCGGAGGTCCTCACGCCCCGCGACGTGCTCGTGTGGGACCGGGCCGGCGATCGGGTGGCGGAGGAGTGCGTGCGCACCCTCGCGTCCACGGCGGAGCCGGTCAACCTCTACAAGAACAACACGGACTCGAAGGGGTCCTCGTACGGGGCGCACGAGAACTACCTCGTCCGGCGGGACGTCGACTTCGACGACCTGGCGGCCGCGCTCCTCCCGTTCTTCGCGACGCGGCAGATCCTCTGCGGTGCCGGCCGGGTGGGGATCGGGCGCAGCGGGGAGAAGCCCGGCTACCAGATCTCCTCGCGCGCGGACTTCTTCGAGGAGCAGATCGGGCTCGAGACGACCCTGCGCCGCCCCATCGTCAACACGCGCGACGAGCCGCACGCGGACGGCACGCAGTGGCGCCGACTGCACGTCATCATCGGCGATGCGACGCTCGCAGAGCCCGCGACCCTCGTGCGCTTCGGCTCCACCGCGCTGGTGCTGGGACTCATCGAGGCGGGCCTCGCCCCGCGCCTCGAGCTGGCGGACCCGGTCGCCGCACTGCAGACCGTCAGCCACGACCTCACGCTCACGGCAGCGCTGCCGCTGGCGGACGGGTCGACGCTCACCGCGATCGATGTCCAGCGGCTCTACTGGGACGCCGCCCGGCGGGCCGCGGGACCGGATCCCGACCCCGCGACGGCGGAGGTGCTCACCGAGTGGGACCGGTTCCTCACCGCGCTGGCGCGGGAGCCGCGCGAGCTGGCGGCCGACATCGACTGGGTCGCGAAGCTCGTGCTGCTCGAGGGCTACCGCACCCGCGGCGACCTCGCGTGGGACGACCCCACGCTCGCCCTCATCGACGTGCAGTACTCGGACGTGCGCCGCGAGAAGGGGCTGTTCCACCGGCTCGAGTCCGCCGGTCGGATCCGCCGTCTCACGACGGATGCGCAGGTCGAGGACGCGATGGATGCCGCACCGCAGGACACGCGCGCGTTCCTGCGCGGCGGCGTCATCGAGCGGTTCGCCCCGGCGGTCGCCGCCGCGTCGTGGGACGCCGTCGTCCTCGAGCGGGCGGACGGCACGCACGTGCGCATCCGCATGCGCAGCCCCCTGGGGCACACGCGCGAGGCCGTGGGGGCCGCTCTGCACGCCGCCGGGAGCGCGGACGATCTCATCGAACGGCTCCGGGCGGACCACGCGGGGCCGGCCTCACTAGACTGAGGCGAACCGCAGACAGTCGGAGGAGAGGCATCACGATGACGAGCAGCAGCGAGCAGGCGAACCGCGACCGGAACGAGCGGCCGGAGCCGCCGGAGGACGACGCACCGGTCGTCCAGGCGCAGACGCAGATCGACACGACGGCTGTCGACTCGATCCTCGACGACATCGACGGCGTCCTCGAGTCGAACGCGGAGGAGTTCGTCCGCAACTTCGTCCAGAAGGGCGGGCAGTGACCGGCTTCGGCCCGTCGTTCCTCAGCTCGACCTCGACCTCCTTCTTCGATCTCGTCCGCGAGGCGCAGCCGGAGGCGCTGCCCGCGACCGGCGGTCTCAGCCCCGCCCTGGCCCCGGAGGGCACGACGGTGCTGGCGCTGCGGACCGTGGACGGCGTGCTCATGGCCGGCGACCGCCGGGCGACGGCCGGCCACCACATCGCCAGTCGGCGCATCGAGAAGGTCCACCGCGCGGACCGTCGCGCGGTCATCGGCATTGCCGGGACCGCGGGACTCGCGCTCGAGCTCGTGCGGCTCTTCCAGGTGGAGCTCGAGCACTACGAGAAGATCGAGGGCACCCCGCTCTCCCTCGAGGGCAAGGCCACCCGGCTGGCCGCGATGCTGCGGTCCCAGCTGGGGCTCGCGATGCAGGGCCTCGCCGTCGTCCCGCTGCTGGCCGGTCTCGCGGACGACCCGGCCGCGCCCGGGCGGATCTTCAGCTTCGACGCGACCGGCGGGAAGTACGAGGAGGTCGACCACCACGCGATCGGTTCCGGCTCCGGTCCCGCCCGCTCGACCCTGCGCCGCCTCTGGCGCGAGGGCCTCACGACGGACGACGGCATCCGTCTGGCCCTCGAGGCCCTGGGCGACGCCGCCCGAGACGACGCCGCGACCGGCGGCACGGATCTGGTCGGGGGCATCGCCCCGATCATCCGCATCGTGACCGCCGACGGCGAGCGGGAGGTGCCGCAGGAAGCGGTCCTCGAGGCGGCCTCGGCGCTGGCGGGCCCGGCCCGGCGGTCGCTGCCGGGGGAGGAGGAGTCATGAGCGTCCCGTTCTACGTGAGTCCCGAGCAGCTCATGAAGGACCGGGCGGAGTTCGCCCGCAAGGGCATCGCCCGCGGGCGGCCCGTCCTCGTCCTCAGCTGCGCGGACGGGATCCTGCTGCTGGCGGAGAACCCGTCGTCGTCCCTGCACAAGATCGCAGAGATCTACGATCGGATCGGCTTCGCCGCGGTGGGGAAGTTCAACGAGTTCGAGGGCCTGCGGCAGGCGGGCGTGCGCTATGCGGACCTGCGCGGCTACGCCTACGATCGCAGCGACGTGAGTGCGCGCGGCCTGGCGAACGCGTACGCGCAGACCCTGGCCGGGGTCTTCACGACCGAGCAGAAGCCCTACGAGGTCGAGCTGGTCGTCGCGGAGCTGGGGGAGGATGCGGCCGCGGACCGGCTCTTCCGCCTCTCGTTCGACGGCTCCGTCGCCCACGAGCGCGGCCACGTCGCGCTGGGTGCCGGCGCCGAGGCGATCACCCGGTCCCTGGGCGACACGGATCTCGCCGTCCTGGGACTCGAGGAGGCGCTCGCGGCGGGCCTCGCGGCGATGGGCCTGGCGGATGCCCCCGCCGCCCAGCGCGAGGTCGCACTGCTGGACCGCTCGGCGGACTCGCCGCGCACGTTCCGTCGACTGGAGGCAGACGCATGAGGCGCATCTACGGCCTGGAGACCGAGTACGGGATCGCGTACACCGCGGACACGACCCGCCGCCTGGGACCCGAGGAGGTGGCCCGCTACCTGTTCCGCCCCGTCGTCGACTGGGGCCGCTCGTCGAACGTGTTCCTGCCCAACGGCTCGCGCCTGTACCTGGACGTGGGCTCGCACCCGGAGTACGCGACCGCGGAGTGCGACCGCCTCACCGACCTCATCGCCCAGGACTCGGCCGGCGATGCGATCCTCGCGGACCTGCTGGCAGACGCGCAGGCCGCGCTCGAGGCCGACGGCCACGACGGTCGCGCGCACCTCGTGAAGAACAACACGGACGCGCAGGGCAACTCGTACGGCAGCCACGAGAACCTGCTGGTGCGCCGGTCGATGGACTTCTCGCACCTCACCTCCGTCCTGCTGCCGTTCCTCGTGACCCGGCAGCTGCTCGTGGGCGCGGGCGCCCTCGTGCCCGCCCGCCCCACCTTCCAGGCACCCACGGGCGAGACGAACCGGGCGGGCGCGGGATCGGCCCCCGACGCGCGCCCGCAGGCCGGGAGCAGGACCTTCGGCCTGTCCGCGCGGTCCGACGTCATGTGGGAGGGGCTGTCGTCCGCGACGACCCGCTCGCGGCCCATCATCAACGCGCGCGACGAACCGCACGCGGATGCGGAGAAGTACCGCCGCCTCCACGTGATCGTGGGCGACTCCTCGATGCTGCCGGCGACGACGGAGCTCAAGGTGGGCTCCGCGATCCTCGTCCTCGACCTCATCGAGGCGGGCGTGCCCATGGGCGACCGCTCGCTGCGCCACCCCATCCGCGACATCCGGCTGGTCAGCCGCGATCTTTCCGGGCGGACCCCGCTGGAGTCCGCGGACGGCACGACGACGGACGCCCTGTCGCTCCAGCGTGTCTACCTCGAGCACGCGACCGCGCTCGTGGCCCGCGGCGACCACTCGCTGGGCGACGACGCGGTCGCCGCCCGTGTCCTCGACCGCTGGCGCCGTCTCCTCGACGCGGTCGAGGCGGGCGATCCCTCGCCCCTGGCCGGCGAGATCGACTGGGTGCTCAAGAAGTCGCTCATGGACCGGTACCGCGAGCGCTCCGGCTCCGACTGGGACGACCCGCGGCTCACCCGCCTGGACGTCGCCTACCACGACATCACTCCGGGGTCCGGACTGCTGGGACCGCTCCGGGAGGCGGGCCGTGCGGTGCCGGTCGTGACGCCCCGGGAGATCGCGACGGCCCGGCACCGGCCGCCGGAGACCACGCGGGCGCAGCTGCGCGGACGCTTCGTCGAGGCCGCCCAGCGGGCCCGGCGCGATTTCACGGTCGACTGGGTGCACCTGCGCCTCAACGACCAGTCGCATCGCGCCGTCGTCCTCAAGGATCCCTTCGAGCCGGTCAATGAGCGGGCCGAGGCCCTCATCGAGGCCCTGCTGGACGAGGCGCCCAGCCGCAGCGTCTAGGATCGCCCCGTACCGATCGGAAGGAACACTGTGAAGAAGACCGTGCTCGCCGCCACCGCGGCGGCCGTCCTCCTGCTCTCCGCGTGCAGCGCCGACGAGGCCGACCAGACCGCCGCGTCGCCCACTGCGGACGTGCAGCCGGCCTCGACCGCCCTGGACGAGGTGACCGTCGAGGGGGCGCCCGGCGAGAAGCCCACCGTCACGTTCGAGGCGCCGCTCGTCATCGAGGAGACGGAGTCCACCGTCGTCTCCTCCGGCGACGGCGAGACGGTCGAGGAGGGCCAGCAGGTCACCGCCCACATGACGCTCGTGTCCGGCACGAGCGGCGAGATCGTCGAGTCGTCCTACGACGCGGACTCCCCGTCCGGCTTCCCCACGGACACGGAGCAGATCAACGAGGGCCTCTTCGACGCGGTCGTGGGCCAGAGCGTGGGTTCCCGCGTGCTGCTCTCGCTCAACGGCGCGGCCTCGGCCGGCCAGGAGGCGGAGACCCTCGTCTACGTCATCGACATCGAGGGCGTCGAGGAGATCCCGGAGGCGCTCGAGCGCGCCGAGGGCGAGGAGCAGGACCTGCCGGAGGACTTCCCGGAGCTCACCCGCGGGGACGACGGCGCCCCGTCGATCTCGCAGCCCGAGGGCGACGCGCCCGCAGAGCTGCAGACGGAGGTCGCGATCGAGGGCGACGGGCCCGAGGTCGAGGAAGGCCAGAACGTGTCCGTCCACTACACGGGCTGGCTGTGGGACGACGCGTCCGAGCCGTTCGACAGCTCGTGGGAGCGCGGCGAGCCGTTCGTCGTCCAGGGCGTGGGCTCCGCACCCGTCATCGACGGCTGGAACGAGGCGCTCGTGGGCCAGAAGGTGGGCTCGCAGATCGTCGTCGTCATCCCGCCGGACAAGGGCTACGGCGACGGCGGCTCCCCGCCGTCCATCCCCGGCGGCGCGACCCTCGTGTTCGTCATCGACATCCTGTCGGCCGTGGGCTGACACCCGGTCGACACCGCACCGACACCGAGCAAGGAGCATGACATGAGCAAGCAGAAGCCGGAGATCGACTTCCCGGGCGACACCGCCCCCACGGATCTCGAGATCACCGACGACGTCGTGGGCGAGGGCCCGGAGGCGAAGGCCGGCGACACCGTCGCCGTCCACTACGTGGGTGTGGCCCACTCGACGGGCGAGGAGTTCGACGCCTCGTACAACCGCGGCACCCCGCTGCAGTTCAAGCTGGGCGTCGGCATGGTCATCGCGGGCTGGGACCAGGGCGTCCAGGGCATGCGCGTGGGCGGACGGCGCACGCTGCGCATCCCGCCGCACCTGGCCTACGGCCCGAACGGCGTGCCCGGCGCGATCGGCCCCAACGAGAGCCTCATCTTCGTGTGCGACCTCGAGGGGATCGCGGGCGCCTGAGCACCGTGCACCGCCGCTGAGTCCCTCAGCACAGTCCCGCCATCGCCGCCGACCCGCACGGGTCGGCGGCGATGGCGTTCCCGACCGTCAGCGACCGATCCGCGCCGCGGCGCACCGGCCCGCTGCCGCGGCGGCGAGGAACGCGATCGGGTCCTCGTCCAGCCCGCGCCCCATCGTCGACAGACGCACCGGCGAGTCCTCGAGGGCGGCGCGCAGGCCGTCCGTGGGCACGTCGACGAGCGTGTGGCCGGCGGTCTCCAGCTGCGGCAGCTGCGCGTCCATCGCGACGGTGACCGGGGCCTCGGCGGCGTCCTGCGAGGAGGACCGGGGCACCGGGACGAGGCAGCCCGGCCGGGCGACCCGCCCCACCGCCGTGAGCGTGTGGTGCGAGATGCCCAGGTGGCGCTCCCGCGCATCCGCCTGCGACATCCGCAGGGCGGCGATCGGCGTGCCGCCCAGCAGGGCGGCCGCGTTCAGGTGATCGCCCACGACGAGGCCGGAGAAGCCGTAGGGCGTCCCCGTGCCCAGATTGCCCGGGCCCTGGGACACGACGACGACGTCCGCGTCCGCCACGTGCACGGCCGCCAGCAGGCCCGTGTGCACCGTGACAGCCTCGAGGTCGCCGCCGTGGGCCTGCCCCACGGTCACGGTCGTGTGCAGGAGGTCCGCCTCCCGCAGTCCGGCGACCGCCTGCGAGAACGACAGCGGCAGCGCCGCTCCGTCCGTCATGACGTAGGCGATGCGGGCGTCCGGTGCGTCTGCTCGGACTCCTGCGATGATCGCCGGCAGCGCGGAGTGGAGGTCCGCGACGACGACCGGAGTGTGCTCGATGCCGCGCGCGGACGCGAGCACGTCGTGGTGCGGCGACTCCTGGTCGTCGACGCCCAGGACCATCGTCTGCAGCGGTGAGTACCGGTCCTTCACGAGGTGGCCGGGCCCCGGCGGCGGATCGGCCGGGAGCCGGTCGGGGAGCGCGGTCACGAGCGCGAAGCCGCCCGTGCCCAGACGGCGCGCCAGCGCGGACACGTTCAGCAGCACCGCGTCGTCCACCTCCGGGGTGCCCACGAGGTCCGTGTAGGCCAGCGCCCGGACTGTGAGGTCACCGTCCCGCGGGGTGCCGTCCACCGCGGGGAGGGGGGAGTGGAGCTCGACGCGAACCTCCCGGGCCCCGGGACGGTCGGACAGGACTGCGCGGACTGTCGCGCGACGCCAGTGGATCATGGTGAGTACTGTAGGGGACGTGTCACGAGAGCGACGTCAGACCGAGCGGCTCATGAACCTGCTCATCGCCCTGCGCGCCGCGCGCGGCTGGACGGACAGGGATCAGCTGCGCCGCAGCATCGAGGAGTACGCGCAGCTGGACGACGTCGCCTTCGACCGCCAGTTCTCCCGCGACAAGGCGACCCTCGAGGAGCTGGGCATCGCGATCTCCTCGACCGCGTGGGACGACCCGTTCACGGGCGACACCGGCTACGGCTACCGGATCGAGGATGCCGGCTATGCGCTCACCCGCCTCGACTTCACCCCCGCCGAGGCCGCGGTCGTCTCCGTCGCGCAGTCGCTTCTGTCCGGCACGGCCCTGGCCGCGGACGCCCGCAGCGCCCTCAACAAGCTGCGCGGGCTGGGTGGGGGCTTCGACGCCCCCGCCGCGGACCGGGAGGTCGGGGCTCAGGTCCCCACGACGGTCGCGGGAACGGCGTTCGCCGGCCTCCTGCGCGCGGTCGCGGACCGCCGCTGCGTCGTCTTCGACTACCGTCCGCCCGGCCGTGGGCCGGCGCGCCGCACCCTCGAGCCGTACGCCCTCCTGACCCGCGGCGACCGGTCGTACGTGGTGGGCCGCGATGTCGACCGCGACGCGCTGCGCACGTTCCGGCTCTCCCGGATCACCGGCCGGGTGAGTCGCGCACCCCGCAGGCGCGACGGCGACTACCGCATCCCGGAGGACTTCAGTGCGGCCGCGCACCTGCCGGAGGACCGCGCACCGGAGCAGGTGGGGGATCCGGGGGAGCAGGGCAGCATGACCGCGCACGAGGTCGTCCTCGCCGTGGCGCCCGACCGCGCCCTGCCGCTGCGCGAGGCTGCCCGCGGCACGGTCCCGCCGGTGCCCGCGGAATCGCCTTCGCTCCCGGCCGGGTGGGACGTCCTGAGCCTGGGCGTCGACGACCTCGACGCCTTCGCCCACCGTCTGCTGGACTTCTCGCCGTCCGTCGTCGTGCTGGGCCCCCACGCCCTCCTGCGCACACACGTCGACCTGCTGCGGCGCACCGCCGCGGCTCTGGAGGAGGCACGCGATGGCTGAGCGCGCCCAGGACCGCCTGTCCCGCCTGCTGGGGCTCGTCCCGTACCTGACCCGGCGACCGGGCACGGACCTCGACGACGTCGCCGCCCACTTCGGGGTGACCCGGGCGCAGATCGTCGACGACCTCGAGCTCCTCTTCGTGACCGGCAGGCCCGGTCACATGCCGGACGACCTCATCGAGGCAGAATGGGGCAGCGGCGCCGTCTTCGTGGGCAATGCAGACGAGGTGTCCGTCCCGGTCCGGCTGAGCGCCCACGAGGCGGGCGGCCTGCTGCTGGCGCTCGACTACCTCGACTCCGCCCGGCAGGCGGAGCCGGAGGTGCTCGCATCCGTGCGGGCGAAGCTCGCGACCGCCGCGGGAGAGGTCCCTGGCACCGCCGTCGACGCGGCCCCGCCGAGGATCCCCGCGGACCTGGCCGCGACCGTGCGCGCGGCGATCGAGGCGGGGGAGACCCTCGACATCGACTACTACGTCCCGGCCCGCGACGAACTGACCCGGCGGACGATCCGACCGCTGCGCCTGCGGCTGGGGCGCGTCTGGTACCTCGACGCGCACTGCCTCACCTCTGGCGGCGACCGCTCCTTCGCCGTCGACCGCATCCGCAGCGCCGCACCCGCCGTTGCGACGGCGCCCCTCCCGGGTCCGGCCGCACCGGTCCGGGGAGAGGCACGGTCCGAGGCCGCCGGGGAGGCCACGGGTCTCGACCTCGTGCTCGCCCCGGATTCCGCGTGGCTGGCCGACGAGCTGGATCCTCTCGCCCAGGGCGGCACCCGCTCAGACGACGTCCGAGGCCCCGGTTCGGTCGCGGTGTCCCTGCCGCAGGCGGGACGCGCGTGGGCCGTCCGCCTGCTGGCCGCGCACGGCGCGGGCGTCAGGGAGGCGCGCCCTCCCTCCGTCGTCGGGGCCGCGCTGCAGACGACACGCGCGGCGCTGGCACTCTACGACCGGGCCGACCCTCCCGCACAGGAGGAGCACGGACCGAAGGACTAGACTGGTCCCCAGCATCGACCCAAGGAGCCTGCATGCGTCCGGAGCCCATCCACATCATCATCCTCGTCATCGTGATCCTCCTCATCTTCGGTGCGCCGAAGCTGCCGATGATCGCGAAGAACATCGGCAAGTCGCTCAAGGTGTTCAAGTCCGAGGTGGATGATCTGCGCACCGACAAGGAGAAGGACAAGGGCGCCTCGGAGGAGGCCCCGCGCCAGATCCAGGAGCGCTCGTCCGCGCCCACCGTCGACGACGTGACCGGCGGATCCGCGCAGCAGCAGGCCGATCCGCAGACCGACGACGACTCGACACACCGCTCCTGAGCGCGCGGACCACGGATCTGGTGGAGCAGCAGAACCCACGGAGCTGGAAGAGGTCGAAGAAGGATCCGGAGCGGCGCATGCCGCTGTCGGAGCACCTCATCGAGTTCCGCAACCGGATGATCGTCTGCGCCGTCGCGCTGGTGCTCGCGGCGGTGGCGGGCTGGTTCCTCTACGACGCCGTGCTGGCGATCCTCCAGCTGCCGGTCGAGGAGATCGCGGCGCAGGAGGGGCGCGTCGCGGAACTCAACTACGCGAGCGTCGCCTCGCCGTTCGACATGAAGATCAAGGTGTCGCTCTTCATCGGTCTCATCCTGTCGTCGCCGGTGTGGATCCAGCAGCTGTGGGCCTTCATCGTGCCCGGCCTCACGAAGACGGAGAAGCGCTACACGCTGGGCTTCGTCCTCGTGTCGATCCCGCTGTTCCTGGGCGGTGCGTGCCTCGCGTTCTTCGCGCTCCCCAACGCGGTGCGGGCGCTCACGGCGTTCACACCGGACGGTGCGAGCAACATCATCCCCGCGCAGGAGTACCTGTCCTTCGTCATGATCATCATCGTGGTGTTCGGCCTGGCGTTCGTGCTGCCGGTCATCATGGTGGGCCTCAACATGCTGGGCATCCTGTCCGCGGACCGCATCCGGAAGTCCTGGCGCATCGTCGTCCTCATCGTCTTCGTGTTCGCCGCGATCGCGACTCCGGCACCGGACGCGATCTCCATGTTCTTCCTCGTCATCCCGATGCTCGCGCTGTTCTTCGCCGCCTGGGTCGTGTGCCTCCTGGGCGACCGGCGCCGGAAGCGGAAGCTCATCAAGGAGGGCCTGTGGGTCGATCCGGAGGAGGACTGAGCGCGTGACCGCATCCGACGACCTGCTGGACGAGTTCCAGACGGGACTGGGCTTCCGCCTCGATCGCTTCCAGCGGACCGCCTGCCAGGACCTCCTGGAGGACCGGTCCGTGCTGGTGGCCGCGCCCACGGGCGCCGGCAAGACCGTCATCGCGCAGTTCGCCGTCGCCCTGGCCCGCCACCGCGGGGTCCGCGTCTTCTACACCTCGCCCATCAAGGCGCTCAGCAACCAGAAGTACGCGGAGTTCGTCCGCGACTTCGGCGCCGACCAGGTGGGGCTCCTGACGGGCGACACGTCCATCAACCGGTCCGCCCCCATCGTCGTCATGACGACGGAGGTGCTGCGGAACATGCTCCACTCGGGCGACGACCTCGCCGCCCTGGGGTTCGTCGTCCTCGACGAGGTCCACTACCTGGCGGACCGCTTCCGCGGCCCCGTGTGGGAGGAGGTCATCATCCACCTCCCCGCGCACGTGCGGATCGTGGGACTGTCCGCGACGGTGTCGAACACGGAGGAGTTCGGCGCGTGGCTGCGGGAGGTCCGCGGCCACCTGGACGTCGTCGTGACCGAGCACCGGCCCGTCCCCCTCCACAACCACGTGCTGGTCGACGGGCGCATCCACCGCCTCTTCCGGGCGGGTTCGACGACGGAGCCGGACCCGGACCTCATCCGGGCGATCCGCTCGCTCGAGAACCGCGGTCAGCGCGGGGGCAGACGGGGGCAGAGGCGGCCCCAGCCGCGCGTGCCGCGCACCTCCCGCCTGCAGATCCTCGACCGCCTGGGGGAGGAGAACCTCCTCCCGGCGATCTTCTTCATCTTCTCGCGCAACGGCTGCGACGAGGCGGTCGAGCAGCTGCTGACCCACGGCATCGACCTCACGACGGACGAGGACAAGCGGGTCATCGAGGAGCGCCTCGACGCGCTCGTCGCGCAGATGCCCCGCGAGGACCTGGGCATCCTGGGCTTCGGCACGTTCTCGTCCGGCCTGCTGCACGGCTTCGCCGCCCACCACGCGGGGATGATCCCGCAGTTCAAGGAGCTCGTCGAGGAGCTCTTCGCAGCCGGCCGCCTGCGTGCGGTGTTCGCGACGGAGACCCTGGCGCTGGGGATCAACATGCCGGCGCGCACGGTCGTGCTGGAGAAGCTCGTGAAGTTCAACGGCGAGGCGCACGTCCAGATCACCCCGGGGGAGTACACCCAGCTGACCGGTCGGGCCGGACGTCGTGGCATCGACACGGAGGGACACGCGGTCGTCGTGTGGCAGTCCGGCCTGGACGTCGCGGACATCGCGGCCCTGGCCTCGAAGCGCACGTACGCGCTGCGCAGCCAGTTCGTGCCCACGTACAACATGGCGGCGAACCTGCTGGACCGGATGGACCGCGAGTCCGCCGGTCGGGTCCTCGAGACCTCGTTCGCGCAGTTCCAGGCGGACACCGCCGTCGTGGGCCTCGCCCGCAAGCTGCGCCGCAACGAGGAGGGCATCGCCGGCTACCGCGAGTCGATGGCCTGCGACCGCGGCGACTTCGGGGAGTACGCCCGGCTGCGCCGCGAGCTGTCCGTCGAGGAGAAGCGCCAGCGCAGGACCCGGACGAAGGCCCGCCAGCGCGATGTCATCGAGTCCCTGGGACTGCTGCGGGTGGGCGATGTCGTGACCCTGCCGTCGAAGCGGTCACTGGGCGCCAGTGTCGTCCTGAGTCCGCTGCAGCGCCGCGACGGCGACACCCGGCTGCCCTCCGTCCTGTCGGAGACCGGACGCGTGTGGCACCTGCGTCCCCACGAGGTGACGGAGCCCGCCCTCAAGCTGGGCCGGGTCAAGATGCCCAAGAAGTTCAACCACCGTGTCGCGGAGCAGCGCAGGCGCCTGCGGGACACGCTCGCCGAGGCGCTGGCCGACGGTCGCGTCACCGACCCCACGACCGCGCAGGCCCAGGCGCAGCAGGCGCGCGACGGCGACGGCTCCACCGGCTCCGCATCACCGCGCGTCGAGGAGCTGCGGGCCGCGATCCGCGCGCATCCGTGCCATTCCTGCCCCGATCGCGAGCACCACGCGCGGTGGGCGGAGCGAGCGGACAAGCTCGAGGCGGAGACGGCCGCGCTGCGGGCGAAGATCGACAGCCGCACGACCTCGATCGCGCTCGTCTTCGAGCGGGTCTGCGATGTGCTCACGTCCGTGGGCTTCCTGCCCGACGGTCGGATCCTGCGCCGGATCTACGGGGAGCGCGACCTCGTGACGGCGCTCGCGGTGCGCGGCGGTGTCTTCGACTCCCTCAGCGAACCGGAGATCGCCGCCCTGGCCTCCGGCCTCGTCTACAGCGCGCGCCAGCAGGACTCGTTCGGCCTGCCGCGCATGCCCACCGCGTCCCTGGACGCCGCGGTGCTCGACGTCCACGGACTGTGGCGGACGGTCTCCGAGCTCGAGGGCTCCGCGCGGCTGTCCCGGACGCCGGAGCCGGACTTCGGGATCGGTCGCCTCCTCTACCGCTGGACGGAGGGGGATTCGCTCACCACGACGCTCAAGGGCGCGGGGATCGCCGCCGGTGACTTCGTGCGCTGGGCGAAGCAGACCCTCGATGTCCTGGGGCAGATCGCGGACGTGTGCGATCCGGCGACCGCGGTGCGCGTGCGCCGCGCGGCGGAGTCGATCCGCCGCGGTGTCGTCGCGGAGTGAGGACCCCGCGGGTCAGTCGCGGCGGATCCGCTTGACGACGGATTCGAGGTCGGAGCCGAACACGTTCTCCGTCGTGAGGTAGGTCCACGTGGACGACGGCCGCTTGAGGCCGTGCGCCGGCAGGTCCAGGCCGTCCTCGTCCGGCTCCGCCTCGAGGAGCACGGTCCGCGCCCGGTCCAGGACGTCGTCCCAGAAGGAGGCGAACGCCTCGATCGATTCCGCGTTGAACGCCTCGTGCGGCTTCTCGCGCGCCAGGGTGCGCAGGTGGATGCCCTCGCGCAGATCGTTGAGGTACGCGAGGTGCTCGACCCAGCGCTCGTCGATCGCGAACAGCAGCAGGTCGCGGATCGCCTCGTCGAGGATGTCCGCGGAGGTCTTCTCCTCGAGCTCCGCGACGCGATCGTCCTCCAGCAGGTCGCGGACCTCCTGCGGACCGCGGGCTCCGGTGCGCACCTCGTCGCGGCGGTCGAGGACGAGCTGGCGCTGCTGGGCCATGAGCTCGTTGAACCGCCACGTGTCACGGTGGACGGCCGTGTTCTCGCCCTCCGCCATCCGCTGCGCGTGTTCGACGAGCAGGGCGGCGCGCTTGGCCGTGATGAGACCGGTCTCGTCGCCCTCCTCCAGGAAGCGCTGCGCCTCCGGCACACGGCTCATGAGTTCGTCCTCGAGGCTCGTGAAGAAGACGGAGCTGCCCGGATCTCCCTGGCGCCCCGCACGGCCGCGCAGCTGGTCGTCCAGGCGCGAGGACTCGTAGCGACCCGCGCCGATGACGAGGAGGCCGCCGGCCTCCGCGACATCCGCGTCGCCCAGGCGGATGTCCGTGCCGCGGCCGGCCATCTGCGTCGACACCGTCACGGCCCCGGCCCGGCCGGCGCCCGCGATGATCTGTGCCTCCCGCGTGTCGTCCTTCGCGTTGAGGACCTCGCACTCGATGCCCCGCTCACGCAGTCGTGCGGCCAGCGATTCGCTCTCCGCCACCGAGCGGGTGCCCACGAGGACCGGTCGGTCCGCCGCGTGGGCGCGGGCGACCTCCTCGACGATCGCCCGCTCCTTCGACTCCTGGTACGTGAAGAGGCGGTCCGGCTCGTCGACGCGGATGACGGGCTCGTGCGGGTCGACCGCGACGATCTCGAGCTCGTAGAACTCGCGCAGGTCCTCGCCCACCGCCAGCGCGGTGCCGGTCATCCCGCACACGCGCGTGTAGGAGTGGATGAGCTCCTCGACGGTCATCTGGTCGAGGATCTCCCCGCTCGTCGAGGTCTCGAGGCTCTCCTTCGCCTCGACGGCGGCCTGCAGCCCGTCCGGCCAGCGCTGCAGCTGGGCGACGCGACCGCGGGCCGCGTCGATGAGGCGGATCTCGCCGTCGCTCACGAGGTAGTCGACGTCGCGGTGGACGAGCATCCGCGCGTAGAGCGCGATGTTGACGGCGGCGAGTGTCTGCGCGTCGTCGCCGTAGAGCTCGACGTCGAGGATCCGCTCCACCTCGTCGATGCCGGCGGGGGAGAGGGCGACGGACCGGCGGTCCTCGCTCACCTCGATGTGCGTCTCCGCATCCAGCTGCGCGACGAGGCGGGCGATGCGCCGGTCGGCCTCCTCGCGGATCGTCGACCCCGCCAGCACGAGCGGCACGCGGGCCTCGTCGATGAGGACGGAGTCCGCCTCGTCGACGATGACGACATCGCGCGCCTCGACCCGGGCCTCCTCGTCCGGCAGCCGGAAGCGGTCCCGCAGGACGTCGAAGCCGATCTCGGAGACGGACCCGTAGACGACCTCGGCGCGGTAGGCCTCGCGGCGCTGCTCATCGGACTTCGCACCGGACACGGAGTCGGTGCTCACGCCCAGGAGGTCGAAGATCGGTCCCATCCAGTCGCGGTCGCGGACGGCCAGGTAGTCATTCACGCTCACGACGTGCACGCGGCGGCCCTGCAGGGCGTAGCCCGCAGCGGCCAGCGCACCCACGAGGGTCTTCCCCTCGCCCGTGAGCATCTGCACGACCGTGCCGTCCAGCAGGCCGATGAGACCGCGCAGCTGCGGGTCGTAGGGACGCTCTCCCAGCGCCCGCTCCGCCGCCTCGCGGGCCAGCGCCGCGTACCGGACCAGCTGGTCCTCCCGGCCGCCCGTCTCGAAGAGGGTGCGCGCGGTCTCCGACAGCTCCTGATCGGTCTGCTGCGCGTACTCCTCGCCGTGGCGGTCGAGGTCTGCCTGTGCGCGGTCGAACCATCCGACACGCTTGTCAGCCTGCGCTCCTGGACGGTTGAGCAGTCGAGAGAGGAAACCCATGCGCGTCAGTCTAGGGGTTCGAGGGGCCAGTCGCCGTTCACGGTCGCTGAGGGTCTCCTGCGACGCAGGAACTCCTGCAGCGATGCGGCCTGCTCCCGCTTCCACTCGATCTGCGAGGCGTGGAGATCGTCTGCCGTCAGCTGTGCGAGGGAAGACGTGCTGCGGGCCTGCGCGAGGGCGATGAGCCCGGCGGCCCGTGCGTCCGCGAGCGCGTCGTGCGCATCCGCGAGCGGCACGGCGTAGTGCTCGGCGACCGCGGTGAGGGTGCGCGGGCCCTTGCGGAACCGATCGATCCGCCGGTCGATCACGAGCGTGTCGACGACCGGCGGGAGCCCGGCCAGCAGGTCCTGCGGAGCGGCCAGCAGACCCGCCCGCACGGCCTCGGCGGCCAGCACCGTGAGGTCGTAGACGATGTTGTGCCCGGCCAGCACGCTGCCGCGCTCGCGCAGCGCGGCGATCGCGGTCAGGATCTGCGGCAGCGCCTCGGCGGCGGGGATGCCGTCCGCCCGGACGCGCGCGGTCGTGATGCCGTGGACGCGCTGGGACTCCTCGGGGATCTCGATCCCCGGGTCCACGAGCCACGTGAGCGCCGGCCCCTCCTGCCCGTCCGCGAACGGCACGAGGGCGGCGGAGACGATCCGTCCGGTCGCCGGGTCGACGCCGGTCGTCTCGAGGTCGAAGGCGCAGAGGTTCTGCGCCCAGCCCGTCGCTCCCACGGCGGCCCCGGTCCCGGTGGCGGAGGGGGCGTTCGTGGCGGCGGTGGCAGCGACCGCGGGCGCGGAAGAGGGGGCAGCGCCGGAATCGACGGGCGCCCCGAGCGCCTCCAGGAGGCGGGCGACGGAGCGCTCGAGGCCCCACTCCGCGCCCAGGGCCACTACACGTGCCTGATCGGGCGCGCCTCCGGCCTCCTCGACGAACTCCCGGACGTCCAGATCCGTGAGGCCCTCCATGACGCGGGCACCCGCGCGGACCGCGTCCGCGTGCTCGAGGATGCTGGTCCGCCGCAGGTCGGACAGGCCGTGCTCCTTCGAGCCCGCCTGCGCCGCCGCGATGATCTCCTCGAGGCCGCCGAAGCCCGCGACCAGTTTCGCCGCGGTCTTCTCGCCGATGCGCGGGGCGCCGGGGATGCCGTCCGAGGGGTCCCCGCGCAGCGCTGCGAGCGCGCGGTACGCGGTCCCGTCCGCAACGCCGTAGAGGCCCGGCAGGTCCTCGGGCGCGGTCGTCTCCCAGCGACCGCCGGTCCGCGGACGGTGGACCCTCACGCGCCGGCCCGGTTCCAGCAGAGCCAGGAGGTCGCGGTCGGAGGAGACGACCACGACCTCGGTGTCCGTCGTCTGCGCGACGATCGAGGCGATGACGTCGTCGGCCTCGGTGCCCGGGACCTCGGCGATGGGGATGCCCGCCGCGGACAGCGCGTCGAAGATGACGGGCAGCTGCTCCTCGAGCTCCGGCGGCGTCTCCGTGCCGCGGGTCTCGTCCGCGATGCGGTGCGCCTTGTACTCCGGCAGGATCGCGGTGCGGAAGTCCGGCCGCCAGTCCGCGTCCATGACGGCGATGATGCGACGCGAGTCCCACTGGTGCACCAGCTGGGAGATCGTGTCGAGCAGGCCCCGCACCGCGTGGACCGGGCGACCGTGCGGCGAGCGGATCGAGTCCGGCAGACCGTGGAACGACCGGTAGTAGAGGGCGGGGGTGTCGAGGACGAGCAGCGGTGATGTCACGAGCGCCACCCTACCGGGTGGGTCGCGCGCGCACGGGCGCGTGAGAGGATCGCGGCATGACTGAGACTGCTTCGATCCTGTCCCGCGGCGACGTGTACTCCAGCGCCGATCCCTTCGCCACCGCGATCGCCTTCACGGGGCCGGCGGTGTCGTGGGTGGGCGAGGACGAGGCGGCCGCGGTGGCCGACGGCCGGCAGATCGATCTGGACGGAGATCTCGTGGCGCCGGGCTTCGTCCACGCGGGCCTGCGCCTGACCGGCGACGGTCCGGATCCGGCCGCCCTGCTGGCCGCGGGCGTCACCTCCGTCCACGTGCTGGGGGAGTCCGCGCACGTCGACGCGTTCCTCGCCTGTGCTCCGGCCGCATTGGCGGTCACGGCCTATCCGCAGGGCGCGGACGGGGAGCGGGCGTCCGTGCCCGCGGCGGACCTGGCCGCGCACGCGCAGGACGACCGCGCCCTCTATGTCACGGTCGCGGATGCGGACCAGCTGGCCGCGGTGCTGGAGGTCCTCGCCGATCCCGAGGTCCGGACCCGGTCCCAGCGCCGGCTCTGGCGCCTGCTCCTGGACCTCCCCGTCCCCGCGGACGCGATCGAGGCGCTCGCGGCGACCGGGATCGGCATCACGCTCGACCCGGCCCGGCACGCGCAGCCCCTGGCTCCGCTGCTGTCCGCCGGAGCGCAGGTGAGCTTCGCGCTGGACACCGCGCAGCCGTGGGAGACCGTCGCGGCGGCCGTCTACCGGACGCAGGCGGGCATCTCCGCCCGCGCGGCCTTCAACGCGGCCACCCGGTTCGGCTTCCGCGCGCTGGGCCGCCACGAGGGCGGCGTCCTGGCACCGGGCGCGGAGGCCACCGCCGTGCGGTGGCGCGTGGGCGAGCTCATCGTGCAGGTCGCGGACGAGCGGCTGGCCGCGTGGAGCACCGATCCGCGCTCCGGGACGCCCGGACTGCCCGACCTCGCGGACGACGCACCGCGGCCTGAGGTCGTGCAGGTGTGGGTGCGCGGGGAGCAGGTGGCGACCGGGGCCTCGGGCGCGGCCTGAGTCTCCCACCACCCCGGTTGCGGCGCGTGGGGCGCGTCGGTAGATTGCTCTCAAGCGTCCCCCAGGGACGAGGCCCGGCGACGGCGACCATTAGACAACGACCTCCCTGCGGGGAGGCGGCCCGAAGGTCGTCGCGCCGGGCCTGTTGTGTCTGCGGGTTCCCTGCCGTGGGGCGACGGCGGCCTCGGCTAGGATGACGGCGATGAGAACACTCGTAGTGATCCCCACGTACAACGAGATCGACTCGCTGCCGCACACCCTCGAGGCGCTGCACCAGTGGGTCCCCGACGCGGACGTCCTGGTCGTGGACGACGGTTCGCCGGACGGCACGGGCCAGTGGGCGGACGCGCGCGCACAGGAGGACCCCCGGGTGCGGGTGCTCCACAATCCCGAGAAGGGCGGCCTGGGCGCCGCGTACCTCGCGGGCTTCCGGGAGGCGCTGGCCGGGGACTGGGAGATCATCTGCGAGATGGACGCGGACGGCTCCCACCGCGGCCGCGACCTGCTGCAGCTGCTGGCCGCCGTGCGCGACGGCGCGGATCTGGCGATCGGATCGCGCTGGGTGCCCGGCGGGGCCGTCGTGAACTGGCCGCGCAACCGCCACCTGCTGTCCCGCGGGGCCAACGTCTACGCGAACGTCCTCATGGGGCTGGGCGTCAACGATGCGACCGCGGGCTTCCGCGCATTCCGGCGGACGACCCTCGAGGCGATCCACTTGGACGACGTCGAGTCCGCCGGCTACTGCTTCCAGATCGACATGACGCGTCGGGTCAAGGACGCGGGACTCACGATCGCCGAGGTCCCGGTCACCTTCGTCGAGCGCGAGCTGGGGGAGTCGAAGATGAATGGCGACATCATCGGCGAGGCCCTGGTCCGCGTCGTGCGGTGGGGAGCGCAGAGGCGGGCACGCCAGCTGCGCTCGCTCGTGTCCCGCTGACGGGACGCCGGCGGCAGAGCCGCCTCCGAGTGTGCCCGGGGACGAAGCACCGAGCCCCGCCCAGTCCGTCTGCGACGGTCCGGGCGGGGCTCGATCTGTGGGACTGAGGCGCTCAGCTGGAGGCCGGCAGGTCCCCGCGGCGGTAGGCGAGGCGCTCGTCCAGGAGGACCTGGAGCTCCTCGAAGGAGCGGCGCTCCAGCAGCATGTCCCAGTGCGTGCGGACCGGCTTCGTCTCCGCCTCCTCGACGTCGCCGCCGTCCACGCGGATCCCGATGCCGTGCGTGCCGGAGTCCCACTGGGCGGGGATGTCCGCCTCCATGGAGAACGGCACCGTGAACGTGTGCCCGTCCTCGCAGCGGTACTCGATCTGCTGGCGCGGAGCCGGCTCGACGCCCACCTCGGACTCGAGGCTGCGCGATCCCAGCTGCGTGCCCCTGAGGCTGCGCTCGCTCATGTGATCCTCACTTCTCCTGTTCCGCGGGACGACCCGCGGACACTGTCGACGCATGGTACTGGTGTCACCGAATCCAACAGTCTACCCGCCCCGTCCATTCCCGCGCGCCGCCGTTGACCGCGGGCACCGCCGCGGGGGACCATGGGGCCATGACCAGCACGCGCGAGCCCATCGAACCCGACGACGTCTACGAATCCGTCGAGTGGACCGCAGGACGGCGCCTGCGCCGTGCCGCGGACACGCTCGCCCGCGGTGCCGGCACCGCCTCCCGCACCGCGCAGGGAGCCGCCCAGCAGGCGCGTCAGCTGGCCGGCGGAGCCGCCCGCTTCGCCCGCACGACCGCCACCCGTGCGGCCGCTCCCGGGGGAGCGGTCGATTGGACGGAGGAGCGCCTCACCCGCGTCCTGGGCGATGTGTCGCAGCGCGTGCCGGGCAAGGGTGAGCGGACGGACCGCGCCTTCAGCACGGCGCAGTCCACGGTCGCCGTGGGCGCGCGCCAGGCCCGCCGCCTGCTGCGCGGCTGACCACCGCCGTGGCGGTCGCGGTCGACCGACGCACCCTCATCGGCCTGCGCATCCTGGCGCAGGGGCTGCTGCCCGCGCATCGGATCAGTCAGGCGGCGGGAGCGGACGCGGTCACGGATGTCGCCGCCGCCTTCGGCGCGCACCAGGGGCAGGATCTGCCCGGCGTCGTCGCGTCCCTGGCGCTGCGCACCCCTGGCGGGACGGACGCGGTGACGGACGCGTTCACCGCGGGCACCGTGGTGCGCGGCTACCCCATGCGCGGCACCGTCTTCGCCGTGGCGGCCGCGGACCTGCGGTGGATGACCCAGTTGTGCGCGCAGCCGGCGATCCGGGCGGCGATCGCCCGCAGGCCCGCACTGGGCCTCGACGAATCGGATGTGAGACGGGCACGCGAGATCCTCCTGCAGGTGACGGAGGGACGCTCCCAGCCGGGCAGCGGGGCGGAGTTCGGCAGCGGGGTCCCGCGCGCGGACCTCTTCGCGGCGTGGGACGCGGCCGGTCTCGCGACGACCGGCGGACGCGGCTACCACCTGCTCGTCCACCTCATCTCGACCGGTGCGGCCGCGTACGGCCCGTGGACCGGCACGGACACGGCCGTCGTCGCGGCGGAGTCCTGGCTGCCGGACGGATCGGGCCTGGAGGACCGCTTCGACGGAGACCGGACCGCGGCGACCGCCGCACTGCTGCTGCGTTACCTCACCTCGCACGGCCCCGCGACGCTGCGGGACTTCGCGTGGTGGACGAAGCTGCCCCTCACCCTCATCCGCCAGGCCCTCCCGCTCATCGAGGACCGGTTGGAGACCTGCCGGATCCCCGGCACGGACGAACCCGCGTTCCTGCGGCCCGGCCTGCTCGACGAGTACGAGGGTGCGCAGAAGGACGCGATGCGCGAGCTGCTGCTGCCCGGCTTCGACGAGCTGATGCTGGGCTATCCCGATCGACTCGCGCTCATGGACCAGGACGCGCACGACGCGCTGGTGCCGGGCAACAACGGGGTCTTCAAGCGCTCGGCGATCCGGCGGGGGCAGGTCGTGGGACTCTGGACCCGGAAGGGACCCGCCGGGCGGCGGACGCTCACGCTCGATCCGGTCGCGACGATCAGCCCGGCGCAGCGGAAGCGCTTCGAGTCGCTCTTCGCGACCTTCCCCTACACTGCACCCTGACCGCCCACTCTCCCCAGGAGCCCGTCGTGACCCCTCAGCCCCACTCCGCCGACTCGCACGACAGCATCCGGGTCCACGGCGCACGGGAGAACAACCTCCAGGACGTGGACGTCGCGCTGCCCAAGCGGCGGCTCACCGCCTTCACGGGCGTGTCCGGCTCCGGGAAGAGCTCCCTGGTCTTCGGCACGATCGCCGCGGAGTCCCAGCGCCTCATCAACGAGACGTATCCCGCCTTCGTGCAGGGCTTCATGCCCGCACTGGGCCGTCCGGACGTCGACCGGC
>DHCMJ07802__coassemble_833_pt1 | contig 38899 bp, 39 predicted proteins | sample DHCMJ07802__metabat2_high_PE_026 | metagenome-assembled genome bin DHCMJ07802 | reverse complement strand
CGCCTGGGCTACATGACGGACGAGGCCGTCGAGGGCCGCGACGCCTTCCTCCAGAAGCGCGACCCGGATTGGTCCCCCTACCCCTGGTACTACTGATCGGCCGGTCCCCCGCCCCGTGACCGTCCCTCCCGCAGCCGCCGGCCGCACCCACATCGCCGAGGCCGTCCGCACCATGCTGGACGGCGGTCCCGGCCTGCTCCTGCCGCGTGAGCGCGACGGAGAGGTCCGTCCGGTCCCGGCCGCGGCCCACGACCCGGCCGGGACCGGGCGGTCCGCTCCCGGCCTCGTCCTCTTCACGTCCGGGTCGACGGGTGCGCCCAAGGGCGTGGCCCTGTCCCGAGAGGCGCTCATCGCCTCCGCCCACGCCACCGAGGACCTGCTGTCCGGCCCCGGCCTCTGGCACCTGTGCCTGCCCCACAACCACATCGCGGGCCTCCAGGTCGTGCTGAGGGCGCTGCTGGCCGGCGCCCCGCCCACCGTCGCGACGCCGGTCCCCCGCTTCGATGCCGCCGTCTTCGCTGACGACGTGGCCCGCACCCTCGCCGCCGCAGGCGACTCCCCCGTCTACACGTCGCTGGTCCCCACCCAACTGGTCCGGATCCTCGAGGTGCCCGCGGCCGCCCGCGCCCTGGCCCGCACCGCCGCGGTCCTGCTGGGCGGTGCCGCGATCTCCCCGCGCCTGCTGGAGCGCGCCGCGGACGCCAGGATCCCGATCGTCCGCACGTACGGGATGAGCGAGACCGCCGGCGGCTGCGTCTACGACGGCGTCCCGTTCCCGCAGGTGAGCGTGCGCTTCACCGCGGATGACCGCATCGTCCTGTCCGGGCCCGTCCTGGCCGACGGCTACGTGAGCGTCGAGACGGACCCGGCAGCGGCCTCGGGAGCGGTGCGGGTGACCGCACTGGCCCACCCGGACCGGACGCCGGACCTCAGCGCCACGGGAGATACCGCACCGGCCGGCGGCTTCCACGGCACCGGGGCGGACCGCCTGCTCGTCACGAGCGACCTGGGCCGCTGGGAGGCGGACGGCACGCGCCTGTCCGTCCTGGGGCGGGCGGACGACATCATCGTGACCGGCGGCGAGAACGTCTCCCCCCACGAGGTCGAGGCCCTCCTCCTGCCCCTGGCCGAACCGCTGGGATTCGCCGAGGTCCTCGTCACCTCCCGCCCCCACCCGGAGTGGGGGCAGCAGCTGGTCGTCCTGCTGGTGCCGGCCGCGGGTGCCCCGCAGACCCCCGCCGAGGCCGCGGCCGGGTCCGCCGGCACGTCACCCCCCGCTGCGGCCGCACTCGAGGCTCTCCGACAGGGACTGCGGGCACGCGGAATCCGCGGTGCACGGGTGCCGCAGGCGGCGCTCATCGTCCCCCGGCTGCCGGTGCGCTCGATCGGGAAGCCCGATCGGCCCGCGGCCGCGGGCCTGGCCCGCGCTCGCCTGGGTGAGGGGACGGTACGGCCCCGCAGCGGGACGTGAGCCGCAGGACACGGCCGGCCACGGCCTCGGACGCGGCGGGGTGCACTGCGGTCGGTAGGATACGGAAGGTTCGAGGGAAGGAGAACGGATGGCGACCGTGGGCGAGTGGGTCGAGGGCGCGCGGCTGCGCACCCTGCCGCTGGCGATCGCACCGGTCCTCATCGGCGCCGGCGCCGGACTGGGCGCCCTGGGCGGCTTCTCCGGGATCATCCTGGGCTCGACCGGGCCCGGCGACCAGCCCACGATCCCCCTGGCCCTCATCATGGTCAAGGTGCTGCTGGCCCTCCTCGTGTCGCTGGGACTGCAGATCGGCTCGAACTACGCGAACGACTACTCGGACGGGATCCGCGGCACGGACGATGTGCGGGTGGGGCCCACGCGCCTGACCGCCTCGGGGGCGGCCGCACCGGAGACCGTCAAGCGGGCGGCGTTCCTGAGCTTCGGGGTCGCAGCCCTCGCCGGGGCCGCGCTCGTCATCCTCTCCCGCCAGTGGTGGCTCATCCCCGTGGGTGTCGCGGCCGTGCTGGCCGCCTGGTACTACACGGGCGGCAAGCGGCCCTACGGCTACCGGGCGATGGGTGAAGTGTTCGTCTTCATCTTCTTCGGCCTCGTCGCCACGCTGGGCACCACCGCCGCCATCGCCGGGGGCGTGACCCTGTCCGCTGTGAGCGGTGCGATCGCGATCGGGCTCTTCGCGTGCGGCGTCCTCATGGCCAACAACATCCGCGACATCCCCACGGACCGCGAGGCCGGCAAGACGACGCTCGCGGTGCTGCTGGGTGATTCGATGGCGCGGGCGGCCTACATCGTGCTGGTCGCCGCACCGTTCGTCATGCTCATGGGACCCATCGTCGACGGGCACCCCGCGACCGTCATCACCGTCCTGGCGCTCGTGCTGGTGCTCCACCCGGTGCGGATCGTCGTGTCCGGCGCGACGGGGCACGAGCTCATCCCCACCATCAAGTCGACGTCGCTCACCGCACTCGCGTTCTCCGTGCTGCTGGCACTGGGGATCGCGCTCTGAGGGTGCTCAGGCGTCGTCGATGGCGCTGTCCTCCGCGGACTCCTCGTCGCGGCGCTTCCGCTCCCTCTTCTCGCGGCGCTCCTGCGCGGAGTCGATGAGTTCGTTCGCGGACTTCTCGCGCAGCGGTGCCAGCACGATGAAACTCACCAGCGCGGAGATGATGATCCCCGCCACCGCACCCCACAGGGAACGACCCCAGATCGTCCAGATGATGAGGATGCAGCCGACCAGGATGCCCAGCCGGGCGAGGTTGTAGAGCAGGAAGGAGCGCATGGGCATCCAGTGTAGTGACCGTGCGGGACGTCGACGTTCAGGCTCGGTGCGGGTGACGGCCACAGGTCCGATTCAGGCTCGGTGCTGGCAACAGCCACGGCCCCGGGACGCGCCTCGCGGAATCGGTCCTCTCACTGAGTGGTTCCTCACCGTCGGCGGGTCCGAACTCGACTAGAATCGACCGCATGGCACGTGGATTGGTCGTAGGCATCGTCCTACTCGTCGCGATCACGCTCTACAGCGTGTTCGACTGCGCCGCGCGACCGCGCGAGCAGATCGCGGCGCTGCCCAAGTGGGCCTGGATCCTGGTGATCCTCCTGCTGCCGCTCATCGGCGCGGGGCTCTGGTTCCTCATCGGCCGCAAACGCGCCGATGGCGGCTTCGGAGCCCGTCGCACTGCGGGCCCGTCCGCACCGGACGACGACCCGGACTTCCTGCGCCGCATCGCCGACGACGTGGAGCAGAAGCAGCGGCGCGAACGCCGCGAGCGCGGCGACTTCGACTGACCGCGCTCGCAAGCGCTGAGCTCCGCCGCCCCAGACGCAGAGTCTGACGCCCGGGCTGTCCAGTACGTGCCGCCCAGGCTCTCTTTTCACTGAGGTACGACCAGACGACTGAAATCTGTGCCGATCGGGGCGTGTGGTCACACATGAACGACGGTTCAGGCGTGTGGTCGCACCTCAGTGAGTTCAGTGAGTGTGGGGACTGGCGCCCACCACGCGGACCACTCCCCTGATACGACGAACCGGCCCCCGCGCTGCTGCGCGGGGGCCGGTGGCGTATGACGAGGTCGTGCGCCTCAGACGCCCGAGTACGCGTGCAGACCGTTGAAGTACAGGTTCACGACGGTGAAGTTGAAGACGACCGTCGCGATGCCCACGAGGTTGAGGATGGCCACGCGGTTGGCGGTCCAGCCGCGTGTCGCCCGCGCGTGCAGGTAGGCCGCGTAGACGACCCACACGACGAACGTCCAGATCTCCTTCGCGTCCCAGCCCCAGTAGCGGCCCCAGGCGATCTCCGCCCAGAACGCGCCCGCGACGAGCGTGAACGTCCAGGTGATGAAGCCCACCGCCGCCAGGCGGTAGGAGACCTTCTCCAGATCCTTCGACGCCGGCAGGCGGTTGACGAACCGCAGGAGGCCCGTGAACGGCTTCGACTCGCTGCGGCTGCGCAGCAGCTGGACGAGCGCGATGATCGCGGACAGGTACAGGATGACCGTCGAGAGGATCGCGATCGGCACGTGGATCCAGATCCAGTAGTTGTCCAGTGCCGGGATCACCTGCGCGACGGGCGTGTAGAACACGGTGATGCACAGGCCCAGCACCAGCAGCACGGTGAGCGTCACGAACGTGCCCAGGTACCGCACGTCGCGGTAGGCGAGGAAGATGAGGTAGCCCACGACGACCATCGCAGACGCGATGAGCGCGTACTCCATCATGTTCGACCACGGCACACGCATGACGGACAGGGTGCGGGTCACGATCGAGGCCACGTGGAGGGCACCGGCCAGGACGGTCAGCGCCGTGCCCACGCGGGCCCAGCGGCGCAGGTCGCGCGGGCGCGTGGACGTCGTGTCGTCATCGCCGTTGTCGCCCGCAGAGTCCTTGTTGCTACCCGAAGGGTCCCCGCCGTCGGTCGCTGACGCACCGTCAGCGACCTCACCGTCGAGCGTCGCCGTGGTCGCTCCCCCGGAGGCTGCACCGGCGGCGACCACCGTGCGCGTGCGGGTCCGGCGAGAACCGGCCTCTCCGGCCTCGGTCGTCTCCCGCCCATCCGACAGATCGGAGGTGAAGGCGGGACCGAACAGGTCGAAGGCGTAGACGATGAAGGCGACCGCGTAGACCGCCATGGCCGAATAGATGAGGAGGTTCGACCACTCTGCTAGTACGACGTTGACGTCCATGACCTCTTACTTCCCTGCGGTGTTCTGTGCGGAGTCCGCGGATGCGGACGTGGATGAGGGCTGGAGCGAGTCTAGTGCGAGTTCCTGAGCGATCTCGTCGACCGCCTCCTCGACGCGGGGGTCCTCGCCACGGGCCAGACCCGCGATCTCGATCTCATCGCCGGACACCCGGACCCACACACGGCGGCGGGCGACGAACAGGGTCAGTGCCAGTCCGCCGAACAGCAGGGCCATCGCCGGCAGCATCCAGACCTGGACCGGGTCGTGATGGACGTCCAGCGCCGCGTACTGGCGGATCTCGTCGAAGGAGACGGTGCCCAGCCCGTCCGGCAGCTCCGCGGTGTCGCCCGGCTGCATGACGAGCTGCAGATCCGTGCCGTCCGTGTCCGTCAGCTGCTCGAGGGTGTCCGTCTCCAACTGGTAGACCGACTGCGGCATCCCGGTGTCCAGGCCCAGATCGCCGCGGTAGACGTCCATGACGAGCAGCGGGTTGCGCAGCTCCGCGAAGCTGGAGATCAGCTCGCCCCGCTCGTTGCGGTCGACGGTGGGCAGCAGCACTCCGCCGAAGCCCAGCTGGTCCGGCTGCGCGTCCGGCACCTTGAGGACGCCCGTGGACGTGTACACGCCGTCCTGCGGCAGGAACACGACGGGACCGGAGTACGTGACGTTCCCCTCCGCGTCCCGCGTCGTGATGACCGGGGCGTACCCGTTGCCGATGAGGTAGACGCGCGACCCGTCGACGCGCACCGGCTCGTTGGGACGCAGCACGAAATTCGAGTCGCCCTCCGCGGTGTCGAGCGTGACGTCCGCGTCGAACTTGCGCGGCTGGCCGAACTGGGAGCCGGTCGCCTCATCATCGAACGTCGTCTCCAGATCGTTGAGGGTCAGGCGGAAGTCGGCCAGCTGGTCCGCGTCGAAGAACGTGCCCGGCGTGAACGAATCGTAGGAGACGAGGGAGTGCGAGAAGGTCTCGCCCTCGACCAGCACGCGCTGGCCGGAGTACCCGAAGAGCCCACCGGCCGCCATGATGATGACGGTCACGAGGACCGACACGTGGAAGACGAGGTTGCCGGTCTCCTTGAGGTAGCCGCGCTCCGCGGCGATGTGGTCGTCCGCCCGCACCGTCCGGTAGCCGGAGTCCTTCAGCAGCGCCTGCGCACGCTCCAGCAGCTCGTCCTGCGTCCGCGTCGTCGTCTCATCCGACAGCGGTGTCGTCCGGTGCGCGGACATCCGCGTGAGGCGGCGCGGCGCACGGGGCGGGTCCTGGCGCATCGCACGCCAGTGCTGGCGGGTGCGCGGCAGGATGCAGCCCACCAGGGACACCATGAGCAGGATGTAGACGGCGGAGAACCACACGGAGGTGTAGACGTCGAACAGCTGCACCGCGTCGAGGAACTCGCCCAGCGCGCCGTTCTCCTCGATGTAGGTCGCGACCGCTCCGGGGTCCTGGTTGCGCTGGGGCAGCAGCGACCCCGGGATCGCCGCCATCGCAAGCACCAGCAGCAGCATGAGGGCCGCCCGCATCGTCGTGAGCTGCCGCCACGCCCAGCGCAGCATGCCCACGACGCCGATGTCCGACGCCGGCGCCTGCTTCCCCCCGCTCGCTTTCTTCCCCGCGCTCGCCTGCTTCTGCGCGGTCGTCTTCTGCGTCTCCACTAGATCGCCACCTCGAATCCTGCGATGGTCCCCTGCAGGCTGTTGATCCACAGGGTCCAGAGTCCGCTCACCAGCAGGAGACCCACCGCGATGAGCATGATCCCGCCCGCGCGCATGAGCGTCGTCTGGTGCTTCCGCACCCACTCGAGGCGGCCGAGGCCCTTGTGGATGAGCACCGCGACGATGAGGAAGGGGATGCCCAGGCCCAGGCAGTAGACGAAGGCCAGCAGGGTGCCGCGGACCACCGCGCCCTGCGCCCCGAACCCGGTCGACAGGGCCAGCACGGCGGCGAGGGTGGGACCCATGCACGGCGCCCAGCTGAGCGCGAAGACCGCGCCCAGGAACGGCGCACCCGCCAGGCCCGCGCGGGGACGCTTCGTCACCTGCGTGTTCCTCTGCAGGAACGGGATGCCGCCCAGGAAGACGACACCGGCGACGATCACGAGGAGACCCAGCACCCGGTTGACGATGCCCATCCACTCATTCAGGAGCATCCCCAGGGTGGAGAACGCCGCTCCCAGCGCCACGAACACGACGGCGAAGCCCAGCACGAAGAGGGCGACGCCCACGACGACGCGCGTCGTCTTCCGGTCCTCCAACGAGGCACCGGACAGACCGGTCACGTAGCCCACGTAGCCGGGCACCAGTGGGAGCACGCACGGGGACGCGAAGGACACCGCACCGGCCAGTGCGGCGACGAGGACGGCCAGCAGCAGAGGTCCGTCCAGGACCGTCTGGGCGAAGGCCGTCCCCACTCCGGCGGCGAGCTCCGGTGTCACTCCGCGAGGACGTCTTCGATGAGGCCGGTGAGCGTCGACCGGGTGACTGCCCCCACGACGCGTGCGGCGGCGCGGCCGGACGGGTCGAGGATGACCGTGGACGGGGTGGCCTGCGGCGGGAGGACGCCGGACAGCAGCGACACCATGGAGCCGTCCGAGTCGATCATGATCGAGTACGGCACCTCGAAGGTGCGCACGAACGATTCCGCGGTCGCCGCCTGGTCGCGCACGTTGACGCCCAGGAACTCGACCTCGTCGCTGAACTCCTCGCTGGCCGCGTTGAGGTCCGGCGCCTCGACGCGGCAGGGCGGGCACGCGGCGTACCAGAGGTTGATGACGACGGGGCGGGGCCGCCAGTCCGCGAGGCTGGCGGACTCCCCGCTCAGCAGGGTGAAGTCCAGGTCCAGCGGGTCGCCGCGCTCGGCGTCCGTCAGCTGGGTGATGACGCCGGCTCCGGAGACGTAGCCCTTGTCCTCGCCGGACCGCGCCTGCTCGGCCAGGTCCTCCGAGCCCGAGGTCCCGCAGCCTGCCAGCGCCAGCCCGCCCAGTCCGACCAGGCCCAGGGCGGCCCGGCGGGTGCGGATGCCGTCGGGGAAGGGGCTCCGGCTCATGCGCCCGTCCCGGGCTGTGTCAGCTGCATGTCACCGGCGATGTCGTCATAATGCACGACGTCCAGTGTGCCGGAGCCGTCTGAGAAACTCGTGACTGAGGCGAGCGCGCACTGCCGCTTCCGCGGGTCGTGCGCCAGCGGCCTGCCCTCCGTCCACAGCCGGGTCGACCAGATGGGCAGCTGGTGGGACACGATGACGCCGGAGGCCTCCTCGAGGCCCTCCGCCCGGCCGATCTCCGTCAGGCGCGCGCGCAGGCTCATCATGGCCGCGCGCACGCGCAGCGCCTGGTCGAGGTACGGCTCGCCCCACGACGGTCGCAGCGGGTTGCGTGCCAGGTAGAGGGAGCGCGGGTCCCGCAGCAGTGAGTCCTTCGTCACACGGGTCCCCTCGAAGTCGTTCTGCGCCTCGATGACCCGTTCGTCGGTCGTGACCGGCAGATCCAGCCGGGCGGCCAGCGGGGCGATCGTCTCCTGCGCCCGCTGCAGCGGCGAGGCGACGAGCGCGCGGAGGTGCGGGTCCTTCTGCGGCAGCACCTCCGCCACCCGGTCGGCCATCTCGAAGCCGCGCTGGGACAGTCCGTAGCCGGGCATCCGTCCGTAGAGGATGCCCTCCGGGTTGTGGACCTCGCCGTGGCGGACCAGGTGGATGCGGACGCGGGTCATGCGGGACTCCCCGCTGCCGCTGCTGCGCGGGCGGCCGCCGGGAGTGCGGCCACGATCGTCTCGAGCACCTCCGGGGTGTGCGCCAGGGACAGGAACCACGCCTCGAACGCGGACGGCGGCAGGTGGATGCCGGACTCCAGCATCGACTGGAAGAACGCGGCGTGCGCCTGCGTGTCCTGCGTCCGCGCGTCGTCGTAGTCCCGCACCTCGCGGTCGGTGAAGAAGACGGAGAACATCGAGTTCGCGCTCTGGACGCGGTGCGGGACCCCAGCCTGGGTCAGCGCATCCGCGACGGCCGAACGCAGCACGTCCGCCGCCTGCTCCAGCTGCGGGTAGACGTCCAGCTCCGTCGTGAGGCGCAGGGTCGCGAGCCCTGCGGCGGAGGCGACGGGGTTCCCCGACAGGGTGCCCGCCTGGTAGACCGGTCCGGCCGGGGCGAGGTGCTGCATGAGGTCGCGGCGGCCGCCGAACGCGGCGGACGGGAAGCCGCCGCCCATGACCTTGCCGAACGTGAAGAGGTCCGCGGCGCCGTCCGGGTACCCGTCGCGCGCCTCCTCGTAGCCGTACCACCCGGAGGCGGACACGCGGAAGCCCGTCATGACCTCATCGGAGATCATGAGCGCCCCGTGCTGGGCGGTGAGCCTGCGGATGTGCTGGGTGAAGCCGTCGCGCGGCGGGACGACGCCCATGTTGCCGGGGCTCGCCTCCGTGATGACGCAGGCGATCTGATCCCCGTGCTCCGCGAACGCGGCTGTGAGGGCCTCGTGGTCGTTGTACGGGAGGACGAGCGTGTCCGCGGCGGCCGCACCGGTGACGCCCGGGGTGTCCGGCAGCGAGAACGTCGCCAATCCGGAGCCGGCCTGGGCCAGGAGCGCGTCGACGTGGCCGTGGTAGCAGCCGGCGAACTTCACGATCTTCGCCCGGCCGGTCACGCCGCGGGCCAGGCGGATCGCGGACATCGTCGCCTCGGTCCCGGAGTTCACGAGGCGGACCTGCTCGACCGGGTCGATGCGGGAGACGATCTCCTCCGACAGCTGCACCTCCGTCTCGCCCGGCGTGCCGAAGCTGAAGCCGCGACCGGCCGCGTCGCGGACGGCCTCCAGCACCTCCGGGTGCGCGTGGCCCAGGATCATGGGGCCCCACGAGCCGATGAGGTCGATGTACGTGCGGCCGTCGACGTCCGTGAGATGCGCGCCCTGGGCGCTCGCGATGAAGCGGGGGGTGCCGCCCACGGCGCCGAAGGCGCGCACGGGCGAGTTGACGCCGCCGGGGATGACGGCCTGAGCGCGGTCGAACAGGGCGGACGACGCGGGGGCGGGGGTGTTCATCGGACTTCCTCTCCGTCGGGTGATGCGGTGGGGACAGCGCTTCCGGTGGGTGTGTCGGTGCGGACGGCGGGCCGGGGTCTCAGCGTCAGACGACGTCGTCGCAGGCCGCGGTGGGCCCGGTCGCGGGCAGTTCCCGCATGTGGGTGAGGACCGTGCCGAAGATGCCGGCCATCGCGGTGATCTGATCCTCGTCCAGGAGGTCGATGAGGTGCTCGCGGACCCCGGTCACGTGGACGGGCGCGGTCTCCGCCAGCAGCGCGAAGCCCTCGTCCGTCAGGTGGCACTTGACGCCGCGGCGGTCCTCGGCGGACTTCTCGCGCTCGAGGATCCCCCGCGACTCCAGGCGGGCGACGATGTGGGTGAGCCGCGACCGGGACACCCCGGTGTCGGCCGCCAGCGTGGCCATGCGCAGGGCGTGGTCCTCGGACTCGGACAGGCGCACGAGGATCGTGTACTCCGTCAGTCCCAGCGTAGACTGCGACCGCAGCTCGCGGTCCAGGCGGGTCATGAGGAGCTGGTGGGCGTCCAGGAAGGACCGCCAGGCGATCATCTCCTCCGGTTCGAGCCAGCGCATCAGGATCGCTCCGCGTCCGGACCGTTCAGCAGCTGCGCGACCTCGGTCGCCCAGTAGGTGAGGACCGCGTCCGCACCGGCGCGCTTGAACCCGATGAGGCTCTCGAGGATCGCCGGCTCCCGGTCGATCGCACCGGCCTGCGCCGCGAATTCGATCATCGCGTACTCGCCGGAGATCTGGTACGCCCAGATCGGCACGGGGCTGGCGGCCGCGGCATCGGCCAGCACGTCCAGGTAGGGCATGCCGGGCTTGACCATGACGATGTCCGCGCCCTCCGCCACGTCCAACTCCAGCTCGCGCAGCGCCTCGCGGCCGTTCGCGGCGTCCTGCTGGTACGTGCGGCGGTCGCCCACCAGCTGCGAGTCGACGGCCTCCCGGAAGGGGCCGTAGAACGCGGAGGCGAACTTCGCGGCGTAGGCCAGCACGACGACGTCCTGGTGACCGGTCGCGTCCAGCGCGTGCCGCACGGCGGCGACCTGGCCGTCCATCATCCCGGACAGCCCCAGGATGTGTGCCCCGGCCTCCGCCTGGGCGACGGCCATCGCGGCGTAGCGGTCCAGGGTGGCGTCGTTGTCGACGGAGCCGTCGTCTGCCAGCACGCCGCAGTGGCCGTGCGAGGTGAACTCGTCCAGGCACAGGTCCGCCATGATGACGGTCTCCTCCCCCAGCTCGTCGCGCAGCAGGCGCAGCGTCCGGTTGAGGATGCCGTCCGGGGCGTCCGCCTGCGAGCCCTGCTCGTCGCGGACCTCCGGGATCCCGAAGAGCATGAGACCGCCCACGCCCGCGGCCACGGCTTCGCGGGCGGCTGCGAGCAGCGAGTCGAGCGTGTGCTGGAGGACGCCGGGCATCGACGTGAGAGGCGCGGGCTCGGTGAGCGTCTCCTTCACGAACATCGGCAGGATGAGATCCGCCGCGTGCAGGCGGTTCTCACTCACCAGTCGGCGCAGAGCCGGGGTGGTCCGCAGCCGCCGGGGTCGGGTCGCGCCGTCCGCGAGCTGATAGACGGGCCTGCTGTCCATGCTGGTCACCTCTTCTTGAGCGAACGGGTCTGGGAGGGCCGCAGCGGCGCACGCCCGGCGGCCAGGCTGTCGGTGCGACGGGCGACGGCGTGCTCGACGAGGCCGCTGATGAGGGAGCCCAGGTTGGCTTCCTCCGCCAGCACGTCGACCTCGAGGCCGTGCTCCTGCGCCGTCTGCGCCGTCGCCGGTCCGATCGCGCACACGATCGTGGAGGCCGGCGGCTTCCCGGCGATCCCCACGAGGTTGCGCACCGTCGACGACGAGGTGAAGAGCACCGCGTCGAACTCGCCGGACTTGATCGATTCGCGCACGGGCGCCGGCGGCGGGGCCGCCCGGACCGTGCGGTACGCGGTCACGTCGTGGACGTCCCACCCGCGCTCCTGGAGACCCTCGAAGAGCACCTCGGTCGCGATGTCCGCGCGCGGCAGCAGCACGCGCGCGCCCGGGTCGGACGACGGATCGCGGTCCGGCCAGTCCTCGACGAGGCCGCGGGCGGAGTGCTCCCCGGTGGGCACGAGGTCCGGGGTCACGCCCCAGTCCTCCAGCGCCTGGGCGGTGGGGCCGCCCACCGCGGCGACGCGCACGCCGGCCAGCGCGCGGGCGTCCAGGCCGAACTCCTCGAACCATTCGCGGACCGCGCGGACGGCGTTGACGCTCGTGAGGCCCACCCACTGGTAGTCGCCGTTCACCAGCCCCTGGATCGCCCGCTCCATCTGCGTGGGGGTGCGCGGCGGCTGGATCGCGATCGTGGGCACGATCGTCCCGATCGCACCCAGCTCCGCCAGCTCGCGGGCGGTCGACCGACCCTGCTCCTGCGTGCGCGGGATGAGGACGCGCCAGCCGAACAGCGGGCGGGACTCGAACCAGTCCAGCTCCGCGTGCTGCTCGACGCCCTGGCCCAGGATCATCGTCACCTGCGCGTCGTCCGCGACCTCGTCGCGCAGCCGCTGCTCCGCCGCGCCGACGGTCGTCTCGATCGTCTGCTGCGCGACCGTGGAGACGGCCGTCGTCATGAGGACCGGGGTCTCCGCGTCCCAGCCGTCGCCCAGCAGCGCGGCCAGCGCGTCGATGACGTCGTCGCGCACGCCGTGGAGGACGTGACCGGTGTTGCGGTGCTTCGACACGTCCAGGTGCGACTGCTCGCCGGCCTCGACGAGGCGCACGGAGCGCACGCGGTTCGTCGTGACGGGGGCGCCGGCGAACGCGGCGGCGGACACCGCCGCACCCACACCGGGGATGAGTTCGAAGTCGACACCCTGGCGGCGCACGGAGGCGGCCTCGTCCGTCGTCGTGGAGAAGAGGACTCCGTCGTGCGGGACGATCCGCACGACGCTGCCGTGGTCGCGGGCCAGGCCGGCCAGCTTGCGGCCGCGCGTGGTCGCCGCCTGGCCCAGCTCCCGTGCGTCCATCCGCTGGGCGTCCGGCCCGGCGTAGGCGTCGACGATGTCGCTGTGGGCCTCCGGGTCGAAGGCGATGAGCGTCGCGGAGGCGATGAGGTCCGTGCCGCGCTTCGTCATGAGGGCGGGGTCGCCGGGGCCTGCGCCCAGGAAGTAGACGGTGGGCACGGCGAGCGCGCCGAACGCTCCGTCAGCGCGAATCGTCACGGTCGTGACCTCCTGCAGAGTGGGGGCGGCCGGAGGCCGCGGGAAGGTGGGTGGCCGGGGCGTGCGCGCCGCCGGCGGTCCCGGGGGCGACCCCCAGGCCGTCCAGCAGCGCGGTCGCCGCGGCGGCGCCGGTCTCCAGCGCGACGCGGTGGGCGTCGGCGGGGTCGTCCGGCAGCTGCGCGGAACGGGTCTGCCGCAGGAGCGTGCCCGCGTCGTCCGCCAGCACGCCGGTGACCTCGAGCGTGCTCCCGTCCACGTGCGCCAGTGCGCCGATCGGTGCGGAGCACCCGGCCTCGGCGCTCGAGAGGATCGCCCGCTCGCAGCCGACCGCCAGCGCGGTGGGCTCGTCGTGCAGACCGGCCAGCGCGTCGACGAGTGTCGCGTCGTCCGGACCCAGGTGCGCGTCCGCGGCACGGCACTCGATCGCCAGGGCTCCCTGACCGGGGGCCGGCAGCATGACGTCGCCGTCCAGCACGTCCGTCGCCTCGCCGATGCGGCCCAGGCGGCGCACACCGGCCGCGGCGAGCACGACGCCGTCCAGGCGCCCCTCCGTCACGTGGCGGATGCGGGTGTCGACGTTGCCGCGCACTCCCGTCACCTCGATGTCCGGGCGGGCGGCCCGCAGCTGCACGGCGCGCCGGGGCGAGCCCGTGCCCACGACCGCGCCGGCCGGCAGCTGGTCGAGCGTCAGACCGTCGCGGGCGACGAGCACGTCCGCGGGGTCGACGCGCGGGGGCACGGCGGCCAGGAGGATGCCCGGTGCCGGTGCGGTGGGGAGGTCCTTGAGCGAGTGCACCGCGATGTCGATCGTGCCGGACAGCAGCGCGGACCGCACGGCGGAGACGAACACGCCCGTCCCGCCGAAGGTCGCGAGCGGGGTCATGTTCACATCACCCTCGGTCACGACCTCGACGATCTCGACGCGCCAGCCGGTCCGCTGCGCCAGCTCCTGCGCGATCGCGGTCGACTGCGAGCGTGCCAGCCGGGACCGGCGGGTGCCCAGGCGCACCGTCCGACCGGTGGGGTGCTGCGGCTCGACGACGTCGAGCGTGTGGTCCGCGACGGGTGCGGTCCCGTCCGCGGCACCGGTTCCCGCGGGCACGTCGCTCGACGCGGATCCCGCCGAGGCCGGGGTCGTGCCCGACGCCGTGGCCGAGGCCGGGGCCGTCGTCCGGGTCCCCTGCGTCCCCTGAGCCGCGGAGGCCACGAACGCGGGGGCGACGTGGGCGGCGGGAGTCGCGGTCGTCGCCGCCGCCGTCATCTCCAGTTGGGGTGAGAGCGCCATCGCCATGAGGCCGTCGACGTCCGCACCCATGCTCGCGAGGAGGTCGGCGGGCCCGGACCCGGCGTCCGCAGGCTCGGCCGCCGTCGGCGCGGCGGCAGCGGCGGCCTGCGCGGCGGAGGTCGACGCGGCCGGGCTGCGGTCGAGGTCGAAGAGCGTCGTGAGGGCGGCCGCGTAGTCGATCGACTCCGAGTCCGTGCCCGTGAGCTCCTTCACCCGCACCGTGGGGGTGTGGAGGATCGTCGTCGCGACACGGCGCAGCGCCTGCCGCGCCTCGTCGAGCACCTTCTGCGGCACCGACTCGCCCAGGCGGCGGGACAGTCGGTCGAACTCGCGGTCGACCGTCTCGCGCGCCTGGCTGCGCAGCGCGGCGACCGTGGGTCCCACCTGGCGGGCGCGGCGCTGCGCGGACATCTCTGCGACCTCGTCGCGGATGATCCCCTGGACCTGGCCCACGATGGTCCTCACGTCCGAGTCCCCGGAGCGCGCGTCGTCCGCGAACAGCCGGGAGAGCCCCTCGAGGTTGATCATGCGCACGTGGTCGTGGGTCTCGACGTCCGCATCGATGTCGAACGGCAGCGCCAGGTCGACGACGTACGTGGGGGCCGGCCGTGCGCCCGCGTCCAGGTGGGTCAGGGAGGCGGCCACGACCTCGGCGTCGATGACGGTGCCCCGGGCACCGGTGACGGAGATGACGAGGTCCGCGGCCGCGATCTCGCGGGCCAGCGACTGCGGCGTCAGCACGTCCGCGCGGCCGTCGACCGACGCGGCGAGACGCTGCGCGCGCTCGAGCGTGCGGTTGAGGACGGTGATCGAGCGGACGCCCCGGCGGGCCAGCGTCGCGACGGACAGGCCGGACATCGCCCCGGCACCCACGATGAGCACGTCCGCGTCCTGCAGGTCGCCGATGTGCGCCTCCGCGCCGCCCAGCGCCATGTCCAGCAGCGAACGGGCGACGGAGTCCAGTGCGGTCTCCGCGTGCGCGCGCTTGCCCACGCGCAGCGAGTCCTGCACGGTGCGGGAGAGCTCGCCGGTCAGCTGGCCGGCCTCCTGCGCGCCGCTGTACGACTGGCGCAGCTGCCCCAGGATCTGCGATTCGCCGATCGCCATCGAGTCCAGGCCGGACGCGACCGTCAGCATGTGCTCGACGGCCTTGTCCTCGAACCGCACGTACACGTGGCGGGCCAGGTCCTCCCACGGGACGCCCGCGACCGTCGCCAGCGCCGAGCCCACGTCGGACAGGCCGCCGTGGAACGAGCGGACGTCCGCGATGATCTCGAGGCGGTTGCACGTGGACAGCACGAGGGCGCCGTCGACGAACTCACCGTTCAGCACGCGGTTGCGGAGGTCCTCGACCGCACCGCCGGAGAGTGCGACCGACTCGAGGACCGACAGGGGTGCGGAACGGTGCGAGACTCCGAGGACGAAGGTGGTCACGACTCTGCCTCCAGGGGACCGAGCGACGATTGGGCGGGTGCGGACGCGTGCGCCGGAACGGGGGATGCTTCCGGCGCTGACTGCGCGAAGTGCGACAGGACCTGCAGCTCTGTCGCCAGATCGACGTGCCGGACCTCGAGTCCGGCGGGGGCGCGCACCGGGACGGGTGCGAAGTTGAGGAGGCCGCGGATGTCCGTGTCGACGACGGCGTCGACGACGGACTGCGCGGCGGCGGCCGGGACCGCGATGACGAGCAGCTCGAGCGACAGCTCCCGGACGGTGTCCGGCAGCGTGCGGATGTCGCGGATGGCGAGGTCGACGACCGGCTGGCCGATCCGCGCGGCGGAGGAGTCGAAGACCGCGCGCACGGCGAATCCGTGCTGCGGGTCGGAGAGGTAGTGGGCCAGCGCGGTGCCCAGGCGGCCCGTGCCCACGATCCCCACGGGACGCAGGCGGTCGATGCCCAGGAAGCGGCGGATGGAGGCGGCCAGTTCCGACACGTCGTAGCCCACCCCGCGGCGGCCCGTGTGGTCCAGCAGCGACAGGTCGCGGCGGACGATCGCGGCGCCCACGCCGCACGCGCGCGCCAGCGCCTCGCTGGAGGCCGTCGTGCTGCCGGAGGCGGACAGAGCGGTCAGAGCGCCCAGGTAGACGGGCATGCGCGAGACGGCGGGGATGGGAGTCGACCGGTTCGCGCCATCCGACGCCGTCGCAGCCGACAGGGTGTGTGCCACCGCGCTCCGCTCTCCTTCCTGCGCCGCACCCGCGGCCGGTGTGCTCACCGCACCGCCGGGTGCCTCCGCCCGCGGGACGCGTTCAGGCGTCCGCGGCGGCGCGCGCGTCGATCGCGCGCGCCAGCCTGCCGGGGTCGATCCGGTGGAAGCCCACCTGGCGACCGTCCACGAGCACGACCGGCACGTCCCATTCGTAGCGATCCAGCAGGGCCTGATCGCAGTCGATGTCCGTGACGGTCACGTCCACGGAACGGGACCGTGCGACCTGCTCCACGACCGCTTCCGCGTCGCCGCACAGGCTGCAGCCGGTCCGGGTGAGGAGCTGGACGTGCACGCTCACAGGCTCCTCCTCACCCTGCGCTCCTCACAACAAACCCCCGACCCGCACATACGTGCAAGACGGGGTCCGTGCAAGAAGTCTTACTTCTTGTTGCGACGCTGATGACGCGTCTTGCGCAGAAGCTTGCGGTGCTTCTTCTTCGACATACGCTTGCGGCGCTTCTTGATCACTGAGCCCATGGGCACACCTCACCGGGTTGACAGCACGGTGAACAGGGGGTGCCCACCGCTGGAACATAGCCGCTCAAGTCTATCCCCGGCGCTGAGGCATGGCAAAAAGAGACGGGGTGATCCTGGTCCCGCCGGCCGACCCCTCACACCCCACCGCGGCCCTGTCGCCGTGCGGTGTCAGTCGCCGTGCGGTGTCAGTCGTAGTAGGCGTCGAGCCCAAAGAACGGGAAGATCGACTTGCGGGTCGCCATGACCGCGCGGTCCAGGTCCGACTGCGGGTCGTATCCGCCGGACCACGGCGCGAACGTCCCGTCGTAGCCGTCCGTCATGGACAGCGGGGCGTCGCGGCCCACGATCGACTCCGCGTAGTTCCGCCACCGCTGGGGCGTCTCCTTTCGCGGGTCGATGTCCGCGCCCGCGGCGATCGCGACCAGCTGCGTCCACGCCCGCGGCACGACGTCGAGGATCGAGTAGCCGCCGCCGCCCGTCGCGATCCACTTCCCGTCCGTGAGCTCCTCGGACAGCGAGCGCGCCAGCAGCGCGGTCTCGCGCATGCCGTCGACGCTGAAGCGCAGATGGGTGAGGGGATCTGCCCGGTGACCGTCGCAGCCGTGCTGCGTCACGAGGATCTGCGGGTCGAACTCGCGCAGCACCCGGGGCAGCACCGCGTCGATCGCGCGCAGCCAGTCCGCGTCGTCCGCGCGCGGGGGCAGCGCGATGTTGACCGCGGACGCGGCCGCCTGCATCCCGCCGATGTCGTTCGCGAAACCGGTGCCGGGGAACAGGAACCGCCCGTTCTCGTGCACGGACACCGTCAGCACGCGCGGGTCGTCCCAGAAGATGCGCTCGACCCCGTCGCCGTGGTGGGCGTCGAAGTCCAGGTAGGCGATGCGGTGGTACCCGCTCTCCAGCAGTGTGCGGATCGTCGCGGCGAGGTCGTTGTAGACGCAGAAGCCGGCGGCCCGGTCGCTCATCGCGTGGTGCATGCCGCCGCAGAAGTTGACGGCCCGGTCGTAGCCGCCGCCGGCGACCGCCCGGGCGGCCTCGACGCCGGCCTGGAAGATCCGGCCGGAGGCCTCGTGGATCTTCTCGAACCGCGGCACGTCCTCCGTGCCGACCCCCCACTCGCGCTGGAACTCCTCGTCCAGGTCCGTCTGCTCACCGGCCTTCTTGACGGCCTCGATGAAGTCCTGCGTGTGGACGGCCCGCAGCTCGTCCTCGTCGACGTCGCCCACCGCGGAGACGGTGATGCGCGGGTGGTCGAAGAGACCGAAGTCCGTCGCGAGCTTCGCCGTGAGGTCCAGTCGCAGCGGGTGCATCGGGTGACCGGGACCGAAGTCGTAGTCAGTGAAGGTCTCATCCCACGTGACGAAGAGATCGAGATCACGGTGTGCCATGCCCACACTGTAGCCCCCGGATCGGCGTCGGACCGCATGCGGCAGGACCCATTCAGCCCGTGGACGGGTCGTCCGGGCCCAGCGTCGTCCAGACGATATCCCCGTGGAACGGATCGGGATCCCGCCGACCGCTGTCGGTGAAGCCCAGCTTCGACAGTACCCGGAACGACGCGGTGTTCCACTCGCGCACGGACGCCCAGAGCCGGGATCGCCCCGTGTCCCGTCCGGCGTCGCGGACGGCGATCGCCGCCTCGGTCGCGAAGCCGCGGCCGTGCACGGATCGGGCCAGCTCGAAGACGATCTCCGGCTCGGCCTCCGTCGCGTCGCCGATGCTGAGGCCGCAGTAGCCGATGACGCCGGGCGCAGCCCGAAGTTCGACCGCGTACATCTGCAGCCCGGTCCGTGCCGACTCCTCCACCTGCGTCGCGATGCTCGTACCGACCTGGGCCTCCGTGGGACGATCCTGCGCGTCGATGCGACGCCGGGCGGGCACCCGCGGGTCGCGCTCCCGCCACAGGTTCCTGACGGCTCTCCGGTCGTCCGGGCTCCACCGGCGCAGCCGCAGCCGGTCCGTGGACAGGGCCTGCGGCATCGGTCTGAACGGGCCGCGGCACTCGCCGGGGGTCGTCATGCCGGCATCCTAGTGGCGCCGCCTACAGCCCCACGGCACGGCGCCCCTTCACGCTCCCGTTCTTTCGCCGCCGCGCGGCCCGTGCGGCCGTACCATGTGTGGAATGGACACCTCTGGTGAGCGCGACGCGGATGCGCGCTACGAACGGTCCGGCGGTGCGCGCAGGCTGAGGGACGCGGTGGACTCGTTCGTCCTCGCCTCCCCCGCGCGCACCGCCATGATCGGCTTCGTGCTGCTGGCCGCCGTCTGCACCGCGTTGCTGTGCCTGCCCGCGTCGCTCGCCGATCCCTCCCAGCACTCACTGGCGGACGCCGTGCTCGTCGCGGTGTCCGCGGTCTGCGTGACAGGGCTCAGCTCCGTCACGATGCACGAGCACTGGTCCTCCTTCGGCATGGGCGTCGTCACCGTCGCGATCCAGGTGGGCGGCCTGGGCATCCTCACCGCGGCCTCGCTGCTGGGCATGGCGATGTCGAAGCGCCTGGGCGTCCGCCAGCGGCTCATGGCCGCGCAGGCGACGGGCACCTCCCAGCTGGGCCGCGTGGGCTCCCTGCTGCGGGTGGTCCTCACGACGGTGATCGCCGCCGAGGTCGTGGTCGCCGTCCTGCTCCTCCCCCGGTTCCTGGCCCGGGGCGAGGGCTTCGGCCAGGCGCTCTGGCACTCCGTCTTCTACGCGATCTCCTCGTTCAACAACGCGGGCTTCACGATCCACGACGGCGGCGGCGCGGCGTTCGCGGACGATCCGTGGATCCTGGCGGTCCTCGCGACCTCCGTCTTCGTGGGCTCCCTGGGCTTCCCCGTCATCTTCGTCATGAGCGTCTTCTGGCGCTCCCCCCGGTCCTGGGACCTCCACGCGAAGCTCACCCTCACCACATCCGTCCTGCTGGTGCTGGGAGGCTGGGTCCTGCTCCTCGTGTTCGAAGCCGCCAACCCCGCGACCCTGGGGTTCCGCGGGTGGTTCGACACCGCCGGGGAGTCGCTGTTCCTGTCCGTCATGTCCCGCTCGGGCGGCTTCGCGACCGTCGACATCGCGGATCTGTCCGATTCCAGCCACGTGCTGCTGGACATGCTCATGTTCGTGGGCGGCGGCTCCGGCTCCACCGCCGGCGGCATCAAGGTCACGACCCTGGCGGTGCTGGGCCTGGCCGCGCTGGCGGAGGCCCGCGGCCTCGTCGACACGACCGCGTTCAACCGGCGCATCGCCCCCAGCACCATCCGCCTGGCCGTGTCCGTCCTGCTGGCCGGCGCCACGATCGTCTCGGTCGGCACGATGGTCCTGCTGGCGGTGACGGACGAGCCGCTGGACTACGCCCTCTTCGAGGTCATCAGCGCGTTCGCCACGTGCGGCCTGTCGATGGGCGTGACGGAGCGGTCGACGGACGCGGGGCTCTACGTGCTGAGCGCCCTCATGCTGGTGGGCCGCCTGGGCACGATCACGCTGGCCTCCGCCCTGTCGGAGAGGTCCCAGAAGCGCCGGTTCCGCTATGCGGAGGAGCGCCCCATCATCGGCTGAGGGGGCGCTCCGGGACCGAATCGACTACGCCGAGGCCTTGACCGCGAGGACCGGGCAGTCCGCTTCCAGCAGGATCCGCTGCGCGGCGCTGCCCAGCAGGAACTTGCCCACCGGCGAGCGGCGCCGCACCCCGATGACGATGAGGTCCGCCGCGTGCGTCCGGGCGGCGTCGAGAATCTGCTCGGCCGGCTCGTCCTCGGTCTCCGGGGAGACGCGGACGACCTCGAGCCCGGTCGACTCCAGGAGCCCGTCCAGCTCCGCCCTCTGCTCCTCCCCCAGCCGGCGGCTGTCGCGCTGCCCGCGCTCGCGGGCACCGGTCACGACGACCAGGCGCTGACCGTCCTGCGAGGCGATCGCGATCGCCTGGTCGAGGGCGGCGCGGGCGGACGGGGTGGCGGTGTATCCGACGACGATGGTCATGGGTGCCTCCGTGAGGTGGGGAGCGGAACGGTCGGTCGGGACGGGTGTCTCAGAGCTCGTCCGGGCGGCGGAACCGGGTGGAGCGGCCGTAGCGGGAGCGGTTGTAGAACCACTCGAAGGCCCAGAGCAGGACGCCGATCCCCAGCAGCGCGCCGGCGATCTGGTACTGGATGAGCGCGTCCATGCGCGCCCACGGTCCCACGAGGAAGAGGCTCGTGGCGGCGCCCAGCCACGGCAGTGCGGTGAGGGTCCTGAAGTGGGTGCCGTCGCCGTACCCCCACTCGTCCTTCCGCAGCACCTTGCCGAACACGGACGGCAGGACGCGCTGGTTCGCCATGCCGTAGAGCAGGCGCGAGGCCATGAGCATGTTGATGAGCGCGGTGTTCGCGACGGCGAAGATCGTGAGGTACGGGAAGATGTCGTCGATCGGCAGGCCCGGCGCACCGGCGGCCACGACGTCCAGCAGCGGCGTCTCCGACGTGGCGAGCTCACCCACGGGCACGACCGCGACGGCGACGACGGAGACGAGCACGTACACGAAGGCCGTGATGCTGAGGCCCGTGATGAGGATCTTGGGGAAGATCGACGGGTCCTTCGTCTCCTCGACCATGTTGACGGAGTCCTCGAAGCCCACGAGCGCGAAGAAGCCCAGCGCCGTCGCACCGGTGATCGCGAGGAAGACGCTCTTGTCGCCCTCGGTCTCGAAGATGACCGCGCGCGAGAAGTCCGCATCGCCTTGGAAGACGGCGATGAAGCCCACGACGAGGACCAGGAGCAGACCCGTGAGCTCGACGCACGTGAGGAACACGTTGAACCAGACACTCTCGCTCACGCCCCGCAGGTTGATCGCGGCGAGGATGAGGAGGAAGACGAGCGCGATGATGAGCGGAGCCCACAGGCCCGGCTCGAAGCCCAGCCCCTTGAGCAGGTTGGCGGCGACCGCCCGGGCCGCGGTCGTCGCGGACGTGATGCCGGAGCACAGGACCGCGAACGCGACGAGGAACGTGACGAAGTGGATGCCGAATGCCTTGTGGGCGTAGAGCGCTGCGCCGGCTGCACGCGGGTACTTCGTGACGAGCTCCAGATAGGACAGCGCCGTGAGCATCGCGATGCCGAAGGCCAGCAGCAGCGGCGCCCAGCCGGCACCGCCCACCTGACCGGCGACCTGCCCGGTGAGCGCATAGACGCCCGTGCCCAGGATGTCGCCCACGATGAAGAGGAGCAGCAGGCCGGGGCCCAGGACCTTCTTGAGGCCGGGCTGCTCCGCCTACGCGGAGTCGGCGGTGGGGTTCCGTTCGGACATCATCGGCCTTTCTCAGAGCACGTGCGACAGAGCGGAAGTCTAGACCACGCGCATGGTTCTCAGGAATGCTTCGCGAACGCCCCCAGCCGGTCGACGTGGCCGGCGACGATGAGGACATCCTGGCGGCCAATCCGGGTGTCCATGTCCGCGTACGTGAACTCCTTGCCCGGGGCCTTGATCCCCACGACGGTGACGCCGAAGCGGTCGCGGATCCGGGCCTCGGACAGCGTCTTCTCCTTGACGGACTCCGGCGGCCGCATCTTGACGACCGCGAAATGTCCGTCGTCGAAGTCGATGTAGTCGATCATGCGCGTGTTCATGAGGTGCGCGACCCGGTCGCCGGCCTCCGTCTCCGGGTACAGCACGTGCTCCGCGCCGATCCGGCGCAGGATCTTCCCGTGCGCGTCGGAGATCGCCTTCGCCCAGATCTGCTCGACCCCCAGATCGATGAGGTTCGCGGTCGTGAGGACGCTCGCCTCGATCGACGAGCCGATGCCCACGACGGCCGTGCCGAACTCGCCGGCGCCCAACTGGCGCAGCGCCTCGATGTGGGTCGCATCCGCCTCGACGACGTGGGTGAGCTTCGCGGACCACTCCTGGACGAGCTCCGGGTTCTTCTCGATCGCCATGACCTCACGGCCCATATGCATGAGCGAGCGGGCGGTGGCGGAGCCGAAGCGGCCCAGCCCCACGACCAGCACGCCCGAGGACGACCCCTCCCAGTCGGACGAGCGCAGAGCGCGCAGCCCCACCCCCCGCATCGCGCGGCGGCTGCCGCGCCGGTCACCGGCCACGGTTCTCCGCCTCCATCTCCAGGCCGCGGTCGCCGGCCGCCTTCACCGCACGGGCGACGGTCTGGCCCAGTCCGTCCGCCTCGAACGACGCGAGTCCCGCCGCCGTCGTCCCGCCCTGGCTCGTGACGGCCGCGCGCAGCGCCGCCGGGTCCGGCCGATCGCGCAGCAGCGCCCCGGCACCGGCCGCGGTCGCGGCGACGACCCGGCGGGCGGTGTCCTCGTCGAGTCCCTGCGCGACGGCGGCCGCGACCATGTGCTCGGCCAGCTGGAAGAAGAAGGCGACGCCCGAGGCCGAGGCCCCGATCATCGTCGGCATGTCCGCCTCCGCGATGGGGACCACCAGTCCCGCGCCCGCCAGCAGGGAGGTGAGCTGCTCGACAGTGCCGGCCGGGACCTCGGCGGTGGCGGCCAGCGCGATGACACCGGCGCCCACCGAGGACGGCGTGTTGGGCATGATCCGCACGACGGGGCGGTCCGGGAAGAGGGCGGCGAGGGTGTCGAGGTCGACGCCGGCGGCCATCGACACGACGACGGCGTCCGGCTCCAGGGCGGGTGCCAGGGCGGCGGCGGTGTCCGCCAGCATCCACGGCTTGACGCCCACGAAGACGAGGCCCGCCCCGCGCACCGCGGCCTCGTTCGCCTGCGGGTCGTCCTCGACCGCGTGCGCGTGCACCCCCAGCCGTGCGGCCAGGTCCTCCGCCGTCGCCCGCGACCCGGACGTCGCGTAGACGTCGTCCGCGCTCTGCCCCGATGCCAGGACGCCCTCGAGGAGAGCGCCGCCCATGCTGCCTGTTCCGATGAAAGCGATCCGCATGGGACCGAGGCTACTCCTGCTGACCGCCATTCAGCCCCAGATGATGCCGGGCGAACGCGAGAGACTCCGCGAGCATCGCGTCGCGGGTGGTGCGGCGGGCCGTGAACCGGGTGTTGACCTCGACGACGACGTCGCCGGACCAGTCGTGCTTCGCGAGGTACTGGAGGGTCTCCGCGACCGGCATCCGCCCGCGCCCCGGCACCAGGTGCTCGTCCGTGAGCGACCCGGACCCGTCCGTCAGGTGGATGTGCCGCAGCGCGGGGAAGAGGGTGCGGACGGCTTGGAGCGCGTCCGTGCCCGCGGTGGACGCGTGCGAGAAGTCGAAGGTGACCGCGTCGTAGTCCTGCCCCAGCAGGTCCCAGTGCGGCGAGTAGACGAGGACCTCGCGCACGCCCGCCCGCCACGGGTACATGTTCTCGACCGCCAGCGTCACGCCCGTCTCCTGGGACAGCGTGCGGACGCCCTCGACGAAGTTCTTCGCGTAGTCGCCCTGCCAGCGGAACGGCGGGTGCAGCACGACGGTGCGCGCACCGGCCTCCTGCGCCAGCTGAGCGGTCAGCCGCAGCTTCTCCCAGTGGTCCTTCGTGAGGACCCGCGGCATGAAGAGGAGGGTGGGCGCGTGGACGGACAGGACGGGCAGGCCCGTCGCCTTCGCGAAGCGCGCCATGAGACCGGCGTCCTGGGTCTCCGCGTTGTTCGTGATCATGACCTCGACGCCGTCGTAGCCCAGCCGGGCCGCGGTCTCGAAGCACTCGCGCACCGTCATGGGGTAGACGGACGAGGTCGACAGGCCCACCCGGATCGGGTGGATCGAGCGGTACTCCGCCTCCGGCTCGTAGACGGGGTTGCGCTCCAGCTCCTGCCGCTGCCGCTTGTTCTTGACCCGCGCCTCGTTGGGAGCGGTGAACGGCCGGCGCTTCCTCTCAGCCACGGCTCACTCCCGTCCGGCGGCCTCGATGGCGGCCTGCGGACCGTCCGGCTCGTGCCCGTTCGCGGACGAGCTGAGCGCCGGCGCCGGCGGGCCGATCCGACGGCGGGTGGGCGAGAGGATCTCCGAGGAGTCCAGCAGGTCCAGCTGGCGCATGATGATGCCCTCGCGCAGCGCCCACGGCGAGATGTGCATCGTCGACACGTCGAAGATCGTCATCGCGGCCTCGGCGACGATCGCGCCGGCCAGCACCTGGCCGGCCCGGGCCACGGACACTCCGGGCAGCTGTGCCCGGTCCGCCGCGTTCCGGGTGGCCAGCTCGTGGACGATCGTGGCCATGTCCTTGCGCTTGAGCTCGCGGGGGACGAAGATGCCCGCGGCGCTGGCGGCCGCGCCGCCGATCCGCGCGAGCGACCGGAAGGTCTTCGAGGAGCCCACGATGCGGTCCGGCCGGCCCACCCGGTTGATGTCGCCTGCGACGCGGCCGATGTGCTGGCGAGCGAACTTCCGCAACCCGTCCACGTCCTCGGGCGACGGCTGGTCCGAGTGGAGGAAGTCGCGGTGCATGCGACCGGCGCCCAGCGGCAGGGACAGTGCCGCGTCCGGGTACTCGTCGCGGCCGGAGGCCAGCTCGAGCGAGCCGCCGCCGATGTCCATGAGGAGGATGCTGCCGGCGGACCAGCCGAACCAGCGGCGGACCGCCAGGAAGGTGACGCGGGCCTCGTCCTCCCCGCTCATGACGTTGAGCTCGACGCCCGTCTCCTGCCGGATCCGCTCGATCGTCTCGTCTCCGTTGGGGGCGGACCTGATCGCCGAGGTCGCGAACGCGAGGATCTGCTCCGACCCCTGGTCCTCCGCGATCTCCATCGAGGAGGCGACGAAGTCGATGAGCCTGTTCTGGCCGTAGGTGGAGATCGACCCGTCGTCCTTCAGGTACTCCGCGAGCCTCAGCACCTCCTTGTGGGAGGTCGCCGGCAGAGGCGGCGCGCCGACGTGCGCGTCGACCACGAGGAGGTGGACGCTGTTGGATCCGATGTCGAGAACTGCGAGTCGCACGCCTGCCATCGTAGCGCTCCCCCGCGTTCGGAGCCGTCCCGGACCGCGCCCGGGCCCGCCCTCAGTCCCGCCAGTCGACGCGGTGGAAGCCGAAGTCCGGCGTCTCCTTCGCGAAGAACGCCCGCTGGCCCTCGCCCAGCTCGACGGGGTAGACCTCGTCCAGCCAGCCGGCCGGATCCGGGTCCTCGCCGCGGAGGATGCGCAGCAGTCCGGTCTGGGTGAACGCGGAGCGGGAGGAGATGCGCTGCGCGGTGCGGTGCGCGGCGCCGAAGGGGTCGTCCGTCACCTCGTGGAGGAAGCCCAGGCCGTCCGCCCGCGCGGTGTCGATGAGGTTGCCGGTCAGCAGGAGGTAGCGCGCCCACGACTCCCCGATCGCGGCGGCGAAGCGGCGGGTGGGTCCGGGTGGGTACACGAGTCCCAGCTTCGCGGCGGTGATGCCGAAGCGGGAGCCGGGCGCGGCGATGCGGATGTCGCACGCGGCCGCCAGTTCCGTCCCCCCGCCCACGCACACGCCCTCGATGGCCGCGATGGTGGGGATGTCGCACGTGGCGAGCGCGTCCTCCGCCGCCTCGTTCATCGCCCAGAAGTCCGCCAGCGGCACGCTGAGGTCGTTGATGTCGGAGCCCGCGGAGAAGTGGCCGTCCGTGCCGCGGAGGATGAGGACGTCGACCTCCGGCGCCGCATCGATCGCGTGCAGGATGTCCGGCAGTGCGAACCACATCTCGCGCGAGAGGGCGCCCAGCTTCTGGGGCCGGTCGATCGTGAGCGTCGCGATCGCGCCGTCGATCTCGTATCGGAACCCCTCGACCAGCGGGATCGGGGTCCGGGGAATCTCAGTCGTCACAGGGGTCTCCTCATGAGGCACGGCCGGGGCACCGCAGTGCCCCGGCCGTGTCGGGTGATCGCCGGGCGGACCAGCGCGGGGTGGATCAGCGCTGGGTGGGGACCTCGCGCTGCTCCGGGCCGTCGTAGGCGCTGAGCGGGCGGATGAGGGCGTTCGAAGCCTGCTGCTCCATGATGTGCGCGGTCCAGCCGGTGATGCGGGACATCACGAAGATCGGCGTGAACTGCGGGGTGTCGAAGCCCATGAGGTGGTAGGCCGGACCCGAGGGGTAGTCGAGGTTGGGGTAGATCCCCTTCCGGCCCACGAAGTCCTCCTCGAAGGCGTTGTACAGGGCCAGCAGGTCGTCCGCACCCTTGACCCGGACCATGTCCTCGAAGGCCTTGCGCATCGTGGGCACGCGGGAGTCGCCGTTCTTGTAGACACGGTGGCCGAAGCCCATGATCTTCGCCTTCTTGGCCAGGGCGTCGTCGATCCACGCGGACGCCTTGTCCGCGGTGCCGACCTCCTCGAGCATCGCCATGACGGCCTCGTTCGCACCGCCGTGCAGCGCGCCCTTGAGCGCACCCACCGCACCGGCGACGGCGGAGTACATGTCCGAGGTCGTCGACGTGATGACGCGACCGGTGAAGGTCGAGGCGTTGAAGGAGTGCTCCGCGTAGAGGATCATCGACACGTCGAAGCAGCGGACGACCTCGTCCTCCGGCACCTCGTCGAAGACCATCTTGAAGAAGTTCGCTGCGTAGCCCAGGTCAGTGGTGGGGGCGATCGGATCCAGCCCGTGGCGACGACGGTGGTCGACGGCCACGATCGTGGGCAACTGGGCGTACAGGCGCTCCGCCTTGCGACGGTTCGCCTCCTCGCCCTCCTCCTCGGCCTCCGGGTCGACGGCGCCCAGGTACGCGACCGCCGTCTGCACGACGTGCATGGGGTGCGTGTCCTTCGGCAGGCCCAGGATGATGTCGATGAGCTCCTGGGAGACGGCGCGCTGGCCGCGCTCGCGCTCGTTGAACTCCGTCAGCTGGTCCTGCGTGGGCAGCTCGCCGTTCCAGATGAGGTAGGCGACCTCCTCGAACGTGCAGTTCGCCGCCAGCTCCTGCACCGGATAGCCCCGGTAGGTGAGCGAGTTCGTCTCCTGCACGACCTTCGAGACGCTGGTGGTGTCGACGACGACGCCGGCCAGCCCCTTCTTGATGTCCTGATCCGTCACTGGTGACCCTCCTGGGAGAAATTGAAGACTGCCGAGTCGAACGCGTTGTACGCCTCGTAGTCGATGGTCTCGTAGAGATCCGCTCGTGTCTGCATGCGATCCACGACCGAGGCCTGGGTGCCCTCCGCGCGGATGGTCCGCAGGCCGTCCGTGATGGCACCCATCGCCAGTCGCAGCGTGGTGACAGGGTAGATGACGACGCGCACGCCCGCGTCCGCCAGCTGGGACGTCGTGAAGAGCTCGCTCTTCCCGAACTCCGTCATGTTCGCGAGGATCGGGACGTCGAGGGCCTTGGCGAAGGTCTCGAACTCGCCCAGATCGCGCATGGCCTCCGGGAAGATCATGTCCGCGCCAGCGTCCGCGTAGGCCTTCGCCCGGTCGATCGCCGCGTCCAGTCCCTCGCCCGCACGGGCGTCCGTCCGGGCGCACAGGACGAAGTTCTCGTCCCGGCGGCCCTGGGCGGCGGCGGAGATGCGCTTGACCATCTCCGCCGTGGGCACGACCTCCTTGCCGTCCAGGTGGCCGCACCGCTTGGGGTTGACCTGGTCCTCGAGGTGGATGCCGGACAGGCCCGCGTCCTCGAACTCCTGCACCGTGCGGGCGACGTTCATCGCCTCGCCCCAGCCGGTGTCCGCGTCGATGAACGTGGGCAGGTCCGTGACCCGGGCGATCGCGCGGCCGTGGTCCACGACCTCCGTGAGCGTCGTGAGGCCGATGTCCGGCAGGCCCTGGTCGGCGGAGAACGCGCCGCCGGAGATGTAGACGCCCTCGAATCCGGACTGCTGGATGATGAGCGCCGTGAGCGGATTGATGGCGCCCGGGAACTGGACGATCTCCGATCCGTTCAGCAGCTCCCGGAAGCGGACGCGCCGCTGGGCGGCGGTGGTGGTCGCGCCCAGCATCAGAAGATGCCCTTCGAGCCGGAGTGCGTGAGGCCGTCGACGGCGAAGCTGAGCTGGCGCACGGCGTCGCCGTCCAGGTCCGCGACGTTCTGGGCGAGGTCCAGGAAACGGTTCTGCTCCTGCTCGCTCACGATGCCCTCCGCCAGCGTGCGGAACTTCTGCACGTAGTTCTCGCGGACGAACGGGCGAGCGCCGTTGGGGTGCGCATCCGCGACGGCGATCTCGTCGACCATCGTGGTCCCGTCCGCGAACTCGATCTCGACGCGGCCGCCGAAGGCCATCTCGTCCGGGTCCGTCGAGTGGTAGCGGCGCGTCCACTCCGGATCCTCGCGGGTCTCGACCTTGTGCCACAGCTCCACGGTGTCCGGACGGCCCGCGCGCTCCGGCGCGTAGGACTTCTCGTGGTGCCACGCCTGGTCCTGCAGGGCCACCGTGAACATGTACATGATCGAGTGGTCCAGCGTCTCGCGCGAGGCCGTGGGGTCCATCTTCTGCGGGTCGTTGGCGCCCGTGCCGATGACGTAGTGGGTGTGGTGCGAGGTGTGGATCGTCACCCGCGTGATCTTCGAGAAGTCGTCGATCTGCTTGCCCATGCGGCGGGCCAGGTCGATGAGGGCCTGCGCCTGGTACTCCGCGGAGTGCTCCTTGGTGTAGGTGTCCAGGATCGCGCGCTTCGACTCGCCGGCGGCCGGCAGCGGGACGGTGTAGCGGGCCTCGGGACCGGACAGGATCCACGCGATGACGCCGTCCTCGCCCTCGTAGATGGGCGACGGCGCGCCCTCGCCGCGCATCGCGCGGTCCACGGCCTCGACGGCCATCTTGCCGGCGAACGCGGGGGCGTGCGCCTTCCAGGTGGAGATCTCGCCCTTGCGGGACTGGCGGGTCGCGGTCGTGACGTGCAGCGCCTGCTGGACGGCCTGGTAGATGACCTCCGTGGGCAGGTGCAGGAGCGTGCCGATGCCGGCGGCAGCGGACGGGCCCAGGTGCGCGACGTGGTCGATCTTGTGCTCGTGGAGGCAGATGCCCTTGACGAGGTCGACCTGGATCTCGTAGCCGGTCGCGATGCCGCGGACCAGGTCCTTACCGCCGATGCCCTTGTGCTGGGCGACGGCCAGGATCGCCGGGATGTTGTCGCCCGGGTGCGAGTACTCCTTCGCCAGGAAGGTGTCGTGGAAGTCGAGCTCGCGGACCGCGACGCCGTTGGCCCAGGCGGCCCACTCCGGCGAGATGGTCTCCGTCAGCGGCAGGCCGAAGACGGGAGCGCCCGGCTGCATGGGGTGGCCCTGCGCCTGCTCGCGGGCGTGGGTGGGGGCGCCGCGGCGCACGGAGGCGGCGGCGACGGACGCGTTGTCGATGATGCGGTTGATGACCATGTCCTGGACATCCGCGTCGACGGCGACGTCGTCCGCGGCGACCTCGGCGATCTTCCAGGCGAGCTGATCCTCGCGGGCCAGGTTCTCCGAGCTCTTGTAGGTCCGGACTTCGTGATTGATCAACTGGCTCTCCTTCGTCGTGAGCGCTGGCCGCTCTGATCTGTGCGGTAGCAGGTCTCTGAGGCGGGGGTGACGACGTGCCGTGGATCTCCCGGCGTGAGCCGTCGCACCACATATCTCGACATCAAGATACTTCACCCCGCGTGTGGTCCACAACTCCCCCTCGCACGCTCCCACCAGTACTGTGGAACCATGACGCGCACAGCCCTTGACTACGACGACAACTGGCTGGACCCGGACGAACTGGCCCACATGCGCAGACGCCTGCCCCTCACCTACGTCCACGGCCTGCCCGTCCAGCGCGGCGACGACGGCGAGGTGGAGCGGGTGGGGCTCCTGCTGCGGACCCTCGACACAGGTGCGCTGGGGCGCGAGATCGTGGGCGGCCGCGTGAAGTTCCACGAGTCGATCCGGACGGCGCTGCTGCGCCACGCGGAGAAGGACCTGGGGACGCTGGCACTGCCCACCGCTCCCCTGTCGCTCACCCCGTTCCACGTGGCGGAGTATTTCCCCACGGAGGGCGTGTCCCCGTACCACGACCCCCGCCAGCACGCCGTCGCGCTCTGCTACGTCCTCCCGGTCATCGGCGACTGCAGTCCCAGCGGGGACGCGCTGAGCCTCGACTGGCTCACGCCGCAGGAGGCCGTGAGTCCGGAGATCACCGCCGAGATGCGCCACGGCCAGCAGCACATCGTGCGCGCGGGACTCGCGCACCTGGGCATCCTGCCCTGACGAGTCTCAGCCCAAGTCCGCGAGGACGGCCTTGAGGTCCGCGCGCGCCGCGTCGCGCTGCTCCTGATCCGCCAGGCCGGTGGCCGTGAGCGTGACCTTGACGCGCGGGTCCGCCCCGTCCGGGGACTGCGACGCGGCCTCGACCGCCGCTTCGAGCTTCGCCGCCTCGCCCAGCGCGGAGCGCCAGTAGTGCCGTTTGGGGGTCTCCGAGGTCCGCGGCTGGGTTCCGACCGCCATCCCGGCGACGGTGCCGGCCGCCTGGAGCAGTGCGCCCGCACGGTCCCGCAGATCCGCCGCGGTGCCCGCCACGGTGCGGGAAGCGGCGATCTGGAAGTCGCCCGCGCTCGACTGCCCCTCCACGCGGCGACCGATCGTCTTCTCGTACTCCACGGTGGCGCCCTGAGCCCACCAGCCCGGATTGTCGACGCGGCCGTCCAGCACCGGCAGGATCGCGCGCGCCAGGTCCGCATGCCCGGCCTCCGGTCCCCCGACGGTCTGGAACGCGGCGACGAATTCCGCCCACGCGAGGCCGCTGGCCTCCTCGATGCGACGGATGCCGGCGGTGGTCGTCTGGTCCTGTCCCTGGTCGTGGCCCTGTCCCTGACCGCTCATGCCCTTGAGCGTACGACGGTGTCCGTGGCACATGGAAGACTCGGAACCATGGCGTCGACGATGCAGTACCTGTGCAGCGCGTGCGGTCACGGAACCGCGAAGTGGCTGGGGCGCTGCCCCCAGTGCCGCGAGTGGGGCACGATCGAGGAGTCCCAGCCCGCCCAGCGCACCGTGCGCACGCAGGCCAGACCGGCACGCGAGGGCGGCGGGGCGCAGCCCATCACCCAGGTCGACCGGACCCTGGCGGAGGCCCGCTCCACGCACATCCCGGAGTTCGACCGCGTGCTGGGCGGCGGGCTGGTCCCCGGCGCCGTCGTCCTGCTGTCCGGGGAACCGGGCGTGGGCAAATCGACCCTGCTGCTGGAGGTGTGCTCGTGGACCGCCCGGCAGGGCACGACGGTCCTCTACGTGACGGGCGAGGAGTCCGCGGCACAGGTCCGGCTGCGGGCGGAGCGCGTCGACGCACTGTGCGACCAGCTGCTGCTGACGGCGGAGACGGACCTGGGCGTCGTCCTGGGCACGATCGACCAGGTGAAGCCGGACCTGCTCGTCATCGACTCCGTGCAGACGCTCGCCTCCGCGGACGTGGACGGCGCACCCGGCGGCGTCGCACAGGTGCGGGAGGTCGCGGCGGCGATCATCCGCACGGCCAAGGACCACGCGATCCCCACCGTGCTCGTGGGACACGTGACGAAGGACGGCACCGTCGCAGGCCCCCGCACGCTCGAGCACCTGGTCGACGTCGTGTGCACCTTCGAGGGCGATCGCCACTCCCGGCTGCGCATGCTGCGGGCCATCAAGAACCGCTACGGCCCCACGGACGAGGTGGGGTGCTTCGATATGACGGAGCAGGGCATCCAGAGCCTCCCGGACCCGTCCGGGCTGTTCCTCACCCGCTCGGCCACGCAGGCGCCCGGATCGTGCCTGACCGTCGCCCTCGAGGGACGGCGGCCCATGCTCGTGGAGATCCAATCCCTCGTCGCCCAGGCGCACAGCTCACCGCGCCGCACGGTCGGCGGACTGGACTCGAACCGGATCGCGATGATCCTCGCGGTACTCGCGAACTTCGCACCCACGGCCAGTGCGGACTTCTTCGCGTCGACGGTGGGCGGCATGCGGGTGTCGGAACCCGCCAGCGACCTGGCGGTAGCCCTGTCCGTCGCCTCCGCCGTCCACCGCGTCCCACAGCACTCGCGGCTCATCGCGATCGGAGAGATCAGCCTGTCCGGTGAGATCCGGCAGGTGCCGGGCCTGGGTCAGCGCCTGTCGGAGGCCGCCCGGCAGGGCATCAACCTCGCGGTCGTGGCGGCCGGCGCACTGGAGAACGTGACAGTGCCGGACGGGATGCGCATCGCGCAGTGCGAGAGCGTGCGGGAGGCGGTCGCGACCGCGCTGCCCAAGATCGAGCTCCCGCGCCCCACGGACTGATCCGTCCGCGAGCCGGGGATCACCCCTCCGCTGTGTCCTCGTCGGCACCGTCCCCGTCGGCACCGCCCTCACCAGCCGTGTCCGCATCAGCCGTGTCCTCGTCGGCTGAATCCTCGTCTGCCGTGTCCTCACCGGCGGACCCCTCGTCCTGGGCGGACTCGCTCTCCGCGTGCCCGGCCTCCTCGACCAGCGAGAACCGGGCGGGTTCGCTCTCCGTCTCCCCCAGCTTCACGACCAGGGCGTACTCCCCGTCGGGGAACGAGTCGTCCGTCTGCCGGCACTCGTCGTCGACCGGGATCCGCGGCCACGTGAGCGACGCCTTCTTCGACGACTGCGCGGGGAACACCAGCGGATTAGTGGCGGCCTCGTCATCCTCGCCGGTCGCGGCGCAGTAGCGGGACGACCAGACGGTGTCCCCGTCGCGTTCGATGACGAACTCCTGGTGCGCCTCCCCCACGTCGATGATGCAGTCCGCGTCGTGGCCGTTCGTCACCTCGATCGTGAGCTCCGGCTCCTCACCGTCCTCGTACTCGTCCTCGTCCGTCGAGGCGGCGACCCGGACGGAATCCGGCGGGCACGCGCCCGAGCCCTCGCTGGCCTCGGGTCCCGGCGCGACCGCCTCCGTCGTCGTGGGCTCCGGTGCGGGGGCGGCCATGTCCTCCCGGATCCCCTGGACGGCCTTGACCATGAGGACGATGCCCAGGACCAGGACCGCCGCGACGATGATCGCGAGGATGCCCACCGTGATCCGTCTGCGGCGGTACACCTGCTTCCGCGGGTCCGGTCGCTTCCTGCCGCCGCCGGCTCCTGCGCGCACGCGACTGCCGGTCGCCCGCGCCGACCCCGTAGACTTCCCGGGCGTGCGGCTGGGACGACCCTGACGGGGACCTCGACCGGAGCTGCTCATCCCGTCGAGCCTAGGTCGATTCCGCAGGGAGGACCCGATGACACACCGCGAGGCGGGGGAGGTCACTCCTCCTCCGGCGACCGCGCTGCCTGCCGTCGACCCGCAGACACTCAGCATCGTCCAGGACCGGGTCACCGACTGGTTCCGCGCACACGCCCGTTCGCTGCCGTGGCGCGAACCGGGAGCCACCGCCTGGTCGATCCTCGTCTGCGAGGTCATGAGCCAGCAGACCCCCATCAGCCGGGTCCTGCCCCGCTGGCGGGCGTGGATGGCGACCTGGCCCACTCCTGCGGATCTGGCGGAGGCACCTGCGTCCCAGGTCCTACTGGCCTGGGACTCGCTGGGCTACCCCCGCCGTGCCCTGCGGCTGCAGGAGACTGCGGCCGCGCTGGTCGAGCGGCACGACGGGGAGGTCCCCGACGACGAGGAGGCGCTCCTCGCGCTGCCCGGCGTGGGCGCGTACACGGCCGCGGCCGTCACGAGCTTCGCCCACGGCCGCCGGACCGCCGTGCTGGACGTGAACGTGCGCAGGGTCCTGGGGCGCGTGTTCGCCGGGGTGCAGCACCGACCGGCTGCGCTGACCACCCGCGAGCGGCGGTGGGCGGCGGACCTCGTCCCGGACGCCCACCACGTCGAGTGGAACGCCGCTGCGATGGAGCTGGGCGCGCTGGTCTGCACGGCCGCCTCCCCCGCGTGCGACACGTGTCCGCTCCAGGACACGTGCGCGTGGCTCGCCGCCGGGAGACCCGTCGACCCCGCAGTTAAGCGGCGGGGTCAGGCGTGGGCCGGCACCGACCGCCAGCTGCGCGGCGCGATCATGAAGGCGCTGCGCGCGGGACACCCGTCACCACCGATCCCGCTGCGGCTGCTGACCGCACCCACCGCGCAGCTGACGGCGGACGAGTCAGCCCTGCTGGCCGACGTCGACGAACCCGTGCGGCGCGCGATCACTGCGGTGCGCGAGCTGGATGCGGGCGGCGAGCGGACAGCCCGGCTGGCGCAGGACCTCGTGGACGACGGCCTCGCCGTCCTGGAGGGCGCGCGGCTGCGGCTCCCCTGACGCACCCCGATGCCGCCGCGCCTGCGGACGCACCCGCGGCAGCGTCCGCACACCCCGTGCGCCGCCCGGTGCCTCCTCTAGGATGAGGTGCTGGAAAAGCAGGAGTGCGAACGGAGGACTGAGGCGTGGGAGCGATCGCGGTGGGGGTCGCCGGTGGGACCGGCAGCGGGAAGACGACACTGACGCGCGCACTGCTGGAGCGCTTCGGGAACCGGTCGACCGTCCTCTTCATGGACAACTACTACAAGGCACACGTGGGCAAGACGTTCGCGCAGCGCGCCGCACAGAACTTCGACGCCCCGGAGGCGTTCGACGTCGAGCTGCTGCGCGAGCACATCCAGATGCTCAAGTCCGGCGAGCCCATCGAGAGCCCGGTCTACGACTTCACGGACCACAACAGGTCGACGGACACGCTGTCGATCACACCCACCCCGGTCCTCATCGTCGAAGGCATCCTGCTCTTCGCGGAGCCCCGCATTTCCGAGCTGCTGGACATCCGTCTGTTCGTCGACACGGATGCGGACGTCCGCCTGCTGCGGCGCATCCGCCGCGACGTCGTGGAGCGCGGCCGCTCGCTGGAGTCCGTCGAAGCGCAGTACCTGGAGACGGTCAAGCCCATGCACGAGCTGCACGTCGAACCGTCCAAGCGGAAGGCCGACCTCATCATCCCGGACGGCGGCCACAACCTCGTCGCCCTCGAGATGATCATCCACCGCATCGACCACGAGCTCTGAGGACCGGATGATCAGCCGTCCGTCCCCGCGATCCGCTGCAGTGCGCTGAGGTGCTCGCGCCACCGCTTCAGGCCCTCCGACGTGAGGGAGAGCGTGGTGCGCGGGCGCTTCCCCACGAACCCCTTCGTCGCCGTGAGGAACCCGGCCTGCTCCAGTTCCGCGGTCTGCTTCGACAGGACGGAGTCGCTGACCTCCAGCTCGTCCCGCAGCTCCTTGAACGACAGCTTCTCGACGGCGGCCAGCGCGGCCACGAGGGAGAAGCGGACGGGGTGGACGAGGGTCGTGTCGAGGGCGAAGCGGGGGTGTCGTGCCTCGCTCATCGCGTCTCACCGCCCGCCGCACGGTAGGCCTTCGCCTCGGTCGCCGCGGCGGACACGAAGAGGACCACGAACAGCGGCGCCAGGAAGAAGCCGGTGAGCCCGCCGGCCAGGAACATCGCCGCGGCCCACAGCACCGCCCAGATGCCCATGTAGACGTACCAGCGAGTGGCCAGACCCCGGCGGAACGGGCGGCGGAAGAGCATCGGCACGATGATCGCCGCGAGGACCCAGGCCAGGGAGAAGACGATGACGGCCAGGCGTGCGTTGAACTCCGCATCCGGAGCCATCCGGTCGGCCACGTGGAGGCCCAGGGTCGTCATCGTCCCCAGGACGCAGAGGATCGCGTAGGTGATGAGGACCGGAGGCATGGCGTCCGTCGTGCGGCGCTCGATCCGCCCTGCCTGGTCGAGCATCCTGCGCGCCTCGTCCGCCGTGACGTCCGATCCCGCACCCTGCTGCGTGCTGTCGTGCGTGCTGCCTGCGTCGTCCATGATCATCTCTCCTGCTTCTGGTTCCGGTCCTCGGCCCGCTGAGCGAGCCTCGGCTTCATCGATCGTTCCGCCCTGCGGGCTTCCCGATGTGTCCATTGAAGCACATACTTTCCGTCATGGAAAGTACTTTCTGGAGAACTCTCCTGCGACCGCCTCCCCACGGCGGCGATCCGGGGCTCGGACGGTCAGGAGTCCGGACCTCCGGCAGCTCAGAGGGTCAGGAGCATCCGTGAGTTCCCCAATGTGTTGGGTTTGACCCGCGCCAGGTCCAGGAACTCCGCGGTGCCCTCGTCGCGCGAGTGCAGGAGTTCGACGTACACCTCCGGCGCCACCGGGGTGCCATCGATGACCTCGAAGCCCAGGGAGCCGAAGAAGTCCGTCTCGAAGGTGAGGCAGAAGACGCGCCGGGCACCCAGGACCCGCGCGTCCTCGATGACCTGCTCGACCAGCAGGCGGCCGATCCCGCGGCCGCGGTACGCGGGGCTGGTCGCGATCGTGCGGGCCTCGGCGACGTCGGACCAGATGAGGTGGCAGGCGGCGCAGCCGACCAGGGACTGGGTGCCGTCCTCGTGCTGGTCGAACACCAGCCAGAACTCGTGGATCGACTCGTAGTAGTCCACCTGCTGCTTGGGGACCAGGATGCGTGCCTCGACCATGGGCGCCACGAGCTCGACGATGAGCGGCACGTCCGCCGCGGTCGCACGTCGGAGGATCAGCCCGTCCCCCACCGGGTAGGCGCGGTACTGGTCGGCGGCCCGCTCTGCTGCAGAAGTCATCCCACCATTCAACACCGAACCGGGCACATGACGAAGCGGCGGGCCGGACCATCGTCCGATCCGCCGCTTCAGCGTGCGGAGTCCCGTGGGGGCTCCGTGCGGTCCTTACGAACCGGAGGGGGAGTCCAGGCTGGCCTGCGCCTCCGCCTCGAGTCCGCCGCCGTCACCGGTGATGGGACCCGAACCGTTGGACACTCCGGCCTCCGGGATCGCACCGGTCGAGTCCGACTCGGCATCGCCGTCCGTCGCGCCCACGCGGGCCAGGACCCGCGGGTCCTCCTCGCCGCGGAAGGTGAAGACGGCGTCCAGCCCTTCGCCCTCGACGTCCACGTGCACCATCTGCCCGGCGCTGATCTCCTCGAACAGGATCTTCTCGGACAGCTGGTCCTCGATCTCGCTCTGGATCGTCCGACGCAGCGGACGGGCGCCCAGCACGGGATCGTAGCCGCGCTCCGCCAGCAGCGCCTTGGCCGCATCCGTGAGCTCGACGGACATGCCCTGCGCCGCCAGACGCGTGTCCAGGCGGGCGAGGAACAGGTCGACGATCTCGAGGATCTCGTCGCGGGACAGCTGCGGGAACACGATCGTGTCGTCCACGCGGTTGAGGAACTCCGGGCGGAAGTGCTGCTTGAGCTCCTCGTTCACCCGCTGCTTCATCCGCTTGTAGTCGTTGATCGGATCGCCCTCGACCTGGAAGCCCATCTGCTGGGTCTTCGCGATGTCCCGGGTGCCGAGGTTCGTCGTCATGATGATGATGGTGTTCTTGAAGTCCACCTCACGACCCTGGGAGTCGGTCAGGCGACCGTCCTCCAGAATCTGCAGGAGCGAGTTGAAGATGTCCTGGTGGGCCTTCTCCACCTCGTCGAACAGCACCACGGAGAACGGACGGCGACGGACCTTCTCCGTCAGCTGGCCGCCCTCCTCGTAGCCCACGTAGCCCGGGGGCGAGCCGAAGAGGCGGGACACCGTGTGCTTCTCCGCGTACTCGGACATGTCGAGGGTGATGAGCGAGCCCTCGTCGCCGAACAGGAACTCTGCGAGCGCCTTGGCGAGCTCCGTCTTGCCCACGCCCGTGGGGCCGGCGAAGATGAACGAACCGGACGGACGCTTGGGGTCCTTGAGGCCCGCGCGGGTCCGGCGGATCGCCCGCGACACGGACTTGATCGCCTCGTTCTGCCCGATGACGCGCTTGTGCAGCTCGTCCTCCATGCGCAGCAGACGGGAGGACTCCTCCTCCGTCAGCTTGAAGACCGGGATGCCCGTGGACTGCGCCAGCACCTCTGCGATGAGATCCTCATCGACGATGGCCTCGCCGCGGTCGCCGGACTTCCAGCTGCGCTCGCGCTCCTCCTTCTGCTTCGTCAGCGACATCTCCGCGTCGCGCTCGGACTGCGCGAGGTTGAAGTCCTGCGCGTCGATCGCCGCCTCCTTGCGCCGGCGGGCGGCCAGGATCTGCTCGTCGAGCTCCTTGACCTCCGGCGGAGAGGACATGCGGGTGATGCGCAGCTTCGCGCCGGCCTCGTCGATCAGGTCGATCGCCTTGTCCGGGAGGAAGCGGTCGTTGATGTAGCGGTCGGACAGGTTCACCGCGGCCGCCAGTGCGCCGTCGGTGATCGTGACCTTGTGGTGCGCCTCGTACTTGTCGCGCAGGCCCTTCATGATGAGGACCGCGT